>SERZ01000272.1_pt1 | contig 36192 bp, 29 predicted proteins | sample 3171461 | NCBI WGS metagenome assembly SERZ01 (sample SAMN06051861, study PRJNA518727) | freshwater metagenome | biome: subpolar coniferous forest; feature: holomictic lake; material: water; isolation source: holomictic Lake 227, 6 m depth | place: Canada: near Kenora, Ontario | collected... | reverse complement strand
TCGAGACTGGCGCGGGCGGCTCAGCTCCCAAGCACGTCAAACAGTTGGTGGAAGAAAATCACCTGCGTTGGGATTCGCTGGGCGAGTTCCTGGCCTTGGCGGTGTCGCTGGAAGACATCAGCCAAAAGACCGGCAACAAAAAGGCGGCACTGCTGGCCAAGACGCTCGACGATGCCACGGGCAAGCTGCTCGACAACGGCAAAGGTCCTTCGACCCGCACCGGCGAGATCGACAACCGTGGTAGTCATTTCTACCTCGCCATGTACTGGGCACAGGCGCTGGCTGAGCAGACCGAAGACAAGGAAATGCAAGCGCATTTCGCAGCGCTGGCCAAAAACCTGACCGACAACGAGCCACAAATCGCTGCCGAGTTCAAGGCCGTCCAGGGCAAGCCGGTGGACATCGGTGGTTATTACGTCGCCGACCCCGTCAAGGTCAAAGCCGTCATGCGCCCAAGTGCTACGTTCAACGCTGCCCTGAAGGCTGCGCGCATCTAACGCTCAAGCAAGAGCGATAGAGAGTCAAAGAGGCCCCTCGGGGCCTCTTTGCATTGGAACGACATAAACCCTCGTCAGCGTCGCCGGAAAAGATCGACTTTCCATCTGGAAAATTACGAAACAGGCGCAAAAATGTTCGTCATCCATCGACATTCCGGAATAACAATAGCAACTGTTTGAGTCGTTGAAGGTCGATCCGCGCCATGAACCCTGAACTCTCCCTGAAGCTGGCGGCAGCCGTTGAAAACATGCCGGCATTTCCTAAAAGCGTCCAGAAAATTCTGGAACTGACGCGTGACGTCAATTGCTCGCCCAAGGACCTGGTGCAGGTGATTGACAAAGACCCGGTGGTCACCGTCAAGGTGCTGCGGGTCGTCAACTCCGCCTATTACGGCCTGCCCAAGCAGATCACCTCGGTCAACCATGCGGTGGTTTACCTGGGCTTTAACGCGGTCAAGAACCTGGCCTTGAGCATTGCCGCCATCGGCATGTTGCCGGCCGAAAATGCGGCCGGGTTCAACGGCCAGCAGTATTTGGTGCACTCGCTGGCCACCGCCAGCATTGCCAAGCAACTGGCGCTGCGCCTGCCCACTGCCGATCCGATGGACTGCTTTATTGCGGGTTTGCTGCATGACTTTGGCAAGGTGGTGATCGCCCAGTTCATGCCCAGGGAATTTCGTCGCGCACTGGAAACCAGCGTCTGGAACGAGATCGCACTGCACCTGGCCCTGCGTCAAGTGATGGGAGTGGATCACGCCATGGTGGGGGCGATGCTGGTTGAAAAGTGGCGGTTTCCTTCTGATTTGGTGGAAACCATTCGCTACCAGTACAGCCCGCAAAGCATGGACACGCCTATGCTGGCCTGCGTTTTTTCTGCTAACCAGATCAGCAAGCAACTTGAAACCGGGCGTGCCTTCGCGCCCCTTGTGCAAGAGTTGCCGCTCACCATCTCAACACGACTGGGGGGCTCGCTCAGCGAAGTGATGGCGTCTCTTGGCGACTTGGATATGGTGTTGCATGAAGCACGGCAATTTTCAAAATTCTGAGCCGTCGCGCATAATTATTTTGCTATTTTTTGTGTAGCTACTTGCGCAGGCGTGACGAGGGCTACAGCCTGATTTCATATAAATTCAGGGGTCTCCACGATTTTCAGGGAATGCTGTTTAATACGGTTTGTAGTGCTCAAAATCACGATTTTTTGAACCCAAAATGCTGCCGCTCTATTTTCCAACGGTGCCTGTCATCACGAAAGCCTTGCCATGAAGTTTGAGCCTTCCAAGTCGATTGCAGCGCAACATAGTGCCAAACAGTTGCTGGACGTCATCGCCGACGGTTCCTCGGATGCGATTTTTGCCAAAGACCGGGAAGGGCGCTACCTGCTGGTGAACCCGGAGACGGCACGGGTGATTGGTAAAACCGCAGATCAGGCGCTGGGGCATGATGATCGGGACCTGTTTCCGTTGGCGCAGGCCGAGATGATCCGCGCCAATGACGTGCGGGTGATGGCTGACAGCCAGACCCATACCTACGAAGAAACCCTGCAAACCACCCAAGGCGAACGCACTTTTCTGGCCACCAAAGGGCCGTTGCTGGATGCACAAGGGCAGGTCGTTGGCATGTTTGGTATCTCGCGTGACATCACGGAGCGCAAGCAAGCCGAAGCCAGGATATTGCGTCTGACCCAGGTCTATGCCGCCCTTAGTCGTTCCAACGAAGCCATTGTGCGCAGCCATAACGAGTGGGTGCTGTTCCCGAAAATATGCCAGGCCACGGTGCAGTCCGGGGGCATGAAAATGGCCTGGATTGGCTGGTTTGACGAGGTCACCCAATGTATCAAGCCCGTGGCTTCTTTTGGTCAGGGTGAGGCGTACCTGGCCGACATCCGGATTACAACCGATGCCGCTGATCCTCATGGCCAGGGTCCGAGTGCCCAAGCTCTGCGTGACAACCAGCCACAGTGGTGTCAGGACTTTCTCAACGACCCCGCCACTGCGGCGTGGCACGAGCGTGGTGCCCAATTTGGCTGGGCCGCCTCGGCCGCCTTGCCATTGCGCCAAAACGGCGTGGTGGTGGGCACCTTTAATCTGTATGCGGGCGAGGTCAATGCTTTCGACGCCGACAACCGCAATTTGCTGCTGGAGATGGCCACCAACATCAGTTTTGCCCTCGATGGTTATGCCAACGAAGCCTCGAGAAAAGTAGCCAATGAAGCGCTGCGCGCGAGCGAGGAGCGTAATCGTTCGATCACACGGGCAGTCTTTGACGCCATCATCACCTCTGACAGTGCCGGAAATATTGCCGGCTGGAACCTGGGTGCAGAGCTGATTTTTGGCTACAAGGAATCCGAAGTGATGGGCCAGCCCATGACCTTGCTGATGCCCGAGCGCTTTAAGGCGGGACATCTTGCGGGCATGAGTCGCATGCATGCTGTGACTGAGCATCATTTTTCCGGCAAAGCAATGGAGCTGAAGGGCCTGCGTAAAAATGCGACCGAGTTCCCCATGGAGCTGACGCTGGCCCGCTGGGAAAGCAGCAAGGGCTGGTTTATCACCGGGGTGATTCGCGACATCACCGAACGCAAGGCCCAGCAAGCCCAGCTCAAAGTTACCGCCCAGGTGTTTGCCCAAGGCAAGGAAGGCATTGCGGTCACCGATGCCAGCGGCAACATCCTCATGACCAATGCGGCCTTCACCAAGATCACCGGCTACACCGAGGACGAGGTGCGGGGCAAGAACCCGCGTATCCTGACGTCGGGGCGGCAGAGTCCGGCTTTCTACACCGCGATGTGGGAGGCGCTGCGGGCCGAGGGGCAGTGGGCCGGTGAGATCTGGAACCGGCGCAAGGAGGGCACGGTTTACCCCGAGTGGTTGACGATCACCGCCATGCGGGATGCGAACCGGCAAATCACACACTATGTCGGCAACTTCAGCGACCTGAGTGACGCCAAGGCCGCCGAGAGCCGGATTCAGTGGTTGTCTCATTTCGATGTGCTCACCGGTTTGCCCAACCGCACCCTGCTGCAAGACCGGACCGAGAGTGCCATCAACCGAGTGCAGCGCGCGAATGAGCCCCTGGCCATGATGATGATCGGCATTGACCATTTCAAAAGTGTCAACGACACACTGGGCTACCGCGTCGGCGATGAACTCCTGCTGGAGATGGCCAAGCGGCTCAGCAGTTCGGTGCGCGACCAGGACACCGTGGCGCGACTGGGCGGCAAAGAATTCGTACTGGTACTGCCCGATACCCCCGCCAGTGGCGCCGCGCACCTGGCCAGTGATTTGCTATGGAAACTGGCCCAGCCCTACCAGTTGAGCGGCCATGAACTCACGCTCACCGCCTCCATCGGCATTGCCAGTTTTCCGGAAAACGGGGCTGATTTCAATGCCCTGTTCAAGTCGGTGGAAATCGCCATGCACCGGGCCCAGGCCAGTGGGCGCGACAGCTTTCAGTTTTACAGCGAGGCCATGTACCAGCAAGTGCTGGCGCGTGACCTCATGACCAAGGCGCTGCGCCATGCGATTGAGTTGGATCAGTTGCAGTTGGTCTACCAGCCCTTGGTGGATTTGCAAACCGGGAAAATCAGCGGCATGGAGGCGCTGTTGCGCTGGTCTCACCCCGAACTGGGTTCGGTTTGTCCGGTTGAATTCATCCCGTTGGCGGAAGAGTCCGGTCTCATCAAGGGCCTGGGCGAATGGGTGCTGCGCCGGGCCTGTCGAGACATTCGCCACTGGCTGGACAAGGGTATTGAGGTGCCGCATGTGGCCGTCAACGTCTCGCCCCTGCAGTTTCGCGACATCGACCTGTTGGCCCAGATCCGCCAAGCTCTGGCCGAGTTCAAGGTAGCGCCAGAGTGCCTCTACATTGAAGTGACCGAGAGCGCACTGATGGATGATGTGCCGCGCAGCGAGGCCATGCTCAATGAGCTCAAGGAATTGGGCTTGAAGCTCTCACTGGACGACTTTGGCACGGGCTACTCGTCGCTCAGTTACCTCAAGCGCTTTCCGTTTGACAAGGTCAAGATCGATCAGTCTTTTGTGCGCGACATCACCAGTAGCCAGAGCGACCAGGTGTTGGTCAAGGTCATCATCTCCATGGCGCATGGCTTGGGGTTGAAGGTCATCGCCGAGGGGGTCGAAACCGAAGCTCAGTGCGAAATCATGCGCACCAGTGTGTGCGACGAAATTCAGGGTTATTTCTTTTCGCGGCCCATTTCGGCGCAGGCCATTGAAGAGATTTTCAGCGAGGGTCGGCAGTTGTCGCCCCATCTCTTGCGGCTGAAAAAACCACAGCGCACCCTATTGCTGGTGGATGATGAGCCCAATATTCTGTCCGCACTCAAACGACTATTCCGCCGGGATGGTCACGCCATCCTGACGGCCAACAGCGGCCCCGAGGGCCTGGAGGTGCTCGCCCAGCACAAGGTCGACATCATCATCTCCGACCAGCGCATGCCGGGCATGACGGGGGTGGAGTTTTTGCGCATTGCCAAGATCAACTGCCCCGACACGATTCGCATCGTCTTGTCGGGCTACACCGAGTTGCAGTCGGTGACCGACGCCATCAACGAAGGGGCGGTTTACCGCTTTTTGACCAAGCCCTGGGAAGACGATCAGTTGCGCGAACATGTGCAAAAAGCGTTTGAGTACAAGGAGCTGCTCAACGAGAACCAGCAACTTGACATCAAAATCCGCACCACCAACCAGGAATTGATTGCCGCCAATCGGCAACTCGGTGAGGTGCTGGAGAAAAAGCGCCATCAAATTGAGCGCGATCGCACCAGCCTGGCGATCGCGCGCGAGGTGCTGCAGCACATGCCCTTGCCGGTGATTGGTGTCGATGACGAAGGCCAGATCGCCTTCGTCAATGCCGCTAGTGAGCGGCTATTCAGTTCTGCAGGCCCGATTCTGGGTAGCGATCTGGCCTATGCCTTGCCAGCCTTGCAGGTGGCCGTTGAGGCGATGCTCGAGGGTGAATGGTGCAAGCTGCTGCTGGCCGATACGCACTACACCATCAAGTGGAACAACATGGGCGTGCATTCAGCGGCCCGAGGCAAAATCATCACCTTGAACCCCACAGAGTCAACGCCATGAACCCGCCCGAAACGACCTTGCCACCCCCGCCCAAGGCGCCCGATGCAGCCGCGCTGCGCCAGCTTCAGCAGGAGCGACTGTTACGCCTGTTCAGGCAGGTGTCGGACCGGCCAGACGATGTCTATTTGAGGGGCCTGATGGTGCGCTACCGGGGAGCCACGCCGACATGAATAACCTGGCCGCCGACGAGATTCTTCGCAAGATTCACAATTTGCCATCCTTGCCGACCGTGGTGTTGGCCTTGCTGGCCAGTCTGGGGCAGGACGATGTCAATACCCCTGAGCTGGCCGACAAAATTGAACAAGACCAGGCCCTGGCGGCCAAAACTTTGCGACTGGCCAACTCATCTTTTTATGGCATGGCGAAGCAGGTCACCACCATTCACGAGGCCATCACCATTCTGGGGTTCAGAACCGTGCGCAGTCTGGCCACGACGGCGGCACTGATCACAGCGTTTGCCGGGAAGAGCGCCAGCGGGTTCAATGCCATGCCGTTCTGGCGGCATTCGATTGCGGCGGCGGTGTGCGCCAGGGCACTGGCCTCCCACCTGCCAGTCAATCCCGATTACGCCTACACCGCCGGTTTGTTGCACGACATGGGTCGCTTGGTGCTGGTCACCCAGTTTCAGCCCCAATACGAGGCCACCATGGCTTACCGCGCCCAGCATGACTGCACGCTGCTGGCAGCAGAGCACGCTATTTTGGGGATTGACCATGCGCGGGTCGGCCAGGTGGTCACCCAGCACTGGAAGTTCCCGGAGGAACTCCAACAGGCCCTGGTTCAACACCACAACCTGCGCATGGAAAACCCGGCCATCCTGACGCTGGTCGTCATTGCCGCAGACGCCATTGCCCATGCACTGGATCTGGCGATGAGCGAGGATGACATGGTGCCCTCGGTGCCTGACGGTTTTTGGGCGCATCTTGGACTGGATGACGAGGTGCTGCTGTCGGTTTTCAAACAAACCGAAAAGCAGTTCGAGGTGGTTAGTTCGGTCTTGAATCCTTGACGGAGAAATTGATTTGACCCCTTTGAATCAGGCTGGTTTGGTGGCATTCAACGCCGATGCCAAGGCCCCCACGATCTTGTGTGTGGACGATGAGCCCAATATTTTGTCGTCGCTCAAACGGCTGTTTCGGGCCAAGGGCTTTCAGGTGCGCGTGGCAGAGAGTGGGGCGGCGGGCCTGGCCTTGCTGGAGACCGAACCCATTGACCTGGTAATTTCCGACATGCGCATGCCCGAGATGGACGGCACGCAATTTCTGGCGCAGGTGCGGGTGCGCTGGCCTGACACGGTGCGTTTGCTGCTCACCGGCTACTCGGATATCAACTCCATCATTGACGCCATCAATCGGGGTGAAATTTTTCGCTACATTGCCAAGCCCTGGGATGACAACGACATCGTGTTGATCGTGCGCCAAGCGCTGGAGCGCAAAGCCCTCGAGGAAGAAAAAAGACGGCTGGAAGCGCTGACCCAGCGCCAGAATGAAGAGCTCAAGGCGCTCAACGCCAGCCTGGAGGCGCGGGTGTTGGAGCGCACGGCGGAGCTCAGCGTGGCCAATGAGTTGCTGCAAGGCGCCAACGAGAAACTCAAGACCAACTTCGTCACCTCGCTCAAGGTTTTCTCTACCCTGATCGAAATGCGCGGCGGCAATATGGCCGGGCACTCCCGTCGCGTGGCCGACTTCGCACGGCGCATCGCCCTGAAACTCGGGTTGGACAGCAAGCAGGTACAAGAGATTTTTGTCGCCGGCTTGTTGCACGAAATTGGCAAGGTGGGCTTCTCCGACGAGCTGCTCAACACGCCCGTCGGCATGATGAAGACGCCTCAACTGGAGGCCTTTCGCAAACATACGGTGCTGGCCGAGCAGTTGTTGTTGCCGCTGCAGGATTTGAAGGAAGTCTCCGACCTGATCACCGGCCAGTTTGAGCGCTTTGATGGCACAGGTTTCCCGGCGCAACTGGCAGCCGATGCTATTCCCTTGGGGACACGCATTTTGAGTCTGGCCAGCGACTACGACAGCATGCAAATGGGCGCGCTGAGCCACAGCAAGCTCAGCGCCGAAGAAGCCAAAATCATCATCCTGCACAGCAGTGGCAAGCGCTACGACCCCCAAATCGTGGCGGCCTTCATGGATGTTCTGGGCGGTGTGCCACGTGAGGAAGCGGAACGCGCCCGTGTGCGGGAGCGGCCGGTCAGCTCGTACGATATGAAAGTGGGCATGGTGTTGTCGCGCGATCTCATCACGCCCAGTGGCTTGCTCATGCTCTCCACCGACCATGTGCTCGATGAGCGCCTGATCCGCAAGATCAGGGATTTTGAGCGCTCCGGCAGCATGAAGCTGACGCTCTACATCCGCGAGGAATAAAACGGAATAAAGCGCGGCGTCAGGCGCTGGGTAGCCAGACCGTGAAGCGGCTGCCCTGGCCGGGGGCGCTATTAACCTCAAGGCGTCCGCCGTGTTTCTTCACGACGATGTCCCAGGAAATAGAGAGGCCCAGTCCGGTGCCTTTGCCGACTGGCTTGGTGGTGAAGAAAGGCTCAAACAAATGCTGGCGCACGTCATCGGTCATGCCGCAACCGGAGTCGGTGATCTCAATCCATACCCCCAGTGCATCCGTGCCACTGCGCAGCGTGATGGTGCCGTGGCCGTCAATCGCCTGCGCGGCATTGACCAGCAGGTTCATAAACACCTGGTTGATCTGGCCCGGCACACATTTCACCGGCGGCAGGGGCGTCAACTCGCGCACGATATCGGCCTTGCAGCGGAGTTGGCTCGCCACCACGTTGAGCGTGCTCTCCAGCCCTGCCAATAAATCTGTGTAGACCATTTCTCCGCTGTCAGGATGGGCAAAATCCTTGAGGGCTTGCACGATGTGTTTGACGCGGTCGAGGCCGTCTTGCGACTCTTTGAGTAAATCGCTCAAGTCTTCGCGCAAAAAGGGCAGGTCGGCTGCGGTCTTCATTTGCTTGAAGCGGGAGGCCAACGCGGGATGTTCGGCACAGCTCACTTCGCAGGCGTCGATGATGTCGAGCAACTGCTTTGTGTAGTGGCCCAGGGTGCCCAGGTTGGAGTTGACAAAGCCAATCGGGTTGTTGATCTCGTGGGCCACGCCGGCCGCCAGTTGGCCCACCGCCGCCATTTTTTCGGATTGCACCAGTTCGCGTGAGCGGGCCGCCACTTTTTCTTCCAGTAATTCGTTGGCCTCGGCCAAGCCCTTGTTTTGCAGCGCCAGCAAGTGGTAAAGCTGGTGCATGGCGGCCAACAGGATGGCGCTGGTGTTGTCGGCCTCCTGTTCTTCGTGCTGCAAGGCTGCCTCGGCGGGGGTGCCTTGCTGGACGAGTGTCATCTGCCGCGCCATCGACTGGTCTTCTTCAAGAATATGAAAAGTGAGCCACGACGAGAGAAAGCCATGCAACACTTCGGCCGGGTTGGACAGGTTGGCGCGGCCTTTCCACATTTGGGTGAGTTGGGCGACAAATTGCCGGTGGTGTTGCTGGTGCAGTGCTACATGGCGGGGGGCCAGGCCAGCCTCGCGCATCAGTCGCTCTTCATCGGCAAAATGTCGCTGAGCGTAATTGGCCAACTCGACGAACACGCCGGAGATGGCCTCTGGCGCGGCGCCGCCGTCAATCAGGATCGTGCCCATCCGGTTCACGATGTCGACCAGTTGGCGGTGCTGCGCGTCGACCAGTGCGATGCCGGTTTCAAAGCGTGAGTTCCAGACGAAGGCTTGCATGGAGGATGTTTTGTGGGTGTTAAGGCGCTGCGTCAGGGTGCAACAACCGGGGGTCAATCGGCAGAATCAGGGTGAACGTGCTCCCTTGCCCGGGTTGCGAGTTGACGAGGATCTGGCCGTGGTGGCGCTCGACGATGCCCCAGGCAATCGACAGCCCCAGACCGGTGCCTTGCCCCACCGGCTTACTGGTGTAGAAGGGCTCAAAAATGCGCGCCAAGTGCGCTTCGTCCATACCGCAGCCATCGTCCTGCACTTCAATCCACGCATTGGCGCCTTCGGTGCCGGTGCGCACCGTGATGTGGCCCCGCTCGTTGATGGCCTGGGCTGCGTTGACCAGCAGGTTCAACACCACCTGGTTGATTTGCGAGGCCAGGCAATAGACCTCGGGCAAGGCGCCAAAGTCACGCGTCACTTCGGCTTTGTACTTGAGCTGGTTCCAGGCCACGCCCAGCGTGCTTTCCAGTCCGGTTTGCAGGTTGGACCACTGCCAGTCGTTGTCGCCCGCGTGGGAGAAGTCTTTCAGGTCCTGCACGATTTTGCTGATGCGGTCCACCCCATCGCGCGACTCGCGGATCAGCTGTTGCAGGTCGGTGATCAGAAATTCATGGTCGGCCGCCTGCTTGCGCGCCTGCACCACCTTGAAGGCATCGGCACACGGCGCGCCCAGTTGCGCCTCGGCCTCGGCATAGGCGCTGGCAATGCCCAGAAGGTCATCCACGTACTGGGTCATCGAGCTGAAGTTGGACTTGACGAAGCCAATCGGGTTGTTGATTTCATGCGCCACGCCCGCTGCCAGCAGGCCAATCGAGGCCATTTTTTCGGATTGCAGCAGTTGCAACTGGGTCTGGGAGAGCTTCTGGTTGACGGCCACCAACTCATCCACCCGCAGCTTCAGGGCGGTCTCGGCCCGTGCCCGACTGGCGATGCGCCACAGGTCATTGCCAATCAGGCGCAAGGTGTCGACATCAGCCTCGTCATAGAGGCCTTCCTTATTGCCCACGCCCAACATCATGCGGACTTGCTTGCCTTCAATCACCGGCACTGAAATCATGCGCGTCAACACCGTGTGGCCGGCTGGCAAACCCATCTTGGCGGCGTAGTTGGCGTAGTCGTTAAAGATCACCGGACTTTTCTGGCGAAAGCAGTCGGCCCAGATGCCCGCCTGGCTGATGGGGTAGTGCGAATCAAAGGCGGCCGTGCAGCCTTTTAATGCGCCTGAGGTCCAGGTCACAAGTTCCAGCGTTTCCTGGTCTTCGTTGACAAAGTGCAGGAATCCCATTGAACTGTGGGTGATTTTTTCAGCCAGCTCCAGCCCGGCATTCAGGAAGTCTTTCTCGGGCAGGGTCATGCCGAGTTCATTGATGCGCAGCAACGCCGCCGTGAGTTCGCCCGCGTGGAAGCGGTCGGTGACATCCAGGCTGAGGCCGCCCAGCAACGGCTCTCCAGCCTCGCCATTCATCACGAACATGCTGGTCTCGAAATGGCGGCCATTGAAGGTTTCTTCAACCGTCTGGCTACCCCCTTGTGCCAGCATGCGGCGGTCGAGTTCGTTCGCGATGGCCGCAAATTCAGGTGGAAAAATTTCGGCGTTGGTTTTGCCGATCAGGCTTTGCGGGTCAACCCCGAGCATCTGCCCCAGGTTTTTGTTAACCATGAGCAGACGTCCCTGGCTGTCTTTGAGGTAGACGGTACCTGGTAGTTGGTCAATGAAGCGTTGCGTCAGAAGCGTGTCGAGGCTTTTCATGGTGAAGCCAGTTTACCAATCCGCCAGGCTCAATCCGATGCTCAGCACGGTGCGACGGCGGTTGTAGTCCAGCAGCGAATCGCCATAGCCGGTGAACAACTGGGTGTGAAAGCGCAAGCCTCTGCGGCCACCCGGGATGCTGCTGTCGGCAATGTCGCGAAACCAATCCAGGCGCAGTGAGCCGTTGGTGTCGGCGCGCAAGGAGTGGCGCAGCGTCATGCTCAGCGTGTTGATGGGGTTGATGTCCCATAAACCGGTGACTTCGGCGCGGCCTATGTAGTCAGAGATGTTGGGGTTGTCGTCATCCGCGGGGTCTTCCTCCAGGCGCTTCCATACTTTGCCTAGCAAGCGAAACTGCTGACCTTTTTCCATGCCCGCCATCAGCACGACGCGGTTCCAGCTGCGCGACAGGGGCAGTGACTGGCCGTTGGACTGGTGCACCAGACTGACGCCGGTGTAGCGCAAGCGCCAGTCGCCCGGCAGGGCCGCATCGGTCGGGTAGATGTAGGTGATTTCGGGCTCGTGGTCGGTACTGCGAAACGGGCGCGACAGGTCGCCGTTGAACAACTGCCAATACGACTGCTGGCTGTAGCCAAACCAGAGCGAGTCGCGGGAGAGCATTTTGCTGTGGGTCAGCAAACCTTGGGCGATCTTGGTGCGCACCGACAACTGAATGCGGGTCTCGTTGGGGTTGTAGGGCTGGGGCGTGGCGGCCGTGTGGTCGGGCGCCTCCGACGAAGGTTGCGTGTTGGTGCTGTCAGACCCAATCCAGGACAGGCTGATGGGCCGGTAGCCGCGCAGGCCAAAGGTGCCACAGTCGCTGCCGGGTTCCAGCTCCCAAAAGCGCGATATTTCAGAGAACACCGAGTTGCGGCAGTTGTGCGCGGCGGGGGCTTCCATCGTGATGACCACCGGGGTCGCTGAGGCCACGGCCGGCGCTTCTGAAGCCGCCACACCGAGCGCGGGTTCGTTGCTGATCGAGGCGCTGGATTGCTGTGCCGCCCATTTGTCAAAACAGGCCAACCGGGCCTCGCTGTCACTGCTGAGGCTGGTGCAGTCTTGCCAGGCGGGCGCTGGGAATGTGGCCGTGGCTGGGGTCGCCAAGAGCGGGAGGCTGCCAACATTCTGGGCCAGCACCGGGCTGGCGCCCAGCGGCATGCCGAGGGCTATTGCCAGCCCGGCAACTTGCGCAAGATGAACGGTGCGTCGGTGGGGGTTAAAGCGTTGTTCCATGTTCCTCGAATCTCCTTGCCGCATGAATTCTCGACCACCGAGCCTAGCCAGGTGGCAGAAATGTGCTCGCCATCCAGTGATTCTTCCAGGGTCAGTTCGCCCTGGTCGACATCGCCGGCAAGCTGGGCCTTGACGCCGTCGCGGTTGACGGCACCGCTGACGCTGTCGGCCATTTCCGGGTGTTTTTCAAACAGCAGCGTGGCCCCACTTGGTTGGCCCACCACCTCGGCGTGCCACAGGCCGTAGAGGTGCAGCGGGCTGACATCGGTGGCCAGCGGGCAAACCGCTGGTACGACTGAATTTATGGCTAATTGGCCTCTAGCCCCCGTTGATAATGCGCAAGCAGCTATTATAAATGTAGCAATTTTGATTTTCATAGGGCAGTGCGGGCCTGAGCGGCGGCCGTCACTTCGGCCTTTTTGGCAAACTCGGCCCGCAGCGCCCTGAGCTTTTCACGCGGGTCTTCTTTGACGGTGTTTTTGTCCAGCCCCATTTCGGCAATAAAACGGCTCGGCACGGCGGCCACCATCTCGCGGCCTTTTTTGCGTTTGCGCGTCCAGCTCACCGCCAGACTGCGCTGGGCGCGGGTGATACCCACGTACATCAGGCGGCGCTCTTCCTGCAAGTGGGTGGCGGTGGCCTCATTGGCCGCTTCGTGCGCGCGCTCGGAGCCGCCCAACCCAGCAGCGCCTTCGCCACTGTCTTTGAGCTTGAAGGGCAACATGCCCTCGGTCACGCCGACCAGCATCACATGCGGCCACTCCAGGCCCTTGGAGGCGTGCAGGGTCGAGAGCGTCACCACGTCCATGTCTTTTTCGCGCTCGCTGATGGTGGACAAGAGCGACACCGTTTGCGCCACTTCGAGCAGCGACTTGAGTTCCTGCGAGGTGCTGACGCCCGCCGTATCGTCGAGCTGACCGCCGCAGCGCGCCGACATCCAGTCGCAAAAATCCATCACATTGGACCAGCGGGCCGCAGCGACTTTTTCGCTGTCCTCGCCGTCGTACAAATGCTTCTCGTAGCCAATTTCTTTCAGCCACTCCAGCAAAAACTCTTTGGCCGACTCGGCCCCGATGGTGCGCCGGGCGCGAAACTCCAGGTCGTTCACGTAGCGGCCAAACTCGTGCAGGCTGCCCACCGCCTTGGTGCTCAACATGCTGCCCAGCGAGGACGAGAACAAGGCTTCAAACAGACTCACCTTGTATTTGCTGGCAAAAATGCCCAGCTGCGCCAAGGTCTGGTGGCCAATGCCGCGCTTGGGTGTGGTCACGGCGCGCAAAAAGGCCGGGTCATCGTTGTTGTTGATCCACAGCCGAAACCAGCCACACAAATCCTTGATCTCGGCCCGGTCAAAAAAGCTGGTGCCACCGGAGACCTTGTACGGAATCGCCGCCCGGCGCAAGGCTTTCTCGAAGGTTTTGGCCTGGTGGTTGGCCCGGTACAAAATCGCAAAGTGGCGAAACTCCTTGAACTGCGGCCCACCGTGCGGCAACCCACTGGCGCGCAGGCTCTGGATGCGCGCCACCGTGCGCTCGGCTTCGTGCTCTTCGCTGTCAGCATCGACCACCCGCACCGGTTCGCCTTCGCCCAGATCGCTCCACAGGTTCTTGGGAAATAGCTTGGGGTTGGGGCCGATCACGTTGTTGGCCGCACGCAGGATGGCGGACGTTGACCGGTAGTTTTGCTCCAGCTTGATAACTTTGAGCGTCGGAAAATCAACCGGCAGCTTCTTTAAATTGTCCAGCGTGGCGCCGCGCCAGCCATAAATCGACTGGTCGTCGTCGCCCACGGCGGTAAAGCGCGCACTGCTGGCCGGGTTGCCGCCTACCAACAGCTTCAAAACTTCGTATTGCGTGGCATTGGTGTCCTGGTATTCATCGACCAGCACATGGCCCATTTGCTGCTGCCACTTGTGGCGCACTTCTTCGTGGTCGCGCAGCAGCTTGAGCGGCAGGGTGATCAGGTCGTCAAAGTCCACGCTTTGGTAGGCGCTGAGGCGCTCCTCGTAGTGGCCCATCACGCGGGCGATGATGCGTTCGTTGTCGTCTTTGGCCAACACCGCAGCCTGTTCCGAGTTCAGCCCCTGGCCTTTCCAGCCGCTGATGGTCCATTGCCATTGCCGAGCCGTGGCCACGTCGACCGAGCCGCCCGCGTCTTTCAGGATGCTGGTGATGTCGTCGGTGTCCAGAATCGAAAAATTGGGTTTGAGGCCCAGCACTGCGCCGTCTTGCCGCAACATGCGCACGCCCAAGGCGTGAAAAGTGCAGATCACCGCGTCGCGGGCCGAGCGGCCAATCAGCTCTTTGGCGCGCTCGCGCATCTCACTGGCGGCCTTGTTGGTGAAGGTGATGGCGGCAATGCGGTTGGCGGGCATGCCGGCCTGAATCAGGCGGCCAATTTTGTGCGTGATGACCCGCGTTTTGCCGGAGCCCGCGCCCGCCAGCACCAGGCACGGCCCGTGCATGAAGTTGACGGCTTCTTGTTGGGCCAGATTCAGACCGTTCGAGGGGGATGATGACATTCGATAACTTTGGGCGAAGCCGCGAATGATACAGAGGGCGCTGGTTTTACCACCGCAGCCAGCCATTTAATTCCGAGAGTAAGCCTCTAGGTGGGGACTTTGTGCGGTCTTGTACGTGGACACCCTGTCGCGTCCATCTTCTTTGGCGATATACATCGCTTCATCGGCATTTTTCATCAACTCGCCGATTTCTTTGCCATGTTCCGGGTAATTGGCGAGGCCAAAGCTGGCAGAGATCATGAGTGAATGGCCATTGATCAGATAAGGTTCGCGGAGCGCCAGGCGAACCTTTTCGGCGACGGTCAAAGCATCTTCCGCGCCTTGGGTGTTGTTCACCAAAATCACAAATTCATCGCCGCCGATGCGGGCGACCGTATCCGATTCACGGATAGCCTGGCAAATACGGAGGGCGACTTCTTTGAGCAGCAGGTCGCCGACCGCATGGCCAAAATTGTCGTTGACCGGTTTGAACTTGTCGAGGTCAATAAATACCAGTGCAAATTGCTGCAATGTCCGACGGGCCGTGCTGATGGCTTTTTCAGTTAACTTGGATAAGAGTGCTCTATTAGGCAATCCCGTCAGTACATCGTGCAACGCCATGTGCAATATCCGCTCTTCGGCCTCGTATCTCTCCGTGATGTCGCGTGATACAACAACAAAACGCGCCAAGGTGTCGTCGTTGCTATGGACTTTTGACAATGATAGTTCGAACCATTTGGGTCTGTTGTCGACCAGAAGATTGATTCGCTTGCCATAGCAAGAGCCAGTCAGGTCAGCCTCTTCAATCGCCTCCATGCAAATGGAAGCCGCTTCAGTCGGGAGCATTTCGCTCACGGTGCGGCCAAGCAGCACCTCCTGTTGATGGGCGAGCAGCGTTTCATCCTGGGCCCAAATGCTCAGGTAGGTGCCCTGGCGATCAACTTCAAACAAAAGATCGGGAATGGCTTTGATCAAGGCCTCCAGCTTCTGGCGTTTCGCTTCATACTGCTTACGCAGGCTTTCACGCTCCAACAGGTTACGGATTCGCTGTGTGGTGATGGCAATTTTGAAGGGTTTGTGAACATAGTCCACAGCGCCCAATGCCAGTCCCTTGACTTCACTCACCGGGTCCACTTCACCCGTGACAAAGATGATGGGTATATCTTGAAGCTCGGAATGGGCCTTCAGTCTGCGGCAAGTCTCAAAGCCATCGATCTCCGGCATCCTCACGTCCAGCAGAATCAAGTCAGGCGGGGAGGCCTCTGCCATGGCCAATCCCTCCATGCCGGAGGAAGCAAGCTGGATGTCGAACTCGGTACCCAATGCTTTTGAAAAAAGCACTTGATTGAAATGCGCATCGTCAATGACAAGGATTCTTGACCGTTTTTTCATCATGGATTCGACCAGAGGGAGCGGCTTTATTTTGAATAAGGTGGTTGTACAGCAGAAATTATCGTCAATAAACAATATTAATTGACAGTAATTAAAAATTTAGAGTCAAGCATGCCTTATTTAAGCTCGAATTAATATCCCCCATTTGGGGGAGTTGGCGGTTTTAGATATCCGGGTACCCCGATGCCGCGTCAACAGCCCTTGAGTTTTATCGGTTTCAATGTTGCAGATTTGCAACTCGGCTGCTTTCGGTCAGGGCACACGACAATGTCCCGCGTGCTGAAAATATTTTTGATCACTTTCCCCTTTTTCGCCTTGGTGCTGTGCGGCTACGTGGCCGCACGTCGGCGCCTGCTGTCCCTCGACGCGATTCCGGGGCTGAACAGTTTTGTGTTGTTTTTCGCCCTGCCGTGCATGCTGTACCGCTTTGGCTCCACCACGCCGGTGGCGCAGTTGTTCGATGGCGGTGTGTTTTTAATCTGGCTGCTGTGTGCCGGCGTGATCGTGGCCTTGACGGTGGCGGTCAGCATGAATCACCGTATTCGCTGGAACGACGCGTCGTTTGGCGCACTGGTGGCGGCTTTTCCCAATACCGGTTACATGGGTGTTCCGCTGCTGGTGGCCTTGCTGGGCCCGGCGGCGGCGGGCCCCACCATCTTGACCATGGCGGTGGACATGCTCTTCACCACGTCGCTGTGCATCGCCCTTTCGCGGCTGGATGGCGTGGATGAGCACGGCTTTGCCCACGCCGCCGAGAAAGCGCTTAAGGGGATGTTGTTCAACCCGATGCCCTGGTCCATCTTGCTGGGTGGGGTCGCGTCGGCGTTCGCTTTTACCTTGCCCAAACCCGTGATGCAGACGGTGGGCCTGCTGGCTGATGCCGCCTCGCCGGTGGCGCTGTTCACCATTGGTGCCGTGCTGGCGCGATCGCAAATGCTGGCGGCGGCCCACAACCATCCCCCGATTCCCCTGCGCGATTACGTGCCGGTGGCGGCCATCAAACTGGTGGTGCATCCGTTGCTGGTGCTGGGGGTGGGGTCGGCGGCGGTGGCGCTGGGCCTGCCTTTGAGCCCCTTTGCACTGACCGTCATGGTGCTGGCGGCGGCGTTGCCGAGTGCCAGCAATGTGTCCTTGCTGGCCGAGCGCTTTGGGGCTGACAACGGGCGCATTGCCCGCATTATTCTGGTGTCCACGGCGGCGGCGTTTTTTACCTTTTCACTTGCCGTCTCGTTGCTGCCCTGACGCTAGACCCGCTTGGGCGGGAGTTCTACCGGTGCCACCGGCAGACTTTGTGCGGCAATGAAGGTCTCCAGCGCGTTGAATAATTCGTCTACCTTGTCTTTGCCCAGCGCGTCTTCAATCTGCTGGTATTGCTGGTCAATCAGCGGCGCCATCTCACTCACCAATTGGTCGCCTTTGGGCGACAACCTGACCACCACCCGGCGCTGGTCCCCTTCCATGCGGCTACGCTGAATCAGCGCCAACTCTTCCATGCGCGCCAACACGCCGGTCATGCTGGCGCTGTGAATCTGGCACAGGTGGCAAATTTCACGCGGCTCCAGGCTCTCACGCTCGTCCAGAGCACGCAGGATGCGCCACTGCTGATCGGTCAGCCCAAAGTGGTTCAGGATGGGGCGAAAGTGCGACATCAGGCACTCGCGGGCTTTCAAAAATCTCTGGGGCAGGTTGCGGTACGTGATCCGTGGCTTCAAAGGTTGCTCCAGGGGGTAGGTTGACTCACTAATATATTAGTGATTAAACTACTAAGATGTTAGTAAATAATTCTGAAAATAGATTCCCATCAGGGGACTGGGCGTGATTGTCAGAGACCGGCCCTCCGGTTTCAAGATGTTTCTGCTGCTGCGCGGGTCCATCCTGCCGCGGATTTTGCCATCCTTGCTCGCCACGACGCTGATTGCCACCTTCGTCACCATGACCCATGGCGACCTGTTTTCAGTCAAGATCACGCTGACCACGATTCCCTTCACCCTGATTGGTTTGCCGCTGGCCATCTTTCTTGGTTTTCGAAACAGCACGGCCTACGACCGTTATTGGGAGGGTCGAAAGCTCTGGGGTGAACTGGTTCACCGGAGCCGGAGTTTGACGCGGCAATGCCTGAGTCTGATCACCAGCGCCGAGCCTGTCAAAGCCAGTCTGGGCCTGTCGGATGTTCGGGTGCGCATTGTTTACCGCACCATTGCCTACAACCATGCCTTGCGGCTTCAGTTGCGTGGCGAACCGATGGAGACCGAACTCCAGAGCTTGCTCGTGGCCTCTGAATGGCAGCAAATGCAAAAAGCATCCAACAAGCCGGATTTCTTGATGCGGAAAATGGGTGAGGACCTGGGCGCTTGCCTGCACGCGAGGCGGATTGACCCCTGTCTGCTCGCCGCCATCGACACCACCTTGTCGGCCATGACCGGGGCCGCCGGCGGGTGCGAACGCATCAAAAGTACCCCGATCCCCTTCTCTTACACGCTGTTGCTGCACCGCACCGCGTATCTGTATTGCTTCCTGCTGCCGTTCGGGCTGGTCGACACCATTGGCTTCATGACGCCGTTTGTGGTCGCCATCGTGGCGTACACCTTTTTTGGTCTGGATGCCCTGGGCGATGAGATTGAAGAGCCCTTTGGCAATGACGCCAACGACCTGCCTTTGACGGCCATTTGCCGCACCATCGAAATCAATCTGCGCGAATCGCTGGACGATGACCAGATCCCCGAGCCGCTGACACCGGTCAATTTTTGTTTGACATAAGAGGTAAAGAAAATGCACGACGACCTTCAAGACCGTATCCGCCTGCCCGCCTTGCGCGAGCTGGTGACCAGCGCCGACAACGCCGCCCAGTGGATCAAGGATGGCATGACGATTGGCATGAGCGGCTTTACCCGCGCCGGTGACGCCAAGGTGGTGCCGATGGCATTGGCAGAGCGCGCGCGCAGCGAAAAACTCAAAATCACGCTGATGACCGGCGCCTCGCTCGGCAGCGACGTTGACCGCACCCTGACCGAAGCCGGCGTGCTGGCGCGGCGCATTCCGTTTCAGGCCGACCCGGTGCTGCGCGGCGCCATCAACCGCGGCGAGGTCATGTATGTGGACCAGCATTTGTCCGAGACGGTGGAGTTGCTGCGCACCCAGCAGATCGCCCCGATCGACATTGCCATCATTGAGGCCGTGGCCATCACCGCCACCGGTGCCATCATCCCGACCACCTCGGTCGGCAACAGCGCCAGTTTTGCGATTCTGGCGAAAAAGGTGATTGTGGAGATCAACCTGACGCAGTCGCTGGAGCTCGAAGGCTTGCACGACATTTTCATCCCCAAGCACCGCCCCCGCCGCGAACCGATGCCGCTGATGACGCCGCAAGACCGGATTGGCACCACCGCCATCGAGATTTCGCCTGACAAGATTGTGGCCATCGTCATTACTGAGAAGCTCGACAGCGCCTCCACCATCCTGCCCGCGGATGCAGACACCGCTGCCATCGCCGCGCATCTGGTAGATTTTTTCAAACAAGAAGTGGCGGCGGGCCGCCTCAGCAACAGCCTGCTGCCGATGCAGGCCGGCATTGGCACCATCGCCAATGCGGTGATGGAGGGTTTTATCAACAGCCCGTTTGAGCACCTGACGCAGTACTCCGAGGTGCTGCAGGACTCGACCTTTGACTTGTTCGACGCCGGCAAGCTGGACTTTGCCTCGGGCTCGTCCATCACCTTGTCGTCCAAGAAAAGCGCCGAAGTGTTTGGCAATATCGGCAAGTACAAAGACCGTTTGGTGCTGCGCCCGCAAGAAGTCAGCAACCACCCTGAAATCATCCGGCGGCTGGGCATCATCGCCATCAACACCGCGCTGGAGGCCGATATTTACGGCAACGTCAACTCCACCCATGTGCTGGGCACGCACATGATGAACGGCATTGGCGGCTCGGGCGACTTTGCGCGCAACGCCTATTTGTCGGTGTTTGCCACCAAGTCGATTGCCAAGGGCGGCAAGATTTCGAGCATCGTGCCGATGGTCTCGCATGTGGACCACACCGAGCACGACGTCGACATCATCGTGACTGAGGTCGGGTTGGCGGATTTGCGCGGCCTGGCACCGCGTGAACGGGCCGAGGTCATTATCGAAAAATGTGTGGCCGAGCCCTTCCGCCACATGCTGCACGACTACGTGGCCCGCGCCCAGCAACGCGGTGGCCACACGCCGCATATTCTGGAAGAGGCGCTGTCGTGGCACAGCCGTTACCGCGATACCGGGTCGATGCTGATGAGCCCGGTCACGCCCGATATTGGCTCCTACGAAAAAAGCGTTTCACTCTCTATTTAATAGCTACTCCCGCAAGTACTGCGGGGGCTAGAGGCTGATTTGTTATAAATTTTCGAGTGCGTCGTGGTCAGGGGATGCCGGTTTTCACGGGTTTGAATTTGACAAAATTCAACAATATTTGTTGGTATAGTTCTTGGCTAGCTGGCCTTCGTTGGAACTTTGGCCAATAAAAAATAACTTCTCCCCCTGACCCTGGAAGAAAAATATATGCGCAACAACCAGCCCGTCCACGACCACGAATATGTGCTCAGTGAGAGCCAATCGCCCATCTCTCGCACCGACGTCAACAGCAACATCACCTTTGTCAACGCTGACTTTTGCGAGGCCAGCGGTTTCACCGAAGAAGAGTTGATCGGGCAACCGCACAACATGGTGCGCCACCCTGATATGCCGCCCGAGGCGTTTGCCGATATGTGGCGTTACCTCAAGGCGGGACGGTCCTGGACCGGCATGGTCAAAAACCGGCGCAAAGATGGCGGCTACTACTGGGTCATGGCGAATGCCTCTCCGATGTGGGAGCGCGGCGTGGTGGTGGGCTTCGCCTCGGTGCGCATGAAGCCTTCACAAGAGCAGATCAGGCAGGCCGATGCCGCTTACAGCAAAATTCGCGCAGGTAACTCGGGGCTGCGCATTGTGCGCGGGCAAGTGATGCGCTCGGGGCTGATCGGTGCGTGGGACAAGTTGACCAGCCTGGGTATTTCGGGTCGCGTGAATCTGATGGTGGGTGTAATGATTCTGGCCATGCTGGGTATGGGTCTGGCGGGCATCGTGGGCATGCGCTCGGCCAATCAGCAGGTGGCGGCCCTGTACCGCGTAGCGGCCCAGGATGTCAACGCCAAACTTGCGATGCAGGCGTCAGAGGCCCACTACCAGATGCTGCTCACCTGCATGTTGGCGGCGATGCTCACTGGCGTGGCACTGGCCCTGTACATGGGCTGGCGCTTGCGCTTGAGCACCGTGGCCCCGCTGAACGAAGCGGTGGCTATTTCCAAACAAATTGCCGTGGGTGCACTCAACAACACCATCACGCCCAAAGGTTCTGATGAAGCAGGCCAGTTGATGGCTGCACTCTTTGCCATGCAGCGCAGTCTGTCGTCGCTGGCGCAAGGCGTCATGACCAGCGCCTACCACATTGACATGGAAGCGCTGCAGATTGCGCGGGGCAATGAGTCGCTGGCGGCCCGCACCGAGGAACAGGCCACCGCCGTGCAGGAGGCCGCTTCCAACATGGAGGAGATATCCACCACCGTTAAGCAAAATATCGACAACGCCAAAGCCGCCAATGCACTGGTGCAGGAGGCGGGGGACATTGCCAACCGGGCGGGTATGGCCATGAGCCAGGTGGTCGGCACCATGGACTCCATCGCCAGCAGTTCCAAAAAAATAACGGACATCATCAGCGTGATTGATGGCATTGCGTTTCAGACCAACATTCTGGCCCTTAACGCAGCCGTGGAAGCGGCCCGCGCAGGCGAGCAGGGACGCGGTTTTGCCGTGGTGGCCAGCGAGGTTCGAAGCCTGGCCAAGCGCAGTGCCGATGCGGCCAAGGAGATCAAGACGCTGATCGAAGACTCGGTGCATCAGGTCGAAGGCGGCTTGGTTCAGGTCAGCGGCGCGCGTGAAACGCTGGAGGCGACCATCAACTCGGTCCAGCATGTGGGCACGCTGATGGCAGAAATATTGCATTCGTCCGATGAGCAAGGTATTGCCATTCACCGGGTCGCGCAACTGGTGGTGCAGATTGATGAAGCCACCCAGCAAAACGTGCCGATTGCCGAGGCCGCTGCCCATGCCTCACTTGTTCTGGCTGATCATGGCAAAGCGCTGGAGCGCAGCGCGATGGTGTTTCGTCTGGCTTAAATAGCCAGCGGGTCTACATCCACCACCCAGCGGATCAGACCCTTGCCTTCGGGCTGTTGCCGGGTGGCGTGCAGCACCGTTTGCCAGGCGCTTAAAAAGTGCTGCAGCGCGGCCCGTGACGGGCTCTCAATCAGCATCTGGGCCCGTTCCACATTGGCCACGCGCTGCATGCTCATGGGCACGGCAGGGTACAGGGTGATGTGTTGTGCGTAGTGCCCGGCATCAGGCAGGCTGGCGGCACCAGCACTGGCCGCGGTTAAAAACGACTGCGCCACCTCTTGCGTGCGCGCCTCGGCCCGCACCAGCGCCTGAAAACTGAAGGGGGGCATGGCGGCTTGCTCGCGTTCCTGGAGTTGCTGCGCGGCAAAGGCCGGGTAGTCGTGGCGTTTCAGGGCCTCAAACAGCGGGTGTGCGGGGTGAAAAGTCTGCACCCACATCTCGCTCTGGCCACTGATGCCGGCATCGCGCCCGGCGCGGCCCGCCGCTTGCATCAGCAAACTGAACAAGCGCTCCGGCGCCCGAAAGTCGCTGGAGAACAGTGCGTTGTCGGGTGCCACCGCTGCCACCAGCGTGATGCGCCTGAAGTCGTGACCCTTGGCAATCATCTGCGTGCCGACCAGCACATCGACCTCGCCGGCATGCACGCGTGCCAGTTGTGACTCCAGCTCGCCCTTGAGCTTGGTGGTGTCGGCGTCAATGCGGGCAATGCGCACCGGCTCACCTTCGGGCCATTGCTCACTCACGGAGTTGGGGCGTCGAACGTGCGCCAGCAACTCGGCCAGGTGTTCTTCAAGCCGCTCGGTGCCGCGACCCATCGGCGCGATGTCGGGGTTGCCGCAGGCGGGGCAGGCGCGGGGCACGCGCTCGGCAAAGCCGCAGTGGTGGCAGCGCAACGTGCGGTCAATTTTGTGAAACACCCGGAATGCGCTGCAGTGGGGGCACTCGCTTTTCCAGTCGCAGTCTCCGCAGTGCAGCACCGGCGAGTAGCCGCGCCGGTTCAAAAACACCATGCTTTGCTCGCCGCGACCGATGCGTTCCTCGATGGCTTTGAGCAGCGGCGGGGCAAATACGCATTTCTTGGGCTGGTGGTTCATGTCCACCCGGCGCACCAGTGGCAGGGCGGCGTTGTCGCCCACGCGGCTCGGCATCTCCAATCGCACATAGCGACCCCCCTCGGCGGCTGGCCGACTGTGGTGCCAGCTTTCCAGCGAGGGCGTGGCGGAACCTAGCAACACCTTGGCGCCCTCAAGCCGGCCCCGGTAAATCGCCAGATCACGGGCCGAGTAACGGGCGCCTTCCTGCTGCTTGTAGCTGGGGTCGTGCTCTTCGTCGACGATGATGAGCTTGAGATTCGGTAGCGAGGCAAACACCGCCATGCGGGTGCCCAGCACAATGCGCGCCGTGCCGTTGTGGGCGGCCAACCAGCTTTTCAGGCGCTGCGCTGGCGTCATGCCGCTGTGCATCGAGACCACGGCAATCTCGCCATACAGCGGGCCGAAGCGGGCCATGAAACGTGCTTCCAGCTGCGGCGTCAGGTTGATCTCGGGCACCATCACCATCGCCTGCGCCGTTGGGTCACGGGCCAGCATGTGTTGCACGCTGTGCAAATAGACCTCGGTCTTGCCGCTGCCGGTGGCGCCAAACAGCAGGAAAGGCCCGGCTTCAGCCTCAAATCGAGCGATAGCCCCCGTCTGCTCTGCGGTGAGCGCTACTGTAGTGATAGCGTCTGAGGTGTCCGTTGGCGCTGACTCTGCCACTTTGGCGTGTTTCTTGAGTTTGCGCGCCAGTTGCAAGGTGTTGATGTCGCGTAACTGGGGTGGCAAGGCGGCCAGTGCCACTTCGCCCAGCGAGCGCTGGTAATAGCGGGCTGCAAAGCTGACCAGCTGGCGCCAGGCCGGGCTCAGGGGTGCAATGCCGTCCAGCGTGGCTGTGATCGGACGCAGTTTTTCAGGGTTGAGCGTGGCGCTGGGGAACGCATCAGCGCGATCCCACACCACGCCCAGCAGATCGCGCTTGCCGAGTGGCACACGCACCAAGGTGCCGGCCGGAAGTGCCTGCTCACTCAAATAAGTCAGAGGGCCGGCCACCTGACTATGGACCGGCGTATGCACCAAAACCGGGATCTGGCTACTCATGCAAAACCCCGAGTTGGCAAGCCTATTTGAAGTGAACTTGCGAAAACCGCCTTAAGTGCTTGATTCATAAACGATTTGGCAGGCATCCAAGTTTTCTGTGGATAACTTTGTTGATAGATTGCCTTTGTGGCCTTCAAACCCACGTATTTCAAGGGTTTCATTGAAATGCCCACAAAAAAGGCAATTTTAAAAATCGTTATAAATCAATGACTTACGATTGCTATTTGTTTTATAGCGAAATCTTCAAGGGGGCAATGGGTCGGTGAGGTACATCAAGGTTTTTGTGCATAAGTCTCAGCGCGACCCCTAAATAACCCCTCAAAAGATGCTAGGGGTTTTTATGTCAGAACAATTACATGCGCATCTTGCGCGAATGCTCATGCACTGCTTTGACCAATACCGCGACATTCTCGGGCGGGGTGTGCTGGCTGATGCCATGGCCCAGATTAAAGATGTGCGTCGGGCCTGTGCCGCTGCCGGTGTGGGGTGTGCCAAAGCTGTTGAGCACCTTGACCACTTCAGCTTCGATCTGCGACGGGTTGGCAAACAACACGTTGGGGTCGATGTTGCCTTGCAGTGCCTTGGTTTCGCCGACCAGCGCGCGCGCCTTGGCCAGATTGACGGTCCAGTCCAGACCCAGCACATCGCAGTCGAGCTTGCCCATTTCCTTGAGCCACATGCCGCCACCCTTGGTGAAGACGATGCTAGGAATGCGCACGCCGTTGTGTTCTTTTTTCAGTTGCGACAGCACGCGCTCGGTGTAGGCCATGCTGAATTCCTGGAATGCGCCATCGGCCAGCACACCGCCCCAGCTGTCAAAAATCATCGCTGCTTGTGCGCCGGCTTCAATTTGGGTGTTGAGGTACAGGGCCACCGCGTCGGCGTTGATCTGCAGCATCTTGTGCATCAGGTCAGGGCGGCTGTACATCATGGTTTTGACCTGGCGGTAGTCGTCGGAGCCCGCGCCTTCCACCATGTAGCAAGCCAGCGTCCAGGGGCTGCCCGAGAAACCGATCAAAGGCACGCGGCCATTGAGCGCTTTGCGGATCGAGGTGACGGCGTCAAACACGTACCGCAGCTTGTTCATGTCGGGCACAGCCAGCTTGGCGACGGCCGCTTCGTCACGCACGTTGTGCGCAAACTTGGGGCCTTCGCCCAAGGCAAACGACAAGCCCAGGCCCATCGCGTCAGGGATGGTCAGGATGTCGCTGAACAAAATGGCGGCGTCCAACGGGTAGCGCTCCAGCGGCTGCAGCGTGACTTCGGTCGCGTAGTCGGTGTTGGTGGCCAGGCCCATGAAGCTGCCCGCTTGCGCGCGGGTGGCGCGGTATTCCGGTAAATAGCGGCCAGCCTGGCGCATCAGCCAGACCGGGGTGTGGTCCGTGGACTGGCGCAGGCAAGCGCGGATGAAAGTGTCGTTTTGCAGTGGCGCGTAGGCGCTGGTAGTGGCGGATGTGTTCATGGGCTAATTGTCGCAGCATCAGGCGGGTCAATGAAATCAAGGCCAGCCAAAAATAGAATGGATAAAGGGGCGCGGCGGTGATGCTGATTCGAAGTAACGATTTAAGGTTTAGCTTTGGCCGCTGCTTGGCTCTTGGGCATTTGCATGGCCGCATCTTCAAACGTGCCAGCATCAGCGTCCAGATGGCAGGCGGCGCAATTGGCTTTGCTCTTGACGAGCGGCTGTTTCCATTCAGCCGCCGTGATCTCGCTGTGTTTTCTGACCCAGTACGGTGTCTCGGTGATGCGCAGCGGTGATTCACCTGGTTTGAGGGAAGCCCCAATCTTGAAAGCGGGTTCGGTTAGTTTCAGGTCGGCGGAGTTGGCGGTCATGAACGCCAGCAAGGCAGCGCTGGTCGGTGCATCAAAGCCAAGGTCGGCACCGAAGTGTTGTGCCTGCTCATTCATGAGGCGCGTCCACGAGCGCGCGGGCAAGAGGGACGGGTGAAACGCGAGGTGGCAGCTGCCGCACTCGTCGCGCCATTGGGCGTTGTCGGCCAGTTTGGGGCCGACGAAAGCCACCTCAGGTGTTCGGGCCACGCTCTCGGCTTGCCCCATTTTCTTCTCAACGGGCGCCTGCAAGGCATAGGAAAACCACCAGCCTGCAAACAAAACGCCCAGCACCAGCATCACCCCGGCGACACCGGCGCGAGGCTTTGTGGTGGGCGTTGCGGCATCGGCCAGCTTGGTGCCGGTCACCATCGAGCGTGCGAGGTTTTCCTTGTGCAGATAACTTTCAATCACGACACCGGCGATGTGTCCGAACACGATCAGCAGCATCAAGGTGGCCGCGAGTTCATGCAGTTGTTTGGCCACTCGACCCTGAGCCATGCTCAGCAGGCCGGACACCACGCCGTGTTGTTCTTCTCCGCCGATCGTGAAGTAACCGGTGACGCCAACCACCACAGTCAATATGAGCAGCAAATAGATTGCCAGGCTGCCTGCCGGGTTATGGCCCACATGGCGGGCGGCTTTGCCGGCGAGGATCTCGCGGAAATAGTTATAGGCGGCTTTGGGTCCGTACCAAAACGAACTGAAGCGGGCGTAGGGCGAACCCACCACGCCCCACAGCACCCGAAAGCCTACCAGCCCCAGCATCAGGTAACCCAGAAACACATGAACCGCCAGCCAGGGATCCAATTCACTGGTGAGCCAAGCCGCGGCAAAGCTCAAAGCCAGGGTCCAGTGAAACAGGCGGGTCGGAATGTCCCAGATCAGGGTGCGTTGCATGGGCGGGACTCTCAGGTGTTGGATGTCTTACTTGGGGATCTTGATGCTGTGTTCGTCAAAGTTGCCTTTGTCGGCACCGGCGTGGCAGGCCATGCAGTTGGACGCGCTCTTGATTGAGGCACGTTTCCAGACGGCCGGTGCAATCTCGCGTTCGTTGTGTTTGGACTTGAACCAGGCCGACTCGGTGATGCGCAACGGCGACGTGGTAGCGGTCCAGCGGTTGGAGGCGTTTTTCACCAAAAAGTCGGTGATTTCGGTGACTTCAGCCGGTGTCAGAGAGGCATCGACGCCAAAGTGCTTTTCCAGCCCGGTCATCATCTTGCGCCACGAGGCCGCAGGCAACAAGCCGGGGGGGAAGGCCATGTGGCAACCGGCGCATTCCTGTTGAAACTTGGCGTTGACCTGGGCCGGTTGCACCGGCTTGCCCCGGTCTTCGCCGTCATATTTGGCTTGGGCGCTGAGGGACACCACGGCCAGCAAGGTGACCAGAATCGTTGAAATAATTTTCATGACAAGGCCTTATTTGACCGACAGCACGTAGGCCATGAAGTCACCTTTTTCCTGGGCGGTGCAGGCGCGGGCCAGCACGTCATTGCAGTTGCGCTTGAACCACTTTTCGACGTTGGCGGCATCCGTGAAGCGCTTGGCGTTGGCGGCAGGGGCCAGCGGCAAGATGTCTTTGTTGGTCTTGGCGTGCTTGCCCGCATTCATCGGGGAGTCGGTGTGGCATGACGCGCATGAGAATTCGGCGCCTTTGGTGCTGTAGAGCTTTTGCCCGGCCGCCACGGAGAAATCCTTGAAGGCTGGGTTGTCTAATTTGGCTTGGGCGCGGTAGCTTTCCTGGATCGGATTCGCGGCACTCGCGCACAGGGGCAGCGCCAGCATCAAGCAGGCCAACAAGTTTGTTTTGTTCAGTGAGAGTTTCAAGGTGAGCTCCTTTGTGTGTGTAAAAAGTGCCATTTGCATGAAGAGTGTGTCATGGCGCCGCATTCGACTTGACGAAGCCCGGAACTTTAAATGAGGAAAATTAAGCCAAACTTAAAGCCGGTTTGGGCCGACTGCCCGTTACGCGTTGGCGGCGTGCTCTATCAGCAGGCATTTATTTTGCACGGTGTGCAGACCGGCGGCCTGGGCAAGCGCTATGGCCGCGTCATTTTTAATGCCCAGTTGTAACCAGACTGCTGGCGCGCCGATGGCGATGGCGTCTGCCACCACGGGCGGCACGTCCTCGGCATTGCGAAACACATCAACCAGTTCGATTTTCTCGTGCTGCGCGGCCTCAAGCAGCGTGGCGTAGACTTTTTCGCCCAGGATCGGCGTGCCACTGGCCGCTGCCACCGGGTTGATGGGAATGATGCGCCAGCCGTTCTTCTGCATGTAGTGCGACACCTCGAAACTGGCCCGGTGCGGTTTGGGCGACAAACCCACCACGGCCACCGTGCGGTAGCTGGACAAAATGTGGCGAATGTTGTCGGCTTGGCTCATGGCGGTTATTTCCGGTAAGTGATTAAAGAGTGGCCAGCGCAGCGCGGACTTCGTCTACGCTCAAGATCTCGGACAGTACCACCGGCGCCCGCCCGGTCTTGTAAAGCACATACACCGGCACGCCGTTACGCCCAAGCTGACCCAATGCGGTGGTGATGGCCGGGTCACGGCGGGTCCAGTCGGCGCGAAATTGGATGACTTTTTTGGCGTCCAGATCGGCCAGCACGTCTTTGTCGACGAGGGTGGTTTTTTTGTTGTACTGGCAGGTCACACACCAGGCGGCGGTGAAGTCGACAAACACCGGCGCACCATTGGCCAGTTCCTGCTCGACCCGGCCCGGCGCCCACGGCTGCCAGCGGTCGGTCGCCGAAGCTGTGCTCGTGGTGTCTGCCATTTTTAAGACATTTTGGCCTATAGCCCCCGTCAATATTGCGCTGATAGCTATTGAAATAGTAGCAATTGACCAGCGAGCGCGACCCGTCAGCGTGAGCGACCAGATCACCAAACTCAAGGCCACCAGCAGCGCCAGCAGCGCACTCGCGCCGTCAATGCCGGTTTGCTGCCCCAGCACCCACACCAGCCAGACCACCGTGGCAAACATCGGAAACGCCATGGCGCGCCGAAACGTGTTCATCCAGGCGCCGGGTCGCGGCAGCAGCTTGGCTACCGCAGGAATCAGGCTCGCCGCCAGATAAGGCAAGGCCATGCCGACACCAATCGCCGCAAAAATCAGCAAGGCCTGTAGCGCCGGCAAGCCCAGCGCCAAGCCCAGCGAGGCACCCATGAAGGGCGCCGTGCAGGGCGAGGCAATCGCCACCGCCAGCACGCCCGACAAGAACGCGTTGAGGGCGATGTTGCGCGACTGCAAGGTCGCCACGTTGCTGGGCAGCACGTTGCCAAACTCAAACAAGCCGGCCAGGTTCAGCCCCATCACCGTGAACAGCACGGCCAGGGCCGCCACCACCGCCGGGGCTTGCAATTGAAAGCCCCAGCCCAGCGACTCGCCAGCGCTGCGCAGCGCCAGCATCAGCGCGCCCAGCGCCACAAACGAAAGTACCACGCCCGCGCTGTAGGCCACGCCGCTGATACGGTGGCCGCGCCGGTCGTCCGCATGCTGGGTGAAGCTCATGACCTTGATGGCCAGCACCGGAAACACGCAGGGCATCAGGTTCAGCAGCAGGCCACCCAGCAGTGCGCCCACCAAGGCGGCCCATAAACCGATGTTGGAGGGGGGGCTACTTTGTGTGCTCAACGTGTTGGCTTGCAACGCCGCAGTCAGTTCGGGCGACACGCTGGGGGCTGCGGCCACTTTGACCCAAGTGCCCTGAACCTTGGCCGGGCTGGAAAACCCCTGACGTTGACCTTCTATTTCGCCGACCAGCACCAGCGGCATCAACGTGGGGCTTTGGCTGCGGTCGGGCGACACCGGCACGCTGGCGGTCCACACATTGCCTTGCCAGCTTTGTGTCCATTTCGCTGCGGTTTCGATGATTTCAGGCGTTTCCGGAAAGAACTCCAGCGATTTGCCTTGCAAGGTTGCCGGCAGTCCGGTGACCGACACCTTGAGCAACTTGCCCGCCAGCTCGACCTGACTGTTGCCGTTCAGGGCGTGGGGTTGCGCCTTGAAACTGGTGTCGAACGCGGCGCCATTGAGTGCGGTGGAGCCGCGCACCGGCAGGTGCACCACAAACTCGCCCTCTTCGGGAATGCACTCGCGGCGACACACCAGCCAACTGGCTTTGAGCTTGATCTCCAGGTCGGGGTTGAGCACCGACGGCTTGAACGCCGGGGTGATGGTGAGCGGCACCGGTAGCAGCACCGTGCCATCAAATCCATAGTTGGCGAGGTTGCCAATCGGGATCTTTTTGGGCAGCGGCCAGGCGATCTCGCCCGCGCTGACGCCCGCAGGCAGCGTCCATTGCAGCGAGGTGGGCAGACCCGAGTCGCCCGAGTTTTTCCAGTAGGTGTGCCAGTCGGGCTGGTGGGTGAGTTGCAAACCGACCCATACCGTTTTGCCAGGGTCAGCGCCATCAGGCGCATGGGCCAGCAACTCGGCGCGCACCTGTGGGCTGGTGACCACTGATTTAGAGGTATTTTGAGCGCTAGCCCCCGTTGATATTGCGTAAGCAGCTATAAATAGCGTAGCAATCAGGGCGCGAGGGAGAATTTTTGAGAATGTCATTGCAATATCGGAGTGGGGCCAGGGCGCAAAGTTCCAGAGATCAGGGCAGGCGACTATTTTCCGCTATCGGCATCGTCAAACAAAGAAGCCTGCTCAAACACCGCTGGCAGCTTTTTGGGGGCTTTGATGCGCAACTGCTTGTTCACGTTCTCCCGGCCAAACACCACCTCGATGTCGGCCACCGCCACGCCAAACAGCGGCGCCAAAAACCGCACCATGTGGTCGGTCGCCTTGCCGGCAATGGGCGCGGCCGTGACGCTGATCTTGAGTTGCGTGCCCTTGGGCTTGCCAATGGCGTCTTTGCTGGAACTGGGCTTGCCCAGAATGTTGACCACCAGCACATCGCCCTCCCAGACAAAGAATGAATCGCCGGTGGCGTTTTTAATTTGGCCGCGGCTCATGGGTTGGTCCGCTGTGGCTGTAGGGTGGCTTTGCGATGGGCCTTCAGGGATAGTTTTAGCATGGTCTGACAATGATAGTGGCCAAAGCCATCCGGGAGGAAGTGCGCCAGCAACCGGTCAGTTGCGTGATGACATGGCTAGAGGTTGACAACTCGCAACACACCTTCGACCCCGCCAAATATGCTGAGCACCTGTCGCCTATTTCAACTACTGACGCCTCCACCATGAGCAAACTAAATATATTTGAGCCACGCGTGTTTGAAACCATCCGGTCGATCCGTCCAATGGCAAAGCCGAACTAGAGCGACGACATGTACGACTTAGTCATCGTCGGTTCGGGGCCTGCGGGCATCTCGCTTGCCCATGCCGCAAAGCAGCGAGGGTTGACGTACGTCGTGCTGGAGCGCGCGAATTTTGCGCAAACCATTCGCGACTATCCAATTGAGAGCAAGACGCACTCGCCGCCGGCCGACCTGGAACTGATCTGGGGTGAGATGAGCAGCCCAGCCCCCTTGCCTACGCGCGAAGAGACCCTCGCACACTACGAGTGGTTTGCCTTCGAAAAGCAACGCCTCAATATTCGTACAGGTGAGTGTGTCGAGCTCTTGGAACGCCGCCATCAAAATTTTGTAGTCCGGACGAGCTCTGCAAATTACAAAGCAAGAAAAGTAATTCTGGCAACCGGCGGATTCGGTGTGCCTCGGCGTTTAAATGTGCCGGGCGAATCCGCTGCGCGCGTGTCGTACCAATTTACCGATCGGCGCCCCTTTGCGGGGAAGGATGTGCTGGTCGTTGGCGGCGGCAATTCGGCAGCCGAAGCCGCACTGCAATTGCACGAGGGCGGCGCAAAGGTTGTGTTGTCGATGCGTCGTGCGCCATTTGCCCCACCTGGCGGCGAACCAGACCCGAGCGCGACCATTAAAGATTGGAACGTTCGTGCGCTGGAAGCGTTGGCTGCCAAGGGCCAGTTGCGCATTCTCTTTTCTTCCACGGTGCAGGAAATCACAGACGATGCTGCGATCATCAAGATAGAGGGTTCCGGTGAGCTTGAAAGCGTAAAGTGCAACTGCGTTTTCGCGTTATTAGGGGCCAGCCCTGATGTGTCACTTCTTCGGAAAATCGGTGCCGAGATCGCGATGGACGGGCGTCCGGTGTATAGCTGCCAGACCTATGAGACGACCGTACAGGGCTTGCATGTAGCCGGGCATATGACACGCGAACTGCACATCGCCCACGCCGTGTTGATGGCCCCACGCATCATCCGCGCCATCATCGGTGATGATCCGCCAAAATGCTTGAACCGCTATCTGCATGACCGTTGCAATCGGACTTTGAGAAAGATTCGGGAAAAGAGCCCACTTTTCAAACGGCTGGTCGCAAAATCCGCGCTCTTTCGCAGGACGATGCAATCGCTACTGAACTTCCTGCAATTCAGTACTTTCATCGGTTCGATCGATCGCTTTTGCGCTCCATTTCCTATGAGGATTCCCGCCTGTGGGTCACTAAGCCGAACACTTGAGCGATGCCTCTGCGTTCGGGCTGAAGTTGGCGTGCGCATCGCCGATCCGATCCGGGTTCTGCGAAATCAAGAACAGGTTCCCTGAGTAAGTAACTTAGGTGAACACCTGATCGCAGAGGTCAATGCACAACAGCCGTGCGTGAATACATCAAGTCGGGCGCTGATCTTGCCCCAGGTTTCATGGATTCCATAGCGTAGGTCTTACAGTTATCGGCTGAACAATCCCGCAGGTTTTTTTCATAAGTTGGCCTGGAATGTATGATGGATCACGCTTTTCACATGACGCCAGTCGGCGTCATTTTTGATTCAGAGCTGGCCATATAAATAAGGATCACTATGAAATTCATTTCGCGTACGTTGACGGGGATCGCCTGTGCGGTCAGTTTGGGCCTCGGTGGTTTGGCTGTTGCGGCCGAAAAGGTGAATATCGCGGTTGTGACCGGCCCGACTTTCGTGCACACCATCGCCGCCCAGAAGTTCAAGGAGGAGCTCGACAAAGCCCTGCCCGGCAAGTACGACGTGATCGTTCACCACTCCGCTGCGCTGGGCAGCGAGACGCAGGCGCTGCAGCAACTCCAGTTGGGCACGGTTCAGATGAGTGTTTGCACCACCGGCCCGATCGAAGCCTTTGTGCCAGAGATCAAAGCGCTGGAGATGCCTTTCCTGTTCAGCTCCTACGAAGCGTCTGACAAGGTGCTGGACGGCGCCATTGGCCAGAGCTTGCTCAAGCGCTTCGACAAGGCCGGGCTGGTCGGCATGCATTTTCTGGACAACGGCTTTCGCAATGTCACCAATTCAAAGCGTGCGGTCAATGGCCCTGACGATCTCAAAGGCATGAAGATCCGGACCATGGAGTCGCCCACGCACTTGGCTATCTGGCGCGCCATTGGCGCCAACCCGACGCCGATGGCCTGGCCCATCACCACGCAACTGCAGCAAGGCGTGCTCGACGGTCAGGAAAATCCGATCTCTGTGATTTCGGCCGGCAAACTGAACGAAGCCGGCCAGAAATACCTCTCGATTACCCGCCACGTGTATTCCGCGCTGGTGTTCGTGGGCAGCAAGCCTTTCATGGACAAGCTGCCCGCCGCCGATCGCAAGGCGTTCATGGATGCCGCTCAGGTGGCCTCTGCGACCGGCCGGCGTTATGTGCGCGACAACGAAGCCAGTCAGCTGGCCGCACTGAAGGCTGCGGGTATGCAAGTGGTTGAAAACCCAGACCTGGCCGCCTTCCGCGCCAAGACCGAGTCGGTCTACGCGTCCTTGAGTGGCGACACCAAGAAAATCGTCGAAGACATTCGCAAGACTGCCAAGTAATCGTCATGTGACCGAGTCGGCGTGGCATAGCTTGCCACGCCGTTTTTTTTGGTAGGAGAATTTATGAGTTTTAACCATCGCTTGCTGTCCATCAGCGATTGGGTCAATAGCCGGGTCGAGCAGTTGTTGCTGGTGTGCGGTGTCGCCATTTCGTTGATTTTGTTTGTTCAGGTACTGGCGCGCTACCTCGGCGAGTCGCTCAGTTGGTCCGAAGAAATCGGGCGCTACCTGTTGGTGGCCACCACCTTTCTAGGTGCCACGGTGGCCTACAAACGGGCGCATTTTATCGGGCTGGCTGGTTTTGGTGCGCGCTTTGGACTGCTGGTGGAGCAACTGATCGTGCGGGGCTTGCAGGTGCTTAATCTGGGTTGTTTTGGTCTGATCACCTGGTACGGCGTGATCTACACCGTAAATTCCTGGGAGCAAACCTCGACGGCGGTGCAAATGCCGATGTCGCTGCCGATCTCTGTCGTGCCGCTGTCCGGGGCCATCTTTTTGCTGCACATTCTGGCCGACATGACCAAGACCAAGCAGGTCGCACCATGATCATCGTTCTGTTGTTCGCCCTGATGTTTTTGCTGATGACGCTGGGGCTGCCGATTGCGCTCGCCATCGGTTTGCCTGCCATTGGCCTGATCGTCACACCCGGTGTTTTCCCTGACACCATCACGCTGGCCGCGCTCGGGCAGACCGTGGTGCAGCAGTTGTTTTCCGGGGTCGATTCGTTTGATTTGCTGGCGGTGCCACTGTTCATGATTGCCGGGGCCATCATGGAAGTCGGCGGTATCTCACGGCGCCTGATCGACTTCTGCGACAGCCTGGTGGGCTGGGCTCCCGGCGGGTTGGCAGCGGCGGCCATCGTGGCGTCGATGATCATTGCCGGCATTTCCGGTTCAGCGGCTGCAGACACCGCTGCGATTGGCGGTGTGGTGATTCCGGCCATGATTCGCCAGGGTTATCCGCCCGCCTTTGCCGCCGCTGTCGTGGCGGCTGGAGGCTCAATCGGAATCATCATTCCGCCCTCGATCCCGATGGTTATTTTTGGTTTCATGACCAACATCTCGACCTCGCAACTTTTTGCCGGGGGCATGCTGGTGGGCGTGTTGATGGGGTTGTCCTTTTTGACCATCGCGGTCTGGATCTCCTGGCGCAAGGGCTACGGCGTGCGCCGCCCCTTTACCTGGGCGCAGGTGGCGCTGACCGGCAAGGCTGCGTTCTGGTCGATGGGCGCGCCGGTGGTGGTGCTCGGCGGCATTCTGACCGGCATCGTGACCGTGACCGAAGCGGCTGCGCTGGCGGTTTTTTACGCGCTGCTGGTGGGGACTTTGGTCAACCGCGAACTGGCCTGGAAGGATTTGCCCGGCCTCATCGTGCGCTCGCAAGTGGCGGCGGGGGGTATTTTGTTCATCATCGCCATGGCCAAGATCTTTGGCTGGCTGCTGGCCATGCAGCAAGGCGCGCGTCTGCTGGACGTTTTTGTCAACTCGCTCTCCTTGCCGCCAACCGGCTTGTTGCTGCTGGTCATGGCGCTGTTGCTGGTGGTGGGCTGCGTCATGGAAACCACGGCGGCCTTGCTGCTGCTGGTGCCGGTGCTGGCGCTGCTGACGCCGCAAATGCAGGTTGATCCGGTTCAGTTTGGCGTGTTGGTGGTGACCAATCTGGCCATCGGCATGCTGACGCCGCCCGTGGGTATTTGCCTGTTTGTGAGTTGCGGCATCGCCGGGGTGTCGCTGGGCAAAGTGTCGCGCGCCGTGATGCCGCTGGTGATCGTGGCAATGATTGATTTAATGATTGCCGCCCTGTGGCCGCCACTCACCCTGTGGTTGCCCACCCTGTTCTACCGCTAACCCAGAGTCGCGCCGCGTGAGCATCCTCCTGACCACTCTCAACGCCAAGTACATTCACGCCTCGCTGGGCTTGCGCTACTTGCTGGCTAACATGGGCGACCTGAAAGCGCAGACCGCCTTGTGCGAGTTCACCATCGCCCGCAAGGCGCAAGAGGTGGTCGATGAATTGCTGGCGGCTTTGGGCGCGCCACAA
>SERZ01000271.1_pt1 | contig 36273 bp, 36 predicted proteins | sample 3171461 | NCBI WGS metagenome assembly SERZ01 (sample SAMN06051861, study PRJNA518727) | freshwater metagenome | biome: subpolar coniferous forest; feature: holomictic lake; material: water; isolation source: holomictic Lake 227, 6 m depth | place: Canada: near Kenora, Ontario | collected... | reverse complement strand
AAATATGACTGACCTGACCGGCGAAACCATCCTCAAGCGCTCAACCTATCAGTCCGAAGCCTTCGAGACCCGGCTGCGGCGGCGCTACCGCGCCGAGCGCTGGTTTCAGCGTGCCGGCATCGGCGCCATCGCCTTTGCCGCGCTGATGCTGGCGGTGCTGCTCTCCACCATCGTTCTCAACGGCTATACCGCCTTCTGGCAGAGCCGGTTCGAGGTCGAGGTCTTCTTCGATCCCGACGCGATCACACCCTCGGGCTCCCGCGAGCCGGCGGTGCTCTCGGCCGGCGATTATCCGGCGCTGGTGCGCGCGGCCCTGCTGACCGAGGTTCCGACCGCCGGCGGCCGCGACGGCAAGCGGGCGCTGATGGAACTGGTCAGCGCCGCCGCCGGCTACACCCTCCGCGAGATGGTGATGACCCACCCCGAGATCATCGGCAGCCGTCAGCGGGTGTCGCTGCTGGCCTCCGACAACACCGATCAGTTCATCAAGGGCCACATCTCGCGGGCCAGCGTTGAAGGCGAGCGGACCATCACCGATCGCCAGATCGGCTGGATCGACGGCCTCCGGGCCAAGGGCGTGCTGAACAGCCATTTCAGCCTCGACGTGCTGACCCGCTCCAACAGCCGCCAGCCCGAACAGGCCGGAATGTGGGGCGCCCTGATCGGCTCGATCATGACCATGCTGGTGACCCTGGCGCTTTCGGTGCCGATCGGCGTCGCGGCGGCGGTCTACCTTGAGGAATTCGCGCCCAAGGCGTGGTGGACCGACTTCATCGAGGTCAACATCAACAACCTCGCCGCGGTGCCCTCGATCGTGTTCGGCCTGCTCGGCCTCTCGATGTTCCTCAATTTCTTCGGCATGCCGCGCTCATCGGCGTTGATCGGCGGTGTCGTGCTGGCGCTGATGACCCTGCCGACGATCATCATCGCCGCCAGAGCGGCACTGAAATCGGTGCCGCCCTCGATCCGCGAGGCCGCGCTCGGCATCGGCGCCTCGCCGCTGCAGGTGGTGCTCCACCACGTGCTGCCGCTGGCGGCGCCCGGCATCCTCACCGGTACCATCCTCGGCCTCGCCCGGGCGCTGGGCGAGACCGCGCCGTTGCTGCTGATCGGCATGGTCGCCTTCGTGGTCGATGTTCCGGGCACGCTGGCCGACCCTTCGACAGTGCTGCCGGTGCAGATTTTCATGTGGGCCGACGCCCCCGAACGCGGCTGGATCGAGCGCACCTCGGCCGCGATCATGCTGCTGCTCGGCTTTCTCATCCTGATGAATGCGGTCGCGGTGTTCCTGCGCAAGAAATTTGAGAGGCGGTGGTAGGTCATGCGGTTCGAACTTTCCGATCGGTCTGCGTCCGGCAAAGGGGCGCCGGCCAAGATCACCGCCCGCTCGGTCAACGTCTATTACGGCGCCAAGCAGGCCCTCAACGGCATCAGCCTTGATGTCGAGGAGAACCGCGTCACCGCCCTGATCGGCCCCTCGGGCTGCGGCAAGTCGACGTTCCTGCGCTGCCTCAACCGCATGAACGACACCATCGACATCTGCCGGGTCGACGGCCGGATCGAACTCGACGGCGAGGACATCTACGCCAGGACCATCGACACCGTGCAACTGCGCGCCCGGGTCGGCATGGTCTTCCAAAAGCCCAATCCGTTTCCGAAATCGATCTACGACAACATCGCCTACGGCCCGCGCATCCACGGCCTCGCCCAGCGCGGTCCCGAGATGGACGAGATCGTGCAGTCGTCGCTGGAGCGCGCCGGGCTCTGGAACGAGGCCAAGGACCGGCTGAAGGAGCCGGGCACCGGGCTGTCCGGCGGCCAGCAGCAGCGCCTTTGCATCGCCCGCGCCATTGCGGTCAGCCCCGAAGTCATTCTGATGGACGAACCCTGCTCGGCGCTCGACCCGATCGCCACCGCCCACATCGAAGAGCTGATCGACGAGCTGCGCGAAAACTATACCATCGTGATCGTTACCCACAACATGCAGCAGGCGGCCCGGGTCTCCCAGAAGACCGCGTTCTTCCACCTCGGCGAAATGGTCGAGTGCAACGACACCGAGGAAATCTTCACCAACCCCCGGGATGAACGCACCCAGGGGTACATCACCGGCCGTTACGGCTGAGCGAAAGGCTGGGGTTCATGAGCAAGGAACACATCGTCCGCTCGTTTTCCGAAGAGCTGCGGCGCCTGACCACCCTGATCACCCAGATGGGCGGGATCGCCGAAGCCCAGGTCGAGACCGCGGTGCGGGCGGTGGCCCGGCGCGACGCCGATCTGGCCGCTTCGGTGATCAAGTCCGACGAGCGGCTCGACCAGTACGAACGCGACATCGACGCCGAGGCGATCCGGATGCTGGCGCTGCGCCAGCCGATGGCCGGCGACCTGCGGGAAATCGTGTCGACGCTGAAGATCGCCGCCGACCTCGAGCGCATCGGCGACTACGCCGCCAACATCGCGAAGCGGGCGATGGTGCTGGCGCAGATGCCGCCGGTGCGGCCGGCCGGGGGCATCCCGCGGATGGGCAAGCTGGTCCAGGAGATCATGAAGGACGTGCTCGACGCCTACATTGACCGCAACCTCGACAAGGCGATCGCGGCCTGGCGCCGCGATGAGGAACTCGACGACCTCTACACCAGCTTGTTTCGCGAAGTCCTGACCTACATGATGGAGGACCCGCGCAACATCACCCCCTGCACCCACCTGCTGTTCATCGCCAAGAATCTGGAGCGGGTCGGCGACCACGCCACCAACATCGCCGAAACCATCCATTTCGTGGTGGTCGGACAGTCGCTCAAGACCGCCCGGCCCAAGGGCGACACCACCAGCTTCGCCGTGATCCGGCCCGACGACGGTGCGGCGGCGGCTAATGGGCAGGAGGGGGCATGACCTCAGCGCTGAAACCGCTGGTGCTGATCGTCGAGGACGAGCCCAGCCTGGTCGAGATGCTGACCTACAACCTGGAAAAGGAGGGCTTTCGCGCCGCCGCAGCCGGCAACGGCGAAGAGGCGCTGCTGCTGGCCGCGGAGCAGACGCCGCACCTGATCCTGCTCGACTGGATGCTGCCGCATCTCTCGGGCCTCGAGGTCTGCCGGCAGCTGCGCCGCAACCCCAAGTCCCGCGAGGTTCCGATCATCATGCTGACGGCGCGCGGCGAGGAGGCCGACCGGGTGCGCGGCCTCAATTCCGGGGCCGACGACTACATGGTCAAGCCCTTCTCGCCGGTCGAGCTGATCGCCCGGGTGCGCGCGGTGCTGCGCCGGACCAGCCCGGCGCTGACCGAGGAGATGCTGCGCTTCGGCGACATCGTGATGGACCTCGCCTCCCACCGGGTGCGCCGCGACGGCCGCGACATCCATCTCGGCCCGACCGAATTCCGGCTGCTGCGCCACTTCCTTCAACACCCCGGCCGGGTGTTCTCACGCGAGCAGCTGCTGGACCTGGTCTGGGGCCACGATGTCTATGTCGAACTGCGCACCGTGGACGTCCACATCCGCCGCCTGCGCAAGGCTCTCAACGAGGATGGCGGCGACGACCTGATCCGCACCGTCCGTTCCGCCGGCTACGCCATCGATCTCAAATCGGCCTGACCCGGCCGGCGCTTCACACGAAAAGGATGCTGCCGCCCTCGGCGGCGCCGAGAAAGCTGACGATGCCGCCGACCCGGTGCGGGATGTCGGCGCGAAGCCGGCGTCCGCCGGCCGGGCCGAGGGCGCGGAGCCCCATCTCGCAGACGATCACGGTGACACCGAGAGCGGCGGCGGCGGTCAGCAACTCCTCAAAGCCGGCGACGCCGCGACCGACCAAAGTCTGGTTGCGCGCGGCCGGCGCCGCGCCGTCGTCGGCTGTGTCAAGGTCAGTCCAGCCCGGCCGCGCCGGATCGCCGCTGTCGACCAGCGCCGCCAAGGCCCGGCCGGTGATCAGCAGCGAGACCGGACGGCCGGTCGCCGCCGCCGCCGCCGCCATGGCCAGCGCGTAATGGACCCGGTCGAAGCCGCCCGAGAACACGACCAGCGACAGTTTCGCCCCCACCATTTCAACCCCCGGTCCCTTGCACACGCGGCCGAATAACTCTAGAATGGCTCGAGACTGCCCGTCCAGGCTTTTGGTTTTGAGTCGGGAACGGGCGACCGACCTCGGGAGCCCTCTGCATGGTTGGCGCGATCGGCAGCAGCGTCGGCGCAGCCGCATCAGTCTCGCAGTATCTTGCTGCCGGGACCGCGAGCGCCCGCGCACCGGCCGGCGGCGCCGGCGCCGCGCTCGCCGGCGGCTCCGGCGCCAACGGCAAACCGCTGTCGACCGCCGATCAGACGCTGCTCGACAAGCTCAAGGCCCGCGACGCCGACGTCAAGGCGCATGAACAGGCCCACCGCAGCGCCGGCGGCCAATATACCGGCGCCCCGACCTACACCTATCAGAAGGGTCCGGACGGCGCCAATTATGCCATCGGCGGCGAAGTCTCGATCGACACCAGTCCGGTGACCCGGGATCCGGCCGCCACCGTGGCCAAGGAAGAGCAGGTCCAGCGCGCCGCCCTGGCTCCGGCCGACCCTTCGGGGCAGGACGTCAAGGTCGCGGCCGAGGCCGCCGCCGCCATCGCCCAGGCCGAAGCCAGCAAGGTCGCCGCCGCTACCGGCCAGACCGCAGATCAGGGCGGGGACCAGACCGGACCCGGATCGGGCACCGGCAGCGCCGGCCGCCCCGACATCACCGGCGCCGCCGCCACCACCGCGACCGCGGCCCAGGCCGGCAGCAGCTTCAGTGCCCGCTTCGCCCGCGGCCTTGCCGCCTACGGCTCCGCCGCCGGCCTGACCGCCCTCGCCCAGCCGCCGGCCCGGATCGCCCTCTACGCCTGAAAGCGGTTGACCGGCGCGGCGATCCCCCCGATACCTGCCGCAGTGTTCTCTGCGGGAGAGAGGTCTTGCTGACCGTCGTGCTGCTGATCGGCTCCAACGTCCTGATGACTTTGGCCTGGTACGGCCATCTGCGCTTTCCCGACCGGGCCATGGTCTCGGCGGTGGTGGTGAGCTGGCTGATCGCCTTCTTCGAATACTGCCTTGCGGTCCCGGCCAACCGGATCGGCTATTTTGAAGCCGGCTACACCCCTTCCCAGCTCAAGATGCTTCAGGAGGTGATTACCCTTTCGGTGTTCGCGATCTTTACGGTCACGGTGCTGGGCGAGAAGCTGCGCTGGAATTACTTTGCCGCGTTCGGCTGCATGCTGGGCGCGGTGTATTTCATCTTTCGCAAATAACGCCGCGCCGCACCGTCACTACGCCACCTGCCGCCTGGACATCCGCTCCAGCGCCCCGCTCATAAAGGCGAGATGCGCGGTGTCGAGCGGGAATTGCAGACGGGTGCCCTGGCCGGTGCGGCCCGAGATGCGGGTGTGCAGCGCGCGGCCGATCCCCTCGATGTCGAGATCGACCTGGGTACCGGTCGGCAGTTCGATGCCGCGGTCGAGCCAGGCGCCGCCGATCGAGAGCTGCACCACGGTGCCGGTCTCGGTGCGCCCGGCCGCGGTGATCCGCGCCGGCAGCCTGACCGCCACCCGTTGGAACTTGTGGCCGCTGCCGGCGTCGCGGAGCGCCGAGAGAAAGTCGTGAATCTCGACGCTCATGCGTTCGGTCTGTTTCGCCATGGCATCCGAGGATTCCCGAACCATCGAGGCCGCTGAATTGGTCCGGCCCGCCGAGTCGCGGACCTTGCCGATACTCATCGCGATGTCCTCGGCATTGGAGGATACGAACTGAATGTTGCGGGCGATTTCGTCGGTCGCGGAATGCTGCTCGGTGACCGCGGCCGCGATCTCGCTGGTGGATTGGTGAATCTGCGCCACCGTGCTGCCGACCGCCTGGATGGCGTCGACGGTGCCGGCGATCGAGTTCTGAATCTCGGAAATCTGCGTCGAGATATCGACGGTGGCCTTCTGGGTCTGGCCGGCCAGATTCTTGACTTCGGACGCCACCACAGCAAAGCCTTTGCCCGCTTCGCCCGCCCGCGCCGCCTCGATGGTGGCGTTGAGCGCCAGGAGATTGGTCTGGGAGGCGATCGAGGCGATGATCTGGATGATGTCGCCGATCCGGTCCGAGGCGTCGCGCAGCATCAGCACCTTCGATTCGACCTCCTCCGCCCGCCGGCTGCCTTCGCCGGCGATCCGGGACGAGCTGTCGATCAGACGGCTGATCTCGGCGATCGCCGAAGTCAGCTGCTGGGAGGCCGCCGCCACCGCCTGGGAATTTTCATGAGCCTGATCGACGGCGCCGGTGACGACGTCGACCTCGCGGTCGGTGTCCTGGGCCGCGACATGCACCGATTCCGCCGTGGCCGCCATCGAGGACGACGACCGGGAAATCACCTCCAGCACCCCCGAGATGCCCGAAGCGAACATATCGGTCAGTTCCTCGCTTTCCTCCTGCCGGCGCTTCCGGTCGCGCACATCCTCTTCCTGGGCCAGTTTCAGCCGCAGGTTTTCGGTCGCGTGATCCTTGAAGACCTGGAGCGTTTCGGCCATCTCGCCGACCTCGTCGGCCCGCTCGGCATAGATGATGCCGACGCCGAGATCGCCCTTGGCCAGCCGGAGCATGACCTCGCTGAGCCGGCGCAACGGCCGCGTCACCCCGAACAGCAGAAAGACGATCAGCACCGCCGCCACCGCGAACAGCACACCGCCCGAAAGAAGGGTCGCCGCCTTGATCTTGGCGCTGCCCTCCTGAATGCCGGAAATCGCCCCCTGCAGGCCGACAAATTCCTTGGAACTGATCCTGGTCACGACCCCGTCCAGTTTGACCATCTCCTCGTCCATCGCCTGGGCCGCCTTGTCGAACTCGGGCATCATGGCGTTGCCGCCGCTGGTGCCACCCGACACATAAGCCGCGGCCATCGCGGCGCCGATGTTGTAATAGGGCTTGAACGCCGTCGCCGCCGCCTCCAGCGCCTCGGAAACCTGGGCCAGCCTCAAGCCGTCGGCGATCGCGCGGGCGGCTGAGACGGCGGCCTGAAACTCTCTGGCCGCCTTGGCCGCGTTCTCGATGCCGTCACCAAGACCATCCTCGGCGCGGGTGGCGCCGTAATCGGAGAAGAACTGCTGGACCTCGGCAGCGTCGAGACGGATCTTGGCGATCAGACCGTTGAGCGGAATCAACTGATTGACCACCCGATCGGCGGTCGCGGCCACCCTCGACAAGTCCTGATTTTGGGCTTCGACGCTGGAGACTATCTCGAATGACGACATCAGAATGGACAGAAAAATCAAGGTTGCAATGATGTTGGTCTTGGTTTGAATCTTGAGCTTGTTTAAAATCGACATCGCCTGTCGCCCCTCGAAAATCGCCGCCCCCGCCCCTCTGCAACCCGCCGAACCACCCGGCATGACCCAGAGACGCGAGGCTTTCCCCCGCAATGGGATACAAATTTTCCGTGCGGGTGAAAAGAAATTTCTCAGTCGCCCGCGCAAGGCCCGGACGGGCCGGATCAAGATATTGTTGGTGAACTCAAGAAATGGCCAAAGAAATGGCCCGGCCATCGCCCAGGCCGTGATCAGCGGGCGCCAACCCGGCCGGCCGGAGCCGCCGGGGTCGGACCGCCCGGTCGCACCGCAGGCCCTGTCACTCTGATGAAATATTTACATGCCGCCGGGGCCCTGTTATGGTCCCGCCCGATTTCGGTGGGGGTCCTGACGGTGGACGGCCCCAGAGGGAGAGCGTACACCCATGAAGGTGATTGCCGGCAACAGCAACCGGCCGCTGGCCGAGGCGATTTCGGCGTCTCTCAGCGCGCCATTGACCAAAGCCAACATCAAGCGGTTTGCCGATCAGGAGGTGTTCGTCGAGATTCTCGAGAACGTCCGCGGCGAGGATTGCTTCGTCATCCAGTCGACCTCGGCGCCGGCCAATGATCACCTGATGGAATTGCTGGTGATCATGGACGCGCTGAAGCGCGCCTCGGCCCGGCGCATCACCGCCGTGCTGCCCTACTACGGCTACGCCCGCCAGGACCGCAAGGCCGGGCCGCGGACGCCGATTTCCGCCAAGCTGGTTGCCGACCTGATCACGGTGGCCGGGGCGGACCGGGTGCTGACCCTCGACCTCCACGCCGGGCAGATTCAGGGCTTCTTCGACATTCCGCTCGACAATCTGGTCGCCGGGCCGGTGTTCGAGAAGGACATCCGCGAAACCCATAGTCTGAGCGAACTGGTGGTGGTGTCGCCCGACGTCGGCGGCGTGGTGCGGGCGCGCAAGCTCGCCTCCCGCCTTGGCGCCGACCTCGCAATCATCGACAAGCGGCGCGAGCGCGCCGGCGAATCGGAAGTGATGCACATCATCGGCAAGGTCGCCGACCGCGCCTGCGTCATGATCGACGACATCGTCGACAGCGGCGGCACCCTCTGCAATGCCGCCCGCGCTCTCAAGACCGCGGGTGCGGTGTCGGTGAGCGCCTACACCACCCATGGCGTGCTCTCGGGTGGCGCCGTGGCGCTGATCGGTTCGTCGCCGATCGACATGCTGGTGACCACCGACAGCATTCCCGCGACCCAGGCGATGAAGATTTCCCACAACATCCGTCAGCTGACCATCGCGCCGCTGATCGCCGAGGCGATGGTGCGCATCAGCGAGGAGCGCTCGGTCTCCAGCCTGTTCGGCTGACGTTGCCTTTTTTGAGATAGCCGCCGTTCGCGAAGCCGCGGGCGGCGGTTGTGGCACCGGCACCCCTGGAGGCCGGCGTCTCACCCACGGCGGGCCAACCGGTCCGCCTTCGCCTTAAGGAGAGTTGTTCGATGACCGAAACTTTCGCGCTGGCCGCCGAGGTGCGTCTGCGGGCCGGAAAGGGGACCGCCCGCCAGACCCGCCGCGCCGGACGCATCCCCGCCGTGATCTACGGCAACAAGCAGACGCCGCTGATGATCTCTCTGGACCTCAACGGGTTCACCAAGATTCTGAAGCGGCCGGGCTTCTTCACCCACCTCTTCGACGTCACGGTCGACGGCGTCACCCACCGGGTGCTGCCGCGCGACGTTCAGTTCCACCCGGTCAGCGACGTGCCCGAGCATGTCGACTTCCTGCGCGTCAGCGCCGAGACCAAGATCACGGTGCATGTGCCGGTCCGCTTCGTCGCCCAGGACAAGAGCCCGGGCCTCAAGCGCGGCGGCACGCTCAACGTCGTGCTCCACGAGATCGAGCTGCTGTGCGACGCCGCCCACATTCCGGAGCACGTCGACATCAGCCTCGAGGGGCTCGACCTCGGCGCCTCGGTTCACCTCGGCTCGGTTCAGCTGCCTCAGGGCACCACCGTGGCCCATGGCGGCCACGATGTCACCGTGGTGACCATCGCGACGCCGTCGGGCCTGAAGCTTGAGGCCGAAGAGGGAGCCCCGGCGGAAGCGGCCAAGGCCTGATCCGGATCCCGGACATGCTGCTGCTGGTCGGGCTCGGCAATCCCGGAGCGGAGTACGCCGGGCACCGGCACAATGTCGGAAGCATGGCGGTGGACGAGATCGTCCGCCGCCATGGTTTCGGTCCCTGGCGCCGGCGGTTTCAGGCCAGGGTCGCCGAGGGCACGCTGGCCTTGCCCGGCGGTGGCACCGAAAAGGTGCTGGCCATCGAACCCCAGACCTACATGAACCTCTCCGGCCAGTCGGTCGGCGAGGCGGCGAGCTTTTTCAAGCTTCCGCCGGAGCGGGTGGTGGTGTTTCACGACGACCTCGATCTCGCCCCCGGACGGCTGCGGGTCAAGCGCGGCGGCGGCGCCGGCGGCCATAACGGCCTGCGCTCGATCGACGCCCATCTCGGCCCCGATTACTGGCGGGTCCGGCTCGGCATCGGCCATCCCGGGCTGAAGGCCCTGGTCCATGCCTATGTCCTGCACTCGTTCGCCAAGGACGATGCCGGCTGGCTGGAACCGCTGCTCGCCGCCTGCGCCGATGCCGTGCCCCTGCTCGCCGCCGGCAGCCCCGACAGGTTCATGAACACGGTCACCCTGGCCACCCAGCCGCCGAAGGAGCCGAAACCGCCGCCCGGCGGTTAAATCGGGCCGGCCGCTAAAGAAAACTGTAGGGGTCGACGTCAACCTGCACGCGCACCCCCGAGGGAAGCGGCGTGCTGGCCAGCCATTGGCGCAGCACCGGTTGCAGGGTCACCCGGCGCGGCGCCTTCACCAGCAGACGGCGGCGATGACGGCCGCGCAGCAGCGCCAGCGGCGCCGGTGCCGGCCCCAGCACCTCGATCTCGTCGCTGCGCGGCGCGGTGCGGCCCAGCAGACGGGCGGCGGCGTCAACCTCCTCCAGATCCTCGCCCGAAACCACCAGCGCCGCCAGCCGGCCGAAGGGCGGCAACTGGCCGTCCCGGCGTTCCTCGGCCTCCGCGGCGAGGAAGGCGTCGCGGTCTCCCGAGGCCAGCGCCCGGATCACCGGATGCTCGGGCTGGAAGGATTGCAGCAGCACCCGCCCCGGCCGCTCGGCCCGCCCTGCCCGGCCCGAGACCTGATGGAGCAGCTGATAGGTCCGCTCCGCGGCCCGGAGATCGCCCCCCGCGAGCCCGAGGTCGGCGTCGACGACTCCGACCAGAGTCAGCATGGGAAAATGGTGGCCCTTGGCCATCACCTGGGTGCCAATCAACAGATCAAGCTCATGAGCCGCCACTTTGCGCACCAACTCGTCGACGGCGTGGGGGCCGGTCAGGGTGTCGGAGGCCATCACCGCCGTGCGCGCCTGGGGAAACAGTTCGGCGACCTCCTCGGCGATGCGCTCGACGCCGGGACCGCAGGCGGCGAAGCTCTCGGGCTTCTCGCATTGGGGGCAAAGCTCGGGTGGCGGCATGACATGGCCGCAATGGTGGCACAGCAGCTTGGCCACGGCCCGGTGCTCGACCAGCCAGGCCGAGCAATTGGGGCATTGCAGGCGAAAGCCGCAGCCCCGGCACAGGGTCAACGGCGCGTAACCACGGCGATTGAGGAAGATCATCGCCTGTTCGCCGGCCTCCAGGGTCCCGGCAAGAGCCGCGCGCAGCGGCGGCGCCAGCCAGCGGCGGGGCCGCTCCGCCTTCTGGGCCCGCATATCGATGATTTCGATCCCGGGCAGACTGGCGCCGCCATGGCGGGAGGGCAGATGCCGGAGCGTGTAGCGACCGGACTCGACGTTGATCAGGGTCTCCAGCGACGGCGTCGCCGAGACCAGGGCGATCGGAATCCCGCCCAGCCACGCCCGGGCCACCGCCATGTCGCGGGCCTGATAGATCACGACCTCGTCCTGCTTGAAGGCGGGGTCGTGCTCCTCATCGACCACGATCAGACCGAGATCCGCAAAGGGCAGAAACAGCGCCGAGCGCGCCCCGACCACGATGCGCAGCGAGCCCGCGGCCACCGCCCGCCAAGTGGCACGGCGCAGGCCCGGCGACAGCTCCGAATGCCACAGCCCCGGCGCCGCGCCGAACCGGCGCTGGAAGCGCTCCAGCCACTGGGTGCTGAGGGCAATCTCCGGCAGCAGCACCAGCACCTGCCGCCCCGAGGCGAGGCAACTGGCGATGGCCTCAAAATAGACCTCGGTCTTGCCCGAGCCGGTAACGCCGTCAACCACGATGACGCCATAGCAGCGGGCATCAAGCGCGCCGGTCAGCGCCGCCGCCGCCGCCCCCTGATCGGCCGAGAGCGCAGGACCGGCCAGTTGCCAGTCGGGCTGGGGCAACTCGGGCTCGAGGGCCGCCGGCACCGGCTCCAGCAACCCGGCATCCAGCAGCCCGCGCACCACCGTCGGCCCGCAGTCGGCGGCGGCGGCGAGTTCGGGCGCGGTGCGGCGCCCGCCAGCCGCCGCCGCGTCCAGCACCCGCAGCCGCGCCGCGGTCAGCTTGAAGCCAACCGGCGGGGCCGCCCCGGTCGGTCGGCAGACGATGGCCGGGCGCGGCGGCTCCAGGGCCGCGGGTACGCTGAGCGCCATCTTCAGCACCAGACCGGGCAGCGCCAGGGTATAGGCGGCGACCCAGTCGATGAAGCGCCGGCTGACCGCGCTCATCGGCGTCACCGCGAAGCGCCGGACCACCGGCCTGAGGCGGGCGAAATCGAAGGCACCGTTCCCGCCACCCCAGACCACCCCCGCCACCCGGCGCGGTCCCAGCGGCACCTCGACCCAGTCGCCGGGCGCGAGGTCCATGCCCTCGGGCACCCGGTAGTCATAGGGGCCCGGGAGGGGCAAGGGCAGCAGCACCGCCACCCGCCGGCCGGGCGGCGGCGGATCGGCGCCCTCGAGTCGGCTGGCGAAACTGGCGTTGACGCCGGCCATCGGCTAGACTGCCGCCCGCGTGCCGCGCGGAAACGCGGCGCCAGCCACCACCGACAAGGACCAGAGTTCCATGAAATTCTTCGTCGACACCGCGGACCTCAACGACATTAAAGACCTCGCCGCCACCGGCCTCCTGGATGGTGTTACCACCAATCCGTCGCTGATCGCCAAGTCCGGACGCAATTTCCTGGATCTGGTCGCCGAAATCTGCGAGGTGGTCGCCGGCCCGGTCAGCGCCGAGGTTGCCGCCACCGACTTCGAGACCATGCTGAAGGAAGGCCGTAAGCTCGCCGCGATCTCGCCGCGAATCGCGGTCAAGGTGCCGCTGACGCCGGCCGGGCTCAAGGTCTGCAAGACGCTGTCGTCGGACGGCATCATGGTCAACGTCACCCTCTGTTTCTCGGCGGCCCAGGCGATTCTTGCCGCCAAGGCCGGCGCCGCCTTCATCTCGCCCTTCGTCGGCCGGCTCGACGACGTCGGCTCCGACGGCATGCGGCTGATTGCCGAAATCTGCCAGATTTATAAACAGTACCCCGGTTTCACCACCGAGGTACTGGTGGCTTCGGTCCGCCACCCGATTCACGTCGTCGAGGCGGCCAAGCTGGGCGCCCATGTTGCAACAATGCCACCCGGCGTGATCCGTTTGCTGTTCGGCCACCCCTTGACCGACAAGGGACTGGCACAATTCGTCGCCGACTGGCAAAAGACTGGACAGACAATTTTGGGCTGACGATTCATTGGGTTGCAGGGTAGTGTTAAAGCGCGGTGCCAACTAAATCGGAACCGCGCCTCCCCCGCTCCCAGATCGCCCGCCCGCCCCGGCCGGTCCGGACAGCAGCAGGCGGATGACATGAGGAAGATGGGTCGCGAGCAGGGAGCCAACCAGCGGGGTGCCGGCTCTCTCAATGCCGATGAGGTCAGCGCTTACCTGCGTGACCACCCCGATTTCCTGATCCACAACGCCGAACTTGTCCAACACCTGACACCGCCGATGACCCGGCGGGGCGGCAGCAACATCGCCGATCTCCAATACTACATGATCGAGCGCCTGCAGGCCGAGATGGCCCGGTTACGCAGCGAACAGCAGGACCTGCTGATGGCGGCGCGGGCCAACCTGACCAACCAGAACCGCATTCACGCCGCGGCCCTCTTCCTGCTCGACGCCCAGAGCTTCGAGCAGTTGATCCAGACCATCACCACGGATCTGGCGGTGCTGCTCGACCTCGACGTCGCCTGCCTGATTGTCGAATCAGGAGCCCGGGATCTGCCGCGCAACGAAACCGCCGGGGTCCGGGTGGTCAAGGCCGGTTCGATCGACGGCTGGCTTGGCCGGCGCGAACTGGTGCTGTGCGGCAATCTCTATGGCGACCCCACCATCTTCGGCGGCGCCGCCAGTCTGGTTCGCTCAGAGGCCCTGATCCGCCTCCACATCAGCACCGAAACCCCGCCCGGCATGCTGGCCTTCGGCTCGCGCGACCCCGAGATGTTTCACCAGGGCCAGGGCACCGAGATGCTCGGCTTCCTCGCCCGGGTGGTCGAACGCTGCCTCAGAAGCTGGCTCGACCTGCCGGCCTGAGCGCTGTCGCGGCCTGAAGCGCGTTTCGCCCCCCGGCATCGCCGGGAACCGGCAGCAGCAACACCGCCAGCGGCACCGTGTTGCCGCACTGCCGGCCTTGGTGTATGGAGACCGTGGCTGCCGGCGGACCAGAACCCGGTGTCGTCGGCAAAACCGCGGCACCGCTGGCCACCTCCATCGGCACCGACCATCCGGCACCGGATTCCTGACATCGGCCGGAGTTCGGTTCTTTTTTGCGGATGCACTGGATTGCGGAAGGGCTACTGGTAATGTTAGGACAAATTATTGACGCGTTCATTAAAGGAAATCACACCGGCGCGCTCGAACTCTGCAATAGCCACAGCACGAGACTGTCGATCCAGTCTATAATTGAGTCAACGATTGAAGTCGAGAAGTTTTGCACCCTTAGGGACAACGGCCGATCTTCAGAGGCCGATGGCATCGCCTCCCTATCATTAAGGCATGTATTTTCTTCTGAAAGCTGGTTTACCTCAATCGACCCGATGAAAAGAGTTTTTATCTGTATCTATGTCGGAGGGCGGCGATGCGACATTGCGCTCCCTTTGATCGAAAGCATTATTGAACTATCTAACAAATACCCGTCAGCCTTGGCAACCTTTATTCTGGCATGGTGCAACTACGCGAGTGCTCTTATTAAATTGGAAAATGCTGCCGTTCTGGATGAGTACCAGGACTATATTGATCTTAATTATAGCTTTTCGCCTGATGGCCGGCGCCAGTCGAATCGTAAAGAGTTCCGGGAGCGGATGCTGATGGCGGCCAAAGAAAATCTTTGCTCTGCCCGGGTCATGGGCTGCCACTTTACCAGCGATGTTTTTCCCGGGGTTGTCGATCGGTTGCTGATGGTTACCGATATTCTCAATGGTGACACGGGAAACGCCTGCGCTGTTCGGAACCCGCCCTCTCTGTCCACCGCGACCCTGGCCGATTTACACACCATGTGCGCCCACGCCTTGCACAGCGGCCCGGATTTGGAGCGGGTAACCGCGATCATTCATGAGGCATCCTCACGGATTCCCGGCCGAAAGCTGCTGGTCCTGAAAAATATCGATCTGGATCAACCGGAGGGCCGTCAACTGTGTAAGGTAAAGACGGTCCTGAACTCCGGAACAATGGCGATGAAGAGCACCAGAATCATTGGAAACCAGTCATACAATGATGAGAGAACGTTCAGATTCCCCGACATGTCAGTATATACCTTCAATAATTATTTCGGCATCCTCGATCACAGAGGCACCGTGATGCCAGATCGTGACTCTTTGATCAAGCAGACCATTGATGTCATGGGCAATGATTTTATGCTGTTGCGCTCCTTGATCCGGGGCGACTGGCTGTTGATGTCGGAAGAGTGGGCATCGTCGATCACAATCATGTCCGACACCCACACGATCATCATCACCAACCATCGGGGATGGCAGTTTCAAGCCGATGACAACACCATACTGGTCGCCGATATCGTTCCGACCCTGAGCAACTATTTCCACTGGCTGATTGATGGCTTGCCTCGCATCCTCGCCTCATACCTCGACCAGTCAGACAAGGATCTCAAGATTGTCTTTGCCCGGAGCCTTGCCCCGGTGCAAATCGAATCCTTGCGCTCGGTCGGCATTCCGGTTGAAAAGATCGTCGCTGTAGCCAATGTCGCGTATCCAATTTATACAACCAAGGCAATGCTGACGATATCGATGTTATCTGCCTATAATAGAGGAGCTGATTTGCTATCAGTGCAGCCGGAGGCTATAAATTTATTAAGAAAAACCTTGTCAGAACGGCACCCTAGCTCGGGAAATCCGCCGCATAGAAAGATATTCATTTCACGAAGCTCAAACAATGCGATCAGGGGCACGATCAATTCGCAGGAGGTCTCGAATTTCTTGAGAGATCGGGGATTTGAGGAGGTCACTCTTGATGATATGACATTTGGCGAACAAATGGATTTATTTCGCCACGCCGAGATCGCAGTCTCCCCGTTTGGCGCGACCTTGGCCAACATCGTGTTTATGGATCCCGGAACCCGGGTGATTTCCATTACCGGCGAATATATGGAGTCAAACTGCTACAATCAGCTCGCCAACATCATCGGCATAAAATATATCACCGTGGTCTGCGCCAGCGAAGCGTTGACCCGGCCGGCCAACAGCCTTCATTTCACGGTGGACCTGAACGACTTGGCGCTGGCGTTATCCGCCGCCGCCTGATCAGGGCGGTCCCGGCGGTCGGCTTGGCGCCGCCATCATGCTGACCGGGACAAACAAAAGGGCCTAGCCGTCTCCGGCCAAGCCCTTGAGATAATTGGTGGAGCCGATGAGGATCGAACTCACGACCTACGCATTGCGAACGCGTCGCTCTCCCAGCTGAGCTACGGCCCCACCATACGCCGCGGCCGTGACCGCGGCGGGAATGGCCGAATAATGGCGGGCGCCCCCCGGCCTGTCAACAGCGGAATCGCGGTCCGGCCTGGCAAAACCGCCCTGGCCGGGCCTACGCGGCCCGCCGGCCACGGTTGGCCGCGGCGAGCGTGCGGGCGCCGGCGGGATCGGCCAGTGCTCTTAACGCATAGGCCACCGCCTCTGCACGGCCGGAAAACGGGCCGTGCAGAGCGACAGCCCCGGCGGCACGATAGACCCAGCCCGGAGGCTCGGTACGGTCCGAAAAAAATACCACCGGGTTCGAGCGCACCGGCGCAATCTTCCTGGCCATGGCTGCCCCTCCGTCCTCAATGAACGGCCAGCGAGGCCCAGGGCTCCTCGCTGGCGGCATCGTCGTCGCCACTCCCGGCGCTGTGAAGCGCCGTGCTGATCACCCCCCACTCGGGAGCGCCGCCGACGGTTTCGAGCAACCGCTGGGTCATCACCCGGGTGGCCAGACTGAGGGCGGAATTGCCAGGAAAATAGGCATTAAGGGTCAGGCAGGTCATGGCCGCATCTTCCAAAATCGTCGCGGCCCGCGCCGCCTGCGCCCCAACCGGCGGCAGGGCCACGGGCTTGCTGCCGAAGCTCTCCAGCGAACGCTCGAGAATCTGGTCGTGAATGTTATCGTCGAGGGCGCAGGCGGCAACCATAGCCGGCCTGGACCCCGACCACGGTGCGGATGCGCCGGAGCCCGGCGATCAGGCCGTGGGCAAGGTCGCCCTTGCCGGCATTCCGCGCCGCCCGATCCAGCGATGATGCCACGACGGTACTGATCAAGGATTGCAACTGGGTCTGGAGTTGGAGCTGGTTCATCAGGCTACCCTCCCCAGGAGCGAAGTCCCGCCGGCCCGCCGACGAGGGTGCGTTCTGCAGCGCTCCCGGCTTCTGATCGAGGCCGCCCATGAGCGGCATCCTGACACTTAGATGGTCGTCCGCCGGCCCGGCTTCAATCGCCGCCATCTCTGATGAGCGCCGGCGAGGCTTGCCTTGTTGTCGCGGCGGGCGGAGAATTGGCCGTAGCCTTCCGAAAGTCCCGCCATGACCGCGCCGCGCCGCGCCCTGCCGCCGCTCCTGACCCTGGCCCTGGCCGCCGCCCTGCTGACGGCGGCGACGGACCCGTCGGCGCTGGCCCAGCAGAGGCCCCAACCGTCGCAGACCCCGCCGGTGCCCCGGCAAAACCCGACCGTCGCCGGCCCCGGCGTGGCCATGACCGGCGATCTCCTGACCGTGGGCGGCAATTCGGTCCGGCTGAGCGGCATCGCCGCCCCGGTCGCGGGCGAGACCTGTCAGACCCGCTATGGCGCGCTTTATGATTGCTATCGCAAGTCCACCGACGTGCTGCAAGCGCTGGTCGGTGACAAGGAGGTCAGCTGCGAGATCACCGCCACCGATCGCACCGGCCAGAAGATCGGCGTCTGCCGGATCGGCACCACCGACCTCGCAGCCGCGATGGTGGCCCGCGGCTGGGCCTTCGCCTACCGGCGCCTGTCGCCGGCCTATGTCAGCTCGGAAGCCTTCGCCGAAAGCCACCGCCTCGGCATGTGGGCCGGCCGGGTCGAAACCCCCTGGCAATGGAAGACGCGCAAGCTGAGCGATACCGTGCGATAGCCCCGCTGGCGCGGCCGGTCAATGACCGGCGACGCCCTGGCTCTCCTGGGCTTCGGCCCGCAGCGCGCCCCAGCGCTGCTTGACCACCACCAGCGCCACCACGGTCTGAACCAGCGCCGGCAGCACCGCCAGCAGCGGCGGCGCCCCGGCAGTCGGCAACACCAGCGGCAGCAGGAAGTCAAGCCGGAGCGAACTCAGCAGCACCGGCACCATGAAGTAAACCCCGAGCAGATAGACCGCAATCGCGAGACTGCCGCGCCCGCCAGGACCACTGAGCACCAGATAGTGGAAAGCGGCAAGATCGCGCACCGCGAACAGCATCACGGCCAGGATCAGCGCCAGCGGCCCGACCGGCAGCGGCGCCCCGGCGCCATTGAGGCCGATGATGTTGACCACGGTCAGCACCGCGATCAGCAGCGAGATGCCGAGAGTGGCGACCCAGGTCGGCGAGGTACGGGCGCCGTGGAACATCCGGCGATCGCCGAGCAGCGACAGCCAGCGCATCAGCCGCGCCGGGCTCTTGGGCTCGACCAGGGCGCAGACATAGGTCAGCCCGACCGCGGCGCAAAAGCCGAGATAGAGCCGGGCCACCGCCTGAGTCGGCATGCCGGCATTGACGGTGTAGCGCAGGAAATGGTCAAAACCCGCAAGATAGACGACGGCAAACACCACGAACAGCAGCCAGCTTACCGAGCGGGTCGGATACTGCAACTGGCCGCGCATCAGCTGGTAGACCCCAAGCACGGTCCAGCCGATGAACAGCAGCTGGGAGAGCGCGATGAAGCCATCGGCCGACAGCGTCGCCCCGTACCAGTGAACCAGCTCCGGGCGGTTGATCACGGTGAAGAACAGGAAGGGCAGCATCACGACCACGGTCAGGCTCTGGGCCACCGTGACCTGGAAGCGCAGATTGGCCGGCTCGCCACGGATCAGCATCATGCTGAGCACCAGCGCCAGCGCCTGAGCCTCGGCCCCGGCCAGCAGCAGCCGGATCACGGTGCCGAGATGGCCATGGGGGCTGATCAGAAAGGCGATGAGACACCAAAGGCTGCCGTACCACATGAAGGCGGTGCTGCCGAGCAGTTTGCCCCAGGCCATCTCCCACGGTGTGATCGCCGACATCCGCTGGGCGTCCCAGGTGTTGCCGATCACCTCGGTCAGCACCGATTCGGCGGCCAGCCGGCCGCCCCAGACGATCAGCAGCAGCGTGATCAGCAGCTGCGACGCACCGGCGAATGACTGGCTGCCGCCGGCGAGCCAGGCGGCGAAAAACGCCAGCACCAGCACTGCCGGCATCGCCACCAAACGGTGAGGCGGCAACTCCAGCCAGAGATTGCGCTGGAACTCCGGGTTCATCGTTTCGTTCCCCGCATTTTTTCACTGTAGACCGACTGCATCGAGCGCGTTTCCTCCAGCAGGGTCGCGACCTGAAGCCCCGACTGGACCAACACCCGCAACAGCTGCGACTGGGCCTGGACATCACCGGTGAAATCGAAGCGGGCGGCGCTGGCCTCGGCGTCGACCCCGGCAACCTGGGGGTCGGCGGCCAGGGCCTGACGCAGGCCCGGCGAGGGCTGGGCCAGGGTCACCCGCAGGCGGCGCGGCCGTCCCACCGGCGGCCGGGTCGCGCAATGCTCGACCACCCGGCCGTTGCGCAGGATCAGCATGTGGGTGGTGTAATCCTCAAGCTCGGCCAGAATGTGCGACGAAACCACCAGGGTCATGCCCTCGGCGGCCAGCGCCCGCAGCAGTTCCGAGAGCGAGGCACGGGCGTCGGGATCGAGGCCCGAGGCCGGTTCGTCGAGCAGCAGCACCTTCGGCCGGTGAATCATCGCCTGGGCAATGGCCAGACGCTGGCGCAGCCCGCGTGACAGCCCGCCCACCTTCTCGCCGACCCGGTCGGCAAGGTTGAGCCGTTCCAGCGAATCCTCGATCCGGCGGCCACGCTCCCGCACCGGCACCCGGTAGGCCGCGGCCTGATAGAGCAGGCACTGGTAGACGGTCAGGCTGTCGTAAAGGCCGAGATCATCCTGAAGCAAGCCAAGCCGGCGATGGACCTCATGAGGCGAATCGGCGACATCGATGCGATCGACGGTGATGGTGCCGGCATAGGGACCTTCAAGGCCGGCGATGCAGCGCATCAGCGTGGTCTTGCCGGCGCCATTGGGGCCGACGAGGCCGGTGATGGTCCCTGCCTTGATCTCGAACGTCACGCCCCGAAGAGCGCGCTTGTTCGGATAATCGAAGATGAGATTGCGAACGACGATCAAGAGCCTTCTCGCTTCAGCCTGAAAACCCTGCCGGCCCGCCTCCGCCTCACACCTTCAAGCCGGATGCACCGGGGTGAACCATACCGTTCGGCCCGCCACAGCGCAACGCCGCTGATCCGAGTCGGGGCGGAAACGAGGGCGGCCCCCGTCGCGGGCGCCGCCGCGGCCGGAAAACCGCCGCACAAAACCTTATCGGGCCGCGCCGCCGTCGGCCAGTTGACGCGCCGGCTCGAGCCCCTGGCCGAAAGCCAGCATCACCCGCCGGCCGACGCCGTCGGAAACCTGGGACAGCTTGGCCGCGATGGCGCCGGACTGATCATAGGCCCAAAGCACGGTCGGAGTCGCCACCGCGCCGATCGCGCAGGCGGAAGCGCCGATCTGCCCGAGCAGGGCCACGGCCAGCATGATGCTGTTGCCCGGCACCAGCATGCCGCCGCCCCAAAGCAGGGTGATCTCGCTCGGCCCGGCAATGTAGGTGGCGGCAAGACCGCCCACCGCGGCAACGCCGCAGCCCATCGCCGCCTTCTCGCCGTCGCTGAGCGCGCCGGGATCGGCGGCGGCCGCCGGAGCGGCGTCGGTGCCGGTGCTGCCCTGGGCCTGGGCCCAGGCCGACCGGGACGGACCGAATCCGAGCACGGCCGCCATCAGAACCGCCGCGATAAGCTTACCCTTGGTCATTCTCGAACTCCCCTCGACCTCTTTGATGACGTCTTGCCGGCCCCCGACGCCTCAGCGGGCAGCAACGCCGTCTGCGATCTCGATCGCGGCGCCACCGCGCAACGCCGCGAACAGGCGCGACGCCGCCTCGCCGACCATGGTGCCGGTCTGGTTGAGACCGCCGAGCAGGCTGTCGCCGATCGCGGTGAAATTATTGAAGAAGGCCTGGATCGGCAGAATGGCGAAGGTGCCGATGCCGCAGCCCGAAACGACGATGGTGCCGAGCAGCCCCAGCGCCAGGATCGGCGTCGAGGAGACGATGGTGGTGGCACCCGAGGAGAGCATCGCAACCTCGCCGGGCGAGGTGGCCATCGCGCCGCCGAAACCGGCCAGCGCCCCGGCGACGCAACCCATCGACTGGGTTTCGCCCTCGGTCATCGCCCGCACCGTCACCACGGCGCTGTCCTTGGCCATATCGTCGGCGCCGGCCGAGGCATACATCAGGTCGGAGCGGGGCGCGAACCAGGACTCGCCAGTCGCCGCGACCTGGGCCGCAATGTTGTCCGACTGCTCGATGGCCCAGCTCACCGCCGGCTGCGCCGCAGCCGCCAGAGCACAAGAACCGCCGCCGAGAATCGACAGCAGCGGAATGAACAGCACCGCCGAACCCGACGGCACATGCATCGCTCCCGAGAGCAGCATCAGGCTTTCCGACGGCCCGGCGGCATAGACCGCCGCCATCGCCGCCGTCGCCGCCCCGAGGCAGTAGGCGCCGGGCAACGCATTGTCGGGCAGCGGCGCCACCGCCGCATCCCTGGCGGCGCCGTCACCGGTCGCCTCGGCCACCACCAGCGTCGGTGTCGCCGAAGCCGAAACCGCCAGCGCCGGCTCAGCCCCGCCCCAGACCACGAGCGCCAGCGCCAGGGCCGGCAGGTTCCAAGAAATCATGTTACGCACGGTGTCCCCCAAATCTCGGGCATTCCGGGAGTGATGGTTGGGCTGTCGTCACGGGGCACGCTCGGCCAGCTGATGCGGCTCGGACCGTCCCGGGGCCATGAACAGCGCCGCCAGCTCGGTCCCGGTCTGGCGCATCTGCCAGGCGAGGTTGGCCACGATGTTGTCTTTCTGTTCGGCCGCCCACAGCACCACCGGGGTCGCCCCGGCGCCAAGCGTGCAGGTCGCGGCGACCAGGGTCGAGGTCAGACCCAGCCACAGCGTCGGCGTCGAGGCCGGCGACAGCAGGCCCCCGGCGACGATCATCAGCGACTCGGTCGCGCCGGCCCAGAACACGGTATAGGCGGTGGCGACGCCGCTGGTGGCGAGACAGCCGATGCCCTGCCTCGTGGCATCCGACAGCCCGCCGGCATCGGCGGCAGCCGCCGCCGCGCCCGGCTGGTCACTGCCCGACTGGTTCGCCTGGGCCACGACCATATTGGCGAGGCCGATCGTCACCCCCGCCTGGGGCGTCAGTGCCCAACCGGTGGCTGGCGCGCCGAGTGCCAGCGCCGCCGCCACAACCACCAGCCCCTTCATGCCCAGTCTCGTCATCCGCTTTCCCCCAAACCGTCGCCGTTGGCACGGCGTTCAAACCACCGCCGCTGCCGGCGTTCCAACGATTGCCGTCACTCGGCTGCCGGAGCCTCGGCCACCAGCAGGTCGCGGCCGCCGAGACCGGCGGCAACCCGGCTGAGGCCGCTCCCGAGCCGGGCAAAGCTCTTGCGCACCGGATCGGCGGCCGGAGCCGCGGCCTGCCGGCCGCCCTGATCACCGAACTGCCGGCCGAACCACAGCACCGCCGGCGTAATCGCCGCCCCGGCGCCGCAGGCCATGCTGGCGATGGTGCCGAGCAGACCCACGAACAGCACCGGCGACGACGACGGCACGATCAGGCCGCCGACCACCACCATGATGAATTCCGAGGGACCGATCGCATAGACCGTGCCCATGGTGGCAACCGTGCTGATCACGCAACCGGCCGCCGCCTTCTCGCCGTCGGTCATGGCGCGAATCGCCGGGGGCTGATCGGCCGGAGCCGACTCCTCCGCCAGCACCATCGTTCCCCCGGCCGCACCGGTCGCCGCCCGCACCGGGCCGCTCAGGACCAGCAGCGCCACCAGCGCGCCCAGCGCCAAAAAGCCGCTCTTGCTCTTCATGCTTCCCCCTGCTCCGGCGACGGACCCCGACGCGGTCCGGGCTCGCACCATACCATAAGCCTTGGGGACGTCGCGGACCGACCGCCGACTTTCCCCTCGGACCTCAGTCTAGCGGCGCACCGGCGCCGGTTCAAGCCACGGTGGCAGCGCCGGCCCTCGCGCGCGCCATTCGGGCCACTCCCAGGGTCCATGCGCCCGGCGCGGCCAAAAATCGACCCGCCGCGGCCCGGTTCGGACACTGCCCGGGGCCACGTCCGGCACCGCCGGTCACGACTCGGGACCGGGACCGACGGCAATATTGTCGATCAGCCGCGCCCGGCCCAGCCACGCCGCCGCCAGCAGCCGCGCCGGCCCGGTCACCCGCTCCAGCGGCGCCAGGGTCTCGGCGCAGCGCAGCTCGACATAATCGACGCCGGCAAAACCGGCCGCCAGCAGCCGCGCCGTCACCTCGGCCAGCACCGGCCCGGCCATGCGGCGGCCATCGGCCAGCGCGGCCGCGGCTTCGACCAAGCTCCGGTTGAGGGTGGGCGCGATCGCGCGCTCCTCCAGGGTGAGATAGCTGTTGCGCGAAGAGAGCGCCAGCCCGTCGGCCTCGCGCACCGTCGGCGCGCCTTCGATGCGCACCGGAATATCGAGATCCCGGACGAAGCGGCGAATCACCTGGAGCTGCTGATAGTCCTTCTCGCCGAACACCGCGACATCGGGCAGCGCCTGGAGCAGCAGCTTGGTCACCACCAGCGCGACACCGCCGAACATCTGGGGCCGCGCCGCGCCGCACAGGCCCTGGCTGACGCCGCCGACCGAAATCGAGGTCGCGAAGCCGGGCGGGTACATCTCGGCGACCTCGGGGGCGAACAGCAGATCGCAGCCGGCGCCGGCCAGCTTGGCGGCATCGCCGGCCTCGTCGCGGGGATAACGCGCGAGGTCCTCGGCCGGGCCGAACTGGGTCGGATTGACGAACAGGGTGGCCACCACCCGGGTGGCCAGCGCCCGGCCGCGCCGGATCAGCGCCAGATGCCCCTCGTGCAGATACCCCATGGTCGGAACCAGGGCCACGGTCTCGCCGGCCCGGCGCCAGCGGGCGACCCGGGCCCGCAGCTCGGCGACGGTGCGGACAACCGCCAGCGGTTCAGCGTTCATGGGGCGGCCTGACCCGGGGCGCCGGCGTACCAAAGCAATGCTCGGGACCGGGGAACTTGCGCGACCGCACCTCGGCGGCAAAGCTGGCGGCGGCCTCGGCGATCACCGGCCCCAGCTCGGCATAGCGCTTGACGAATTTGGGCGTGAAGTCGGCAAACACCCCGAGCACGTCGTCGATCACCAGCACCTGCCCGTCGCAGCTGGGCGAGGCGCCGATGCCGATGGTCGGGATCGGGATGCGGGTGGTGATCTCGCGGGCCAGGGTCTCGACCGTGCCTTCGACCACCACCGAAAAGGCGCCGGCCCGGGCCACCGCCTCGGCATCGGCCAGCACCCGGCGGGCGGTGACCTCGTCCCGTCCCTGGGTGCGAAAACCGCCGAGCGTGTTGATCGACTGCGGCGTCAGGCCGACATGGCCCATCACCGGAATGCCGCGCTGGGTCAGAAAGGCGATGGTCGGCGCCATCTCGGAGCCGCCTTCAAGCTTCACCGCCTGAGCCCCGGTCTCGGCCAGCACCCGCGCCGCGGCCCGGAACGCCACCTCGGGTGATTCCTGGTAGGTGCCGAACGGCAGATCGATCACCACGCAGGCGCGCTGCGCGCCGCGCATCACCGCCCTGCCGTGGTTGATCATCATCTCGAGGGTGACGCCGAGGGTGCTGTCGAGGCCATAGACCACCATGCCCAGCGAATCGCCGACCATCAGAACATCGACATGGGGGTCCAGCAGCCGGGCCATCGGCGTGGTGTAGGCCGTCAGCACGACGATCGGCGTCTCGCCCTTGCGGGCGCGCAGTTGGGGCACTGTGATCCGCTTGATCTCTGTCTGAGCGCTCATGTCGGGCATCCTCGCGGGGGGCGGGCATCCTCGGGGCGACGAGCACACCGCATTCACTGCGCCGGGATACGGCGCCGCGAAGCGAATGTCCAGCCCCGAGCGACTCCGCCGGAGCCGGAACCGGAAGCGCGACCGGCGCTAGAACAGCAGGCTGTCGATGTCGGCGGCGGCGGCGGGACCGGCGGCGGCCTCGGCAGCGGCGTCGGCGGCACCGGTCAGAAGACTGACCACGGCGTGGCCATCGACGGCGCGGCCGTGGACCGAGCGCTCGCTGGCCATAGTGTAGTGGCTCTCGGTGAAGGCGAGAACCTCGCGCCGCGCCGCCTCAAGAGCGCCGCCGCGCAGCCCGGGATCACTGTCGGCGGCCAGCGCCTTCAGGGCATCGGCTTCGGCGGTCAGGGCGCGGCGGCAGTCGGCCTTGCCGGAAAAGCCCTGATCCGCAACCCCGGTCAGGGCAACCACCGAGGCGCTGAGACTTTCGATCTCCTGCAGGAGGGCGGTCAGCTGCTCTCCCGTCTCGTGCAGACGGCCGACCCCGGTCTCGAGGTCGCGGGTCACCGCCCCGGCGTCGACGGTGCCGGTGTCGCGGTCGTCGGCGAGGGCGATGTCCTGCGCCGCGCCGGTGATCGCCTGAAGACTGGCCGCGACCTGCTCGACATGGCTGCGGGTCAGGCCGGCGCAGCCCTGCAGCTCCTGGGCGACGACGCTGAGAGACCGGCCCGGCATGCCCATGTTGCCGCACTTGATCGCGGCGTTCAGGCCCATCAGCCGCATGTCGCCGTTGACCGAGTTGAGAGAGCGCATCAGGGTGCCGGCGCGGGTCGCCGCCTCGACCACCTGCCCCAGACTGCGCGCCGCCTTTTCCCGCACGGCGGTGAAGGCGTGGCAGATTTCGCCGGCCCGGCCGAGATGGCGGTCGATGTCCTGCACCGAGCCGTCGCCGCCGAAGACGCGGGCGCAGAGACTGCCGACCGGCGGCGCCCCTTCGGCCATCGCGGCGAGGCTGCGCCCGACGCCGGTGACCGCCTCGTGGTAATGGTCGCTGGCGTGGCCGAGCTGAAGCGCCTGCAACTCGGCGATGCCGTTGACGAACACCCGCACCTGGGCGCCGTCCATGCCCGAGGCGTCCCTGGCCTCGATCATGTCCGCGGCCAGAACCAGCGCCTGGGAGACATGCTCCAGGCGCTGCCGGGTGGTATCGTAAATCTGCATGTTCGAAACCAGGGCCGTGATATGGCCGAAGAGAGCGCCGAGCCGGCCCGGAATTTCCCGGGCGCCATCGGCGGCCCGTTCCTGAAAGGCACGCAGCCCGTCGATGGCCACCGCCAGCTGGGCCGCAACGGTGTCGAGTTCGGGCAGATCCCGCTCCTCGAAGCTGCGCTGGAGATCGCGGGCCAGCATGGCGGCGGCGCGCAGCCCCGACAGCTCCTGATGCACGCCGGCAATGGTCTCCTGGCCGCTGCCGGCCAGGCGGGCGATCTCGCGGGTGAACACCGTGAAGTCGATGCCGGTGCTCACCAGATACGAGGCCTCGATCTTGGCGTTGATGGCCAGCACCCGCACCTGGGCCATGATCCCCGAGAGCGCGGCCAGCGCCCGCAGCATGCCGTCGGTGCCGGAGATGATCCGGCCGAGGGTCTCGCCGAGGCCGCCGCGCTGGCGGCGCATCAGGTCGATCTGGCCGGCGGCGGCGGCCAGCCCGGCCAGCATCCCGGTCATTTCGGCGGAAGAAAGCCGGGCGCCCGCGCACTCGGCGGCAGCCGAAAGCCGGGAGACCTGCCCGTGCAGGCTCCGCAACCGCTCGCCGGTGGTAAGAAACACCGGCTCCAGCGGCGAAAAGGCGGCATCGATCTGCGCCGCCCGCTGGCGCAGACGGCTGGCCCAACCCGGAATCGCCGCCCGGGCGGCGGCGGCGCTGTCGCCCGCGACGGGATCGCTGACGCTCATGTCTGCCGCCCGCCGGTCGGTGAGTCGGAGCAGATCTGGCAATCCGCCGTACCGGCCGGCGTCTGGCGGGTACGGATGGTCACGGGCAGGCCGTCTTGGTCGCAGGTGATCATGGCGGTGACGATGTCCTCCGAAACGCAGGATAGCTCGTGAAGCTGGGACGGCCGCTCCGAGGTCTGGACCATGGTCCCCACCGGCCGCACCCAGACCTTGCCGCAATCGGTGCAATGGCGGACCACCAGCCCCTGGATGCCCGACAGCCGGCTGGCGACGACGGGAATCTTATAGCGCCTGAGTTCGCTGACCGCGATCTCGATGTTGCGCCGGCCGACGGCATATTCCGGGTTGCCGGCCCTGAGGACATAGGCGCCGCCAAAGAGCTTGGCCTGAATCTGCCGGATGTCGCCGCCAAGGCTGAGCATGCGCGCGATCAGTTCGGTCACCGCGACGTCGCCGAAGCGGAACGAAGGCTCGGCGTTCGACGGCCGGTAGGGCAGGACGAAATGATTCATGCCGCCGAAGCGTAACCGCGGCTCCCAGAGGCAGACCGAGACGCACGAGCCGAGCACGGTCGCCAGAATCTCCGGGCTGCGCTCGCAATAGACGTCGCCGGGCAGGAGGGTGCGGACCGGCAGCGGCGAGCCTTGATGACGATGGCGCGACATCAGCCGCCCTCCCGGGTGGCGCTGGTGCGCAGAATCTCGTCGCGCAGCCGGTCGAGCGGCAGCACGATGCGGGCGGCCCCGAGCTTGATCGCCTCTTTCGGCATGCCGAACACGACGCAGCTCGATTCGTCCTCGGCGACGGTGTGGGCGCCGGCCTGCATCATCTCCAGCAGCCCGCGGGCGCCGTCGTCGCCCATGCCGGTCATCAGCACGCCGATGGCGTTGGCCCCGGCATACTGAGCCGCCGAGCGGAACAGCACATCCACCGAGGGCCGGTGCCGGCAGACCAGCGGACCGTCGCGGACCTCGACAAAGTAGCGGGCACCGCTGCGCTTGACCAGGGTGTGGCGGTTGCCCGGGGCGATCAGCACCTGCCCGCGCAGGATGGTGGCGCCGTCGCTGGCCTCGCGGACCGTGACCGCGCAGAGGCTGTCGAGGCGGCGGGCGAAGGCTTCGGTGAACTTCTCGGGCATGTGCTGGACGATGACCATGCCCGGAATGTCGGGCGGAAAGCTCTCCAGCAGCACCCGCAGCGACTCGGTGCCACCGGTCGAGGCGCCGATGCACACCACCGCCTCGGTGGTCCGGGTCAGCGCCGCGTTCTTGCGCCGGCTCGGCGGCGGCAGGATGACGTCGGCGGTCAGCTTGGCCGCCCCAAGCTGCCGCTTGTCGGCCGGGGGGCGCGCCGCCGCCGGGGCGGCCGGAGCCGCCGCGACCGGGCCGGCCGGCCGGGCCTTCAGACGGGCGCGGGCTGCGGCCTTGATCGCATCGCAGACCCAGATGCGCGATTCGAGCAGGAACTCGCGTGACCCGACCTTGGGCTTGGGAATGACGTCGACCGCGCCGGCCTCCATCGCCTCCATCAGGGTCTCGGTGCCCGAAAGGGTCAGCGACGAGCACATCACCACCGGAATCGGCCGCTGCTGCATGATCTTGCGCAAGAAGGTCAGGCCGTCCATGCGCGGCATCTCGACATCAAGGATGATGACGTCGGGGACTTCGGCGGCAATCAGCTTGGCGGCAGCGTATGGATCGGAGGCCGCGCCCATCACTTCGAGATCGCGATCGCCATTGATGATCTCGCTCAGGGTCTCGCGGACCGAGGCCGAGTCGTCAACCACCAGAACCCTGATCTTGGCGGCGGTCATGGCCTGATCTGCCGTTTCCAGCCGCCCAGCGCCCGCATCAGCCGCGCCGAGGTTTCGGCGAAGATGCCACCCGCGGCCATGCAATGCTCGGCCTCCTTGCGGTTGCCGGCCAGCGCCAGTTGCAGCGTCGCCGCCGCGACCCGGTGAAACTGGGTGTGAAGCTGGCAGACCGTCTCATACTCGCGGTCACCGTCCGCTCCGGAAAAGGCGGCGCTGCGGAGCCAGCGGCCAAAGGCACAGCCCTGGTCGTCGCCGACCTCATCGACCGACATCTCGCTCTGGCCGGAGTCGATGGCCTGACGCAGGCGCCGTTTCCAGGCGGCATGGAAGCCGGTCGCCTCGGTGATTTCTCCGCACAGCACCGCCGGGGCCTTGCCGGCCGCCAGCGGCAGCAGCTGAATCACGGTTCTGCCGCTGGCGGTGTCCAGACCGACGATGCCGAGGGAACCCAGGGTCTGCAGCGCAATCATGACGTCGCCCGGGCGCAGCCGGAGCAGATCCGCCAGTTCCCCGGCGGTTCGGGTGCAGCAATAGTCGGTGTCGGACATCCAGCGGACGATCTCGACCATCACCATCGCCGCGATGCCCCGCCGCCCCGCCGTCAGCGGCAGAGCCGTGAGGCGATCGCGAAAGAGGTCGTGAAGTTCATAACTCATCGCGGCGGGTCCGGTGGTTGCGGGCTGAGCTAGAGGCGAACATAGACGGTGGGCGCGATCTGGCGCAGCGGCAAATCGAAGCCGGTGATGGTCTCGGAGTGGCCCATGAAGAGGTAGCCGCCCTGATCAATGCAGTCGCAGATACGGGACAACACCGCCGCCCGCACGGCATTATCGAAATAAATGATAACATTGCGGCAGAAAACAACGTCCTGCGATGCCGGCAGGCGATAGTGCGGCGTCATGAAGTTCAGTTGCCGGAACGCGGCCCGGGCGCGCAGCGCCGGCACGATCCGCACCAGCCGTTCCCGGCGGTCGCAGCTGCGCAGGAGGTAGCGCTGGCGCAGCACCGGCGCGACCGGCGCCGCCATCTCTTCGGGATAGATCGCCCGGGTCGCGGTCCGCAGCACGGTAGCGCAGATGTCGGTGCCAAGAATCTGGAAGTCGAAGTCGCGCCAGGCCGCGATCTGCTCGCTCAGAACCATGGCCAGGGTGTAGGCCTCGGCGCCGATCGAGCTGCCGGCGCTCCACACCCGCAGCGGCCGCCGCAGCCCGATGCCCCGCATCGCCAGTTCGGGCAGCACGTCGGCGACCAGGATATCGAAATGACGCGGCTCGCGGAAAAAGTCGGTCTTGTTGGTGGTGACGACGTCGATCAGATCGCCGAGTTCCTCATCGAGGCCGCCCTCGTCAAAGAGATACCGGCAGTATTCGGTAAAGCTGTTCATGCCGCGTTCGCGCAGCCGGCGGCGCAGCCGGCCTTCGAGCATGGTGCGCTTGCCCGGTGGCATGCGAATGCCGGCATGGCTTTCCACCAGCCCGGCCAAATGCTGGAACTGCTGATCGGAAAGACAGGGATTGTCGAATGCCGACTGGGCCATGACACCGGTTCCGCCCGCTCAGGCCGCGTCCCCCGACGATATCAGGTCGTCGATCGCGAACACTTTATTAAGATTGAGCACGATCACGAATTTGCCATGGCGGCGGCCGATGCCGCGGATGATCTCGGAGCGCCAGCGGGTGCCGATCTCGGGCGGCGGCCCGACGTCGCCGGCGTCGAGGGCGGTGACCTCGAACACCCGGTCGGTCAACGCCCCGATCACCAGCGGCCGGTTGCCCGAAACCACCTCCAGCACCATGATCCGGGTGCTGTCGGTGGGCTCGACCGGCGCCATGCCGAACCGGACCCTGAGATCGATCACCGGCACCGCCTGACCACGAACATCGATCATGCCACGCACGAACGGCGGCATGTTGGGCACCCGGCTGAACGGGCAAAGGTCGAGCACCTCGCGCACCTGGGCGACGTTGAGGGCGAAGGTTTCGTCGCCGACGCCGCAGGTCAGATACTGGATGCCGTCGTCCAGCACCTTGCGCTCGGCCGGCCGGTGGCGTTGGACGGGGGGCTGGGACATGGAACCGTCTCCTCGCGTGAACTCAGGGCGCCGCGTCCCCGGATGCGAACACCTGATCGATATCGGCGATGATGATGAAGTCGTCGCCACGCTTGCCGATCGCCCGGATGAACTCGGTGCGCCAGCGCATGCCGATCCGCGGCACATCCTCCATCGAGGCCGCCGGCAACTCGGTCGCCTCATAGACCCGGTCGGCCAGCGCCCCGACCAGAGTCGGCTCGCCTCCGACCTGGACCTCGGTGACCACGATCCGGGTGTCGGCAGTCTGCGCCGCCGGCGGCATGCCGAACTTCACCCGCAGATCCGTGACCGTGATCACCTTGCCGCGGACGTTGATCAGCCCCTTGATGAAGGGCCGGCTGTTGGGGATGCGGGTGATCGGCATCAGATCGAGCACCTCGCGCACCCGCTCGGTCTCAATGGCGAAGATCTCGCCGCCCAGCCCGAGGGTCAGCACCTGGACCGTGCCGCCGCCGCGCGCCGCCGCCTCAATAACACTCGAAGCGTGCATCTTCGGCATCCCCGTGCGCGTGATGAACATCGTCGAGCTTGAGGGCATAGCCGCCCTTGCCCGCAGCCGGACCGGTCGCCGCACCCGCCGCCGGGCGGCGCGCCGCCCCCGGACGCTTGACCGCGGCCGGACCAACCCCGGGATGGCGCGAAACGGTCACCCCGGCGCCGCCGCCATGGCCGGGCGCAGACTCGGCGCCCGGGCGCCGCGCCGGGCCATGGCCATTCTGACCGAGAGAGAAGAACGAGATCGTGGCCTGAAGCTGCTGGGCCTGGCTGGACAGCTCCTCCGAGGTCGAAGACATTTCCTCGGCGGCGCTGGCGTTCTGCTGGGTCACCTGATCGAGTTGCTGGATCGCGGTGTTGATCTGCTCGGCGCCGGTGTTCTGCTCGCGGGAGGCCGAGGTGATCTCGGAAACCAGACTGGCGGTGCGCTGGATGTCGGGAACCAGCCGGGTCAGCATCTGGCCGGCCTCTTCGGACACCGTCAGGGTCTGGCCCGAAAGGGTGCTGATTTCAGCCGCGGCGGCCTGACTGCGTTCGGCCAGCTTGCGCACCTCGCTCGCCACCACCGCGAAGCCCTTGCCGTGTTCGCCGGCCCGCGCCGCTTCGATCGCGGCGTTGAGGGCCAGGAGATCGGTCTGGCGGGCGATTTCCTGGACGATGCCGATCTTCTCGGCGATGGTCCGCATCGCGGTCACCGCCTTGCCCACCGCCTCGCCGCTCCGGGCGGCATCGACCGAGGACTGGCGGGCAATCTTTTCGGTTTCGCTGGCATTGTCGGCGTTCTGGCGGATGTTGGCCGCCATCTCTTCCATCGAGCTGGAAGCCTCCTCACTGGACGCCGCCTGTTCAGAAACGCCCTGGGAGAGGGTCTCGGCGCTGGCGCTCAATTCCTCGCTGCCGGCCGCGACATTCTCGGCTGCCGAGGTGACGTCGGTCACCACCTCGCGCAGACGCTGGACCATGGCGTTGAGGTGGCCGATCAGGTCGCCGATTTCCTCGCGCCCCTTGTAGTCGATGGTCTGGCTGAGGTCGCCCGCCGCCACCGCCTGAGCCAAGCCGCTGGCCCGGGTGAGGCCGCGGCCGATCAGCAGGGAAATCCAGAGCGCCGCGCCGAAGCCCACCGCCAGCGACACCGCGATCATGATCAGCAGCGAGGTGCGGGACTGTTCATAGAGGTGTTCGCTCTCTTCGACGCGGGCCTTCATCCGCTCCTTGTCGAACGTGACCAACTCCTCGACCATCACGTCGATCTTCTTCAGCAACTCCCGGTTTCTGCCAAACGAAAGAGCGCTCGCCCGGCTGTTGCCGTTTTCAAGCACCAGAGTGATCACCTGCTGATGCAACGGAATGTAAGCGTCCCAGGCGGCGGAAAAACGCTGGAGATCGGCGCGCATCGCCGGGGAAGCGCGATCCCGCAGGGACGCCAGCTTGGTCTGAATTTCCTGGAATCGCGACGGGTTGTGAGAAATCTTTTCGCGCATTCTGTCTTCTGTCGTCGCCAGGATGGTCTCTTTTTCATTGCGGTTGATCCGCAGCATGACATACGGGATCGAGGCGATATCGGCCGCGATCTGAGGATCGACACCATCCGCCTTCTTATCACCGGCCTCCATGATGATTTTGAGAGCGCTGTCGAAGGCCGTCTTGGCCGCTCCCTCGGAAAGTTCGTTTGCCTTTACGTTTGAATTCAGCATGGCAAGACGAATCGTTTCATCCTGAGACTTGTTATATTCCTCATAAAGGGCGTAAAGCGTGTCGAGTACCTTCCGGCCCTCGTCGTTGGCAAGCTGCCGCCGGCTGTCAAATATCTCCTTGAACTTCTTTCTCTCTCCTTTTAAGCGCTCAATATATCCCTTCATAGCCTGTTCGTCGTTTTCCAGGATCAGGTTCTTTTCTGTGCGTGCCGCCATCGACAGCAGGTTCGACATTTGCAGCGTCAAGGTGGTTCTGGTCGCCGGTCCATCGACGATCGCTTTGACTTCATCGTTGACCGAACTGAGGCTGCTGACTCCCAGATAGGCCGAAACCGCCGAGAGAATCAGGATTGCCGCGAAGGCCGTCGCCAGCCGGGCCTTGATGGTGAAACGCATGGGTCTGACCTCCTGGACATCATGGGACCGCCGGCCTGGATCAAGCCGTTCTGAGCGCGGTTTCGCGCTCGCGCGCGAACTTGACGAGATGGGGAACATCGAGAATCAGCGCGACCGAGCCGTCGCCGAGAATGGTCGCGCCGGAAAAGCCTTCGAGATCGTCGTGCAGCCGCGACAAGGATTTGATCACGGTCTGGTGCTGGCCCAGCACCTGATCGACCACCAGCCCGATCCGGGCCTCGCCGACCGCCACGATCACCACCTTCTGCAGGGCCGGCGCGCTGCCCTCGACCCCGAACAGCCGGCGCAGGCGGACAAAGGCGACGATGTCGCCGCGAATATTGAGGAAACTGCGGCCGTCGGAGCGCTGGTCCTCGGCACGGGTCAGCTCGACGCATTCCTCGACCGCCGACAGCGGCACGATGTAGCGCTCGGTCTCGAGCCGGACCAAGAGACCGTCGATGATGGCCAGGGTCAGCGGCAGCTTGAGCGTGATCGCGGTGCCGTGACCGGGTTCGCTCGTGACCTCGATGGTACCGCGCAGACCGTCGATCGCCTTCTTGACCACATCCATGCCGACGCCGCGGCCGGAAATGTTGGTCACCGCCGCCGCGGTCGAAAAGCCGGGCAGGAAGATGCAGCCGAAAAGCTCGGTGTCGGTGACCTCCTGCCCGGGTTGGAGCAGGCCGCGCTCCTCGGCCTTGGCCCGGATGGCGGCGCGATCGAGGCCGCGGCCGTCATCCTCGATGGTGATCAGCACCGAGGCCCCGGAATGAACCGCCGAGAGATGCAACCGCCCGGTCTCGGGGCGGCCCTGGGCGCGGCGCTGCTCCGGCGTGCCGATGCCGTGATCCATGGCGTTGCGGATCAGGTGAACCAGCGGGTCATTGAGGCTTTCGATCACCGTCTTGTCGAGTTCGGTGTCCTCGCCGGCCATGGTCAGTTCAACCGGCTTGCCGAGTTCACGCGAAAGATCGTGGACGACGCGGCGAAAGCGGTTGAAGAGGGTGCCGATCGGCAGCATGCGCACGCTCATGGTGGTGTCGCGCAATTCGCCGGCCAGCCGCTCGATGTCCTCGGCGATCGATTTCAGCAGCGGCCCGCCCCCGGCCGTCGCCTGCATCAGCCGGGCCTGGGCGATCACCAGTTCGCCGACCTGATCCATCAGGGCGTCGAGACGCTCGGCCGGAACCCGGATCGTGCCGCCGCCCGCGGCGCCGGCGCTGTCGCGGGCCTTCACCGCCTCGCGCAGATGGCGCTGCTCGCCGAGCGCCGAGGCAACCCGGTCTTCCGAGACTTTGCCCGCCTGGACCAGCAATGAGCCCAGGCGCTGCTGGTGGCCAAGCTCCTCGTCGAGATCGGCGCGCCCGACATCGCCGCGCTTGATCAGAATATCGCCGAGCCGGGGCGAGTCCGCCTGGGACTCGTCGACCGGAATCTCGTCGATCATCAGTTCGGAGTCGCAGGCGACGAAGATAAAGACGTCGTCGATCGCCGCGCGCGACCGGCGGGTGGTCAGCACCACGTCCCAGCCGAGATAGCAACTCTCGGGATCAAGATCGTCGAGGATCGGCACGGCGTCGGCGAGCGGTGTCACCGTGCACGGCCCGAGCGCGCGCACCTCATCGAGCAGCAGCAAGGGATTGCCGCCGCAGGCCAAAAGATCGCGGGCCGGGCGCCAGCGGATGCGGAACACCCGCTCGTGATCAGGCAAGGCCGCCGGAGCAGGCTTGCGCGGCCCGGCCGCGCCGGGGCCGAGCGACGAGCCGGCGGCGGCGGCAAGATCGGCATAGGCGGCAAGCAGAGCCTCGCCACGCACCCGGTCGGCCTGATCGGGCTGATCGAGCAGCACCTGGATATGATCGAGCGAGGCCAGGGTCAGCGAAACCAGATCCTTGCTCGCCGGCAGCAGGCCGTCGCGGACCATCTGGAATGCGGTCTCGATGTGATGGGTGAAGGCGGCCAGCGCCTCCCAGCCGAACATCGCCCCCGAGCCCTTGAGGGTGTGCAGGGAACGGAAGGCCTGATCCACCAGCGCTTTGTCCTCGGGCGCCGCCTCGAGATCCAGCAGCGTGGTCTCGAGCTGAACCAGCAGCTCGGACGCTTCCTGCCTGAACACTTCCGCCGGGTTGACCGCCGTCGCCATGCTGCGTCTCCTAGCCCAGCAGCTTCTTGACCACCGCCAGCAACTGGTCCTGGTTGAACGGCTTGACGATCCAGCCGGTGGCCCCGGCGGCCTTGCCTTCCTGCCGCTTGCCCTCGTCGGACTCAGTGGTCAGCAGCAGGATCGGCACAAACTTGAACCCGGGCAACGCCCGCACCTGCCGGATCAGTTCGATGCCGTTGAGGTTGGGCATGTTGAGATCGGTGATGATCATGTCGACCGGCGTCGTCCTGAGACTGGCCAGCGCCTCCTTGCCGTCAGCGGCCTGCGCGGTCTGATAACCCGCGGTTTCGAGCGCGAACGTCACCATCTGGCGCACGCTGGCCGAATCATCGACGCTGAGAATCTTCTTTGCCATGTCCGTCAATCACCTCCCCACCAGAATGGATCCTGCCCCAATGCCGGCGTCGGACCGTCGCTGGCGCTGCGGAACCCCGCCCTGACCAGCACCTCCAGCAGCACCCCCGCCGGGGGACCGGCCAGCCGGACCGTCCCGCCCGCCTGCCGGGCACCGCGGCGAAACGCAATCAGCAGCTGAAGACCGGCCAGGTCCATGGCTTCGATCTCCCCGGTTTCCAGCACCAGCCGCGAACAGCCGGCCAGCCAGCCGGCCAGTTCATCGCGCAGCCCGGCGGCCTCGTTAATGGTCAGGCGGCCCGGAAGCACCCGCGTCGCCACGGCTTCGGCACCCGGCGCGGTGGCGCGAGGGTTAGCCGGCCGGTCGGTCAAGGAC
>SERZ01000270.1_pt1 | contig 36308 bp, 33 predicted proteins | sample 3171461 | NCBI WGS metagenome assembly SERZ01 (sample SAMN06051861, study PRJNA518727) | freshwater metagenome | biome: subpolar coniferous forest; feature: holomictic lake; material: water; isolation source: holomictic Lake 227, 6 m depth | place: Canada: near Kenora, Ontario | collected... | reverse complement strand
CGTTAACTCAAAGATTTCAAACATCAAGGATCTAGTACCTGTTCTTGAAAAGGTTATGCAATCTGGTAAGCCACTTGCAATCATCGCTGAAGATGTTGAAGGCGAAGCGTTGGCAACCCTTGTTGTAAACAAGATTCGCGGAACTTTCCGTTCAGCAGCAGTTAAGGCACCTGGCTTTGGCGATCGTCGTAAGGCGATGCTTCAAGACATTGCAATCCTGACGGGTGCAACAGTTATTTCGGAAGAAGTTGGCCTCAAGCTAGATCAAGCCGGACTTGAACTATTGGGCCGCGCTCGCAAAGTTGTTATCAGCAAAGATGAAACAACAATCGTTGAAGGTGCTGGCGATGAGGCTCAAATTAAGGGCCGCGTTACTCAGATCCGTTCAGAGATTGAAAAGAGCGATTCAGATTACGACCGCGAGAAGTTGCAAGAGCGTCTTGCAAAACTTGCCGGTGGCGTAGCAGTTATTAAGGCTGGAGCGGCAACTGAGGTAGAACTCAAAGAGCGCAAGCACCGCATTGAAGATGCAGTTCGAAATGCAAAAGCTGCAGTTGAAGAAGGAATCGTTGCCGGTGGTGGCGTTGCACTTCTACAAGCAGCAACAGCTGCATTTAAGAAATTAACTGGTTTAACCGGTGATGAAGCAACTGGTGCAAAGATTGTTGAATTTGCAATCGAAGCGCCGTTGAAGCAGATCGCAGTCAACGCAGGTCTTGAAGGCGGAGTTGTTGTAGAAAAAGTTCGCCATCTTCCAGCTGGACAAGGTCTCAATGCTGCAACAGGTGAATACGTAGACATGATCAAATCTGGAATTATCGATCCAGCTAAGGTCACACGTTCTGCACTTCAAAATGCTGCATCAATTGCGGCACTCTTCATCACAACTGAAGCGGTAATTGCAGATAAGCCAGAAAAGAATCCAGCACCAGCCCCACAAGGCGGCGGGGATATGGACTTCTAAACAACTAGTTTCACGCGTAACGCCGTCCTCGATTAACACGAGGGCGGCGTTCTGCTTTACCCTATGTACATGGCAAAGAAATCATTAGCGAAAAAAGCGGCAACTGCTGCTGCGCCTTTTGATGCAAAAAATCTTGCCCACACTGCAATTTTTGATCACGCTGAAAAACGCGAACACGTTGGCGCTTTCATCTCAGTTGATTTTGATGATGAGAACCGCGTTGCAACATATTTATTTGAAGCAAACCTTGCTGGATATAAAGGTTGGCGTTGGTGCGTCACGATTGCAAAAGTTGATGCCGATGCAACACCAACTGTCTGCGATTTAGTAGTTCTTCCAGGCCCTGATGCATTACTTGCACCTGAATGGATTCCTTATCGAGATCGCATTCAACCTGGCGATGTTGGTGTTGGTGACATTGTTCCAAGTTCACTTGATGACACACGATTAGTTCCCGGGCAACAAGCACTTCCAGTTGATGAAGATTTAGATACTGCAATGGCAGTTGAATTAGGTTTTGGTCGTGCACGAGTAATGTCGATTGAAGGCCGTGACCAAGCTGCAAAGCGTTGGTACGACGGAGACCGTGGACCGAAAGCCCCATTGGCACAAGCTGCACCAAAGCCATGTCATTCATGCGGATTCTTTATTCCAATTGCAGGCTCATTACGCGCAACCTTTGGCGTATGCGCAAATGCAATTTCACCTGATGATGCACGCGTAGTTTCCGTTGATCATGGATGCGGCGCGCACTCGGAAGCGACCTTCAACGCACCTCTGATAAACTAAAGCCCTGACCGCAACCCCCGCGGCTTAAACGAATAAACGAAATTAGCAAGGAGCCCTCCCCATGCCTACAGGACGCGTTAAATGGTTCTCCCTAGAAAAAGGTTTCGGCTTTATTGCAAATGATGAAGGCGAAGATGTTTACCTTGCTGCTTCATCACTTCCTGAAGGTATTGCAACAGTAAAGCCTGGAACAAAGTTGGAATTCAGCATTGCTGATTCACGTCGCGGACCACAAGCATTGTCAGTGCATGTTATTGATGCACCACCATCACTTGCTGAAAACTCACGAGTTAATCCCGATGATTTAGCAGCAATGATTGAAGACACAATTAAAATTTTGGATCGCGTTGGAAATGGTTTGCGTCATGGACGTCATCCATCATCAACTGAATCAGAGCGTTTAGGCCGTGTTTTGCGCGGTATCGCTACCCAGCTCGAAGCGTAATTAAATTCCGCTGCGTTTATTGCGGCGAATTGAATAACGGATTCCCATCAGTCCAAAGATGGTTCCAGCCACGCACGTCCAGATAATTTTCGCTTCGGCACCAACGGCAATTGTGATTACTACAGCAATCACCCAACAAATAGTTCCGATTGCTACTAAGGTTACGACTGAGCGAATATTTGAAGCCATGAGAGAAGAGTAATGGGATTTAAGGTTAAAGTAGATGGTAATTGGCGTTCATTTCGCCATCGTAATTACCGCATCCTTTTTCCAGCTAACACCATTTCAAATATCGGCAGCTGGGCTCAACGCGTTGCTCAAGATTGGTTAATTCTAGAACTAACCCACAGTGGAACGTATTTAGGAATTGTTACCGCTATTCAATTTACGCCGGTCCTATTTTTCTCATTGCATGGTGGTGCGCTGGCGGATCGATTTAATAAACGTAAACTTTTAATGGGCACAAATGCCCTAGGTGCTTTCTCTGCGCTGGCACTTGGCGCTTTGGTGATGACGCATCACATCAAACTGTGGCATGTCTTTGCACTTGCCGCTGTTTTAGGAATTTCAACGGCCGTCGATGCGCCGGTACGACAAGCCTTTGCTTCTGAAATTGTTGGGCATGCTGATTTACCAAATGCGGTAAGTCTTAACTCGGCCAACTTTAATGCGGGCCGTTTAGTCGGGCCCGCGATATCAGGCTTATTAATCGCGGCTTTTGGTACAGGACCTTCTTTTATTGTTAATGGAGTTTCCTATCTCTTTGCAATAGGAGCCCTGATAGCAATGCGTGAAGATGAGTTCTTCCAGAGTGATCGTCCAAAATCGATGACTAATGTGCGCGAAGGTTTGCGGTATGCCTTAGCTCGCCCGGATATCTATGTCGTTATGTTGATGGTTTTCTTTCTCGGAACTTTTGGTCTTAACTTCCAAATCTTTAATGCGCTTATGGCCACTAAGGAATTCGGCAAAGGTCCGGCCTCCTATGGCTTACTAGGTACTTTTGTAGCCATTGGTTCTTTTTCAGGAGCAATAGCTTCTGCGCGCTTAGAACGTTTTCGTAAAACTCGCTTTGTAATTTTGGCTGGCGGCGCTTTTGCTATCGCGATAATCGTGCTCTCCTTTATGCCCAATTACACAGCATATGCAATTTTCTTACCAATATGTGGAGTCACAGCACTGACCACAATGATTACTGCTAATTCAATCGTGCAAGTAAATAGTGATCCAGCTATTCGCGGACGCGTAATGGGTATCTACCTGTTGATCTTTATGGGTGGAACACCGCTTGGTTCACCGCTGATTGGTGTGATGGCCGAAGTAATTGGAATTCGTCTGACTATGGCAGGATGCGGATTAATCACGTTAGGTGCAACAACAATAATTTGGTTGAAATATAAAAACCGTGTTGATGTACCGGCCGATATTTCGGTAGCAGGAGTTTTAAAGTCCGCTAATAGCAATTAAAACTATTAAGCCAATTAACACAACTAAAGTAACAATACGTCGAGTTTTATAGTTCATTTCTTAAACCTTAACTGGTTGTGATGGCGTGAGTTTAATAATAGCGAAAGCAATTGCGATTAATACTGGCACCATGATGTACGCCCGCGAAATACCGAAGTTATCGCCTAAGAAACCCAGCAGAAATGGGGCACCAGCTATAGCAATTCCAGCTCCAAGTGACGAGCGTCCGATAGCTAAATCTGGACGTCCATCGCTAAATGCCACCATACGGATTGCAGACAACGCGAACTGCATTGATATTCCAAGACCAACAACTAACAGCGAGAGTAAAGAAATCACCATGGAGTGCGAGAACCAAAATGATGCAAAACCAATAAATTGAACCCCAACAATTAATAGCAATTGGTTATCCAGCTTTAGATTTTTAAGGGCTAGGCCGCCATACCAACGTCCAATTCCCATGCCAGTGCCCAAGGCAACAATGGCAACGGTTGAGATTGCCGCCGTGGAACCAACGCGATCTTTTAATAATGCAGCAGACCAAAAAGATGTGGCAAATTCTGAAGAAATACAGGCAACAAAACCAACCCAAGCGAACCAAAACTTAGGTGACATTTTTCCAGTTTCTGGGCCACTTTCATCTGGCACATGCTCTTCTTTTTCTTTCTCACGTCCAACCAGCATCAATATGACAACGGTAGGAAGGGCAAGGAGCAAACCTAATCGCCAGAAGTCACGATACAGCGTTGCGATAGTTCCAATGAGTGCCGTTCCCGTAACAAAACCAACGGATGCAATTCCATTAGCTTGAGGGATAGCAACTTCAGCAGCTTTTCCATAATGGTGTGACATTGTTGTAAGCATTGAATTAATAACAATTGAGGTTCCAAAACCAGTTATCAAAATTGCCGGCAAAGTTAAATAAACTGGGGGAGAAACGATGAACATCGTGAGACCAACTGAAAAAATACTTAATCCAATCCATTGAGATTTTTTGCGGCCGAATTTATGAGCTAAATGTGGATTGGCATAACCCGCGGCAATGGATGCGATTCCCATGGCAGTACCGTGTAAACCTGCAATAGTTAATGTTGTTCCTTGGTCGGCCCGAAGCAGTGATTGAGCTGGACCAAATCCACCTAAAAAGAAGTTAACAATTGCGGTTTGGGTAGCGGTTATCCAAAAGAAACGGTCGCGTTGAAAGCTTTTCGGCACGGCCTATTAAAGCGCAGAAACTACGAAATCAATGCATTTCGTCAAAGCGTCAACATCACTTGGCTCGACGGCAGGGAACATTCCAATTCTTAGCTGGTTCTTGCCAAGTTTGCGATAAGGCTCGGTATCCACGATGCCATTAGCGCGAAGTGTTGATGCAATCTTTGTTGCGTCAATCGCATCATCAAAATTAATAGTTCCTACAACTTGAGAGCGCATTGCAGGATCAGTCACAAAAGGTGTTGTGTAACTATTTTTTTCTGCCCATGAATAAAGCAAGCTAGAAGATTTTTCACTTCGACCTGCAGCAAATGAAAGACCTCCGCCAGAATTCATCCATTCAATTTGTTCGGCAAGTAAAATCAGCGTTGTTACCGAAGGAGTGTTGTAGGTCTGATCAAGACGTGAGTTTTCAATTGCAATTGATAAATCAAAAAACGCTGGAATCCAACGTCCGCTAGCTTTAATCTTTTCAACACGGGCAATTGCCGCTGGACTCATGATTGCAATCCATAAACCACCATCAGATGCAAAAGATTTCTGGGGCGCAAAGTAATAAGTATCAAACTCTTTGGGAGTTACAAGCAAACCACCAGCTGCACTTGTTGCATCAACTAAAACTAGTGCGCCATCAGTTCCAGCCGGGCGCACGATTGGCATCGCAACGCCCGTACTAGTCTCATTATGCGTCAGTGCATAAACATCGATACCAGCTTCAGCAACGGCGTTGGGATGTGAACCGGGTTCAGATTTGATAACTGTTGGTTCACCCAAGAACGGCGCTTCTTTGGATGCGCTAGCAAACTTGGATGAGAACTCGCCAAAAACAAGGTGTTGTGAGCGGTTTTCAATTAAATTTAATGTTGCAATATCCCAGAATGCAGTAGAACCGCCATTTCCCAGAATGACTTCATAACCATCTGGAAGATTAAACAAGGTATGCAAACCATCGCGCACACGTTTCACAACATTCTTCACAGGTTTTTGACGATGAGATGTTCCAAGAATTGATGTTCGGCTTGCAGCAAGTGCGGCTAAAGCTTCAGGCCGAATTTTTGATGGCCCACAACCAAAACGTCCATCAATAGGTTTTAGATTGGCGGGGATAATGATGTCGGCGCTCATAGAGCTCAGCCTATGGGTAGTACCTGTGTAGTTCCCAATCGGATGTGGTGTTACTTCGCTCATAACGTAAGCGATCATGCAATCTGGAATAACGCCCTTGCCAAAATTCAATTGTTAAAGGCGTAACTCGATATCCGCCCCAATGCGGTGGACATGGAACCACGCTGCCTTCGGGCCATTTTTCGGCGGCACCATCGAAGCGTTGTTGTAATTCCTCACGCGAACTTAGCGGTGATGATTGATGACTTGCCCACGCACCAATCTGTGAACCCCACGGACGAGTCGCAAAGTAATCCTCTGATTCTTTTTGCGAAATCTTTGCAACAACTCCTTGTATAGATATTTGTCGCTCCATTACATACCAAGGAAATAGCAAACTCACTTGATCGTGGGTTTGCATTGCGTGAGCTTTACGCGATGAGTAGTTAGTAAAAAAAGTAAATCCACCTAGGGAAATATCTTTAAGTAAAACAGTTCGAGTACTAATCATTGAATCAGCGCCCAAAGTCGAAAGCACCATTGCGTTAGCTTCAACAATCATTGGATTTTCATGTGCTTGGTGCAGCCATTGCTCGAAGGCGATAAATGGGTCAGGGTGTAGTTCTTCCAGACCGGCATCACCGTACGAGCGGCGCATTGCGCGGATCTCGTCGCGTGAAAATTCACTCTCGGCCATAGATGTATCGAACCTCACTTTCGCCTTGAGTGCATCTTCCAGTTGCCGTGGTCGCCAGCACCCCTTGTTGGGGGGCAGAATTAGCGAGGTAGAAACCGAAGAAAAGGGAGCTCAACGTGTCAGAAGATTTCAAGCCAGGTCTTGAAGGTGTCATTGCTTTTGAATCTGAAATTGCTGAGCCCGACAAAGAAGGTAGCGCGCTTCGCTACCGCGGCGTTGATATCGAAGATCTAGTTGGTCGTGTTTCATTTGGAAACGTATGGGGACTACTAGTTGATGATGAATTTAATCCAGGTCTTCCAAATGCTGAAAAGTTTCCACTGCCAGTTCACTCAGGTGATGTGCGCGTAGACGTACAAGCTGCGATTTCAATGTTGGCACCAGCATGGGGCTTTAAACCACTTTTAGATATTGATGATGCAGAAGCTCGTAGCAATTTAGCGCGCGCATCAGTAATGGTTCTTTCATATTTAGCACAAGCTGCTCGTGGTCAAATTGCTCCGGCAATTCCCGAATCAGAAATTGATAAAGCACACACCGTTGTTGAGCGCATGATGATTCGCTGGCGCGGAGAACCAGATCCAGCACACGTACGTGCGATCGATGCTTACTTTGTTTCAGCTGCAGAGCATGGAATGAATGCATCAACATTTACTGCACGAGTTATTGCGTCGACTGGTGCCGACGTTGCTGCGGCGTTATCTGGTGCAATTGGTGCGATGTCAGGTCCACTTCATGGCGGTGCACCCTCACGTGTATTGCACATGATTGAAGAAGTTGAAAAAACTGGCGATGCAACGGCGTATGTAAAAGGATTACTTGATCGCAAAGAACGTTTGATGGGATTCGGTCACCGCGTGTATCGCGCCGAAGATCCACGTGCTCGTACATTGCGTCGTACTGCAAAAGAATTAAACGCACCGCGTTATGCAGTTGCTGAAGCGCTAGAAAAAGCCGCATTGCAGGAACTTCGTGAACGTCAACCTGATCGTGTACTCGAAACAAATGTTGAGTTCTGGGCTGCGATTATTTTGGACTTCGCAGAAGTGCCGTCACACTTATTTACTTCAATGTTTACTGCTGCGCGCACTGCAGGTTGGTCGGCACACATTTTGGAACAAAAGCGCACTGGCCGTTTGATTCGTCCATCTGCACGCTATGTCGGCAAGGCTCCGCGCAAACCTGAAGCCGTTAAGGGCTGGGATGGCTCGGTAGAACAGCTCCATAAGTAACTCTGCAATCACCCCTGTAACGAAGTTGCTTTATAACAATCCGATAAAAGAGCGCTACCAAAGGGCTTATTCGGCGCTGCTAATTTGATTACGGCTCAATTCACGTGTGGAATAGTCTCAATAACGCATGCCCCTCGTATGCGTGAATTCCATCCATGGAGGATATAAATGAATACAAAGCGTTTCGGATTTGCTGGCGTTTTCGCAGCAATCGCGCTTGCAGTTTCAACACTTGTAGCACCATCAGCAAGTGCTGCTTCCACAGAAATCGTTGTGTGGGCAGATGAATCTCGCGGGCCAAATCTAACTAAAGTAATTGCAGCAAAGGGTGACTGGGTTCCTGGTTACACCGTAAAGATTGTAACTTTCTCAAGCTTTGATGCTTTGAAAGCTGCATTTGATATTGCAACTGATGCATCAGGTCCAGACATTGTTGTTGGCGGAAACGACTGGGTTCCAACTGGAGCTAAGAGTGGAAAGCTTGCACCAATCGTTTTGACTGCAGCAGTTAAAGCACGTTTCAATCCAACACAGTTCCTTGATTTAACTTATAAGGGCAAGCTGTATGGAGTTCCAGTAGACATCAACAACGTTGCAATGATCTACAACACCAAGCTAGTTTCATCTGCACCAACAACTTTTGGTGACATGGTTAATTTCTACAAAGCTAACAAGGCATCAAAGAACTTGAAGGCTGGACTTTGTATTGCAGGCGGCGGAATGTCTTGGGGAGCTCACTCAGTATTCTCAGCACTCGGCGCAGATGCATACCAATTCAACTCACGCGGAGGAATCGTTTACGGACGTACTTTCAGCGCAGTGACATTTGGTAAGAACGTTCGTACTTACCTACTAGATGGCACAAAGAGCAATGGCTTCTTCCCAGCAACAGATACTGGTTGCAAGGACAACTTCCTAGCGGGAACAGTTCCTTACGCAGTTATCGGTAACTGGGAATGGGCAGATTATGTTGCTAAGGGATTCACAATGAATCTCATGCCAGTTCCAGGTGTAACTGCAGGTACATACGGACATATGTTCGGAAGCGTTAGCGGTGCACTTCTAACAACATTTGCGGCAAAGCACGGTACAGAAGCTGGCGCTAAGTCACTTCTTACTAACTTCTTTGCATCAACTGATGGACAAGTTCGCTACCAAGCAGTTGAGAAGCGTCCACCAGCTGAAAAGGGTGCTCAAGCTGATGCAACAGTTACTGCCGCACAACGCGGCTTTGGAACTGCAGCAAGCCTTGCAGGTATTCCACAGATCGGTGCTTTCCTTAACAACAACAAGGGTGGCGCTAACTACTGGGATTCAGCACCTGCATATTGGACAGCAGTTCTAGTCAATGGCAAGGACCCAGTAAAAGAAGGTTCAAAGCTAGCTGCTATCTGGCGTTCAAATGTTGAAGCCGGTAAGGCAGATCTTTAATTCATTCGAGTAATTCGAATAATTAAGTGAAGTTAAGTAATGCGGGCGAGAATTTCTCGCCCGCATTACGCTTTTCAATTTTTAATGAGCAGATAGGGAAACCACAATGACTTTCATGTTAAGAGGCAAATTCGCCCTCTTACTTAAAGTTGTCATTGTCAGTCTTATTTCAGCAATTTTGCTGATGCTCACGCAGAGTGCATTTGCCCAACAAGAGTATGTAATTTCTGGATTTTTAGCTTTAACAGTTTTAGCGATAGCACTTAATTATCTAACGAAGATTTCGATTCCACTGAAATTCTTTATTCCTGGAATTCTTTTGCTGATTGCCTTTGTTATTGGACCAATCCTTTATACCGTAACCATGTCGGGTTTTAACTATAAAACTGGCAATATTATCTCTAAGCAAGAAGCGATAATTCAGATCAAGGCCCGTGCAATTCAGGCCGCGCCTTCAGGTGAATCCTTTGACATCAAACTCGGTAAAGTCAATGGAGTGCCAGCAATTCTTGTCTCAGATATCGCTAACTTAAAATATTTTGTCTCCACCGCTGATTCCAGAATTCCGGTAGATGCGCGCGATGTAACACTCGATCCAAACGGTGTTGCTATTACGGCACCAAATTTCACTGCATTAACCGATGCCCAAATGGGCAATGCCGATACCTCGTATTCAAATATTCATTTCAAGTACCTAGACAAAACTTTCATTGCCCTTGAGGGCTTTGATGCTGGTGTTGTTTCAGAACAAGCGTTGGAATACTTGCCAGCTCAAGATGAATTTAAAAGCCTTATAGACGGCGCGGTATACAAGGACAACGGACGCGGAAATTATGCCCAACCCGATAATAAAGCGGCAATTCTTGAGCCGGGCTGGCGTGCACCAATTTGGTTTGAAAACTACACAAAAATCATTAGCGATCCACGAGTGCGCGGCCCCTTAGTCCGAGTATTTATTTGGACCGTGGTTTTTGCTTCACTGACGGTATTAACAACTTTTGCTTTAGGTTTACTACTGGCGTTAGCACTTAACAAGCCAATTCACGGCCGCCGAATTTATCGATCAATTTTAGTTTTGCCTTATGCGATGCCCAGCGTTATGAGTATTTTAATCTGGGGTGGAATGTTTAATACTGAGTTTGGCGCCATTAATACTTTGCTTGGAACGCATATTGCTTGGTTCTCTGATCCCAATTTTGCCCGAGTTGCCGTTATTTTAGTAAACCTTTGGCTGGGTTTCCCTTACTTCTATTTAATCTCAAGTGGATCCTTGCAAGCGATTCCAAGTGAATTATTAGAAGCTGCCGCAATTGATGGCGCAAACCCTCGGCAAATATTTAGAAAGATTACGCTGCCGCTGCTTCTTCAAATTCTTTCACCACTTCTGATCGCATCTTTTGCTTTTAATTTTAATAACTTCAACCTTATTTATCTGCTCACCGGTGGTGGCCCACGCAATGAGTTGGATGGACAAATTGCAGGAGCAACCGATATTTTAATTAGCTATACCTACAAGATTGCATTTGGTGCCGGTACACAAGATTTAGGTTTAGCCAGTGCGATCTCATTAATTATCTTCGTGCTAGTTGCGTCAATTTCACTGTATGGCCTGCGAAAATCTAAAGTATTGGATACTTTCGCATGAAAAAATGGCTAATGCATGATTCATGGCGGCACATTATTGCCGTCGGTGTTTGCCTATTCTCACTTTTCCCTTTGTATCTAGTTGTCATTTCCTCATTTGCTTCTTCTGGAAGTTTGCAGTTGACCTCTTTTGTCCCACATGAGATTTCATTCAAGAATTACCATCTGCTCTTTAATAACCCAGCAATTCCTTATTTAACGTGGGTGAAGAATTCGCTGATAATTGCGGGCTCGGTTTCAGTGCTTTCAGTCATGATTGGCTCCGCATCAGCTTTTGCTTTTAGCCGCTTAGCTTTTAAAGGCCGAAAAACCGGAATTCAATTACTTCTATTAGTGCAGATGTTCCCGGCTATTTTGGCTATCTCTGCCGTGTACGTAATTATGGAACGCGTAGGTGGTTTTGCCCCTGCAATTGGTTTAGGTACTAAACCTGGCCTGCTGCTGGTTTATCTAGGCGGTGCCATGGGCGTCAATATCTGGCTCTTGAAAGGTTTCGTTGATTCAATTCCGGCAGAGTTAGATGAAGCGGCAAAAATTGATGGTGCGTCAGAAGTTCAAACGTACTGGTTAATTTTCGTTCCTTTAGCCGCACCAGTTCTTGCAGTTGTATCACTGCTCAGTTTTATCGGAACTTTCAACGAATTTATTCTTGCCCGACTCTTCTTGGTGGATATGAATAATCGCACCGTTGCAGTTGGTTTGCAGCAGTTCATTGGCGGTCAATATTCGCAAAACTGGGGACCATTTGCCGCTGGATCTATTCTGGCTTCAATCCCAATTGTGATTATCTTCTTGTCTTTACAAAAATATATCGTCAGCGGATTAACTGCAGGTTCGGTTAAGGGTTAGTTTTGAAAAAGAAGTTGGCGCTTTTAGTTGCCACATCGCTCTTTTTAACTATTGCAGCAACTTCATTTGCGGCATCGCCAGTTATTGACTCAGTTGCAGTTGGGTTATCCAAAGATCTTATTTATTTTGTAATGCCAGATCGCTACTTAAATGGCGATACTTCAAATGACGCATCACCGGGTTATAACCCCAAGGAAACAGCTTTCTTTCACGGCGGTGATTTAAAGGGTTTAACTGGTACATGCAGTCCAGGAGATAATGGATTAGCTCGAATTAAGAAGTTAGGTTTCACGGCAGTCTGGGTAACGCCTTTAGTTGTCCAACAGAAACCAACTCCCAGCGGTGCGGGCTATCACGGCTATTGGGGCGTAGATTTTCTCAATGTTGATCCGCATCTTGGCACTAAAGCCGATCTGATTGCTTTTGCCGATTGTGCAAAGAAATTAAATTTAAAGTTAATTCTAGATATTGTTACAAATCACACAGGCGACGTAATCGCTTACAACGATCACACTGCCTACATTCCAGCTGGACAAGAAAACGCTAAAAATCCAGCGTGGCTCAATGATTTAAGTAATTATCACAACGTGGGTCCTATGAGTAACTGCTGGGGAGATGGCCCATGTATTCAGATCGGAGATTTTTACGGCTTAGATGATGTCGCCACTGAAAAGCCAGTTGTCTATAACGGTTGGGCCGATGTTTATAGTCAATGGATTAAGAATTATGGTTTCGTAGGATTTCGTGTAGATACCGCGCGGCATGTAGATGACAACTTTTTTAAAAACTGGTCACCTCAAATTAATGCAGCGGCAAAATCAGTGGGGATCGATAACTTCACTACTTTTGGCGAAGTTTATGATGTCAATCCAATCAACTTGATGAATTACGTACGGCGCAACAAAATTCAGACTGTCCTCGATTTTCCTTTTCAGAGTTTAGCTACCGAGTTTGCTTCGGGATATTCCGATGCTTCTGTTCTGGACACTCTTTTTGCTTATGATGATGTCTATACCAGTGCTACTTCAAATGCTAGTAACTTAGTTACTTTCTTGGGTAATCACGATATGGGCCGTTCTGGAAAAATTATTGAATCGAAGAGAATTAACAACCCCAATGAATTACTGCCACGTGTTCTGCTCGGAAATGCTTTGATGTATTTAACCAGGGGCATCCCAACGGTTTACTACGGTGATGAAGTAGGTATGACAGGTAGTGGTGCTGGTAACGATCAGATGGCTCGCCAAGATATGTTTGCGACCAAAGTGAGTGTTTGGAAAACCGAACCCCGTATCGGAAGTAAGCCGGTCGGTTCTGGCGATTCATTTGCAATCACTGATACCAACCCAATTGCGATTTACCTGAAAGAGTTGGCCAAACTTCGAGCGGCAAATCCCGGGTTAGCGAACTCGGTGATGCAAATACGTTCAGCCAAAGATTCGCTCTTAGTAATATCTAAGAAGGACGATATTGAAGGTCGCGAGTACGTAGTGGCTTTTAATAACTCAAATAAGCCAGTGAAAACTACGGTTACAACGGCAACATCAACGGGTGGTTGGAAACTACTACTAGGCAAAGCAACTCCTTCGATAAAAAATGAAAACATAACTTTTACAGTCCCGGCGCTTTCTACCGTAGTTTTAAAAGCCAACAAGGCGATTGATAAGACCGATGTAAAAGTTGGAAAAATTACCTCCACCATGGATTTCTTATCTGGTTATTTTGAAACTAAAGCCTCGGTTACTTCCAAGGATTTAGTCAAAGTTACTTTCTACTGCAGAACTGGCGCCGATCAACCTTGGATTTCTTTGGGCAGTGATACTGGCGCTCCGTACAGTGTTTACATCGATCCATTGGAATACCCAGGTAAAAAACTAGAACTTCGCGCAGTAGTAACAAATTCAAAGGGAACTACTTTTGAGCTTCCACATACCGGCATTGATATACCAACTGCCTAACTCGCACGTTAAGCAGTAAGCCAGAACCTCATTGGTTGGTCTAAGTACTTAGCCCACGATCTTTCATTGTGGCCACTACGTTCATAAATCTTGCTTACAAAATCATGGGGCAGGTAACCGCGCTCCTTCATTAATTTATCTGCCAACTGCTGGAACGGCGCGTACTGAGAATCTAAACCTTTAGTTCCGTGGCTCATCCAAATTTTATGTGAGCCGGCTTGTGGCAAAGAATTAATAGTTCGCTCGACTAAAGCTTCTCCACCGAATGGCCAATGTGTTGAAAGGGCAAGTGCAGTTACAAATTTTTCGGGTAATTGTGCCTGCGCATATAACGTTGCAAGAGCGCCCATAGATGAGCCAATCATCGCAGTATTGGTCGCTGAAATCCCAGGTGCAATTGCTGGAATATATTCATCAAAAATTGAACGTAAGTAAGAATCTCCGTGAAGCATTTGTGGTTGAAAAACTTTAGCAAATTCACTTTGAACAGAAATTCCATCACGAAAGTATTTTTCCGGCACTAAGTCTTTCCCGCGGCCCCAAGGATCTTCCTTTGTGCTGCTGTGCCACACACCGATTATTGCCGGCGGATTTAACCCTAACTCAGCACTCACGCGAATTGCCGACTGTGCCATTTTCCAGGTTTGCCCCCGGTGCGTGGATGTACGACCATCAAAAATATTTTGGCCATCATGGGCAATGAGCAAGTGGGTTGCTGGCGCCTTGGGCAGCCAGTAATCCACAGTGCGGCCATTGAAATCGACGCGCTTTACTTCACCGGCAACGCCGCGTATTTGGAAGCGCTTAATCTCTTTCATACTGGTTAAATCTACCCATGTCTGCGGCTAAACGAAGCATTATGTGGTTTCGTCGCGACCTTCGCATAGGCGATCACCCAGCGTTATTAGAAGCGATTGCTGCTAGTGATGAGATTGTTCCCGTCTTTATTTTGGACAACAAACTTATCAATGCAACTGGAAGCAAGAGATTGGCTTATTTAGCTCAATCATTGCGCGCCCTCGATGAGTCACTTGGAAATTGCTTGCATGTGATGGTCGGTGACCAAGTGGAAGTTCTCAAAGAGTTAATGCAGCGTTACGGTGCAACTTCGGTGCATATATCCACTGAATACGAGCCATATGGCGCAGCACGTGATGAACGCGTTGAAGCTGCAGGAATCCCATTAGTTCGAACTGGAAGTCCTTATGCAGTTGCACCAGGGCGGGTCTTAAAACCAAGTGATGCAACTCCGTACAAGGTTTATACGCCTTTCTATCGCGGTTGGTGTCTGCATGGTTGGAGAAAACCTGCAGATACTCCGAAAAAAATTAATTGCGTAACGCCACCATTGAGCGATCGTAATTTTCCAGAATGGCCAACTCCTGATGGTGCAGTTATTACTCCGGCCGGAGAAAAAGCGGCATTAGCCCGGTGGAAATTATTTCAAAAAACAGGTTTAGATAATTACGATGTGGCTCGAAATTTGGCAGGAATCGATGGCACGAGCAAATTAAGTGCGCACCTTAAGTGGGGCGAGATTCATCCCCGCACACTGTTAGCGCCTTTAGGGGAAAGTAAAGCTCACGATACTTTTCGCAAAGAGATTGCTTGGCGTGAATTTTATGCTGATGTGTTGTTTAACAATCCGCACACAGATAAAGATTATTATTCACCTAAGTTTGCAGATATGCGTTACAACAAACCGGATTCAGCATTTGAAGCGTGGAAAACTGGAACTACAGGTTATCCATTTGTAGATGCTGCGATGCGACAACTTTTGCGCGAAGGATGGATGCACAATCGCACGCGTATGGTGGTTGCTTCTTTCTTAGTTAAGGATTTGCATTTGGAATGGCAGTTAGGCGCTGACTTCTTTATGGAGCATTTAGTTGATTTTGATGTTGCTTCCAACGCACATGGCTGGCAGTGGACAGCTGGCACTGGCACGGATGCTTCGCCGTATTACCGAGTCTTCAATCCGATTGAGCAGGGCAAACGCTTTGATGAAAATGGAGATTACATTCGAAAGTATGTCCCGGAGCTTGCGCATTTAACTGCGGCAGAAATTCATGAGCCATGGCTTTATTTAGATGGTTATAGCAAGGGTTATCCGGAACGCATTGTTGATCACGCAACTGAGCGGTTGGAATCACTTGCCCGCTTGCAAGAGATTAAAGCCGACAAACCCCTAGACCCTCGCGCTTAGCCCGATACATCGCATCATCTGCACGGCGTAGTAAATCAGGGGATCCGGTATTTGCAGCCACACCGATGCTGACACCAATTTGGATGCTGTGATCATCAATGTTGAATGGATAACTCAGTGTTGCCCGTAGTGCAAGGGCGGTATCCATAGCTGATTCATAAGTGCCTTCTAAGAGAATCCCAAACTCATCGCCGCCAAGTCTGGCTAACAAAGCATTATGAGGGAGTGCACGCGAAAACCGCATCGAAACCTGTTGTAAAACCTTGTCTCCAGTCTCATGTCCATGGGAATCATTGACTGGTTTGAATCCATCTAAATCCAATAGTAAGAGCGCACCATCTTTGCCAATAAAGTTTTCAATCTCTGAAATCAACCTTCTGCGATTAGGTAAGCCAGTGAGTTCATCGGTGCGGGCCAGAATTCTTTCATGACCGATATTTCTGGCTTGTTTAAGTGCAATCGTCATTCGCACAAAAGCTAAAGCAAGGGTTATAACCGCAGGTATCAAAGTAAATGTTGGGAAGTAACCTGGCCGAATGGCAATTAACGCTAATAGCGTTGCACTCATAAAAACGGAGAGCGCAATATAGATTGGGTTGATAACGCCATCATTGTGATCATCTCGACCGGGTTTCCAGAAACTTTCTGCGATGATAATTAGTCCGAGCAGCCACCCATCATCAACCATCGAACCAAAGACATAGGTGCTATTTATGTGTTGCCAAAGAAAATAAAAGTCGGTGATTGTGAAAATAAGTATTCCAATAAAAAGCAGATAACTTCTTGGCGAATATCCACTGGAAAGAATTGCCGTGAGCGTCAAGGAAATTAAAATTAAATCAGAGAGTGGAAATGCAATAGCAAAAAATGCCTCCGACAGATTGCCATCAAAATGCGGTAAGACCGGTTTGAGAATGAGGACGGTACCTAAAGCACTTAAACCTAAGCCCACGATTGAAGCGTCAAAGAGCTCAAGAATGCTGAACTTGCGCCCCGGAGTTATTAATCGGGGCAAGGCAATAATTGCAAAGGGATAAAACAACAAGTAAGCCGTATTTGAAAGCGTGGCTGAAAACGATGTGTAACTGGAACTACTAGAGATAACCGATCCGATAAACCACAAGAAGAAAGCGGCGGCTAAAAGTGGCTGAGTGAGCCGATCGTTAATGTGCTCGGCAAGAATGATTACGCCAATTGCGATGAAGGGTATGGAGTTATACAGATAAAGCTCACTCCATTTACTCTCTCCAACCGGTAAGAAATGTTGGAGGAAGTGAAGGAGTAACAGGCTAGGCCCGAGTATTCGAAGAATTCGCGCGGGCATTTACTCAATCTAGGTTAGGTGAAATCCCATTAAGAATAGGGAAAGCCCCGTTATTTCTAACGGGGCTTCCTGAACTAATAAGTAAGGGCTAGAAACCCTTGCCGCAAATCAAAGCAGCATTTGCTTTTGTGTTAGCAACATCGGCTTTTAACGCAGCAGGCTGATTAGTGGCTGCAAGTTTTGCCGCTTCGAGCTTACGAATGTTAACGGTGATGCGATTGATTGTACTTGTGTAAGAACGAACAGCCGCAGTCCAACCAGATACTGCGCTTGTATAGGCTTTTTTATCGGCAGCACTAGTGGCAGCAGCTAACTTTGTTTGCGCCGCAGTTTGTCGAGCTGTAGCGGCATCCAACTTAGTTTGAATCTCAGCTTTGTGTGCCGTTTCATTTGTAATTCCAAGATCAATGACTGGAATCTGTGCGGCAAGATTTGCTGAAAGTACTACTGAATCCTTTTGCGCTTTGGTGTAAGCCGCAGCCGAGTTAAGGCAATCAAGTGAAAGCCAAGTCAGTTTGGTACTAGTCGTCAATGGATTCTTAGCACACTTGTACTTGCTTCCACTCACCGTTGTAGTTGAGTTGATCTTTGTACAGGCAACGCCATTTGAAATTTTTGCTGCAGCTTGTGCAGGGGCGGCGACCATAACTCCACCAGCAACGATTAATGCAACTGCGACAGAAGCGAATTTACGCATCAGATAAAACCTCCATTGGATATGGGGTAATAGTAGTGAATCAATCCTGTAAAACTCCTGATAACCCGCCCAAGGGTCTATGAATTGACTGTGAATTACCCATCACTTACGTTGTTTGACGCGGACGTTCATTCCGATAGTACGAACCATGGAGCGCGGAGCATTACGTATCACAAAAGTAAGAAGTTGATATTGCCAACCAGGAACACTGACTGCCTTGCCGGAAACCGCATGTTTCCATGCTGTTGCAACCAATGTGTCGGAATTTAGCCACATAAATCGTGGCAACCCCTTCATAGACATTCGACCCCGCTCATGAAATTCAGTACGAGTAAAACCTGGGCAGAGTGCGCATATTTTTACATTGGTGGTGGCAAGTTCGGTGTGTAGTGATTCAGAGAGCACCGTTAAATAAGACTTTGATGCGCTATAGGTGCCACCTGCGATCCAGCCGGCGACCGATGAAACATTAATGATCACACCTTTGTTGCGCGCTTTCATGCCAACAAGGGCAACATGCATTAAGCGCATGGGAGTTCGCACCAATACACTTAGCAATTGTTCTTCAATATCAATCTGACTCAGCGTAAAAGCTTTATTGATTCCGAATCCAGCATTATTAATCAACACATCAATTTGGTTATTAGCAATGTAGTTTTCAATCATCAAGCACCCGGCATCGGTTGATAAATCAGCTTGGATTACTACGGTCGAGATTTCAAATTTTGTTTCAAGTGCACGAGCTCGCTCTTGTAAGCGTGGTAGATCACGAGCAACCAAGATGATGTTGTATCCATTTTTTGCGAGCAAGCGTGTAAAACTTTCACCAATACCAGCCGTTGCTCCAGTTACTAACGCCCAAGATTCCATATCAAGCTCCTAACTAATCCTTAGTTCGCCATGAGCTCCAGCTGGAACAAATGGTGCGTGCGGAGCAACTGCTTTCAATTTCTTATAAGGCTGACTTTGTTGTGGTCGCACATCGGCTTCGCCCTTGTTAGGCCACAATGATAAAGCGCGTTCAGCTTGTGCAGTAATTGTTAGCGAAGGATTCACACCAAGATTTGCCGTAATTGTTGAACCATCCACAATATGTAAAGTTGGGTAGTTCCAAACACGGTGGTACGGATCAATCACACCTTCATTTGAATTACTTCCGATAACGCAGCCGCCGACAAAGTGAGCCGTGAAAGGGGCATTGATTAAATCTCCAATATGACCACCGGCAATTCCGCCATGTTTTTGCGCAATCCTTTTCACAGCCTCATTTGCCGCAGGAATGTAAGTGGCATTGGGATGCTCTGGATCATTAGTAGAAGTTAAGTGCCACCCAAATATCGAGCGCTTGCCTCGAACTGAAACCGATGAATCGACGTTTTGCATGGTTAGGGCAATGACAGTTCGCTCACTCCATTGACGCACATTAAGAATTTTCAATAGCAAAGTTGGATTAGCAATAAATTGTTTCCACCATTGTTTGCGTCGCTCAGTTGAGGAATAACCATCGGTCATCAAAGTTTGAAGCAGCCCCATTAAATTAGAGCCTTTGCCATAACGAACGGGTTCTATGTGGGTATGTTCGTCAGGGAAAAATGAAGAAGTAATCGCGCTGCCATCGCTGAAATCAATATCAGTATTCGACATCAGCGCACCTGTGAGAGCTTCACTATTTGTGCGGGATAAATCGCCTAAACGATTTGAAATGCGAAGCAGTACTTGGTCATCTTTCATTTTGTGCAGCAGCTTTTGCGTATTGAAAGTTCCAGCGGCAACTATTACTTCCTTGGCAAAAAATGTGGTGCCTCGATCGCCCAACCAATCATCGGTCTTGCGTGTTGTAATCTTCCAATCGCCGCCGGAGCGCTGTTCAATTTTAGTTGCAGTTGTCATTGCAAAGACTTGCGCGCCAGCTTTTTCAGCTAGACCTAAATAATTTTTCGGTAAAGTATTTTTTGCATTGAAGCGACAACCAGTCATACAAGCACCACATTGCGCACAACCATTTCGATCAGGCCCAACGCCACCAAAAAATGGATCTTTGGTAGCTATACCTTTGCCATCACCGAAGTAAATTCCAAGGGGAGCCATTTTGAATGTATGACCTACGCCCATTTCTTCGGCCACATCTTTCATGGCTTGATCGCTATTAGAAAAATATGGGTTCTCAGTAACACCTAACATTCTGCGGGCTTGATCAAACCAAGGTTCAAGCTCTTCTTTCCAATTAGTAATACTTGCCCATTGCTTGTCCGTAAAATATTGATCACCTGGTTGATACAGAGTATTGGCATAAACTAATGAGCCGCCACCAACGCCAGCACCAGCTAAAACTAAGACATCGGGTAGGACATGAATTCTTTGAATTCCATATAGACCGGCTTTAGGTGCAAACAAAAATTTGTTGATTCTCCACGATGTTTTAGGAAAGTCCTTATCGCGAAAGCGCTTTCCCGCTTCAAGAACGGCGACGCTGTAACCCTTTTCGCGCAGACGCAGCGCTGAAACCGAACCACCAAAACCGGAGCCGATGATGACGACATCAAAAACTTTCTTCACGGTTATTCCACGCTGCTTGGCATGAGGAAATGAGATCCTTATCGATTGTTTTTGCCAGTCTAACCTGACGATTATTTCATGACAAGATTGCCTCTGCACAAGGCAAGTCCCCGTAGCTCAGTGGATAGAGCAACCGCCTCCTAAGCGGTAGGTCGCAGGTTCAACTCCCGCCGGGGACACCGATTAAATGTTCTTTAGTGGTCAATAGTAAAACGTTGCATCCACTTAGGTGCCCACCAGTTACGTTCACCAAATAAACGCATCAGCGCTGGCACTAATAGTGCTCGTACGATTGTTGCATCAAGTATCACAGCAAGTGCAACACCAAAGCCCATGGACTTAATAGATGTAACTCCGCTAGTCACAAAGGCAGCAAAGACCACCGCAAGAAGCAACGCGGCTGCAGTAATAATTCTCGCTGATCGCTGTAAACCAGTTGCAACTGCTTCAACATTAGTTTTACCCGCTAAATGCTCTTCACGAATTCTAGAAAGTAAGAAGAGTTCGTAGTCCATAGAAAGACCAAAAACAACTACAGAGATTAATATGCCAATCGATGTATCGAGTGTCCCGGTTACCGTGAATGTACCCACTAACCATTGCAAATGGCCATCGATAAATACCCAAGTAAGCACGCCCATAGTCGCCCCAAGTGATAAGAAATTGAGAATGACTGCCTTGATTGGCAAGATGATTGAGCCAGTGAAAATGAAAATTAAAATAAGAACGCTGACTGCAATCCAACCCAACGCCCACGGCAAGGTATGTGCAATGCCGTCCTGTGAATCGGTGTAATCAGCGGCTACGCCACCAATGAGGGTTCCTTGAGGGGCAGCGATAGCGCGGATCTCATGAATCATTTTTTGTGCTTGTGGAGTGCGCGGCAACATCGATTCGAATGCCACGATTCGAACATCTGATTTATATGTTTGAGGTGGTGCGACCGTTACAACGCCACTGACTTTTTCAACTTTAGCGGAGTAAGCGGCAATCTCTGCATCGCGTCCAGCACCATTGATTACGATAATTTCAATTGGATTACCAGTTTGGCCCGCAAATCGCGATGCTTGTACTGCAGTTGCAATCGCCGCGGGATTACTTGCTGGCAATATGCGTGAGTCACCTTGCGAGAAAGCAATATCTTTAATTGGTGAAGCGAAAAGCCCAAGAATAATAAGAGCAAGCAGAACAACTGCGACTGGACGCTTCATCACCATACGCGCAGTCTGTGCCCAACGGCCATCTTCTTTCGGAGTGATTGCCGATTTACGGATGACTCCCTTATCTACTTTTGATCCAACCATTGCAAGAATCGGCGGAAGACCAAAGAGTGCACCGATAACGGCTAGCGCAACAACTGAGACACCTGCATAACCAAATGATTTAAGGAATGGAAGTGGGAAGAAGGTAAGTGATAACAAAGTTACTAAAACCGTAAGGCCAGAGTAGAAAACAGTTTTTCCGGCAGTCTTTAACGTTGTGATTATCGAATCTTCAACGTTTTTACCATGATGAAGTTCTTCGCGGAAACGATTCACCATTAAAAGTGCGTAGTCGATACCTAGACCAAGACCCATACCCGTAGTGAGGTTTAGGGCGTAAATACTGACGCTAGTAAAGAGTGAAATTAAGAAGAGAATAAAGAAAGCTCCGAGAATTGCTGCGACGCCAACAATGAGTGGCATTGCAGATGCAGTCATGGCGCCAAAGACAAAAGCCAGCAATATGAAAGTTGCTGGAATGGAAATTGCCTCGGAGAGACTCAAATCTTTAGCAATCTTTTTATTTATGGCGTTTCCAATAACACCAACACCACCGGCATATAGTTTCAATCCCTCAAATGTGCCGTCATAGTTTTTCTGAAAAGTGGCGCCAATAGTTTGGCTTGAAGGAGTAAATGCTTCCGCACTTGTATAAACAAGAATGTAGGCAGCTTTTCCATCGGTTGATTTCAGGGAATCTGAACCGCCTGAGCTCCAATATGAGATTACCTTGGTAACTCCGTTTTCTTTCGCCATCTTTGCTTCAAGTGCCATGGCTTTCTGAGTTACTACTGGATCCGATACTTGAGTTTGCCCCGCATCAACGACCACAACAATCGTAGGATCAGCAACTTTGAGAACATTATGCAAATAATTAAAAACCTTGTAGGAATCACTCTTTGGATTTGAATAACCACCAGAGTCCAATCGATTAAAAACTGCTGAACCAACTCCACCCGCGGCAAGAATTCCGATGACGAAAACTATTACGGCAGCTTTGCGACGCCGATACATGAGGTGACCAAGTTTTTCGAACATTGATGCGACTCCCTTATTTTCAACAATGAAGCGATTTTAGCGGGTCAATTTGTACATTGAACTCTGAGTAATGGGTATGGCTCCTCATGCATGGCGTGACCTGTCTCATAGTAAGTATGCACTTAGAATCAGCGCATTATGAGTGAGGTATTTCCTTCAACAACTGATGACGAACGCGATCCCCGCGAGGATCAAAACGACGATAAAAAAAGGGAAGCTGAAATCAAAGGCGATAAACCGCCGCATCACGACGATTAATCAGTTTTTGGTGCAGGTGTTGCCGGTGCAGGTGTTGCAGCTTTCGCAGGTTCACTAGAAATTTTCTTTTGTGCAGAATCAGTTTTATAAAAACCAGAGCCCTTGAATACAACTCCAACAGCGGAATAAACCTTACGGATTTCACCTTTGCATTGAGGGCACTCGGTCAGTGAAGCGTCGCTGAAAGATTGAAAAGCCTCAAATTCATGGTCACAGGCAGTGCATGCATATTGATATGTAGGCATTGCCGCTCCAATTCTTCGTGCACAGTAAGTTTTAAGTACGTAGGGGGTAGATACCAAGTCTAAAGAAGTGAGACGATTGGCGCGAATTCAGGCGGCGAATCGAGAGGGGATAAGAGTGCGAATCAGCATTGCGAAGCGGTTATGTGGCTTAATCGCGATTTTCGCCTTTTTTGGAATCGCCACAGCTTCTGCGAACTCTTTAATCACAACTTCACCAATAAGTGGTTCAACAGTTTCAACTCCACCCACATCCGTCACGGTTACAACTCAACTCCCTTTATTGGCCGACGGTAATGAATTAATGGTGACCGATCCTGCCGGCGTACGAGTTGATGACGGCACATTAACTATTAGTGATGCGAACGCGACGATTGGCTTGAAACCTCTCGTTGATTCTGGAATTTATAAAGTTTCATATGTTCTATATTCAGAAGGCGCAGCCCCGTTAGAGGGTTCTTTTACTTTTAATTTTTCTGCACCAAGTGTGATCACGCAAACCGATCCCTCTCCAACCCCCATTGAATCTCAAAAATCTGCCAGCAGTAGTTGGGGGACTAATGTATTTATTATCTTTATCTTGATTGTCGCAGTTTTTGTAATGCTTGGATTAGTGCTTTACGCCCGAAAACTCTTTAGGGACCGATGATTGCATTAAATACAATCTTTAAATATTTATCCATTATCGGCGGTTTTGCAGTAGTTGGTAGTTTGCTAGCAATGGCTTTCCTATTGCTGGACACAGAAGGCAAGCTTTCGACATCTTCTTTGAAGCTGCGCAGTATTGTGTGCGTCTCGAGTGCCACATGGGCAATTGGAACTTTAGGAACGATTGTTTTTACGCTAGCCACGATCTTGGGCCAATCTTTTCGCGTCGCCGTCGACCCAACAGTATTGCGCTCATTCATCACTCAAATAACGCTGGGACAATATTTACTTTTTGAAGCGCTAGTTGGACTCTTTGTAGCCGCAGTTGCACTGCGACTTCAGAAAGTTCTCACGACTATTGCGCTGCTAGTCCTCTCGATTATCGGTTTAGTGGCACCAATATTTCAGAGTCATTCAGCATCAAGTGGATCGCACGGCCTAGCAATTGGTTCATTAGTACTACATGTTGTGGCACTTTCATTATGGGTGGGCGGCGTCATTGCAATTGCGATTTTAGATCCCGACGACCGCCCAATTGCAGTGCCTCGCTTTAGTGTTTTAGCACTGTGGTCGGTAATCGCCGTAGTTGCTAGTGGAACCGTTAATGCATGGGCTCGCCTAGATTTTGTAAGAGCTTGGCACACTACCTATGCCTACATAGTTATTGCCAAAATTATTTTGACTATCGTTTTGATTTTTATCGGCTATTTACACCGTAAGAACTTGTCCCAACGGGATTCAATTGATTGGAAAGGATTTGGCCGATTAATTTTCGCCGAAAGTGTTGTAATGATTGTGACTGTGGCCATGGGTGCATGGTTATCGTCAAATCAAGCGCCTATTCGACCAGGTCGAATTAAATTTGATGCGGCACTAGAAATTGCAGGAATCTCTTCTCCACCAACCCCAACCTGGAGCAGAATTCTCTGGAGCTATGAACCAGATGCGCTGATGATTGGAATTTTAATCACTGCAGTGGCGCTTTATATCAAAGGTGTTGTTGTTCTCACCCGCCGAGGCGATAAATGGCCAGTAGGTCGAACAATCTCTTTTGCTCTAGCAATTTCAGCAATAGATTTTGCTACGAGCGGTGGTTTAGGTCTTTATGCACACTTCGCTTTTTCTTATCACATGATTGCACACATGATTTTAGGAATGATTGCACCTATAGGCATCGTTTTAGGCGCACCCATTACTTTAGCTTTAAGAACTTTGCCCCAAGGCAGAAATCCAGAAGAACGCGGAGTTCGTGGTTCGTTATTGGCCCTACTGCATTCTAAATTAGCGAGATTTTACACAAATCCATTAGTGGCATTGGCAATCTTCGATGGATCACTCTTCGCCCTTTATTTCACCCACTTCTTTGGTTCACTCATGCAAAGCCATGTAGGTCATTTATTTATGGACCTGCATTTCTTACTTGCAGGCATTCTCTTTTTCCACGTGATCATTGGAATTGATCCAAATCCACGCCGAGTTCCGCATTTAGTGCGCATTGTTATTCTTTTTGCGGCCATGAGCATTCATGCATTCTTCTCGGTGGCCTTGATGTCAACATCCACGCTTATCGATGGTGGTTACTTTGCTTCACTCAAATCTCCATGGCTTACCGATTTACTTGCTGATCAACGCCTTGGAGGATCAATTGGCTGGGCAATGGGCGAGATTCCAATGTTGCTAGCTCTTGTGGCAACATTTATCAGTTGGGTTCGCGATGATTCGCGAGAAACTAAGCGAATAGATAAAAATATTGAGCGAGCGGCAGCGATGGGACAACCCGATGAATTAGCCGATTACAATAAGTACTTACAGGATCTGGCAGAACGCGATAGGAAAAAGCCCTAATGGAAAGTTTATTTGATCTCCCCAGTGAGTACAAAGATTTGCGTGCAAGTGTGCGCGCTTTGGCTGAAAAAGAAATTGCGCCTTTCGCTCACGCAGTTGATGAAGATCACCGCTTCCCGCAAGAGGCCGCAAATGCCCTTGCTAAAGCTGGACTTGCCGCAGCACATGTTCCAACTGAATTTGGTGGGGATGGCGCCGATGCTTTGGCCGTAGTAATAATTATTGAAGAAGTTGCCCGCGTTTGTGGTTCATCCTCACTTATTCCGGCAGTAAATAAACTTGGCTCGCTCCCTTTAATTCTTGGCGGTAATAAAGAACAAAAAGCCCGTTGGTTACCACAACTAGCTGCAGGCAAAGGTTTTTCTTATTGCCTTTCTGAATCTGAAGCGGGTTCAGATGCATCTGCACTTCGCACAAAAGTTGAACGCGATGGCGATGGATGGATTCTCAATGGAAGTAAAAAATGGATTTCAAATGCTGGAATCTCTGATTTTTATACGGTAATTGCGCAAGGCGATCCAGCATTAGGTTCCAAGGGCATTACCGCTTTTGTAGTTGAAAAATCTGATCCAGGAGTTTCTTTTGGTTCACCTGAAAAGAAAATGGGCTTTAGAGGTTCACCAACGCGTGAGGTGTATTTCGATAATGTAAAACTTGCCGATGATCGCCGTATCAGTGAAGTTGGTCGGGGTTTTGCTTTGGCAATGGACACACTAGATCACACGCGCATCACTATTGCCGCTCAAGCACTAGGTTTAGCCCAAGGTGCACTAGATGTTGCGACTAAGTATTCGCATGAACGCAAACAGTTCGGTAAAGAGATATTTGATTTTCAAGGTGTGCAATTCATGCTGGCAGATATGGCTATGAATATTGAAGCTGCCCGCCAACTCACTTACGTTGCAGCCTCTAAGAGTGAAAGTGGCGAAAAGGATTTACGTTTCTTCTCTGCAGCAAGTAAATGTTTTGCAAGTGATACCGCGATGAAAGTTACAACTGATGCGGTTCAGATTTTAGGCGGATATGGGTATGTTTCAGATTATCCAGTTGAGCGCATGATGCGCGATGCAAAACTCACACAGATTTACGAAGGCACAAATCAGATTCAACGAATCGTGATGGCGCGCAATCTTCCTAACGCTTAAAACGTACAACTAACGATGGAGTGGCCGCGGCATCGAGGGCAATGTCATGCCCTTCTCGGGGTAACGATTCACTTGTAAGTTCGCCAGCATGAACTAAACCAATTTTCCAACCGGGAAGGTTTGGCAGTGCGCGATCATAAAATCCACCACCCTGCCCCATTCGAAAACCATCTTGATCTATTCGAAGTGCGGGCGTTACTACTGCACCGACATTACTTAAATCAGTCACTACCGGCCCAGTAGGTTCGGTCAATTTTTTTGTTACTTTCAACTGATCGTGATCACCGCTCCACTGCACCCATTCAATTTCGGAGCCGTTTACTCTTGGCAGCAAAAGTTGCTTGCCCTCTTTGAGAAAGGCTTGATTTATTTCAGTTGTGCTGGGTTCTTCAGAGTGTGAAAAGTATGAACAAATCGTTGTTGCGCTTACGATTTCAGGGCATTTCAAAATGACATTGAAGTTTGAAGCAATGAACTTCTGAACCCGTTCACGGCGATAGCGATCTCGAAGCTCTTTCTTGAGTGTGTTCTGATTCATTGCTTCCTTCCGTTAACTCCACGCCTAAATCCCAGAGATTACTAACTCCAACAAGTATGGTGTGATTATGGCAGAGCACACGCGAGTAGATGAGTTTTTGAACGCGCTTCTTGCCACCTGCAAGCCACTTGAATCTTTTGAAATGCCGCTTCTGGATGCACATGGCGCCACTTTGGCCGAAGATGTTTTCGCAGGTGAGCGATTAGTGATGAAATCTGGAAGTCGCATCCGATCAACACAAATTGGCTTAGCTGCATCAATTGGAATTGATCATCTGCCAACGCGTCCGCATCCTCGTGTCGTTGTAATGTCAGCTGGACCCGATCTAGCCGAGCCCGGACAAAGTTTAAAAGATGACGAAGAATATGAAACTAACTCATGGATGCTAACCACTGCAGTTCGAGAAGTTGGAGCAGTTGCATACCGAGTTCATTCAATTCCTGAAGATGAAGCTCAACTACAAAATTTGATTGAAGATCAATTAGTTCGGGCAGATTTAATAATTATTAGCGGTGAGCGCCACGATGATTCATTTGATTTAATCACGCGCACCTTGTCACACATGGGTGAAATTACGACAATTGATATGGCTATCGAAATGAGCGGCCGCCATAACTATGGATCTATTGGCCCAGATAAGACGCCGGTAGTGACCCTTCCTGGTGATCCAATCGCGGCATACATTTCATTTGAGTTATTTGTTCGCCCAATGATTCGGACCATGCTTGGCGCCGCAACTATTCACCGCCCAAGCGTTAAAGCAAAATTAGAGAAAGCTATTGAATCTACCGAAGGCATGCGTTCGTATATTCGGGCAACGCTCTCTGAAGATGGTAAATCAGTTCTGCCCTTAATTCACCAAGAAGAATTATCAACGCTTTCAGATTCAAATGCATTTATTGCTATTGGCGAAAAAGATATTCATTTAAAAGCGGGGGATGAAGTGACCGTAGTTGTTTTAGAGCGTCGGTATATTTAACTTCGACTATGAGTAATTCATGGCCAGTCGTGCTAACTACAAGTGATTTACGTTTACAAGCTCTGCGATTTCGGGATAAGTCTGCGTGGAATACGGTTCGTGCCCAAAATCGTGATTGGTTAGCGCCGTGGGAAGCCACGATTCCATCGGTGCCTGATGAAGATGCCCCTGATGTACGTCAGTTACCTTCATATTTTGAAATGGTGAGAACTCTTAACTCCGAGGCCAGAGCGGGCCGTTCATATTCATTTGCAATCTGGCATCAGCGCAATTTAGTCGGCCAAATTTCACTGGGAGGTGTAATTCTTGGAGCGATGCGGGGTGCTCATATTGGATATTGGATTGATAAGAATTATGCCAACCGAGGGTTTACAACTCAGGCGGTATTGGCAATCGCGGACTATTCATTTGATGCGCTAAAACTTCACCGAGTTGAGATAAATCTGCGACCTGAGAACGCAGCTTCACGGCGGGTAGCTGAAAAATCTGGCTTTATTTTCGAAGGCGAGCGGCCCCGCTACTTACATATTGACGGTAGTTGGCGTGATCACATTACTTTCGTTAAGGAAAACCCGGCCGTTAAGTAGGCTCCAAATCCCAAGTTTTCTAGGTCAGACCCTTTATCTTTGTGCATCATGGCTTCGGGAATTATTTATATTGCGATCATCGGTATGTGGGTCGCCTATTTTGCACCCCGTTGGATTCATGACCGCAATGAATTTTCTGGAAAATCTGTAGAGCGATTTAAAAGTGCACTTCGAGTTGTAGCAAGCTCGTCGCCCCACGGCAGTTCAGGAAGCGGCGCGATTCACATTGACTTAGATCGTGAAGCAAAAATTGCCCAACTTCTAATGCGCAGACGCATTATGTTTTTAATTCTTGCATTTTCGTTGACGACAACAATCATTGGTGGGTTTATGAAAACGATGCCATTCATATATGCGTTAGTTCCATTAACTGGAATTTTGATTTATGTTGCTAACGTTCGACGTCAAACTATTGCCGATAAAATTCAATTTCGCCGTATTCAACAGTTACATCGCCGTACAGCTGGAGTTTCTGCAACAAATTTAGCTGAAGTTGTAACACCTAAAGTTACGCAAGAACATTGGATTCCACTTTCAGAGCGCGAACTCAAAGGCGTTGTGCTTTTGCCAAAGGGGAGCGCGGCAGTTAGAACAACGTGGGAACCAGCTGAAGTTCCCGCTCCAACTTATGTGAGCGCGCCAAAAGCGATAATTCCTAAGCGCGTAATTGATTTAACAATTCCTGGTGCGTGGAGTGAAGAACAAGAACGCCTTGAACGTGAAGCATTAGCGGCGGCATCGCCATCACGCGATGAGATTTTCGATCAACAACTTGCTGATGAAGCAGTTGAAAGACTTAAACAAGCACGCGCAGCTAACGAATAATTAGATCCACGAAGGTAGCCACATTCGGTGGAACCATGAGTCATAAGTGATTATTTCGCCGGTAAATAAAGGCAAGAAGTAAATAAAATTTAAGAAGACAATCACGACAAAGGCCGCGATAAGGCTCTGCGATAGCGCAGGTTTTAGTGAACTATCTAGCAGTGCTTTAGCGCAGTAAATAATGGCTAGGAGCATGAACGGCTCAAAGATAATTGCATAAAAAGTAAAGACCGTGCGCTGCTGGAAGAAAAACCACGGTAAGTAGCCGGCAGCTAAACCAAGAACCACGATATTGAGCACTGGATCTGAAGTTCTGCGCACAAGTGATCGAATCCAATAACCGATCACGATTGCGCAAGCAATTGTTCCAGCCCACCATAATAGCGGAGTCCCCAAAGCCAGGACTTCTTGAGCACAACTATTATTTCCGCAACCTTGAGGTGAATCATAGAAAAATGAAGTGGGTCTTCCCATTACCATCCAACTCCAAGGGTTAGCTTGGTAAGAATGTTTTTCAGTAAGTCCAGTATGGAAACTCAACATCTCAGAGTGATAGTGCAGCCATGAAGAAATTACATTCGGAGACCATTGTCGATCCCAGCCACGGTTACTTAAAAACCAACCAGTCCACGTAGAAATATAAACAAGAACAGGGAGTACTCCATATTGTAAGAATTTTATTGCGATGGGGCGAAGGAGATCTTTAGAGGGATGCTGCGAAAATATTTTATAAAGTGAAATAAATAGAAGCACCACCAAGAAATAGAGTGCACTCCACTTGGTTCCCATTGCTAACCCAATTGAAATTGCTGCCAACCAATGGTGTTGTTGATGCCATAGATACACCGCAAGTAAAACAAAGAAAGTTAAAAATAAATCAAGGAGCGCTGTTCTTGAATGCACTAAAGCCAAACCATCACACGCCATTAAGAAAGCGGCAATAGCGGTTAGAAGGGGAGAATAAAAGAGAACATGCACTAAGCGGGCAAAGAGCAGAATTAGCAGCGTTCCACAAATTGCAGTGGCGAAGCGCCAACCAAATTCGTTATCGCCGAATAATTTAATTCCGGATGCAATTAACCACTTTCCGACCGGAGGATGAACAATAAATTCAGGTTTATTGCCAGTAACTTCAACGCCATATTTTAGAAAATCACGGGCACCATCGACGTAATAAACTTCATCAAAGACAAAGCCTTTCGGTGTCGCCAAGTTGATGAGCCGAAGTGCAAGGCAAGCAATCGCAATCAGAATAGGTGCGATAGCTGCAATCATGTGTGAATCGTATGGGCAAATCTGCGAAAAATTACTGAGATGATTGACCTATGGGACTGATATTGGCAGCTACACCCTTGGGCAACCCGGCCGATGCCAGCGCGCGCCTTAAATCTGCAATTGAGGATGCCACCATTATTGCTGCTGAGGATTCCAGAAGGTTTCACCGTTTGTGTTCAGATATTGGTGTGACATTTACTGGGCGAGTACTTTCTTTTTTTGAGGGAAATGAAGATGCGCGAACTCAAGAACTCTTAAGTGAAATTGAATCAGGTGCCCGTGTACTTGTTGTATCAGATGCAGGTATGCCGACAATTAGCGATCCAGGTTTTCGTTTAATGCGCGAAGCAATCGCCCGCAACCTGCACGTATCAGTAATCCCAGGACCCAGCGCGGTAACTATGGCAGTTGCCTTATCGGGTTTACCTACCGATCGATTTACTTTTGAAGGCTTTCCATCACGTGCGGCTGGTGCCCGTTTAGCAACTTTTGAAAAACTTCGTCATGAAGAAAGAACCATGGTTTTTTTCGAAGCACCGCATCGCTTGGCTGATTCACTCTCTGATGCGTTAAGCATTTTTGGTTCCACTCGACGAGGCGCAATTTGTCGCGAAATGACTAAGCATTATGAAGAAACTATTCGCGGAACTTTGGGCGAACTTTCACACTGGGCAGATAGTCATGAAGTTCTTGGCGAAATAACTTTAGTAATTGAAGGGGCAGTAATTGATTCAGCTGCGATGACGGCAGATGAAATGGTGGCTCGAGTCCGAGAGTTTGAAGCCGCAGGAATGGATCGCAAGGGGGCAATTGCCTCGGTTGCCGCTGAATTTTCAATTGCAAAGCGATTGGTTTATGCCGCAGTGGTTGATGCGAATAAGATGAGCAAGTGACTAAGTCCTTCTATCTAACGACGCCGATTTATTACGTCAACGATGCACCGCATATTGGCCATGCCTATACAACGGTGGCTGGCGATGTATTAACGCGCTGGCATCGTCAAAGAGGTGAATCTGTCTGGTTCTTAACGGGAACCGATGAACACGGTCAAAAAGTTATGCGCACTGCCGAGCAAAATAACACCGCTCCTCAAGCGTGGGTAGATCGATTAGTACACGATGCATGGAAGCCAAATTGGCAAGCTCTCAATATCGCCAATGATGATTTCATTCGCACAACTGAAAAGCGCCATACCGAACGCGTACAAAAATTCTTGCAATCACTTAAAGATTCCGGCCATATTTATGCGGGTAAGTATGAAGGTCCATATTGTGTAGGGTGCGAAGAGTTCAAACTCCCCGGTGATTTAATTGAAATTGATGGAAAGAAATGCTGCCCAATTCACAGCAAGCCAATTGAATTAGTAAATGAAAATAACTGGTTCTTTAAACTTTCTGCTTTTGTCGAACCTTTATTAGAGCATTACCGGAAGAACCCAGATGCATGCCAACCTGAAAGTGCTCGGAATGAAGTTGTTTCATTTTTAGAGGGTGGCGTTTCAGATCTTTCAATTTCCCGCTCAACTTTTGATTGGGGAATTCCAGTCCCTTGGGATACCGATCAAGTTGTCTATGTGTGGTTCGATGCTCTTCTTAATTATGCAACGGCAGTTGGTTTAACTGATGCACCAGATTCAGAAGGTGGAAAGAAGTTTGCCCAAACATGGCCAGCTGATGTGCATTTAGTCGGTAAAGATATTTTAAGATTCCATGCAGTTATTTGGCCAGCGATGTTGATGGCGGCTGGTCTGCAAGTTCCTAAGAAAGTTTTTGCGCATGGTTGGTTGCTCGTTGGTGGCGAAAAGATGAGTAAGAGCAAGTTGACTGGAATTGCACCTAAAGACATCACCGATCACTTTGGTGTGGATGCCTTTCGTTATTACTTCTTGCGCGCAATTCCTTTTGGAACCGACGGTTCTTTCTCTTGGGAAGATATGAGCGCACGCTATACGTCTGAACTAGCAAATGATTTTGGTAACTTAGCTTCACGTTCGGCGGCGATGATTGAAAAATATTGTGGTGGAGTTTTGCCCGCAAAGAGCGGGGATGCGGGCTTAGAAAGTGCGCTTAAAGATGCGGCAGAAAAAGCCGATGCAGCTATCTGCCAGTTAGATTTTCAAGGTGGAATCGTTGCAATTATGGATTTCTGCAAAAAAGTAAATGGCTACGTTACTGAAAAAGAGCCGTGGATTTTGGCGAAAGATCCAGCAAATCAAAAGACGCTAGAAGATGTTCTATATAACACAGCTGAATCTTTGCGCGCACTCGCTGTCCTGCTTAATGCAGTAATGCCTCAAACATGTGAAATTTTGTGGGCGAGTTTAGGTGCCCAAGCGGTGCTTGGAAATCTTGATTCACAAAAGATTTCTGATGTAGCTACATGGGGACAGTTGCCACCAGGTGCAATAGTTACAAAGACGCCCGTTCTTTTTCCACGTTTAGAGACGAACGCTTAAAGCGTATGGCTGATCGCCACAACCGCGATATCGAACGTCCGCGCGCACCATTGCCCGAACCGTTACCAACTGTAACTGTTGATGCGCATGCGCACATGGAAATCATTACCGATACTGCGCCAGATTCGCCCGAAGTAGCCCAAGTAATTGCTGAAGCTAAATCAGTTAATGTCGATCGAATTGTTCAAGTTGGATATTCAGCCGAGCAATCACAATGGTGTGTAGCTGCGGCAGAAAAATGGAATACCTCAGTCTTAGCTGCTGTTGCTTTGCATCCCAATGAAGCACCTGTAGTTAAAGATTTAGCGGCTGATTGGGCAATTATTGAAAAACTTGCCCAAAATCCACGAGTTCGAGCAATTGGTGAAACTGGCTTAGATTATTTTCGCACTCCACCAGAATTACGTGCCCGTCAGCAAGAATCATTTAAGTGGCATATTGAATTAGCCAAGAAAACAAACAAAGCGTTAGTCATCCATGATCGAGATTCGCATGAGGATGTTTTGTCGGTGTTACTTGAAGTTGGTGCCCCAGAAAAAACTATTTTTCACTGTTTTTCAGGGGATCTAGCGATGGCAAAAATCTGCGTAGAACGTGGGTATGTCTTATCTTTTGCCGGCACTTTAACTTTTAAAAACGCACCGGCATTACGTGAAGCAGTGAAGATAGTTCCTATGGAGCAACTTTTAGTTGAGACTGATTCGCCTTTTCTGGCGCCAATGCCGCATCGAGGCGCGCTCAATACTCCAGCTCAGATAGCAAACATTGTTCGTGCAATGGCCGTTGAACGAAACGCCGATCTTGGTGAATTAGCAACGTCACTGGGAAATAATGCCGAGCGCTTATTTGGTTCTTTCGCATCATGACGCTTCTTGGCGCAGCTCAAATCCGTGAACTTGCTGCAACCCTTGATCTCAAACCATCTAAATCTTTAGGTCAAAACTTTGTTATCGATTCAAATGTTTGTACAAAAATTGTGCGAACTGCTGGCGTTGGTCCCACTGATATCGCACTTGAAATTGGCCCGGGCTTAGGTTCGCTCACTTTAGCTTTATTAGAAACTGCTCAATCAGTCATTGCCATAGAGATTGATCCACGTTTGGCAGAGCAATTACCAAAGACAGTTGAAGCCTTATTTGAGCATCCTGAAAAACTAACGACTATTAATATGGATGCACTCTCACTTAGCTCTCTTCCCAGTAATCCAACAGTTCTAGTTGCAAATCTTCCTTACAACGTTTCAGTCCCAGTACTTCTGCATCTATTAGAAAAATTTGAAAGTTTGCGCACTGGAGTTGTCATGGTGCAGGCAGAAGTGGCCGATCGATTAGCGGCAAAACCTGGAACTAAGGATTATGGAATTCCATCGGTGAAAGCCGCGTGGTGGGCTGAAGTTAAAGGTGCGGGGTCGGTTTCGCGCTCAGTCTTTTGGCCAGCTCCCAATGTTGATTCAAAGTTAGTTTCATTTACTCGCAGAAAAACTCCGGGAGATGAAGAACTGCGCCGCAAAGTTTTCACAATTATTGATGCTGCTTTTGCCCAACGCAGAAAAATGCTGCGTTCTGCCCTTTCAGGTCTCTATGGTTCATCGTCAATGGCCGAAGAGATTCTTACTCGTGCAGGAATCGATGCCACACTTCGTGGCGAAGCTTTGGAAATTGATAGTTTTTGTGCCATCGCTGCAGTTGCACCTGACATTTTCTAGCCAACACATTAAGGTCACTTCATGCCAGTAAAGAGTGTGACCGTTCGGGTGCCCGCAAAGGTAAACCTGCAACTCTCAGTTGGCCCGCGTGAAGATGATGGTTTTCATAATCTAGTCTCAGTTTTCCAAGCGATTTCAATTTTTGATGATGTCACTGTTTCTTTGACCGAACCACACAGTGGAATAGCGGTTTCAATTTCGGGTGAACAAACTCATGGCGTACCAGCAGATGCCAATAACTTAGCTGCGCGCGCAGTAGCCCTGATGGCAGAAGAATATGATCTTGAAATAGATGCCCATATTGAAATTAAAAAATCTATTCCGGTGGCAGGTGGCATGGCCGGTGGAAGTGCAGATGCGGCTGCGACAATTGTTGCAATTGATTATTTATTTTCACTGGGTATGAGCCGCGAAGAAATGTCAGATGTTGCAGCACGTTTGGGTAGTGATGTCCCCTTCATGCTAAATGGAGGAACGGCAATCGGTACGGGTCATGGTGATCAATTAACATCGGCACTTTCTCGAGGTACGTATCACTGGGTACTTGCACTTTCTACACATGGACTTTCAACTCCAGCTGTTTATGCCGAGTGTGATCGCTTACGTACAGGCCTTGAAATTGTGGAACCTCAAACAAATGAAGTACTTATGCAGGCGTTACTAGCTGCCGATGCGCAATCAGTTGGCGCGGCATTAGTAAATGATTTACAACCTGCTGCATGTTCATTGCGCCCAGCACTTCGACTTGTTTTAGATGTAGGTCAGGAATATGGAGCATTAGGCGCATTAGTTTCAGGATCTGGCCCAACCGTTGCATTTCTTGTTGCCGATGAAGAGGCTGGCCTTGATTTAGCAGTGGCACTTACGGCAAGCGGAGTAGTGGGAAGCGTTGCACGTGCTTATGGGCCTGTTGCTGGGGCAAAAGTAA
>SERZ01000269.1_pt1 | contig 36337 bp, 34 predicted proteins | sample 3171461 | NCBI WGS metagenome assembly SERZ01 (sample SAMN06051861, study PRJNA518727) | freshwater metagenome | biome: subpolar coniferous forest; feature: holomictic lake; material: water; isolation source: holomictic Lake 227, 6 m depth | place: Canada: near Kenora, Ontario | collected... | reverse complement strand
AGTCGTTTGCCAAGGACCACCCCAACCTCACTCACCGTACAATTGGGTTCGGGCGTGAGAAATTACACCCACCCCGTATTGACATCAAATCAGAACAACATTTCGGAGTAGAAGAATGAACAATCTAAGAATTAATGAACTAGCTAGGCGATCAATGGTCGAAGTAGATCATGAGATGGGTGGGACGTACCTAACGTTTAGTAGGGAAAAGTTCACCAAATCTATTATAGAAGCGGTACTTACTGAAGTTCGCCAAGTATGGTATGATGCAAATAATGCAGAATATGATAAGACAGATCCTAGGGCTGTAGGTATTAGGATAGGGGTGAAACAGGGGGCACTTCTCGCTGGTTATGCAATTAAAGAACACTTTGGAGTAGAATAATGAACAACCACATGATTAACTCATTCTGGTCTACAGTTGAGATAGAATGTGCTGCCTCAGATTTACCGTACGATCAATATATTATACACTGTAAAAAGTGGTCTAGAGGTGCCCCACTAAGTCGTGTAGGGTATAAACTCTTGGGAGATCTATTTCATGTTGAAATGGGACAAAGTATGGGAATCGTGGAGAAATTTGTACTTGAACGTGCAGCCTAAACGATCTATAATAACTCATCAAGACGCAGAACACATTAAACAAAACAAAACAAAAATATGCACTTGATTAGAGACTAGATATTTGATATAATTATTGCTTAAACAAAGGAAAAGATATGGAAAAGACTGTTGAAAAGGTTGCTGCTGTTAACTACACCGCTGAACAAGTGGAAACGGCTAAGGAAATGTACGCGGCTGGCCAAACGGTGGAAGTTATTGCTCTCGCAGTTGGCCACACTGTGCGTAGCGTGATCGCTAAGCTGGTTAAGGAAGGCGTTTACGTCTCCAAGGCCAAAACCAATGCGGTTGCCCGTGTTACCAAGGCTACCCTAATTGCAGGTATCGCTGCTGCAATGGGCGTAACTGAGGAATCTGTGGAATCGCTGGAAAAGGCGACCAAGGAAGCTCTCGAAAGCGTTCTGAAAGCGCTGACTGCTTAATGTGTTAGCCGAGCACATACTCGGCTCCTCTGATACTCAGAGGTTTAAATTTTGTAATCTGACGTAGCGCTGCGTTAGTGATGTATATCTATAGTTTGGTAGCCGCCTTTGTGCAAAGTAATCCCAAATCTTCCTAGATAAGAAGCTTTTACAGATTACAAAATTTAGATAAAGGAATATCATGAATGAGCATATTGTAGAAGATCTAACGCGATTACGTGATGAACTTATGTCTAGGGCATTTACATCTGAAGGTAGATCTAAAGACTCTACATTAGCGGAAGTTGTGCTAAAGATTAATAGTTGCCTTTTCAAAGGATATCCTAGACGTAAAGTAAATTCATAAATTTAGACTTGATCTGAAGCCTAAAGTTTGTTATAATAATTACTTAGAAAACGAAAAGACCGGGTTACGACACCATACCGAAAGTCGTTATAGTTTATGGTCTGACAGCAGAAGCTACGTGCTAGACGGGAAAAGAAATTTACACTTGCCCTTGTTGTTCAAAAGTTGTATAATTATTGCTTAGACAGACAGAATAAGACACACCGGCTCACACCGCAAATCATGTAATATTGTACATAAAAGTGTAGTGCATCAGGTTCGTAGTATTTCTCGAAGTGCGTGTATTGAGGTAACCATTCCTAGAACATAAATTCCTACCTTAGTAGGATACGCTCAGTCTAAACAATCGCTGGTGAGATTGCTCCTAGCATCTACGTAGGTCGCGCTTGTGGTGTGCAGTAGTTGGTTGAACGAGTTACATCTTCATTAAATGCGGGTTAACTGCCGCAGCCCGTAGGGTGGAAAGTAGGCCCATGTACTTCCTTAATTGACGAAAATAGTATACCTAATCGTCAGCCCTTTAGTATTTTAGTAAGAGTGAAACAGGACTGGACAATTTCCCGATAATTTCTCGATACTGGTTGAAGCCTTAATCAGTGCTCTTACTAAAATTCTAAAGACAGTATAGTAACTATCCTGCAGGTAGGTTATTACTAGGTATATCTGTGCCGGACCAATATAGTACACCGTTGCAACGGGACAGTACTTGAGCGAGGTGGCATATCTAGTACCATTTATACTGTTCTGTCTTTAGTGTTTTCCGACCCTAAGTTGTAGTGGGTTTGTCAGAGTGAAACCTTCGGTTTCACTCACGTGTATTTAAGTTTAATAACTGTCCTGCTGAAAACAGGAAGTGTGTAGAAATATATCTGAGATTCGATAAGCAATAAACCTAAGAGCCTTTTCAGGGTTCGATAAAGGAAATGGGCTTCAGCAAAAGATCGGTATAGAGTAAGACAACTAAGATGTTCCGCCCGAGGCTAGGGTCAAGAGTCTTTTTTAGGTTATTAAACTTAAGTATATGAAGCTATAATTTAATGGTTAGAATCTCAGGTTTTCATCCTGATTATGGTGGGTTCGACTCCCCCTAGCTTCTCCAATAAAAATTTAGACTTGAACCAATAGTTTAAATTTGATATAATTGTTGTATCAAAAGAGATTTAAGGCTTCGGCAAACAATCTCAAACGTACTTGTAACACACGTTAGGTGATTACACGAGCTCTCTTCCCGTTAGTTGAGAATCATAGGCCCTGACCCTAAACCGTATCAATCATCCAGCGACGAACACGTTCGTTAATGTTGCGGTTACGTTAGACGTCATCATAACTACCGATAACGGTTATGCGACTTACCATTGTGTCGTTAAATTTTGGGACTCGGGTTGCTATCTGATGACGGACTGACCCTAAACTATAGCAGATGTTAAGTTCCGGCTACCATACCGTTCTCTTCAACTCATAAGCCTAACATAGTTTCTAACTAGTCCGAAACTCTTTACGTTCGTGAAAACTTTGCTGTGCTCTCCCAAGTACACGGTCTTTGCAGTTTAGGGTCATAGTATAGGTTGAGGTATGCGTGATCAAACCGACTCCGAAGTCTATGCAGGTATTGGTTGTCCTAAAATACAACTATTCCTTGGTCTATTGAATTCAAATATAGACAAGTGCAATTCAGGTTCGGGATACTGACTACTGTTGCAACAACTCACTTTTCTAGTAACGAGGATAATGAAACTAGATTGACGTCATACGGTATTCATCCCGTAGTTAACTTGTATCCGCAGGGAACGAAGCGCCATTAGTCGAAGAAATCGGCTATGATTTGCTAGTGATAAATAAACTAACTTTACGTCTTTAATCCAGTAGGTAGTGACGCAACCACAGTCCGAAGGACTTTAAGCTCCTAAGATCTATGAGCCTTCTAGTATATCTTAGCTAATAAAAGGTCAAGAAAGAACTTGTTAAATACAGCTATAATTCTAATTCCTGCTAGATACTGAGCCACTTTCTAGTAGTAAGACCCCTAATACGGGCAATACAGAACGTCAGTCCCTGCCTGAGGGAATACTGATATGTGCGAGTATGGAATCTCGCTAGCGACTAAGCTGTGGATACTGAGGAAACCAGCACGGATAGTATTAGATAACCACAAACGGCCATACTTCCACACGGATAGAAAGTAGATATACTTGGAAGGCTTACGTCATTGCCATTGCTGACGATAACTGCATTAAAGGCTTTGTCCTAGTACTTGACCCTAAACTGTACTGATTGCCTAATGGTGATCTAAAAACTTCTGACCCTAAGCTGACCAGGGTTGTGGACCTTAGCGGGTTCAATCAGACAGTAGTTCAAAAGGCTCTTATCGAAAGGTAAGAGCCTTTTGTTTTGCCTATTCAAAACAGCATGAGGCATAGGGCATTAAAAATATTCACTTGTTTGCCCAATCCAAATAGGCTATAATAGTTCTTTATAAAGGAAATCATATGGCAAACACGATAGAAGTAATGCTGGAGGCGTTGAGGTCCTGCACCGAAGATGCAGACGGACAGCACTTTCATCACACGCAAGTACAAGAAGCCATCGCAGCCGGTGAAGCTGAGTTGCGCAGCAGGGAGCCTGAACTGTGTACAGTTTGCGGAGAAGGGAAGGCGTCGTTGATTGTGCTGCGTACTTGTGATAAGTGTGAGTCTGAATATGAAGGAAAGTATGAAATGGATTTAGAAAAGAAGCTCAGAGAGGAAATCAAATGACACAACACCCACAAGCTGACATTCTCCACGCGTAGCTTTCAAACCTAAAAGACCCTAAGCCGTACCTAAAGACAGCGGCTTAAGTAGAGAACGTTCTTCGAACATTCGTATGTTAGAAACTTTAGAAGCTGAAATAAATTACAAGGGCTAAGAAAATTTACTCTCTTGACTTTTTACTAAAAATGTGCTATAATATATTAAATAAAGCAGATAGAGTTAATAGATCAGCCTAAGAAATTTAGGTAAGATCACAGAGTAATTGGACGGGTTACAGGAGGATAGTTATTCTCAGTGTCGATATTTCCGTAAGTTTCGAAGGCTGAGTCCCTAAGCTGTAAATGGACTAATTGTATATATTGAATTCAAAACTATATTTAAATTTCTTCTCCGTCTGGAGGCAATAAAAGACGGGTAAGAACTAACACTTTATCCTGCTGCCCCACTTTAACGGTTTAGGGTCGGCTAAGGTCATTTGAACCGTTATTTATAGAGACATTTATCTTAGTATGAGTTATTTTGACAACTACACAGTCCCACATAAGCCTAGTATACCTAAAAAAGATATAGATAGTTTTCCCTTTGAGGAATTCGCTAGCTGCCCCTTAGACGAACTAGAGGTTTTAGCTGCAACGCATAATTTAGCCGCGTATAATTCGTGGATGCTACCTCAATTAATGGCTAAAATCGGAAACTTGCCTTTGTTTAGGGACGATAAGGGTGAATACCTAGCTAGACCCTTTTTAGAACAAGGGGTAGGCTCTGACCCTAAACTACAAGGAATGTGGCGTATTATGGCTAGACTTCCTAGAAGTTCGCTAATTAAGCTACAAAATAAGACTCCCGGAAACGAGCACGCAGCTCTAGTACCGTTAGTTTTAGCAGCAGTTAAAAAGATGCAAGGAGTTAATTACTCTGAATGGTCGTCGGATAGTATACCCCTTCTAGTAGATAAAAATCTAGCTGGGGCTATGACTATGCCAGCTAATGATATACCTAATTTGACAGTTGCCGAAATCTTAGAGATTAGGAAGATAGGTCTGACAGTACAGACAGGTACTAAGGCAGGGTCTATAGTATCTCCTACTTCAAAATGGGCATTAACAGGTATTCAAGGCACTAAACTAGGTCATCTGCCTAAACTAGCAGTTACAATGATTACACAAATTTGGGTAGCTCACCCATCACTACGCACACAATATATGGTATTAAATCCTAATGATTGGGATTCTATGCCAGACCCCTTATTAGAATCCGAAGTAGTAGCTAAGCCTGCAAAGATGTTTAGTAATACGGAAGTAACAGGTAAATGGTATGAAATACGATAAAGAAACAACACAACTAATATCTGAAATGTATACCGCTGGTAAAGTGGTACCAGAAATCGCTGTAGCACTTACCGAATATCTAAAGACGCAGGGTATCGACGAAACCGTACCTGATCGTTCAGTCATTGCTAAACTCTCCTCACTTGGTATCTACAAGAAGAAGGAGTATCTTACTAAGCGCGGTGAGATTCCCATCAAGAAGGAAGAGTACATTGAAAAGATTGCTGCACTTCTTGACGTTAACGCAGAGTTCCTCGAATCACTAGAGAAAGTGAATAAGGCCGTGCTTGCGTTGATTGCTCTTAAACTAAGCTAGATAAAAACTAAAGCAAAAGCAAAAGCAAAAGCAAATTGCTACAGCAAAAGCAAAAGCAAAAGCAAATTGCTACAGCTACAGCAAAAGCAAATTGCTACAGTTTAGGGTCAGATAAGAAAAAAGCCTTATTATACCCCTTTTCTGGCCGTCAAAATTTCAACACTGAATTTTTTCTGCTACCATTTGGGTGCTGACCCTAAACTGTAGGAGTCCATCACTTCGTGATGAGGTACCTAGGGACGAACAAGTTCGTCAATCTGACCCTAAACTGCACAAACTGCATCACTTTCGGTGCCCACACAGATATATATCTGGCTGTAACTTCCAAAATCTCCCAAAAAGCCCCATTATTGAAAGATAGTGGGGCTTTTTGTCGTTTAAGTGAAATTAAGTCGAATTATGCTCAAGTGACATGCGAAGCATGTCCATTAGATCACCGTTAGGCAACTAATCGCGAAGCGATCCGGTTTAGGGTCAGAAAGCGTGACACTGTTCGCGTATTAAAATTTACACTTGACAATAGCCTGGACACTGTGGTAAAATTTGGCGCAGCCACTGGCGCGTAATTTTTGCACTTGGAAAAATCACTCTTGCACTGGCGCAGAACCTGCGACGCAGGTTATTGCTTAAAAAATTAGCATCTGACCCTAAACTGAAGTAAGTGCTTACTCCCCGTAATTATAAACCTAATTTATAATTACGGGCGTTGCAAGAAGCGTGCCAGGTCGGTAGGTAGCAAGAAGCGTGCCAGGTTTTGCGGCCTGTTACATCCCGTTACAGTTTAGGGTCAGGAGTGAGTACCCACCAACTTATTGCGGTCGCTTCAAGCGACCTTAATTTTTGGCGCCGCGTATGCGCATATGCTTATATGCGCATATGCTTATATAAGCATATGCGCGATTGTAGACAATCTACAGTTTACAGTTTACGCTTGACAATCGATGCAGACAGAGTACGGCAAACTCACGCGCCCAGATCTCGTTACTAACAAGCATCGGGACAAGCATATATTCACCATCCCACATAACGCGATTGATTGCCTTATACGCGCCGACCTTGCGGCGGAATTTCTTTTCATTGGGCGAAGATACCGACGTCGCCACCTTGGTGACTTCACCAGCGGGAATCATTGCAATGGTCAGGCCATGCTCAGGGAAGTAAAAAACTTCGCCGCCCAGATCCGCAAATTCGATTTTCATTTCGACAAGGATTTCTTTTTCTTCAGTATTCAGTTTTGTGTTAGATTGGTTCATATCAGCTTTCAGTAAAATTAAGGGATGGAAAGATCCGATTTTATCAGGATTCGGAAACCTTGTAAATCACAGCGGCTTAGAATTCACCAGAGCCTTAAAAATCTTTTCCAGCGCGGTTTTATTCGCACCGGTCAGGCTAGAGGTTTCCGCTTCCGTGAAAAGCAGAACCGCGCCGATTGCATCGGCCAGACCATCTTTTTTCACGACCGGATTACCGGATTTGGAAACGTAAACCTTGGCAACGTAAACCTTCTCGCGGGAAAGTTTCGCAATAACAGAACGAACTGTCTTGCCCAACGTCAAAGCAATGGCTTCGACCGACACACCGGACGCATAATCCGATACCATTTGAGCAGTTTGCTCAACCGTGTAGTTCACGGGTTTAACAGCTTTTTCGGCCATATCAACTCCAAGAGAATCGGGTATTTTTAACAGTTTACCCTTACTGCCTGAAAAACCTATTATATCACATTAAATCGTGATTCATAACTTTAAATTTTTCGTTTGTTGCATTTCCGCACAAACGAACGTAAGAGCAAGCTGCGAAAATTTCCAGCACAACCACCAGCTCACATGCCACGGCAGCGCCGCACGAATTGAGCAGGGTATATGTCATGCAGGAACCTTGAACCGGGGAAGTGAATTTTTGTGCCATGTGTAGATTATACAGCCGATTTGCAGGAAAAGCAAGATATTTTTCATCTTTACATATCTTTACAATTCTTTACAATTCTCCGCTTGACGCGGAGCCAAATTATGTGGTATAATTTGGCGCCGTTGTAAAATAACAACGGTCGCTTCAAGCGACCGTTATCGCCCTGCTATCTTTTCGATAGCAGGTTAAACTATATAAACTGTTTATATAGTTTAGAGTGGCGTGCGCCCAATGTGAAACTTAAAATCTGCCGACGGCATCGGCTCACGGGTTGTAAAGATTTGCATAGTGACAATTTTAGTAAACTCGTAAGTTTCGACTTCCCTAGTCACAAAATTGTCAACTTTCCGAACATACGTTTTTTCAGAAGGGAATTTTGAAAAGTACGCTACAGCCATTTGTTCATATTCAATCATACAATCTCGATTCTGTGCATACAACGCACGTAAGGATATTTTTTCCAAATTTCCCGCCGATTAGCGGCAAAGATAATACGGGTTGGAAAAGCACCGTAAAATTCTACTTCAAAAATTCTCATGCTAATCCAATCTAGGTAAAAATGCTCTGCATGACCCGCAATGAATACATTGTAGGAAAGTATGCAAACGCATTGTGATTTTACGGGTTTCCGTAGTACCGCAGATTACACAACAATCGAAAAGCTCTAATTGTTCCATTATTTTCTCCAAAATGATATTATAGCACCATATTGTGATAAATTTCAGGTGGTAGCCCAATTTTTACCATAATAATTTCCCATGAGTTACGATGGTGACGCGCGCCATGCTTCCATCCATGAAGGATAAAATCTATCTGATGCGCCAATTCGTGTGGCAGTGTAACCTTAGCGATTTGTTCACGATTATTAATCATGAATTTTCCCGATAGCTTGATAAGGTTTCGGTCGGAATAGTTGACGCCACCAGTTGCCGTAAAGCGATTATTTATCTCAATCGTCGGGCAGGGATGTTTAGCCAGAATCGGCCAGATTTTACTATACGCGAACCAGTAGGATTCTGCGAGATTTTGCCATTGCGATTTGTTTTCCATGAGTGAATTATACCCGATTTTTAGCCCTGTGCAGAAATACAACGCTAAAATATATTTCTTGACACCGGCTGAAATTGTGTGCTATAATATGCCCCTATTTTTACATAGCAGTCGCTTCAAGCGACCATAATTTTTGGCGCAGCATATGCGCATATAAGCATATGCTTATATATGGATGCGCGGATATCCCGCTATCTATTTGATAGCGGGCTAAACAGTATATACTGTTTATATCATTTCGCAGTAACGTGATCCTTCACTTGAAATTTCCGCCAGTCATACGGAATAATCTTTTCTTTCCAATTCTTTTTAGCGATAATGTTTTTCAATACGGGTAATTCGTATCCGATAATATCTTCCAAAGCAGTATGCGGCTCAATCGTCATTTCACCGTTCAAAAAACCCGTTACAGATTCGGCAGAAGTTTTCAGCGACATATTACCAAAACCCGTCCGATTGGTGAACAAATGATTTTCAACACAAAATTGCTTATATGCTTTTGTATTGCAGATATTACCCACAGACGCCGACCACAAACAAAACCGATCAGCAAAGCCCATAAAATCAATTCCAGTATTCGCACATTTTGAATTATCAAATGCCAAATTGTAAGCGGTAAGGGTAGGGTTATACTTGCCAATTGCAGCAGCAATCCAGCGATTAATTGCGTTAACCGATGCAACCATACGTGAACCATTTTCAAGCATGGCAACATATCCGGCTTTACGCTTTTCCAGTCCAGCATACCCCCAAATGTCGCTAGCTTGTTTATCATGGAATAATTCATGAGTGCCATAATGACCCTGAACCAAAACGGCCATTTGGTTATAGACCACGCCGTGACGGTCGCAAATTACGATAGCACAATCCGCCACGGTGTCTACCATCGTGGTTTCAGTGTCGATAATTGCGAAATATTGTTTTTTAGCCATTTTGTTATTTCCGGTTGGTAAGCCTAGATTATACCATGAAAAAACATGGCATACAACATTTATTTTTAGTAACCCTGTACAGAGGGGACATATACGCCACGAATTTGGAAATGGTCACAAACCGCTTTCAAATAGTCGGTATTATCCTCATAAAAAGTGCAAACGGCGTTTTTGAAATTCTTGAGATTGAAAAATTTTGTCAAGCCGTTAATCTTGAGTGTTGCGCCTGAACGACAATCGCCATCTTTCCGCGATATGAAATAATCCGGCTTTCCGAGAATCTCATTCACAAATTGCCAGTCTGGAGCAGCCATAACCCGCGCTGTCGCAATAATCACAAAACAATGCGGGTCAGCCAAATCTGCACGATATTGCGCCGCCAATGGAAGCAAAGTATCCTGCATTGCAAGCGGCTCATTATCACGCCAGAATTGCAGATCAATACGGGTTTTACCATTTTCCGTAATTGTCCGGTAACGGTGCGATGAATCAACGATTGTGCCGTCCATGTCCCAGATTGTAACCCGCTTAATTGCCATTTTGTGTTTTTCCTGTTGGTAAGCCTAGATTATATCGGATTTTTGCGCATTTGTGCCAGCTTTACATATCTTTACATTGTGTTGTATTTTTGGTCTTTACATATCTTTACAATTCTCTGCTTGACATTCCCCCAATTTTATGGTAAAATTGGCGCGACCGTTGCGTTTACGCAACGGTCGCTTGAAGCGACCGTTATCGCCCTGCTATCAAAAAGATAACATGATTATTTACAATATACGGTATACCATGATTGCAATAGGCAACGCAATGCCCGCTATGATTATCATAGCAGTCACCACAATTTCCATTTTGTAGTATTTCATGAAAAAGCCCTATATAAGCCAATCAAATTGGCAAGCATAAAAAACCCGTTCAGAGTATACAGCGCAATGTCTTTATTAACAATGCCGATATATCCCCATGAAAGGGAACCAACAACGAAAAAGCAAAACCCGATTTTGAGATAACCGAGAGCAACCAAAAAAGAGCCGACCACGCTGTCAACAGTTCCGAGCCAAGAAATATATTTTATCATAACTATATTATATCTCCATATTGTGGCAAGTGGTGGGTTTTTGACCAATTTTTATCATTATTTCTTTCCATGTCACATCATGATATTTTCTAACATTGCCGGAATGATTCAAATTGTAGTCAATTTGGTGAGCTAATTCGTGCGGCAGAATAACGGCAATCATACCACGGGAAAATTTCCGGAAAAATTTTGTGCCAAGCTGGACGATATTATCATCCCATACGTTACAGCCGGCAGTTTTTGTAAACCGACCATTGAGCACAATCTTAGGGCAGTCGAATTTTACCAGCGCAGGGAAAATCTCGCAATATTCTTGCCAGTAGGTTTCAGCGATATCTTGAAGTTGTTTTGAATTCATACCTAGATTATAGCGGTATTTTAGCCATTTTAGTCAGCTTTACATAACTTTACATTTGTTGCATAAAAACATCTTTACATATCTTTACAATTCTTTTCTTGACGCGGCCCCAAATTATGTGCTATAATTTGGCGCCTACCTGCTTAAATTTTAAGCGGTCGCTTCAAGCGACCGTTATACGCCGCGCTATCAAAAAGATAGCACGCGAAAAAGCCCGCTATCTTTTTGATAGCGGGCTGGAAACCGTATATACGGTTTAGTCGGTAGCTACTTCGGGAACCACCAGCATCGCAAGAATTTTCTTGAGAGCAGTCTTATTGGCACCGACCAGCGAAGTAGTTTCCGCTTCGGTCAGACCCGCAACCTCGCCAATCGCATCAGCGACCGCGTCCTTTTTCACCACGGCTTCGCCGGATTTGGTAGCGTAAGTCTTAGCGACATATACTTTTTCCCGCGACAGCTTCGCGATAACCGACCGTACAGTCTTACCGACTTTGAGCGCGATGGCTTCAGGAGTCATACCCGCCGCATAGTCGTTCAACAGAGTAGCCGTTTGTTCAACGGTGTAATTCGGAGCCTTGAGAGTCTTTTCCATATCATTTCCTAAAAAGTTAAGGTAAGAGAACATTTTAGCCCATTTCGGCGGGCTTGTCAACCGGATTTTAATATACGCTTAAAATCAGAGCGAAAGGGTCATTTTGTTTTCCTTTTCCATGTGATGATTATACAGCCGATTTACGCGGAAATCAACATTATTTTTAGCCTTTACATTTCTTTACATATCTTTACAATTCTCTGCTTGACACCGCCCAATTATACGTGATATAATTGGCGCCTATGTGGCTTAAAAATAACGGTCGCTTTAAGCGACCGTTGTGCTTCGTAGATTGTAGATTGTCTACAATCTACAAAGTCTAGGAATGAACAGATAAGCGGATACGCTCGCCAGTGTTGCACATTAGTTCAATAGCGTCATTCGTGCGCATCATATACCCAATGTCGCGTATGCTGCAATAAGGGCCGCTGCAAATTTTAAAATCTTTTCCAGCGCGCCAGTCTTGTAAAATAGCATCCTTAGTTTTATATGTCCGACCATATGCGCCGATAAGTGTCAGTGTAGCAGCCATTATTTAACTCCAAAAGTTGGTGTTACATCCCACGCCCACATTACCAGCGCAACGATTGCCAGCAGGGGCACGATTACGATAAACTCAAAAAGTTTCATAGTCTTGTCCAGTTGTCATAAACAATGTACATCATACCACAAATCACGACAGCCCAAAAGATTGTTTGCATTTTAGTCCTTCAGATAGAATTGTTCAATCGCAGCGTTAAATTCTGCAAGAGTGTTAAAGCGTATGTCATGCGCTTTGCACCATGCAACGAATTTAGTAATCTCTTTGACAGTGTATTTGCTCATGGGTTTATTATACAGACAAATACGCTATTGTGTACAGCTTTACATAACTTTACATAGCGTTGTATTTTTGGTCTTTACAATTCTTTACAATAAAAAGCTTGACACGGCCCGATTTTGTGTGGTAAAATCGGCGCAAATATGGTCGCTTGACACGACCGCTAAAAATAACAGGAGTACTGGCGCAGAAAACTGCGCCACATATTCCCCAAAATTCTGTTGGGTACTAGGCGCAGGTTTCGGGCGAGGGTTGGGCTTGCGTGTTTGCGTGTTTGCGTATGTACGCAAGTATGCAATAACCCTTCAGTCGAAGTAGGTATTAATAGCCGACCAAAACTCAAGGGTATTGCTAAAGCAAAAATCGTGCCGCTTTGCAAAGGATTTGAATTCTCTAAATTGCCGTAATGTGAAATTGCGTTTCATTTTTAAATCCTAAATGGTAGGGTTTCCCCTACCTGTTTGTTTATACAGGGTTCATGCCGATTCGTTTGCATAGTGCCTTAAATTTAGGCAATGCCATATCAGAGCGCATCCGGTTGATACCGTCACAACATAGGTTGATGTTGCCTCGAGTGTAACCTGCGGTATTGTCAATTCTATCCATTGTGCAAAGGTCAAATACCACAGCACCTTCTACCAGTCCACGGACAATGGACATTTCCTCACCTGTATGGATGCACAGTCCTTTTTGACCATGAAATAATCCTACAAGGTAAGAGATTGTAACGGAATCGTCAGATTCGCGGTTGAAAATTTTATCGCGTGAACGAGACATTTTCAGAGATTTGGCGAAAAACAATTCGAGCGGTGAGCGTGTAGAAGTGCGGGCCATGATGTAATCCTTTAGGGTTAATTGCTGCTGTCTGATATCTATTATATTGACGTGTCAATAGGTTGTCAATAACTATATTTTTTGTGTGTTGTATTATGGCACAGTGCGCCACATTGTAGATTGTAGACAATATACTGTATACAGGGCCGGTTATCGGACTCGGATTTGGTCGGCAGGCCTGGGCCCACCACCACGGCCTATTTATTAATTTATTCAGCAAGACTTTGGGTGCCTAAGCTGTAGCAAGCTATATCAAACTGTACCAAACTGTAGTAACCTATCGCACCCCCGTAGCAAAGTTATCCAAACCGTTCAAACTTTTCAAGGCACTCAAAATTTTATACTTGACGCACCCGCCACAAAATGTTATAATAGTCTATTAGCGACAAAAGCTTTTGTCTAAAGGAAAATCATGCCTAGTACTAAACCTATAATAATTGCCCATGAGTAACACGTTACCCACTACAACAGCCGCAGAGACGGTTGATATAAGCCCCGAAGCGCTAGAGGTAGCAAACTGCTACCTCCAAACTCCGAATATTACCCAAGTTGCCGAATCTCTAGATATCTCAACTGAACTAGTTACCCAAATTCTAGGAAAGCGTGAGGTTAAGGCCTACGTTGACCACGTATTTATGAATCTTGGCTTTAATAATAAGTTCAAGATCGGGGCAGCTATGGATGCTATTATAGAACGTAAGTTCCGCGACCTAGACGAGGCGGATGTAGGATCAAACAAAGATATTACAGAACTCTTAGCCATCAAGCATAAAATGACGTTAGAACACATGGCTCACGAACTTGCGCTAGAGAAACTACGTGCGGGTCCGATTAAGACTCAGACTAATATACAGATCAATGACAATGCAGGCGGATCTAATTACTCGTCGCTACTGTCTAGATTAATTGCTAGCGAGACCGGGGTGATTGATGTATAATCGTGGTACTAAATACCTTATTAGCGGTAAGTATCTTAAGGCTCTTTCTTGTTTTAAAAAAATGTTGTCCACTAACTCTTTTAAAGAGTTACATCTTAATATGGGGAATACATATCGTAGGCTTAACCGCGATGACCTAGCTCTTTCCAGTTATTTAATAGCAGCTGCAGAAAGTACGCCATTTGCTGACGGTACGTACGGTAAGTATGCTTTAGCAATTAATAATATTGGTCTGCTAGAGTATGCACTAGGGGACGACGCCTCAGCTATGGATTGTTACTCTGCAGCACTTGCACTAGACCCACTATACGGCGAAGCTATCTGGAATTATGGCAATGCCCAACTTCGCTCTACTAACTGCTTGAAAGGGTGGGACCTGTACGAATATAGGTTCAATCGTGGTGTTGGGTCTGTACGGATTGATAACTCAGTTCCTAGATGGGATGGAGTGACATGTGGGGATGAGATATGCGTCATAACTGAGCAAGGACTAGGCGATAAGATCATGTTTGGTCGTTATCTATCGTGTCTAGATAAGTACTTTAGCAAAGTAGTTGTCGTGTGCCATGAGTCATTAGATTGCTTGTTTAGTGATTATGAGTGCATTAGGGATGTGCGTGGAACTGTGTCAATACCTATCTGCTCGCTAGCTGGTATATTTGGGATTGTAGACGAGCACTGGTTAGACGGTAAGTTTAATGCTAAGGTACTTGAGGGGAAGAATATAGGCGTAGTATGGAGCGGATCTGTTACTCATGCGAATAACGCGAATAGATCCTGCTCACCGCACCACTTTAAGAGCTTAGCTAAATACGGTAAACTATGGAGCTTAAACCCTACTGACTCATGCAAGTGGATCGCTAACAGTGGGTGTAAGACATGGTCTGATACAGCATCATTCATACTAGGGTTAGACCTAATCGTTAGCGTGGACACATCAATCGTGCATCTAGCTGGTACACTTGGGGTTCCCTGCTTAATGGTACAACCACTATGCGAGACAGACTTCAGATGGGGTAAGGACGTAGATAACGTCTGGTATGAGTCTGTGAAGTGTATCCCTAATAAAGAATGGGATAAAACGTTTAGTGTGATTGATGGATTAGTTAAAAAGGTATTAGATGTATAAAGAAGTAGAAGGCCGCTGGGGCAAGTGCAAGTTCTTCGCTAAAGATGAGTACGTTGGTAAATCAATGTACAACTATGGCGAATATGGCCCAGACGAGACAGAACTAATCCTGACCCTAGCCGAAGAGAGTGCTGGATGCTGCCTCGACATCGGGGCAAACATTGGAGTAATCTCGCAAGCACTTCTAGCTACGGGTTATCGCGTACACGCATTTGAACCACAACCGGAAGTGTATAAACTACTAGTTGAGAATATGAGCAATGCTGGGGGAGCGTATACGCACCATAATACAGCTATAGGGTCAGAGGCGGGAACAGCTGAGATGCCTAAAGTACACTATAGTGCTAAAGGTAACTTTGGTGGACTAAGTATTGGCAGTAATAGTATATATGGTACGTACCCAGTACCTGTAGTTACTATTGATAGTTATAAGTTTCCTGATGTAGGTTTCATGAAGATTGACGTTGAAGGCTTTGAACTAGAAGTACTTCAAGGGGCGGTAGAGACTATTACTCGCTATAAACCTATTATGTATATTGAGGACGATAGGACAGATAAGTCTAGATCCTTACGTCAGAAGATAGAAGAACTAGGGTATACCTTTGAGGAGCACTATCCTACTCTGTATAGGGAAGATAACTTCTTCGGATTGAAGAAGAATATATGGGATAAGAATTATGCATCACATAACCTTATTTGCCGTCCATGCTAACAATCAGTAGACCAGACATTGCTAGGGATAGGATTACTGACTATCCTGCAGCAACGCGATTCATCAAACTTCCTATACCTGCGTATCTTAAGTTACTGCCCGCTATTGACCCTACAACTCAGCAAATGAGTACAGCTTGGGAACAAATTAACGACCCTCAGGTTGCGCTAATCAATGCAGTCAATAGCCCTCGCTATAGGTTCATTTGCTCAGCGTTAGCGCGACGATTGGGTAAGACGTATGTCTCGAATATCATCGGGCAGCTAGTAGTACTAGTACCTGGATGTAATGTTCTTATTATGTCACCTAATTACTCGCTGTCAGCAATTTCGTTTGACCTACAGCGTAAACTTATCAAGGCCTTCGACCTAGAAGTTGAGAAGGACAATCTAAAGGATAAAATAATTGAACTCACTAACGGATCAACAGTTCGTATGGGTAGCCTGTCTACTGTTGACTCTTGTGTGGGTCGCAGTTATGATCTTATCATATTCGATGAGGCTGCACTGGGTAAAGATGGGAAAGAAGCCTTTAACGTGGCACTCCGCCCAACCCTTGACAAGCCTAACTCAAAAGCTATATTTATCTCAACTCCTCGAGGAAAAAACAACTGGTTCAGTGAGTTCTTCCATCGAGGGTTCTCTGATGACTACCCAGAATGGGTATCGATAACCGCTGACTATAATGAAAATCCTCGAATGAAAGAGTCAGATGTAGCAGAAGCTAGAAAGTCTATGTCTAAGGCCGAATTCGAGCAAGAGTACATGGCTTCATTCACTACATTTGAGGGACAGATTTATGGTCACTATACTGACGAATACACTCAAGAGTATACTCATACTGATGGTACTGAGTACATTGCTGGTCTCGACCCAGGATACAGAGACCCAACAGCCTTTGTAGTTATCGCCTACTCCCCTATTAGCGACAAGTTCCATGTTGTAGATGAATATCTACAAGCCGCAGAATCTACTGAGGCTCACGCTAAGGTATTTGCTGAGTTTATACTTAAGTACGGTATCGACCCTATCTTCATAGATGCTGCAGGTGCTCAGATCGCATCCGATCTAGCCTACACCTATGATATTGCAACTATCAAAGCAAAGAAAGATGTACTACCTGGTATCTCCTATGTTCAGACACTTATTGAGCAAGGACGCCTATTAGTATCCCCTAACTGTATCAATACCTTAGAAATGCTAGACCAGTATCAATGGGACAAAGAATCCAAAATAACTGAAAAGCCAATCCATGGTAAAACATCCCACATTGCAGATGCTGTGCGTTATGCATTGTATACCTTTTGTCTCTAGTTATACTACTATTACCCACTTTTTATGCTGCTTTTCTTTTCCACGCAATACAGCCCCTAAGTGTGCATCATTAAGACTATGTTCTCGTGCAAAAGCCTTAATATTATCTACTTGATACTCTACGCCCTCGGGACTTCTAATTAAAGGGTATACTAATCCTCTAGCTTTGGCAGAATGGCTAGCAGACCTTCTTGTACCCTTATACGACATCAATAAAGAATATTTATCTGGAAACTCTGATTTTAGCCATTTATGGTTGCTACCTGTAGCAATGGACTTTATAGTATCATAATGTACCCCTACCTTCTTTGATATTTCAATCAGAGATAACTCAGGGTACTGCAGGCACATATTAAATACCTCTATTATGACTTCATTACTATATACTGAAGTAGCGTTACTCTCTCCATTATTTCTAGTACCAAGCATATTTTGTAGCAATAAATATTTATCTGGAAACTCGCTCTTTAACCAATAGTGGCTATTACCACACGATATATCTTTAACAGTATTAATAGATATATCAACTATTTTAGAGATCTCCTCCATACGTAAATTAGGGTAATCTACTAATAAATGAAAAGCGTGCCTAACTTCCTCATTAGTGCACTTAGCAGTAGGGCTTAACTCTCCTTGTAGATTTGGCCTATACCCAGAAGTATCCTTACAATTAAACCCATTGATAACTGCATCAAAGATTTCTATAGCTTCATTCTCATATTTATCTAATTCTTCTTCAGTACATACACATAGGTACTCTAAAGTAGGTAATCCAAAACTAGAGTATGCTGCATTCATTTTTATAGTGTGACTACCATTACGTAGTTTACTACAATGGTATATAAATCGGTAATCAATATCCAATGATTGCCCTATATATACTTTAGTAGTACCTATAAACCTTAATAAATAAATTCCACAAATCATAATATCTCCTTTTATAGATATTATTATACTACGTATACCTAGTATACGTCAAGTAATTTTTTCTACTACCCATATCTTATAACATCTATTTCTTATAAAGAAAATACCAACTATGACCTCAGGCGTTTATCAACTAACCTTTTCTAGCGGGGATACCTATATTGGTAAGTCTATCAATATAGAAGAACGTTGGAAGCAGCATACTAATAAGATGTATAAAGGTACAGCTGCTAAAAATATGCAAGCGGCGTTTAACGCCTATGGCGCACCTATGGGTCGAATCCTACGGGAGTGCCACGAGGATCATATTGACGTAGTAGAGTCTTGTTTTATATCTAGGAATACGCCGACCCTAAACAGCGACAGGCCTAAAGACCCGTTCCCTGACTTAACCCCGGAACAGTTAGACTTCTTATTTGATACTTTTGCTCATTCTGCCAGAGATTTAGTAGCTATTAAGCAGGAAGCGGATAAAACTGGCATACGTGATCAAAATGCCCTAAAGTCTAGGATAACTTTACTTATAAGCGAACGAACAGATATACTCGCAGAAGTAGCCTCACTAGAGCGCCTTAGTAATAGTCTTCAGGTTAAACGTAGTGAAGAAGAGATAAAGGCAGATATATCTAACAAGATCGTAGAGCAAGGCAAATATATCAATTCCTTAGTTAAGGATTATAGTAAACTTACTAGAGATAACCAAGACCTTACTGTTACAATTGAGCAACAGAAAAGAGAAATAGCCTATCATAGACTTCCTTGGTGGAAGAAAATGTTTAATTAAAAAATGCCCGTATATACCTAGTGTATACGGGCATTTTTTCGTCTATACTAGGGAGAAAAATTTAGACATTGACACTTAGTAGCTAGAGTGATATAATAGTACAATCGAAAACGTATACATAAAAATAAATGGCTAAGAACACTGGCAATAACAGAATCCCTGTAAAATGGGTTCGAGATAGAGCGAAAGCCGCATATGATAAAAAAGATCATTGCTATATATGTAATACGCAGGAAGACTTAGAACTTCACCACACCCATTCCATCACGTTACTTTTAAATGCCTGGGCAGATAAGAAATCATACGATATTTCTTCCGATGCAGGCATACTAGAGGTTAGAGACGAGTTCATCGCAGATTACCATAAGGAAATTTATGATGATGTTTATACTTTATGTAATAAGCACCACATAAAATTACATGGTATATATGGGAAAGCACCTACGTTAATATCAGCTATAAAACAAACAAAGTGGATTGAAATACAAAAAGCTAAACTTGAGGGCGGAACAGTAGAGAAATCTGTACATCCCGCACTAGCCGGTTTTAGCAGTTTTTATTAGGAATTCATATGACATGGTATAAACCAAATACTTGGAGTTTTAGAGAGAAACTAAATCCAGCACAAGAGATTATCGGGCGTCAAGAGGGCACTTGGATCGGAAGTGACGTAAGTATTACGTACGTTCAAGCTTTTGATAAACTAGAGACTGTAGGTCGTGGCGTTAACATGATTGTTAGCGGATGTTCTAGTCTAGACTACGATATTAAAGATAAGAAAATAGATGGGATAGTAGGAGCAGTAAGAGCCAAACAACTAGACACTCTACTGAACTTTAGACCTAATCCCTTCCAGTCAATTCAGGATTTTAGAAACTGTATATTTACGGACTTCATTATTGAAGGTAACGCGTTTATATACTATGATGGTGTATTTCTATATCACCTACCTGCAGCACACGTTCTAATAGTTACAGACCCTAAAACTTTTGTAGCTAAGTATACTTACCTAGGTTCTACAGATTTTGCCCCAGATAGTATTATTCACTTCAAAGACTTGAATAGCACGTCAATCTACAGAGGTACTAGCAGATTAGCAGCAGCCGATCGTAGTATTAAGACTCTGTATAAAATGCAGAACTTTCAAGATCAGTTTTTCGATAACGGTGCAGTTGCCGGAATCGTACTAACTACAGATAACACCCTAAGCCAAATCGCAAAAGATAAGACTATCGCAACATGGTCAACTAGGTATAGCCCTAAGAATGGTGCTAAAAGACCTATGATTCTTGATAGTGGTCTAAAGCCTAATCCTTTATCTAATGCAACATTCCAAGAGATGGATTTTGATACAAGTATCAAGACACATGACGCTAAGGTGCTAAAAGCCTTAGGCGTTCCGCCTATCTTATTAGACGGCGGAAATAATGCTAATATCTCTCCAAATTTAAGACTGTTCTACTTAGAAACAGTCTTGCCAATAATAACCAAGTACACCTCTGCACTCGAGAGATTCTTTGGATATGACGTTGCCCCTATTACTAATAATGTATCGGCCTTACAGCCAGAATTAAAAGACGTAGCGGCGTACCACTCAGCCTTAGTAAACGGTGGTATTCTAACTCCTAACGAGGCTAGAATAGAACTACGTTATCCTAAGATAGCAGGTGGCGATGAAATACGCGTACCTGCCAATATAGCTGGATCGGCTGCAGATCCTAGCACAGGTGGGGCACCCAAGAAACCAGAAGGAGCCCCTAAACCGCCAAAGGAGTAAGATGGATAAAACTAAAGTATTATATTTAAATAGTGCTTTTACCAAAGAACTTCCACTAGCTAGTGATGTTATTGACTCGATCTATATTGAAGGGTACGCAAGTACTGTTGATATTGATAGATCAGGAGACTTAGTACCTATTAGTGTATGGGAAGAGGGATTAAAAAATTACCTAAAAAATCCGATTATTCTAGCACAGCACGATCATGATGACCCTATAGGCCGCATGACTGAGCATAAACTAGATCAATCAGGGCTTTGGATAAAAGCAAGAATTTCAGCGGCTGCTGAAGTTTTTAGTCTAATTAAGGACGAAGTCCTAACAGCATTCAGTATCGGGTTTAAAATCCTAGATGCCGAGTACAACGCAGCCGCAGAAGTATTTCTTATTAAACAGTTAGAACTTATTGAGATTTCAGTAGTTTCAGTACCAGCTAATCAGAATACTTTATTTAGTCTTTCTAAAGCATTTGATAGTGCCGAGGAATACAACAATTTCAAAGCTCAGTTTATACCCAAAGGCGAATCAGCTAAAGGGCTAGAATCTCTCACAGATAAACCGAGCGTAATCACAAAGGAATGGAATATGGATCCAAAAGAACTACAGGCTATGCTTGACGCTGCTGCCGCTAATGCCACTAAGGCTGTGCTAGCTGCACAAGCTGTTGAAAAGGCTGCTGCTGACGCTAAGGCTGCTGCAGATGCTGCATTTGATGACAAAGTTAGTAAGGCAGTTGCTGCTTCTATTAAAGTTGGCGAATCAGGTGCTGAAAAACTACTTGCCGAAATCACGACACGTATGGAAACCGAAGGTGCTAAGTCTACTAAATTGCTAGAAGACCTACAAGGTGCACTAAAAGAGAAAGCAATTGAAATTGCTGCTCTACAAGCAAGCAAGATGACTTTCACTGAAGGTAAGCCTGCTGCTGATTATGCAGAACGCGAAAAGGCTTTCTTGCTATCGAAGATTATGGGCAAGTCTATTGATGCTACAAAGTTTGGTTCTGCTCTAGTTACTAAGACTGGTGCTCACCTACCTTCAGCTACATGGGAACTAGAAGTTTCGCTAAACATGGAAGCTGAAGTCCGTCGTAGACTAGTTATGGCCCCGTTGCTACGTAACCTTGCTATGCAAACTAACGTAATGACTATCCCAATCAACCCAGAAGCTGGTTATGCAACTTGGATGGCTAATACTGCTTTCGGTACTACAGCGTCTACTGGTGCTGCACAGACTCATGCATTGAAAGAAATTACTCTAAATGCATACAAGGTTGCAACCCTAGAATACCTAGCATACGAAGAAGAAGAAGACAGTTTAATTGTTCTTCTACCTATCATTCGTGATGGTATGGTACGTCGTGTTGCTCGTGCAATGGATAAAGCTTACTTGCTAGGCGCTGGTTCAGGTTCTGACCCAGTTAAGGGTATTACGGGTTACGATACAACTTCAGTTGTTGTACCTACCAATACTGGTGTAGCTACTATTGCTAATCTACGTTCACTACGTAAGGACTTAGGTGCTTGGGGTCTTGATCCTGCTGAAGTTACCTATGTTGTTTCTACAGAAGTCTACTACGACTTGCTAGATGACACATCATTCCAGACCATGAATCAAGTTGGCACACAGGCTACCTTGCTAACCGGTCAAGTTGGTTCCGTAGGTAATAGCCCAGTGCTAGTATCTGCCGAGTTCCCAACTAAGGCAGGCGGAGCAGCTACTGCAGCTACCAACATTGGTGCTATGGCTTTCGCTTCAGCTAACTTCATCGCTGGTAATCAACGCGGTCTCCGTTTTGATACACAAGATCTAGTTGAAACACAACGTAAGGTACTAGTAGCTTCGCTACGTACCGGTCTTATACAAACCACGACCAATCTTGGTCAAGGCGTTTCAGTTCTACGTTGGTCTTAATTTGACTTGAAGACAAGGGCTCCGGCCCTTGTCTTTTATAAAGATATGCTGTATCTTTATAAAAGACATAAGGAATATAAATATGGGGCTACCTCTAGTTACTAAGGCTGAGTATAAAGCCTACATGGGCATCTCCAGTACTAACGAAGATGCTAAGATTGATTCTCTAATCCCTAAAGTAAGTGAACTAGTAAAGTCGCTTTGTAACAACAGCTTCAATGATTTTGTAACTGATTATGCGATAGAAGTATTTGAAGGGGGTACGAACTATTATGTACCTTTAGAAGGTCCCATACTAACAATAGTAGGATTAGAAATTTCTAAAGATAATGGTAATATATATACGGATCTAGTAGAGTTTACTGATTTTGCGTATAGCAAAGCAACAGGTCTACTACGTAGTATTGGTAGAGACTTCCCAATACTAATTAATGGATATAGACTAACATATACCGCAGGATACGAAGTATTACCAGAAGATTTAAAAGTAGCCATATTAGACTTAATTAGCTACTACATGAAGAATGAGTCAGCTATTCACTCTAATAGAGCGCCAGGTGGAAACACTGTTCAGATCGAATATGTTCTGAATACTAAAGTACCCGCTCATATCTCTAGAATCTTGGACCTATACTGTAATACGTATAATTAACTATGGCTTTCTTTACAGCAGATTGGGTAAACCAATTAATACGGGAAGAGCACGCTACCTTACAAAAATATATGTCCGATAAAGGGCACGACTTTAGAAAGTATATTGACAGTACCCTACCTTTTAGCCTATACTTAGATATTAATAATATTAGGAAAGAGATACTAACTCCTAATTCGGAATTTATTCAACAGTTATCTAGTATACTTAAGTCGGATGATCCTCAATTAATAATAACAGAACTTGAGACGGCGTATAAAAAGGTTATTAACCTATATATAGACACCTTTCCCCATGTATCTAGTAACGAATTAGAAAATAAACTAAACAGTCTAGCACTAGGTATTGAAGCAGGCGGAATTAAGGGAGTTTTAGATACCCAATTTAAAGGTACCTTTGTAGTTAGTAATATATCTAAATCAAATAAGGTAGTACTAGTTATTTTTCCTAGGTTTAATACAATCTCCAGTAGATTTGATAATGACTTTAGAAGTGTGTTTAATTATAGTGCCTTCTCTGATACTATGGACTTAGATACAGGAAATAGCCCTAGAAAACTAGTTACTGCATTTCTAAAAGGTAACTTTGGATTATTGCAAAATCTGGGGCATGTAGAGGTAGATATACTATCTACTAAAGCAGGGTCTTCAGAAGTAAAGCGAGGACTTGTTAGCCCTAGGCTACTACAAGCCTTAGTATCCCTACCTAATTCTATTAATCCTTCAAATTTAGTCAGAAAATTCTCTAAGGAAACAGGGCAGGCCGAAACTCGTATAATAATACGAAAAAAGTTCAGTGAACATAAGCTAGTTTTAGAAATGTTAATTGAATCGGGTATAATGATAGGCACTCCTGAAAGTAGAAAGACTAATTTAGATAAAGCTGTTAAAGAAAGAGCTTTTGCTATAGGTGTAGGATTAACTAGAAAACTAGTATCCGACCCTAAACTGCTGCTATTTCTAGTTACCTCAAAGAGTATAAGCCATTATATTACTTCTAGTGTTATAGAGACTATAAAAGGTATTAAACCTAGTAAGTATACTTCAACTACTACCCTACGTAAAACTACACCAATAGCATATAGTAAGGTAAAAGTATCCGCTAAGAAGCCCTCCCCTCAATCTAGTCTCCCACAAATCAAGAATAATCAGGGCCAGTTCTACTCACTAGCAAGTCTTCAACAACTTATTAATGATAATCTACAGCACGTAATATCAGCTAATATGGGTAGCGGAAATCAACAGGATATTCTTAACTACCAAACTGGACGCTTTGCATCGTCAGCTAAAATTGAACGCATGTCCCAAAGCCGCGAAGGTATGATAACTGCTTTCTATACCTATATGAAGAATCCCTATCAGACATTTGAACCGGGGTTTGCCCAAGGTAGCCCTAAGACTAGAGACCCTAAACTGCTGATTGCTAAGTCAATTCGCGAAATTGCAGCTACTAAAGTTGGTAACCGAATGAGAGCAGTATTAGTATGAGTAAAAGAACAAGTATTATAAAAGCTTTATGCGAAAAGTTAAAGCTTATAGACGGTAATGCGCCATATTCGAGTAACATCTTTAATAATGCGCACCCTAAACTGAAATTCTGGGACGAGTGCAATGACTTCCCTGCTCTTTATGCCACTCCTGGTTCAGAAACTAGAGAGTATTTGCCAGGAAACTTTACATGGGCATACCTAGGGGTAAGTCTGAAAGTATACTGTAAGGGTGAAGATGCCCAAGAACAACTAGAACTACTTCTAGAAGACGTAGAAACAGTAATTGATGCTAACCGCGTACTTGTATACGATGAAGTCAATCACTATGAGACAACAGAGATTTTAGTTGCCTCGATCACAACAGATGAAGGGCTATTAGCCCCTTATGCTGTAGGTGAAATTAACTTACAAGTGCGCTATGCGCTAATGTAATATCCAGTAGTATAAAAACTCCTACGCAGATAAATATCTAGCACACTAGTTTAGATACTACTAAATAATCATAAAGGAAAGATTATGGCATTAAATTTAGTACGTAACAGTAGAGTATTCTTTACTACAAACGTTAATAGCACTGACGGGATTATCGCCTCAACTGGTGCAAACGATACAAATACATTCGAACTACAGGTATTAGACGGGTTTACTTTCTCACAGAATACTAACTCCGACACTGTAACGATCTCTGAAGCTGGTGGTGCTCCTACCCGTGGTCAGCGTGCGTTCAATACCTCATTGGCTCCTGTAGATTTCTCAATCTCAACATATGCTCGTCCATTCAATGCGACTGGTTCTATTACTGCAGAAGAGAGCGTTCTATGGAATGCACTCTTAGGTACTGTTGCTCAAGCTACGGCTGCAGTTACTGTTGGAGGTACTATTACTGGTATCACGTACGGCTTCTTAGCAGGCGTAGGTACTGTAACTATTGCAGGTACTTCACTAACGTACTCAACAGTATCACTTGGTGATATTGTTACTATTGCAGGTATTACGACAACTTCCCCAGCAGGTAGTGCCGTATATCTAAACGCTCCAGCTACAGTCAAGACCCTAAGCAACACTAGCGTTACATTAGAACTTATCAACCCACTCGCTACAGCTACAACTGTTACTACCCCTGCATCAGTTAAGCTATACAAGTCGTCATGGGCTCCTGTATCCGCATCAAACTCGATCGTTACTTCTGCTTCTTCTAATACTAACCAACTTCAGAAGTTTGGTATGATCTTTATGGTAGATAATGTTGCTTACGCTGTAGATAATGCTGCGCTATCACAACTAACTATCGATTTCGGTCTAGACGCTATCACAACACTAGCTTGGACAGGTCAGGCAACTGCACTACGTCAAATTACTACTTCCCTAGCTACTTCTACCTTCACAGGTACAGACTTTGCAGGCACTGCAGCTGTTAAAAATACCAACGCAGGATACATTACTAATAAGTTATCTACTGTATCTATGAGCCTAGTTAATGCACTTGGATCTGCTACAGCAGGTACCGCATATAGCTTAGCACTAACCGGTGGGTCAATTAGCATCAATAACAACATTACGTATGTTACTCCCGCTAATCTAGGTATTGTTAATACTCCCGTTACATATTACACAGGTACTCGTGCTATTACAGGTACTATGAGTGCGTACCTGAAGACAGGTGCTGCAGTTGGTGGAACTGGTCAGCTATTAGCCGACATGTTGGCCGCAGCTACTACAGCTGTTGAGCCTATGGTCGCTCTATCTATCTCTATCGGTGGTGGTAGTAACACAGTTAAGATTGTTCTTGATATGCCAGCAGCGGTATTGACAATCCCTTCGATTGACGTTCAGCAAGTTATATCAACTTCTATTAACTTTACCGCTCAAGGTTCTATCCCTGCCGCAGGTTCTGGAGTATACGATATCTCTAAGACTAACGACATTGCAGTCCGTTATTACGCTTAATTAAGAGTAATGCTTTCACAGTGGTGGTTTGATCTCCGCCACTCTTTTTCTCTCCGTCTTACAAAAAATTAAAGGACATTTTCCATGGCAGAAACAATCAACGCAGTCGCTAGCCTTAAGTCACTATTAGTACCGAGCAAAACAGTTTCGGTAGAGTACCCAGGGTTCTCCGGCTTTACTATTGATGCAGTATTCCTTTCACGTGAAACTCTAGTTGGAATTAGAAAGAAGTCTACAAAGACAACTTTCAAGAATCGCCAGCCAGTTGAAGAACTTGACGATAAGGTATTCTTGCAACTTTATGTTAATGCGTGCATTAAAGGATGGAAAGGCTTAAAGCTTTCTTACCTTGAACAACTAGCTCCAGTCGATTTGACAGGACAGAATCCAGATGCTGAATTAGCATATGACCAAGATAACGCATTATTCTTAATGCAGAACTCTGCCAATTTTGATGCCTTTATTAGTGAAACTGTGACTGAACTGTCAAATTTCACGAAGACCAGTACCTCGAAGTAAACCACCAACTAGAGTCCTATTTTCAAAATAGTCAGCTTAGTATGACTAAGGAAACCTATTTTGAAATGTGTGAACAACTAGGAACTGAGCCTATTGAGTCAGAGGTTCCTGTAGACTTTAGCGATCTATACATAGACGTTCAAGAAGCCTTAGGTATCTATCAAAAGCTTAAAGATGAGTGGGATACAATGAACGGTACCTATATGGGAAAGAGTTACGCAGGTATCTCTGATATATTAGGTATTCTAGAAGTACCGGTCGAAGATAGAAAAACAATGTTTGAATTAATAGGTATAATTGATATGCACCGCTCTAAAGCGATTGCCGATTCAAAACCTAAAACTAGTAAGTAATAAAGCCCCTATAGCGTTAGTTATAGGGGCTTTATTTTTTGTTGGTACGTAAAATTTAACCATTGACACGACCTAGTAATAGTGCTATAATTAGGTGAACAAATTTAATGGCTAGATACAATTTATCTCGCTATAGCTGGAGACAATATGGCAAATGACGTAAGAGTAAATATTGATGTAACGGATAATGGCAGTACAGCTAAACTAACTAAAGAAGCGCTTAAGTTAAAAGCAGGTTATGAGGGTGCTGCAGCTGCAGCGCGTACTCCTTATGCTACACAAGCTGCACAAGCAGGAGTAGCTAAAAAGTCTACCGCACAACCAGGTACAGCTAGCGATACTAATCTATCCAGAGGTATTGGTGGACAGACAGGGGCGAGTGGTCGCGATTTTGCCGCACAAGCACAAGGCTTGGGCGGGCTTGTTCACGTCTATGCTACATTCGCTGCGAATTTGTTTGCTGTATCAGCTGCGTTTAGTGCATTAAGTAAAGCAGCTGATATGTCTAATATGATTAAAGGCTTAGACCAAATTGGGGCAGAATCAGGTAGAAGTTTAGGTAGTTTAGCTAAACAACTTACTGTTGTTACTGATGGAGCTATATCCTTAAAAGAGGCTCTAACTGCTTCATCATTAGCTGCTGCAGGTGGAATGTCTAATCAAGCTATTTTACGTATGGGATTAGTAGCTAAACAAGCATCTTTAGCTTTAGGTAGAGATCTTCCTGATTCAATGGAACGACTATCTAAGGGTATTGTTAAAACTCAACCAGAATTGCTAGATGAATTAGGTATTATGACTAAAGTAATTCCTGCTCAGCAAGACTATGCTAGAGCTATGGGTAAGTCTGTTAGTGCTTTAACTGAATTTGAGAAAAAACAAGCTTTTGCAAATGCAGTACTTACTGAAGGTGAGAAAAAGTTTGGAAGTATTGATTTGCCAGCAAATAACTACTCTAAAATTCTAGCTTCTATGAGTAATCTAGCATTCACTGGACTAGAAAAAGTGAATACTATATTAGGACCTATTGTAGGACTACTATCTACTAGTCCTACAGCTTTAGGGGGGGCAATGGCAGCTGTTGCAGGTATTTTACTAAAACAAGCATTACCTGCTTTGACTCAATGGAGAGAAGGCTTAATTAAAACCGCCGAAACTAGTGCTGCAACTGCTAAAAAGTTAGCTGATACTCATTTAGAGTTCCAGATTAACAAAAGTATTGGTTTAGCTGCAGCAGTTACCGCACCTATGGAAAGAATAGCCTCCCAAGGAATAGCAGATATACAAACAGTTCTAGCTAAGAATTTACCCGCTACCTCAAAGCTTATAAAAAATGCTATGTCTGATGGGTTTGATCTATCAAAAGAGATACCTAAGTACTCTAGTGCAGTTACTAGAATGGGTAATGAGTTAACAGCATTAAATACTCTTAGAAATACTACTAATACTGTGGATACTGCCAGATTAGCTGATATAGATAAAGAAATAGCCGCAATATCTGCTAGAAAATTAGCTCTAAGTGATATGATACCCGGAGCACAGAGAACTTTAGTATTACAACAAGATATTACTAAAGAGATGGATAGGCAGCATGCAAATATTGAAAATATAGTACCTAAATATTGGAGTATGGAAGCCGCATTAAAGAGAATATCTGATAGAGCAGCGCAGTCATCTATGAAAGCAGGGGTGCTAGCTAATGTTGGTACTAATACTCAGATTATGGGTATTAAAGATGCCTTAACTACCATGCATATGGAAATTAAACATGGTACAGATAACTGGAAACAGTATCAAGAAGGGGCAATTACCAAAGAGCAGCTTGATAAGACTTCTAGTGGTATGACTAATCTAACAAAAGCATCTACCTATGCTTCTGGAGGTATTAAAGCTGTTGGGGGAGCAATGCTTACTATGGCATCTAGTCTTAGTAATGTATTCATGGTAGTAACCATGGCAGTAGCCGTATTCGAGATTTTAGATAAGTATTTTTCTGGTACTGCTAAAACAGCTATAGTATTTGCTACATCTATGTCTAATGTTTCTGATGCTGTAGCTAATGCTGAACGTACTATAGCCGCAATAGGTACTAAAGATCCTTTAGAATTTCTATCGACTAAGAGTATGCAAGCTAGAGCAACGGCTCTAAATGAACTAACTGATGCAGCAGTAGCCTCTGTTAAATCATTCTCTATGTTAAGAAATACTATGACAGGATGGGATGAAAAGTGGGATATAATTAAGGGGTGGGTAGGTGCCGGATCTAAAGATAAACTAGCAGCCGCTTTAACAGGTACTCTACAACAGGCTATGAAATTAACTGTCAGTGGACCTGCTAAAGATGACTTTATAAAAAGTATGAATACCCTGTTAAGTCCAGAAAAGCTAGACAAAGAAGGCTGGGCTAAAGCAGTACAGTCCTTAGTTGCCAGCGGATCGGATGTAGAATTAGAAAAATTTGATACTATATTAAATAAACTAAATATTGATTTAAATAATGCTGCTGCAAAAGGGACAGCATTCTCAGAGTCTCTAGTAGGATTGAAGTTAGCTTATAGTACCTTACTAGCTTCATTTACTCCTTCAGACAATATAAGTAAGTTTGGTATAGCACAGATCGACTCTGCTACAAAACTTTCCGATGCTTTAGATAACCCTACAACAGCTATTAAAAAGCTTCAAGAGTTAATGAAACCGGAAAATATGAAGATGTTACCTATAGATGCTGTAACATCTTTACAAAAGTATGGTAAGGAAATAACTGACGTAGGAAATAAAATGTCTCATAATGAGGCACTAATTAATGAACTAACTACTGCAATAGACGTACTACATAGTACAGAAATAGCGAGTGCTACAGATATAATTAAAACTCAAGGGGAAGAAGTAGCTAATAAAGTAATGGGTGAACGTGCTCTAATGGCAGATACGCTAACTAAAAACTTAGAGGATGCTAAAAAAGCCCAAGATGAATTAAGTAAATCAGGTACTGTTAAATCATTACAAGAAACCGGTGCAGGTATTGTAACTGCTGTATTTCAGTCTGGAGTTAAATTCCTATCAGAAGCTCTACTTAAAGCCTCTGAGTCAGCCGCATTAAACTTAACTAAATCAGCGGTTCAGGGTATAAGCGGTACAGGTATGGCTGCACTAAATACTAAACTTCAAGTAGAGGAAATAAGTATCCAAGAAAGAGCTATTAGATCTCAGGGAGATCTAATATTATCTCAAGAAAAACTTAGAGTAAGTAATGAACTAATTCAACAGAAGAATGAATTAGTAGCAGAGAAAGCCTTAAGAGCTGCTATGGATTATACAACTTCTTCAGAAGTTAAAGCAGCTTCTGATACAAAAATAGCATCCTTGACAGCTGCAACATCAGAAGTACCAGGTAAATTGGGGCCCTTACCTAGAGCAGCAGCAGCATTATCTGAAATTACCACAGGTAACCTTACTGAACTATTTAATACTTATAAGGATTTAGTAGGGGTTGATGGAATGCAGGTAGCCAAGATTATTGGTGCCCCTGTAGCTGCTTTACAAGGAATAATGGCCCAGCTTACACAAATTGGTGGTCAAAAAGCAGTAGCAATATTCCAAGGAGTACTAGCTACTATAAAAGAAACTGCTGAAGTTAAAAATAAGTTAACTAATCAACAAATTGATGAATTAGCTACTGCTATAAAGCTAAAAGAAGCTATGTCTAGCTATAATGTAATATTTGATGAAGGATTAGCTAAAAGTATACAACGTAATAAGGAAGAAAAATCTACTCTAGAAATTAAAGTAGATCAACAAAATATAGCCTCATGGGAAGAAGAAACTTTAAAACGTATCAAAGTACTTAAAGATCAAGGTAAGACTACAGATGCTAAGACTCTAGCAGGTGCTGCTGGAGAAACAACTACTGCTATGAAAGCTGCTCTAACTAAAAAACAAGAAGAAACTAGTTTAAAGAATATCTTAGATAGATACGATATAGATAAGAATATAGTAGCAGAACAAGAAAGACTACTTGCTATAACTAGAGTAAGGGAGGATAGAGAAGCTACTATTAGTAATATAAAAACAGAGTCAGATAAATCTACTTTAGCTTATTTAGACTCTATGTATACACTTAATAAGCAAGTACTTGCAGAACGTAACGCACAATTAGATACTGCAAAATTAGACAGAGAATATCAACTTACTTCGCTTAGACTTCGTCAAGATGCCGAAATGGAGATTGGGAAAATACGTACAGCGGAAACAGTTAAACTACAGATTGCACAACAGACGTATAAGCCAGGAACTACTGCTTATGATACAATAGCTGGAAGAATTAGTGGGTCAGCTACTGCACAAATAGCTGAAGTTAATGTAAGTAAAAATGGTGCCCAGGCTGTGGCAGATGCTACCAGAACTTCAGGATTACTAGCTATTGAACAAACTAAAAACTTAGCTATAGAAACAGATAAAGTAAATGAAAAACTAAAACAACAGGCATCCTTAGTAGCCAGCTTATCTGCTATATTTGGTGATTTAGGCACTTCTATGGGCTCAGTAGTCACTAGTTTTATAGAAATGACAGATAGTCAAGAAAAATTGACTAAAGGGTATGAAGCCCAGAAAAAGGGAGTTACAGATAAGACACAGTTAGATAAACTAGATGCTAAATATCAAAAGGAGTCCCTGTCTAACTCACTAGAGTCTACTGCTAAAATAGCCGGTGCGACAAAGAAAATGTTTGCGGAACATACTATAGCATACAAAGTATTAGGTGGAATAGAAAAAGCAGCACATATGGTAAGTATTGCACTTATTCTAAAAGAGCAAGGTATAAAAATAGATGCTTATATAACTGAAGCAGCTACCGCGGGTATGACCGAAATTCAAAAGACTACTTTTGCAGAAGCTGGATTTCTTACTAGATTACCTACGTATATTAAAGGTATATACGCTAGTTGGGGGGCTATGGGTCCTTGGATGGTAGGAGCTGCAGCACTATTTATAGCTAGTATGTTAGGAGGTAGTGGGTCATCTAGTCCACCAGCAGGCTTCACCGCCGAAGAACAGCAAAAGGTTCAAGGTACTGGTCAGTACTATAAAGACGGAAAACTAGTAAATACAACTGGTGGAGCCCTTGGTGATGCCACCAAAAAGTCCACAAGTCTCGAAGACTCGATCACTGCCACCTCAGCGTATACTAAGTCTACAATGGAATACAATAATAAGATGCTTGTCGCCTTATTAGCCATTAAAACTAATACAGAAAACTTCGCTAAATCTTTAGCCCACATCCCAGGTATAACAACTCAACCAGATACTATATCTGGAGGAAATTGGTTAACTGGCAATACTTCTACAGAAACGCTTGATAAAGGTATTACTGCAGCAGGTACAGTTGGAGGCTTTAGGATAGGCCAAGGCACACTAAGCCAGTATACAAATACTAAATCCTCTAGTTCCGGCTTCTTAGGACTATTCGGAGGAGGTACTAGCTATAATACTGGCACTAGTAACATTCCTGCTAACGTTGGCGCTAAATTAATGGACGCTATGGCAGGTATGTTCAGCGGTATTTACGACGCTCTAGGAGCAGCCGCAGAGACGCTAAGCGGTCAAACTACTGCTAAAGGTAAATCAGATTTCGCTAAAGCAGCTAAGGATGTAATGGATACGGTAACAATCGATCCAGCACAATTCAAGTTATCTACCATGGGATTAAAGGGCACTGAGTTATCTGACGCTGTCGCAGCCCTAATCGGCGAAGCGATGGATCAGGCAGCCGCAGCAGCTTTCCCTCAGCTGGATAAGTTTAGAAACCTTGGTGAAGGTATGGCAGCTACAGTAGCGCGTATGGCTAGAGAAACTGATGTAGTTAATCTACAGTTGGAATCAATGGGTAAGACGCTCACACAGTTTATTGAGATAGGTGCCCATGCATCAGTTGCTCAGCTACAGACAGCTAATGATGCTCAGACTTTAGTAGATAACCTGAAAAAAGCTGGTACAGATATGCAGGGATTCGGGTATGACCAGCAAGATCCTACAAAAGTCAAAGCACTCGCCGATGCTGAACAAGCATTAGCATATGCTAGAGCTGAGGTAACTAGAGCTAATACTGGAAATACAACTACTAATTTAGAGGTTATAGATAGTCTAGTTAAACTTGCTGGTGGATTAGATGCCTTCAATACTAAGTCACAGTACTTTATTGATAACTTCCTAACAGAAGCAGAAAAACTTGCTCCAGTTCAAGCTAGAGTCTCTGCAGAAATGGCTAGACTAAAGCTTAGCTCAGTAACTACAGTTATTGGTTTTAAGGATATAGTTAAAGAGTTAGATCTAACAATACCTGCTCAACAGGAAACATATACTGCTCTAATGAATGTAGCTGAAGGGTTCTATACCGTATATGGTGCAGCAACTGCAGCAAGTAAAGCCCTTAACGCCGCAGATTTAGAAGCAGCACAACGTTCTCAAGCTATTGAACTTATGACAGCGCAAGGGTATGCAAATACTGCTATGATGATGTCTAGGGAAGATAAGATTAAAGAGCTGAATGCTCAGGATCCTACAGGTGGACTAGCTATTACTCAATTAAAGATAGATACACAAAACGATCTAAACAAAACCGGCTCCCTGAACCTAGAACTACTAAACGCTACAGGTAAATCACTAGATGCACTTTCAGTTACTAGAGCTAACGAACTGAAAGCCCTATCTGCTTCTGACGCTATAATTAAGCAGGCAACATATGATGCTCAAGATAAAGCCAAGACAGACAGTCTACAGTTAGAACTACTAAACGCTCAAGTTGCGGTTACCAAAGATGTTACTAAGTCTGCACAACTATTAAATCTAACCAGAACTAACGAACTATCAACCCTTAGTGCTTCAGATAAACTAATAAAGCAACAGATATACAATGCACAAGATGCAAATATACTTTTAGCAGAAGCAGCTAATCTGCAAGATCAGTTAGACTCTATACAGATGGACTCTATTCAACTTAGAAATAAGGAAAGACTAGCCATCTCTGCTACTAACCAAGCACTATTTGATTCAGTTACTGCAGCACAATCTGCCGCAGCCGCTTTTAGTTCTCTACAAGGGTTAGATAATACTAAGTTTGATCTACAAAATACTCTAATAACTTCTAGGGCAGGTATCGGTACAGGAACTGCTGAACAACTCTCCGCAGCCGAAACTATCAGAATACGCATAAGAGAGAAAACTCTAGCGGAGTTAACTGCTACAGTAGATAAAACTACTGAAGCCGGAAAAGCTGATATAGCTAAAATAACTTCTGCATACGATATTAATGAAGAACTTAAGAAGCAGATCGCAGCCCAAGATGCCGCAAATGTCGCAGCCCAGGCCGCAGCCGATGCAGCTAAGTTGGCGGCAGAAGAGGCAGCAAGCGCTTCTAAAGCAATTAAAGATGCATGGCAGTCAATTACAGATTCGATCTTCGAAGAAGTAAACCGTATTCGTAATCTACTAGGCGTTAATACAGCTCAAAGTCTTGCTCAAGCTCAGGCTAAGTTTTACGCGACTAGTGCCCAAGCTAAGGCTGGCGACCAGGAGGCGGCTAAGTTACTTCCTGCACTAAGTCAAGCATTACTAACTATTGCAGAGTCAAGCGCAACTACTTCATTAGACCTAAAACGTATTCAATCACAAACAGCCTCTAGTCTAGAATCTACGGGTACTGCACTTACTAGCGCGTATGGGTTAACCATTCCTAAGTTTGCTGCAGGTACAGACTATGTCCCACAAGACATGATCGCAATGATTCACCAAGGCGAAAAAATAACACCAAAAGCTTTTAATAATGACGACCTAATAAACGAGGTTAGACGAATGAATGCTCAATTAGCTGAACTACTTCGTAGTAACGGCTCGATTGATGCTAATACACTTAAAACAGCTAAAACTTTAACTAGAGTAACACAGGGCGGTGACGCTATGATACTCGATACAACTGGAACGGGTACCGTTCTAGTTCTATAATTAATACGCTGGGAAGTTACTCCCAGCGTATTATCATATACGCTACTAGTAGTTTATATGATAATTCATAAAGGTATAAATATGACAACTAAAAATATGGATCAGCTACCGGTTGCTGGAAGTATAACTGGGACTGACCTGATACTAGTTCGTCAGAGTGGGGTGAGTAGGGTTGCACAAGCTTCTCTATTTGGAGTAGGGATTACCATATATACCCTTCCAGTAGCCACAGCATCTGTATTGGGTGGAGTGAAACAAGGTAGCGGAGTAAGCATCGATGGTACAGGAGTACTTAGTGTATCCACTGCATCTACTTCTACGTCTGGCTTGTTATCGTCTACTGACTGGAATACATTTAACGGTAAACAAACAGCTCTTGGTTTCACTCCGTATAACTCTACTAACCCTAGCGGCTATACTTCAAATGTAGGTACAGTTACTTCAGTAGCTGCAATAACATTAGGTACTATAGGTACTGATGTTAGTTCAAGCATTGCAACAGGAACTACAACTCCTGTAATAACTCTTA
>SERZ01000265.1_pt1 | contig 36503 bp, 28 predicted proteins | sample 3171461 | NCBI WGS metagenome assembly SERZ01 (sample SAMN06051861, study PRJNA518727) | freshwater metagenome | biome: subpolar coniferous forest; feature: holomictic lake; material: water; isolation source: holomictic Lake 227, 6 m depth | place: Canada: near Kenora, Ontario | collected... | reverse complement strand
TAGACAAAGGTGTGGTAAAGGGACAAATTGAAGTTATTGAAAAACTTTTAAAAGCTGGTGTGCCCTGGGATTTTATTTACAAAACCACAGATTTTAATGAAAACAGTTTCCAAGAACTGAAAAAGAAGTTGCAACAAATAAAACCGGTAAGAAGTCCTAACAAAGGCGTTGTATTGGGCAAGCCCAACTCCCGCCAGTGAACGTGGTGTTAGGCACCAATGTTATTGCCTGTTTGGCCTTGATCATTGATTTGGGAGCCATCCCAGAGGCGATTTGCCGCTCATCCATCTTATGGCCGCATCGGGAACGGCGATATTAACAATGGCTGCGGGGGTGAATAACTCGCCGCTTTTCCATATTGCGGACCAGCCGACACAAGAGCGTATGAATTTGTGAAAATTGGAATAAGAAATCCATAAATCTATCCGGTATCAAGTATGTATTGTTATTTTCACCACCCACTATGAGAGTATATGACTATGCAAACTTCTGTAATTGAGACCAATTTTGCCGGATTGTCGCTGCGGCAAAGGGGAAAGGTCAGGGATATTTACGACCTCGGGGATAGTCTGCTGATGATTGCGACGGACCGAATTTCGGCTTTTGATGTTGTCATGCCGGACCCGGTTCCGGACAAGGGCAAAGTTTTAACACAGATATCCTTGTTCTGGTTTGATGTGATGAAGGATATGGTTCCCAATCATGTCATTACCAGTAATGTGGATGCATATCCTGATGCCTGTAAACCCTATGCGGACGCGCTCCGGGGAAGAAGCATGCTGGTAAAAAAAGCGGCTCCATTGCCGATTGAGTGTGTGGTCAGGGGATATTTGTCCGGGTCAGGCTGGAAGTCATATCAGCAGACACGAACCCTTTGCGGAATTCATCTTCCGGATCGGTTGGAAGAATCAGACAGACTTCCAGAACCCATTTTTACCCCATCCACCAAGGCCGAAATCGGGCTACATGATGAAAACATCAATTTTGATCAGGCCGTAAATTTAGTCGGCAAGTCACTGGCCTGGCGGGTGAAGGCTTTGAGCCTGGCCATTTACCAGAAAGGGGTTGAAATTGCCGACAGCAAAGGCATTATAATCGCTGATACCAAGTTTGAATTTGGTCTATTGGGAGATGAACTGATCCTGATTGACGAGGTTCTTACCCCGGATTCATCCCGGTTTTGGCCCAAGGCATCTTATAAGCCAGGTGGATCTCAGGAAAGCTTTGATAAACAGTTTGTCCGGGATTATCTCCTGTCCATTCAGTGGAATCAAAAACCCCCGGCGCCAAGGCTTCCGGATCATGTCATTGAAGGTACCCGAAAAAAATATTTGGAAGCCTTACAGCTTCTTGCAGGCCCCAGCTATGCCGTCAACTGAGCAGAATGAATTGTTAGAGCTGATTCACCTGGAAGATACAACCTTCCAGGTTACCACCGAAGCAGCCAATGGAACACTTGCCACCTCCATTGCCCAACTCGGTGTGATGCATCCTCCTGTCCTTCTGCCTGTAAGTTCTGGCTATGTGGTTGTCTGTGGGTTCAGAAGAATTGCAGCATGCAAATCTCTGGGCCTTTCCAGAATTACAGCCAAACTGCTTTCACCGGGTACGGATAATCTGTCCTGTGTCCAATTGGCGATCGCCGATAATTTGCTGCAGCGTCCCTTGAATCTGATTGAAACATCTCGTGCGCTGGTTTTGCTGTCCGGGGTTTATCCCGATCCAGATGATCTTCGCAAGGCAGCAGGGCTGCTGGGGTTGCCGGACAATTTTTCCGCGATTCATAAGCTTCGGCAATTATCCGGCCTTGCACCGGAAATTCAGGAAGGTGTGCTGACGAATGTTCTTTCAATGGCTATGGCTCTTGAGTTGGGGCTTATGGAAAAGTCCAGTGGAATCAGGCTGTCCAAGCTGTTTGGATACTTGAAGCTGGGTTTGAACAAGCAGCGGGAAATTATGACGACAATTCAGGAGATTGCATTTCGGGAACATTTACCTGTTAATGACGTTCTAAATGCCAACGAACTTCAACAAATTATGGCTCATGAAAAATGGGACAGATCCCAGAAAACCGTTCACATAAGACAGTACTTAAGATGCCGCCGATATCCATCAATCACGTCTGTTGAAAGTGATTTTGAAGCTCTGGTTCGATCTCTGGACCTTGAATCCGGCACGGCGCTGATACCCCCTCGGGATTTTGAAGGAACCACATTCAGTTTTCATCTCAATTTTAATAATCTTTGCGAGTTACAGCATCGTCTTTCCAACCTCACAGAAATATCTTCCAGCCCTATTCTGAGTGAAATCCTTGATGGTTGCAGGATTTCAATCCGATAGCCTTACCGTTCACTCTTACCTCATTTTTATACATTCAGATATAATAAATTCAAATTGTTATGTGTTATATGGTGGGAAGTGAACGGTTACGTTCCAACCCTTGTTTCTTGTTGAACGCTCTCACCAGCTTGCAAAATTATTATCATGATTTCTAATAAAAAATAAAGATTGAATAAATAATTCTTGACAAACAAAAAGCAAAGAATATATATGAAAATAACAAATAAATTTAATTCATTTTTATTGGTAATTAATAAATATTGATTTTTAATTATGTATTTGCAACATCACAAAGAGAGTTGTAGCCATTGGTTACAGGAAGGAGGGAAACGATAGGTCGATGACTGGAGGAAAGGCAGAAAAATCAAATACCTTGTCCTTAATTGAACACACGGGACGACCTCCTGCTTTGGGCCTTAGAGGGTGATGCTGAAATCTCTGGGAATTTTTTTATAATGAACAGGAAACTTAACCTTTGGTGATAAGGAGATAAGAAATGTCGGATACTTACGAAAAGGAACCTACTCAGGCCTGGATCACGACCTTTGCAGGCACAGCCATCAATCTTTGTCTAGGAATTTTGTATGCCTGGAGTATGTGGGGAGCCGCTCTTGTCAGCGAAGTTACCCTGGCCCCCGGAGATGTTGTAACCAAAACAGCGGTGATTTTAGCCGCCAAGGCAACAGACGCAGATAAAGCACTACCCGGAAACTTGTTGGTAAAGGCAAAGGATGCCGTTCCCCGACCCGACGCATTAAAAATTAAATTCGGAACAAATGTAAAGGAAGGATATGCTCTGCTGGGTGAGGTTAAAGGTGATCTCAGAGCCGGCGACATTATCACCAAAGCTGGCGAGCCAATGACGGATCCCAAAAATGCTGGATGGATATATTTGAACAATGCAGAGACCGCCACACCATTTTCGCTCTGCGTGATCATGTTTGCCCTTCTGATGATTCCCGGAGGAAAAATCCAGGATAAAATCAGCCCCAAATTTGGAGCCACATTGGGCGGGCTGTTTCTGGCCGTCGGGTGTATCATCGCCGGAATGATGAAAAGCTATACCGGTCTGATTATCGGCTTCGGAATTTTTGGCGGCATCGGCATGGGAATCGGATATGCTGCGCCAACCCCGGCAGCCCTTAAATGGTTCGGGCCCCATCGCCGCGGCCTTATTGCTGGCTTGGTGGTCGGCGGATATGGCGGAGCTGCGTTATATATCGGCCCATTGGCAAAATATCTGATCGGCGATTTCGGCATTACCCAGAGCTTTGTCATTCTGGGAATTGCTTTTGCCACCGTGGTGGTCGTTGCCGGCCAGCTCATTAAGATTCCCGCTCCGGGTTATGTGCCTGCACCGCCCCGGATTGCGCAAACCGCCAAACAACTGGCTGCCTCGACCAAGCATAACTGGGAAGCTGGCGAAATGATCAAGACTTGGCAGTTTTATGCACTGGTATTTATGTTTATCCTGACTACCCAGTCTGGTCTTCTGATCATTGCCAATGCCGCGGGGTTGCTCAGCAAAACGGGTGCCAAGATACCTTTCTTTGCCGCCAATGCCTGGCTGCTCGTCTCTTTCGGAGGACTGGTCAATGCCGCAGGCCGCGTGGGAACCGGATTCTATTCGGATAAAATCGGACGGCTGAACGCTTATGCCCTGAACTGCGGACTGTCCGCCCTGTGCCTGTTTACTCTTCCCTACATCATCGGGTCCGCAAATATTTTCCTGCTTTTCCTGGCTGTCGGCGTTGCCTACTGGCAATATGGTGGTGGGCTTGCTCTGATGCCCTCTTTTGTTGGCGACTTTTATGGTCCCAAAAACCTGGGCTTTAACTATGGGCTGGTGTTTATAGGCTGGGGCTTGGGCTTTTTCATGGCCAGACTGGGTGGTACCATTAAGGACCTTACCGGAAGCCTAAACTACGCATTTTATATTTCAGGCGTACTGCTTATTGTCGGTGTTATTCTGGCATTCAGCACCAATAGACCACTCTGGGCGGAACTGCAGGATAAGGCTAAGGCAAATGCTTAGTTCGGCGCACTGGATAATCCAATTGGATAGCCTGGAAAATCAACCTCGCAATGTGATTGTTTGAACATTGCTTGCCAAGTCTCAAGTGAAAACCCCTCTTTCTAAAAGAGGGGGATTTAAAGCTGCACGCATTTTGCAGAACAAGACTTCCGTTCTTTTGCCCGATCTGATTTTTATATATAGATGAATACAATATATATTATATTTGATTTAATTTTTTAGCTATAATTTTTCTTGACAAACAGAAATATAGTTTATAAAATGTTTCAACAAATAAATAAGGTTCATTGTTATGGGGATTCACGAAAGGAAAGAGCGGGAAAAAGAACGCAGGCGACAGCAGATCATGGTTGCTGCAAAACGGGTCTTTTCTTTAAGCGGCTTCAGCAAGTCCACCATGGAAGATATCGCCAGGGAAGCAGAACTCAGTCCAGGAACCATTTATTTATATTTTAAAAACAAAGATGAATTGTACGCGTCGCTGTCTGTCAGAATTCTTCAATATTTGAGTATCAGGCTCAAGCATGTTATCGAGAATCAAGATCTCCAGCCCGATCAGTATGTCACCGCCCTTAAACAGGCAATGCTTGATGTCTATGATTTTGATTCGTTAATCGTGATCAATCTGTTTCAGCTTCAATCCAGTGAAACATTAAAAAATCTTACGCCGGAACTCCTGGAGGAAATTGTAGATTTGTCTCGGAGTTCTCTTGCCGCCATGGCCAATATTTTTCAGATAGGTATAAAAAAGGGGGTGTTTATCGACCGGCATCCTTTTGCACTGGCGGATACCCTCTGGGCATTATTTTCAGGCATCATTCTCTGGGAAGAAAGCAAGAAAATCATTAACGCTGATAAAGATTATCTCAAGCCAACACTGGATCTTGCGTTTGAAATCTTTTCACGGGGCATAGCGCGTTAATTTTAGTTGGGAAGAATGAATAAAGCAGAACAACCATTAACACGATCATGGGGAGGAATTGACCAATGGCAGAACAAGTAGAAAAAGCAGAAGCAGTAGAAACATCAGAATCACAGATTGCGGTACATTGGCAGGAAGAAGAGAAATACTATCCATCCACCAAGTTCGTCGCCCAAGCCAACATGACGGATGAAGGCATCTATGATCGGTTCAGTCTGGACAATTTTCCGAACTGCTACAAGGAGTATGCCGATCTTCTTGACTGGTACGAATACTGGCACACCATTCTGGACACCAGTGATGCGCCTTGCTGGAAATGGTTTGTGGGCGGTAAAATCAATGCAAGCTATAACTGTATCGACCGACATCTTCCCTTGAACAAAAACAAGACTGCCATCCATTTTGTGCCGGAACTGGAAAACGAGAAAGTCGAACATATCACCTATCAGGAACTGTATGTCCGGGTGAATGAATTTGCAGCCGTGCTTCAGGATTTCTGCGGATTAAAGGCCGGAGACCGGGTAACGCTGCATATGCCCATGACAGCAGAGCTTCCCATTACCATGCTGGCTTGCGCCCGCCTTGGCATTATTCACTCCGAGGTATTTGGCGGATTCAGCGGCAAGGCTGCCGCAGATCGGGTTGAGGACTCGAAAAGTGACGTCTTGATCACCATCGACGGTTACTACCGCGGCGGCGCCATGATTGATCACAAGGAAAAGGCCGATATTGCTTTTGATGAAGCCAAGAAACAGGGCCAGACCTTGAAAAAAATTCTAATCTGGCAACGGTATCCCGGCAAATATTCCAGCCCCACCCCGCTGGTCGAAGGTCGTGACTTTATCGTCAACGATCTGTTGAAAAACTATTACGGCAAACGCATTGATCCGGTGCCGATGCCTGCGGAGGCCCCGCTCTTTTTGATGTACACAAGCGGCACAACCGGAAAACCCAAGGGCTGCCAGCACAGCACCGGCGGCTACATGGCCTATGTCACAGGAACCTCCAAATACGTTCAGGACATCCATCCGGAAGACGTTTACTGGTGCATGGCCGACATCGGCTGGATCACAGGACATTCCTACATCGTTTATGGTCCGCTGGCGCTTTGCGCTTCATCTGTTATCTATGAAGGAATTCCTACTTATCCAGATGCGGGCAGAGTTTGGAGAATCGCTCAGAACCTGGATGTCAACATTTTTCACACAGCCCCCACGACCATTCGCGCCTTAAGAAAAGTCGGGCCGGATGAACCTGCAAAGTATAACTATCATTTCAAACACATGACGACAGTTGGCGAGCCCATCGAACCGGTTGTATGGAAATGGTACCATTCAGATGTCGGAAAAGGCGAGGCCATCATCGTGGATACCTGGTGGCAGACAGAAACCGGCGGCTTTCTCTGCAGCACCCTGCCGGCGCTAAGGCCCATGAAACCTGGAAGTGCTGGACCTGGCATGCCCGGCATTCACCCCATCATTTATGATGAGGATGGGAATGAATTGCCGTCCGGATGCGGCCAAGCTGGCAACATCTGCATTCAGAATCCTTGGCCGGGCGGATTCCAGACCATCTGGGGAGATCGCGAAAGATTTGTCCGTCAGTATTATGAGCGGTATTGCAAAGACCCGAACAGCAAGGACTGGAGAGATTGGCCATACCTGACCGGAGATGCAGCAGTTCAGGCCCCGGATGGATATTATCGAATCCTGGGCAGAATCGACGATGTTATCAATGTTTCCGGCCATCGTCTGGGAACCAAGGAGCTTGAATCCGCGGCCATGACGGTTAATGAAGTTGCGGAAGCAGCGGTCGTTCCGGTTAATGATGAAATCAAGGGTAAGGTTCCGGATCTTTATGTGTCCTTGAAACCTGGGTTTACGCCTAGCAAGGAACTTGAAGACCGAATTGTCAAGGCTCTTGTTTATGAGATTGGCCCCATTGCCAAACCCCGAAAAGTCTGGATTGTGCCGGATATGCCCAAAACCCGATCTGGAAAGATCATGCGCCGGGTACTGGGTTCCCTTTCCAACAAGAAGGACGTTGGTGATGTGATGACCCTGGCCAATCCGGAAATCGTTGAAGCCATTCATAAGATGGTCGATGGTTATAAATGATGATGGTATTGAGTCTGTAACGTTTCTTTGAGAAACCGGAGCCGGAAGAATGAAAGAATTCTTCCGGCTTTTTTGTTCGATGTTTTATATTGTTGTTGAATTTTTTTGTCAGACTCGCTATGAATCATATTAATAAAATTGTTCAGATGAAATGATTGGATTGTGTTACATTTTATATAAAGTGAACTCAAGATGAACTCGTAAAATTATTTTTGTTCAATTGAAGTGCTATCAGAAAGGAGTATGAACCATGAGTAACCCCTATGTTGAGGCTTTTGAATCATCCATAAAAACCCCGGATGTGTTCTGGGCAAAAGCAGCCGAAGACCTGTTTTGGTACAAAAAATGGGATAAAGTGCTGGATGACTCGAACAAGCCGTTTTACCGCTGGTTTACGGGCGGAATCGTCAATACCTGTTACAATGCGCTGGACTATCATGTCGAAAACGGCAGGGCCGATCAGGTTGCCCTGATTTACGACAGCCCCGTCACAGACACCATCAAAAAATATACTTATTTGCAGTTGAGGGATGAGGTTGCGATTTTTGCAGGCGCGCTGGCGGCCCGTGGAGTCGCAAAAGGAGACCGGGTTCTGATCTACATGCCCATGATCGCGGAATCGGCCATTGCCATGCTGGCCTGCGCCCGACTGGGCGCGGTCCATTCCGTGGTTTTTGGCGGATTTGCGGCTAACGAGCTGGCGACCCGTATCAACGATGCCAAACCCAAGGTGATTGTTACTGCCTCCTGCGGCATTGAAATCAAAAGAGTGATTCCCTATAAAGCCCTGCTGGATGGCGCCATTGATATGGCTGTTGAAAAACCGCAGACCTGCATCATCCTGCAGCGTCCCATGGAAACCGCAACACTGATTGCCGGTCGCGACATCGACTGGGCGACCGCCATCAAGGATGTCAAACCGCATGACTGTGTGCCAGTCGCTGCTACCGATCCCCTGTATATTCTTTACACATCAGGCACCACCGGCATTCCCAAAGGCGTTGTCCGTGACAACGGCGGCCACATGGTGGCGCTCAAGTGGAGCATGAAGGCGATTTACAACATGGATGCCGGAGATGTGTACTGGGCAGCCTCGGATGTAGGCTGGGTGGTGGGACATTCCTATATCGTTTATGGGCCGCTGCTTAAGGGCTGCACCACCATCTTTTATGAAGGCAAGCCTGTCGGAACCCCGGATGCAGGCGCTTTCTGGCGCGTGATTTCCCAGCACAAGGTCAAGGCGCTCTTTACCGCACCCACTGCTTTCCGGGCGATTAAAAGAGAAGATCCGGAAGGTAAATTGCTGAAGAATTATGACATCTCCAGCTTTGTAACACTATTTCTGGCCGGGGAAAGATCCGATCCCGACACCCTGAAATGGGCGGAAAACAACATCAAGGTTCCGGTTATTGACCACTGGTGGCAGACAGAAACCGGATGGGCCATTGCCGCCAACTGTATGGGGCTTCATCACTATCCGGTTGTTTACGGATCACCCACCAAACCGGTTCCAGGGTGGGATGTCCAGGTCGTGAATCCGGAAAATGAGCAGGTAAAAGCAGGTGAAATAGGAGCGCTGGTGGTAAAACTTCCGCTTCCGCCCGGAAGCCTGCCCACGCTGTGGAACAATGATGAAGGATACATAAAGTCTTACCTTGAGGAATTCCCCGGATATTATAAAACGGCGGATGCCGGATATATTGATGAAAACGGCTATGTCTATGTCATGTCCCGAACCGATGACATCATAAATGTCGCAGGTCACAGACTTTCCACAGGCGCCATGGAAGAAATTCTCGCAGATCATCCCCAGGTTGCCGAATGCGCTGTTCTGGGTGTGGAAGACGACTTGAAAGGTCAGGTTCCCATCGGATTTCTTGTCTTGAACGCCGGGGTGACTCGTGACCATAGCGAGATTGTTAAAGAAGTTGTTCAAATGGTCAGGGACCGCATCGGGCCAGTGGCGTCTTTCAAGACAGCTACTGTGGTAAAACGGCTTCCCAAGACTCGTTCCGGAAAGATTCTGAGAGGCACCATTCAAAAGATTGCAGACAACAAAGAGTACAAACTGCCGGCAACTATTGATGATCCGGCGACTTTGGATGAAATGGCAGTGGCTTTGAAATCCATTGGTTATGCAAAAGGCAGAAAATAGTCTTTGATTGTTTTTAGTCTTCCGTCTGTCTTCTGAAGATGGACATGGGAAACCAACCACTTGCCCTCCCCCCGACCCCCTCCCGCTGGGAGAGGGAGTGAGCAGTTGCGATTTTCCTGAGATAGTGACGATAGATCAGCCTGTGCGGATTTTTATTCCGCGCAGGCTGATTTTTTTTTGGAAACCCACCCCTTTTTTTCAGAGATTCAGATTGACACATCAGCCCGCATTTTCTATTATCCTTCCACAAAAAGTGACGGATGCTGTCAGCGAACCATTAAGATATCTCTGGATAAGCATTCGCAAAGCCCGTCTTGTCAGACGAGGGGCTATGTTCTGCAGTATCAAAATTTGAATAAAGGGGGCTTTTATGGAATCGCTTCTCAAAACCGTTATCCATGATCAACATGTAAAGCTTGGCGCTCAAATGGTGGAATTCGGCGGATGGAACATGCCGATTCAATACCGGACAGGAATTGTTCAGGAACACCTTGCCACCCGAAATCATGCCGGCATTTTTGATGTCTCCCACATGGGCCAAATTTACATAAGCGGCCCGTCTGCACTTGCTTTTCTTCAGCATGTCCTTTCCAACAATGCCGCCGGCCTGGAAGTCGGAGAGAGTCAGTACACGATCATCCCCAACGAACATGGCGGGGCCATCGACGACGCCTATCTTTACCGTTTCGTTAAGGATCAGTATCTGCTGGTCGTCAATGCGTCCAACCGCGAAAAAAATCTGGCGCATTTTCATGCCATTCTGGCGCATTTTCCGGATGTCCAATTGATCGATAATACAGCGAATACGGCGATGATCAGCCTTCAGGGACCTGGGTCCAGAGACATTCTTGCAGCGGTCATGGATTCCGGTCACTTTCCGGAACCCATGAAAAACCGATTGAGTACGGCGACGCTGAAAGGCATTCCGGCCTGGATCAGCAGAACCGGTTATACCGGGGAACCGCTGGGTTTTGAGTTGTTTATTCCCGGCCACGCCGCCCCGGTTCTCTGGGACCTTCTGATCGAAAACGGAGCCTGTCCAGCAGGGCTTGGCGCTAGAGACACACTTAGGCTTGAAGCCGGACTTCCCCTCTACGGTCATGAACTGGGACTGGATGAAACGGGAAATGATATTCCCGTTTTTTCTCTGCCCCTCAGTCGGATTGCAGTCAGTTTTTCTGATTTAAAAGCCGACTTCATTGGAAGGTCGGCCCTTTTTCGTCAGTTTCAGGCGCTAAAATTGATCATCGATCGAAATTATTCCAGCATTCAGGATCTTCCCCGCATGATTTTTCCCCTGGCTCTGACCGATAAAGGGGTGATCCGTTCCGGATGCCACGTATATCAGGAAAACAAACCCGTAGGATATATCACCAGCGGCACAATGGTTCCTTATCAGAAAATGGCAGGCCAGGGTATGTTGTCCCAGTTGACTTCCGAAAAAGGCATGCGGTCTATCGGGCTTGCCCTCCTGAACAGTGATCTTTTTGAAGGTGATTTGCTGAATGTTGATATCCGCGGGAAAATGACACAGGCCTTAATCGTTCCCTATCATATGAGAAGCGAAGCCCCTCCCTTTGCAAGACCCATTTTGTACGACCGAATTTTTCAGACTGAAAACCATTCATCCATGCAGGATGTTTTTCAGAAGGTGGACACGCTCATAGATGATGCAGCCCATAACAGCCTCTGGCGCCAGCGGGAATGCATAAACCTCATTCCCTCTGAACAAACCCCGTCAAAACTGGTGCGGCTTCTTTCCGTGCTGGACCCTTCCGGAAGATATGCCGAACATAAAAAAATGAAGGCATTCAGTGATGCAGATGTTTTTTATTATCAGGGCGTTGACTTCATTGAAAAAGTAGAATACCTGCTTCAGAAGGAGCTTTGCGCCTATTTTGGATGCGCGCAGGTAGAAACCCGGCTGATCTCCGGTCAAATGGCCAATACGGCCGTATTCAGTGCACTTTGTGATTATCTCAATCGCTCGGATAGAAAAAGTGAACAACGTCGAATTCGCCGCGTACTTAATCACCACATCATTAAAGGGGGGCATCTTAGCGCCCAGCCTATGGGGGCATTGAGGGATTTTGTCACACGAGATATCCGGACAGAAAAACCGTCAGTGATCAATTTCCCGGTTCTTGAAGAAAACCCTTATCAGATCGATGTAGCTGCTACCTGTAAAATGATCGCAGATTATCAGCCCGAATTGATTATCTTCGGCAAAAGCATGATTCTCCACCGTGAACCTATTGCAGATATCCGCTCTTTTGTGGATTCACAGAACCTGGATTGTGTGCTATTATACGATATGGCGCATGTGCTGGGGCTCTGCGGCCCGTTTTATCAGGAGCCTTTCAAGGAAGGCGTAGATATTGTCACAGGCTCAACCCACAAAACCTTTTTCGGAACCCAGAGAGGGGTTATTGCATCGGATTTCAGTCGGGACAGCATGCGATATCCACTATGGGAAGCTGTCGAGCGCAGAACATTTCCAGGAATCGTTAGCAATCATCACTTGGGAACGATGGTCGGTCTGTTGATGGCGGCATACGAAATGAATGCATTCAAAACTAATTATCAAAAACAGGTGATTGATAACGCCAAGGCTTTTGCCGTAGCGCTCAAGGACTGCGGTTTGAATGTGGTAGGTGATCCAGCCATCTCCTTTACAGAAACCCATCAGGTGATTCTCTCGGTCGGGTATGCCAAGGGGCCGGAAATGGCTCGGCGACTGGAAGACAACCACATTATCGTAAATTACCAGGCGGCTCCGGATGAAGAAGGATTTACGGCATCAGGTGCCATGCGAATGGGGGTTGCCGAAATGACGCGATTTGGCATGAAGGAAACGGATTTTCAATCGCTGGCGGAACTGATGCATGATGTCATTGTTCAGAATAAGCAGGTCAAGTCTCAAGTAGTCGAATTTCGCAAGCGGTTTCAGGAAATGCATTATTGTTTTTCGGAAAATGAGATTCCCCGAGTTCAGAAAGTACTGGAAGCAATCGTCTGATTTTCTGAATCCTTTTTCAAATCAAGCACCATAATACAGGATTTCACCATGGCTACTCCATTGATTCGATATATATCTCTTCTATTCGTGATAGTGTTTATTTCTATCACAATGGTCTCTGATGGGTTTGGAGAGGATGTCCAGATATCTGAACCGGTTAATCCCGGATTGAATTATCTGCTATCTTTAACAGAGCCTGCGCGGTCTCAAAATTTTGATTCCGGAATGATTGAAGAAGTTATTGAATTTGTTTTATCATCAAAAAACAAAAACACCCTGTATTTTCCAGGAAATCGAACAAACATCGCATCCGCTTATCATGAATTCGATATACACAAAGATCTCAAGCATATCCTGAATATCGGTTTTAATCCCGGTATTCCCCCGTTTATCCTCTCGCCTTCTTCGGTTCGTCTGGCTTACTGGACAGAGATCAACGGGAAAAAACAGCTTCTCCCCGATTTATCTTCAATGCTGTCGCGGCTTGATCACCCAATAATAGTCACCGGAGTTGAGCATGAAGAAATAACCCCCGATCTGAATACCGGCGCTTATTATGGATACGATTTGAACCGCATCCTGATTCTGTTGAAATACCAGGGTCGCCCCGCCCTGATTTCTGTATCCAAGCAGAAAAATGTTTCGGATGTCGGCAAAAAAGGAGTGGTTTTGGGAAAGGATGAAAACTGGGATTATTTCTATTCAGGTCAAAAAGGGCTGAACAAACCGGGACTGGGCTGGGTGAATTCCTATATGTATGATTCCTACACCGTTTCGGTATTTATTGAACAAGATGGGGCTAGGGTACACTGTGGAGTTTACAAATGGCTTCGGGCAGGATGGGCGGATATGAACATGGTTCAGAATCAGCACATTTATAAAGGATTGCAGCGTTATTCAGAAACCGTAAAAGAGATTCTGGAACACCCATCTTTCCCCGAATCCGGGAAGATAGTAGAAATATTTTCAATAATTAAAACATTTTCTGCAGATGAACTCAGAGACAAAGTCAGAAAATATACCAACCAATTGGCTCAAAAATACGGAGACGACACCAGCTCAGGCGGAAAGCTGATTACCGAGACCATAAAAGACAGCTCATATCTGAGCCAACTTAGCCAGTATCAAATGCAGTCGGTTCTGGCTGTTGAATACATCAAATTTCTGCTGGGGAAAAACACCATCCAGGATATTGCCTATTTCATTAGCCCCGCAGACATTAACCGTCACCGAAAAGGCTGATGCCTTCGTAGAAAATCCAATATCTGCGTTGAGCTTCATCCTTCGTCGTTGCGGCGTACTACTCGTACGCCTCACTCCTCAGGATTTGCTCGCCTTGATCTTGAACTTTCTACGAAGGCATCCTTCCTTCACGACGATTTTGTTCTAATACATATTCAATAAATTGAATATGTGATTTTGCTGTCAGACCGGACGAGGCCGTTTGGCGGATAATATCGGCGTATTGACAACCAGAGCGGATTTGCCTTCTGATTTTCGAATGTCAATTTTGAGGGTTTCCTTGTCAATTTCAAAATATCGGGAAATGACATCCACAATATCCTGATGTAATCTGATCAGAATGTCGTCCGATACTTCCAGCTTGTCATATATCAGTGCAAACTGAAGCCGTTTTTTGGCGACATCTTTGCTGTCGCCTTTGTCCATCAGCTTTTTCAACCATCCTTGAAACATAGGATCACCTTATTTACCAATGCCAATTTTCAGGCCAACTCGTTTCCAGAAGGATTTGAGCGTTTGCGGAATTTCTATGGGAAGATTTATTTGCCCATTCAGTCGCATGGCAATGCGCCGGAATGCCTGGCCTGCTTCAGAATCTTTCTGCAGAACCAGAGGGACTCCCGTATTGGTCGATATGATAACCTGGGTGTCCATCGGAACCAGACCCAAAAGCTCGATAGACAGTACTTCCACCACATCATCATGACTAAGCATATCCCCACTTGCAACCATTTCGGGAACGATACGGTTGACAATCAGCTTCGGCGTAATGGATCGCGCATGTAACAGGCCGATGACCCGGTCTGCATCACGGACAGAAGAAATTTCAGGGGTACAGATCACCACAGCATCATCCGCAGGCGCAACAGAATTTTCAAAGCCCCGTTCGATGCCTGCAGGGCAGTCCAGCAGCACGAAATCAAATTCTTTCCGAAGTTCCTTGCAGAATTGAACCATGTCATCCGGGTTCAGGACATCCTTGTTGTCGCTTTGAGATGCTGGAATCAGATGCAGATTTTCAATTCGCCTGTCTTTTATGGCCGCCTGCTTAACCTTGCATTTACCCTTAACCGCATCAACGATAGTAAATACGATGCGATTTTCAAGACCCATCACCACATCCAGATTCCGCAGGCCGATATCCATATCCACCACGGCAACCTGCTTGCCTTCCAAAGCCAGAGCTGCACCGATAGCGGCAGTTGCAGTCGTTTTGCCAACACCGCCTTTTCCGGACGTAATGACGATAACTTTTCCTTCCAATGAACACCTCTTTAACGAACTACCGGCCACGTAAGCCGTCCGAATGGATTTGTCTTAATATAATCCTCAACAACAATGCCACCGTTTTCAACATGGGCGAACTCAAGGGCATGAACGGATGTAACTGGTAGCCCCGCAGCAATGACACCCCCAATCTGGATCTGAATGGGCTTGAATCCGATGGCCAGAATAATGGCATCTTCGTTATCCGGTTGTCCTGCCAAGGCAGTCCCGCTGAGATTACCCATGATCAGAATATCGCCTCCTGCAATAAGCTCACTTCCGGGATTCACATCACCCAGAATAACCAGATGCTTTCTGGCAATGATCTTTTGACCAGACCTCACCCTTCCGGCAATAATTAATGCATCGGTGTGGTGTTGATGCCAGGTATTGGACATATCCAGTTTTTGAGGCTTATCCTCATTCATGTTATGTTCCCGCTGAGGCACTGATACGGATTCAACATTGTACTTGTTTTTTAAAAAAAGAGCTATACTTTCAATAAGTTCCTGGTGGCCTTCCGTCTTGCCAATATCCAGAACCACACGGGAATTGAATGCCAGATGCTGAAGCTGGTTGAAGAGACGTGTAAGTTCCTCCTCAATAAAACCTATCGGAAGTGTTGGGTCCAAGGTGACCCAAAAACCGTCTTTCACCCCTTTCAATCGCACTTGGGCTTTATCCTGGATATGTGTATCCATCCCGTTGTTATTACCCAAACTCAATGCCTCATCTTAAATCAATCTGTGCGATTTTTCAGCAGCAGGAACTTGAATCCTCCCTCAATGGTGGAATGGGAGCACCTTCTGATGTATTTTAATGGTAAAGATTTTTTTTTCTGAGGTATAGTGATATAAGATGAATGTGTCAAGAAAAAGAAACAGCAGTTTCACTGAATTCACCTGAACAAACCCTGGAAATATGTTAAAAAAATCATGTATTCACGCAGGTTGGTTGATTGATGGCTGTGGCGGCCCCATTCAGAAAGATGTGCTGATACACATTTATCAACATACCATCCAATCCATCGAACCAGTGCAGAAGGCAACGTGTAAAAATCCATCGGATTTTCTGGATCTTTCGGAATATACTCTGCTCCCCTGCCTGGTGGATTGCCATGTCCACCTGTTCATGTCTGGCACGGATGACATTGCCGCACGGAAACGACAGCTTGAAGCGGAGTATGATGAGCTGAAATCTGTTATCTCAAGCCATATAGCCGGGCATCTTTCCAGCGGTGTCGGGGCGGTAAGAGATGGCGGAGACGGCAAGGGACTTGTTCAGCGGTATCAACGGGAATGTTTAAGTTTGAATGATGGGAGAAAGAAACCGGTCGGTACGGGTTCTGCCTGTCATGCAGGCATTGATGTCAAGGTTGCCGGAAAAGCCTGGCATCAGTGCGGGCGATACGGAAAGCTGATAGGCAGATCGCCGGCTTCCGGCGAAACACTGGCAGAGGCCATAAGCAGTGAAGCCAGCCTGCCGGGATATACCCGTCCCGATCACATCAAAGTGGTTAATTCGGGGGTCAACAGCCTGCTTTGCTTTGGAAAGGAAACCCTGCCGCAGTTTTCCCTGAAGGAACTCACTCAGGTCGTTGGCGAAGCCGGGTCCCGGCAACTAAAAGTTATGGTTCATGCCAATGGCAAGCTGCCGGTACAAATTGCCATTGAAGCCGGATGCCATTCCATTGAGCATGGCTTTTTCATGGGAGCCGAAAACCTTGCGCGAATGCGGGACAAGCAGATTATCTGGGTGCCAACTACCTTTACCATGCGGGCGTATTCAGCGTTGTTGATGCCTTCAAGCCGGGAAGCCTGCACGGCCCAGCGGAATCTTGATCACCAACTGGATCAACTTCGAATAGCCCGGGAACTCGGCGTTCCGGTTGCACTTGGAACAGATGCCGGAAGTCTTGGGGTTCATCACGGGATTAGCGTCAGAGAAGAATTCAGGCTTTTTGGGGAAGCAGGCTATACCATTTCAGAGGCTGTGCAATGCGCCACCAAGACCGGAGCAATGCTTTTGGGGATCACGGATATGGGTATCCTGATTCCAGGAATGCCCGACTTGTGGATTGCCGTTAAAGGCAGCCCGTTGACGCTTGCGGAAAACCTTGGCGACGTTTTTAGAGGCAAAGGCTTGTAGATCAGACCTCGTTTTGTACAATAATTTGGGCGCAGTTTACATATGTAATTTGACTGTTTGAGCAATCGCACAGTGAAGCTCAAACTGTTCTTGACCGCGCTCATGAGAAGTGTTACTCAGAAAGGGAGAGACCATCAAAAAACAATTGCTTATCACCCTGTGTCCTGTTTTGTCAGTGCCGAGTTGTCATTACCGAAATCTTCGACCGGTGAATTCCATCCTGCGAACGTGGACGGGAATCTGCCCCAATTGAAGATAACTGGTGAAACCGGTTTTCCTTTTGGAAGGAGGTACGATGAAGAAGTTGGGGGTGTTGTTTGTTTGTCTATTTATGTTCAGTTCTAATGCCTTCTGTTTTTCATTCGCGGATGACGAGAAGACCGATGCGAAAGAGCGGGCTGCCAAAAGCAGCAGGGTTCATAAGCTGACAGACGTGCCTTGCAGGGCTTCCTTGAAGGGCATGAAGATTGCTGTCATGATCGCAGAACGCCATTCGAAGGGTCAATTATCGGTCAGCCAATCGAAATACAGTACACTTTTCGAAGTAATCAACAGCCGCCTTAGAAACCTTGGCCTGAGTACTTACAATCAGGAAGATATCACACGACGTATAGCGGAAGCCGAAATAAAGGCATACATGAACAATGATCCCGACGCGGCCTTGTCCGCAGCCGGCCGTTTAGGTGCAAATTTTATTCTGCGCGGCATAATCAATTCCCGTTCTCATGTCAATTCCATACTCAACATCAACGAAGTATATGTAGATATGGCCTTCACACTTACCAGTTCTTCAGGTCGCACTATTTCGGGTGCGACGGCCAAGAGCGAATCATGGGCGGGGGCGGATACCATTTCTGCAGCCAAGTCTCTCGTAGAGGAACAGGCTGATGAGATAGTGGCGAAACTCTACAATGATTTTTGCAGAAAAGGCGCTGCCAAGTAGCGTGTGTATTGTCAATAGCCATGTCTTCAGCTTTCCATTTGCTCTCCCTCCAGCGGGGGAGGGTTGGGGTTCAAAAACACAAATTATCCCTGTTCACGGTATAGTACGGAAAGAAGATTAAAGTCTGGGGCAGTGGGCCAGTTGTGTGTATTTCTGGCAGCATGTGTTTGAATATCGGGTTTTTATACTGATCGAAGGAGTTAAACCATGAGAGTAAGCAGTGGCGCCAAAAGGATTGATTTGACAGTTCTTCTGCTGATTGTTGCGTGTGTTATGCTAAACCCTGTTTTTGCAGGTGATCCGCAGACCATTCTCGTTTCCGCCGAAGGATTGGTGGATGCAAGCTCCGATAGGTATCAAAAAGATAAAGGCCTGATGGTTGACGACCTTCGCGAAGATGCAAAACGTCAGGTCGTGGAAAAGGCCGTCGGGGTGTATGTGGAAAGCTCTACGCTCACCGAGAATTATCAGCTCATCCGTGACAAGGTACTCACCCAGAGCAAAGGACTTATCAAACAAATTGTCAAGGAGAGCCCTCCTTGGGTTGGAAAAGATGGCTTTGGACACATGCTCATCAAGGCAGAGGTCTATGTCGGTCAGGTCCAGGACACCCTGCAGCAGATGTCCAGGGCGGGAAGAGTAAGCCTTATCAAGGAGCATGGAGATCCAAAGATATCCGTTGCCATCATGATAAGAGATGCGGACAGGGGGTCCGAGGTAGAGCCAATTCGCTCCACAGTAGCCGAAAATATCCTCAAGGGAAGGATAAAAAGCTTCGGGTATCGTGTCTGGTCGGAGGAAACTTCTGATAAACTCAAGGCGGAATTTGCCGAGCGTAGTCTCAAGGCGAATCAAGGTGAAGTCGCTATTTCGGCAGCTCAGACCAAGGCGGTGGATTTCACCATCTTGGGCGAAGCAAAATTCAAGACGCTTTCCGCCAAACTGGCGGCGTCGGGTATCAACGTAAAGAAATATGTCCTGACCTCATGGAGTGTAAAGTGTGTCGATGGCAACACCGGCGAGGAAATTTATTTCAATAACAAGATACCCAAGAAACAGAGTTGGCCGGATGAGGATGCAGCTATTGAGGATGTCGGTCAAATGATTGGTTCGGAGTTTTCCAAGGAGTTCTTCGATCAACATCTGCTGCAATTGACTCAGGTGTATCAGATGCAGGTCGTAGGGCTTCCCAGCTATGATATGGGTGAGATGCTAAAGAAGGAATTCATAGGCCTTCGACCAGTCATCAACGTTGATTTCAGAAGTTTTGATGAGTCGGGATTCTCTCTTTACGAAGTCGAATTCAGCGGAAAACGCAGCAACTTCAGCAAACTCATCAATGATACCGTCGTCAAGCCGCTCAACAGCAAATTGGGAAATAACTGCTTCAAGTTCTCTTCGGCGCATGGCAACGTAGTGAAGATAAATTACCAGGCAGTAGCGGGTCTCTCCCAGGATACCGTAATCGCCAAGATGGAGGAGATGCCGCCTGCATCTCTTGTGGATGCGACTCCTCTGAGATTGCAGGACCTCATTAAGACACCGGAAACCTTACATCGAGTGGAGCAGGTCAACCCGCAGCTCACTTCGGCAGGCTCCAAGGGCGGTGTTCTGGGAGGTGAGGATGCAAAAAACATTACGAAGAGTTTCTGATATCTCGTAAGAATTATGGTAAGGGTGAAATTTGCTCCCTTCCCAGCGATGGAAGGTTGGGGTGAGGCAAGGGATAATGGATATCCCATTATCATGTATCTTTCAAAAAGGAGAAGGGTTATGAAAAAGAGATTAACTCATGGAGCGCTTTTGTTTATTGTGTCGATGTTTGTTTGGGTGTGTGGCTGTATAACAACTAGCGGGCCTGGAGGTTCCCAAAGCGCTTCTGAGATGGCTAATCAACAGGCGGATGCGGCCATGTACAGACCGATTGTCTATGCCAATGCTTCAAAGCCCGGACCAATGATCATTGTGCTGCCGGGTGACATCAAGAGCGCCAACGCTACATTTACACAGAAGATTACTAACAATAACATAGCTGACTTTGGAGAAATAGAGCTGGAAAGAGCGGGCTTCCAGGTACTTGAGCGTTCCAATCTGGGAGATATGTTGAAAGAGATCCAACTCGCTTTTGGACTAGGAGATCCGCAAGCGATGAAAAAATTCCAGAAGGGTAAGTTCAAGTCAACGAAGTGGTTCGTGAAGTTTGACATTCTTAAGGCGGAGCCAGTGGCCGCGGTTCAACAGGGCTTTGACGGAAGTGCGCTGGGCGCTATAACAGGCAGTCTGATCGGAGGGCGCTCTGGTTCAGCGGTGGCGGCAGGTGCTGGATCCATTCAAACATCGGAGGGTGCAGGGGTCTGGATTGTGGGATTGAGATACAAGGTTATGGACGCTAATACGACCGAACAGAAGGCCAACGGATATTTCGAAGAAAAGATGGAAATCGGCGCCAAGTCCACCTCATTTTTTGGCGTGAGCCAGAGCCAACAAAATGTCATGACGCTTGATGGACTGGCGCAGCGGTTGGTTCAGACCGCCGTCGCCGATATCGATTTGAGGTGCAAATAATTTTTGCCGAAAGGAGAAAAATATGAGAGTTCCATCTGTGTTTGTTTATCTTTTTTTTGCGGTAGTGATCATCGTATCAGGATGCGCCGCACCGCCCGTTTATCCTCCGGCTCCACCAGAACAGGAGTACCGCACCGCCGAAGACTACTTCAATGGAGGCGTACGGGATTACCGAAAGGCCGAATATGGGGATGCCCTGGAGGATTTAGGCAATGCCATCCGGCTAAGGCCAAATTATGTGGCGGCCTATTACTACATGGGTTTGACTTATGAAAGAATTGGAAAGCTCAATGATGCTGAGCGTGCATACATTGACTCCATTCGATACGATGACCGATATTTACCCTCCAGGGAAGCCCTTGGTCTTCTGCTTTACGACATGAAGAGGTCCAAAGATGCCGAAATGCAGCTTGGAGTAGCAAAATCCCTTGGAAGCAGCATGCCTCAGGTTTTCTACACTCTGGGACAGATTGATATGGAAGAGAATGAATGCAGGAAAGGAATGGCCTACTTCAAGGAGGCGTTACGTTTAGATCCTTCATATCCTGAGGCAAAGGTCGCTCTGGAAGATGCCGAGGAACACTGTCGGCCCAAAACCGCCAAACCTGTCAAACCCGCCCCTCCCCGTCAGGAAAAGACCTTCAAAGGTGGCGGTATGGCCATAGACCCCGAGAAATTTTAAAAAATCATGAAGCAATGTACAAGTCGAGCTGGCAATCTGGTCTCAGACTCACCCAATTAAATCTCTAAGGGAAACACGGAAATGAAAATAATGCCTGGAGCGCTTCTACTTGCTTGCCTCTGCATCGGGATGTCTTTGGCCAATGCTGCCGGCCAAAGCGATGCACCAGGCGGCAACCGTGCGTTGATGGAGGTATGGAACGATAGGAAAACCGCTGTAAAAGAAGAAATATATGACAAGCTGAAACGGGAGGGAAAACTGCCGAAGGATGGTAGGATCGAGTTTGAGGCGCGCATAAAGGCTGATCCAAACAACAAGAATAAGGTGAACATACAAGTTGACAGGTTGCGCATTGTTCATCGCAGCCAAAACCACTCTGCAAAAAGCAATACGACTGGCGGCTCCTCTGCCGAGGATGGCGATTTCACCGCATCATACCAGCAGCCAATATTTTTCCCTCAGGTCGAAATGCGCAGCATAGAGTTTACAGGCTCTGAGGTCATTCAGGATTTCGTGGAACTGCGGGAAATCGTATTGCCGGGCAGTGCGACTCCACCGGGCGGAGACAAACAACTGCGTTATGTACCTTCTCAGCCGTCGCCAGTCGAGGAAACTCCCAAAGAGCCGGATAATACTAACTGGTGGAAAAGACTTTTCGGTGACTGATTTGTTCCATCGGGTCCTTGACCAGGGACATTGGCAATCTGCGCCTTCTGAGCCAGGGGTAAGAACAAATTTCCCCTATTGTCGTGACAAACAAAGAAAGGAGATTAAGGAAACATGCGTGTAGAAATGAGACATGTAAAAAGAGCGATGTTTCTGACAGTTTTGTCGGTAGCCTTGGCTTGTTTTGCCGGAGTATCTCCGGCATCCAACCTTCAACTGATGTCTGAGAAAATGGCCAAGCAGGATCTCAGACGGAATATAGTCGAGTCGATCATAGGCTACAAGGTTAAGAGTGAAGGTCAGTTTGGTCTCACTCAGGATGCGAACTATACAGTCAAGACGAAATCCGCAGCCGTGATAAAAGGAGTGGTTGAAGAACGGATCGTGTATGACAGAAACAAGGATATCTGTATCTGCACGGGTTATATTGAGCTTGACGATGTGAAGAATATTCTTGGAGAACGTATACGATATAAAAATGTTCGTGTTTATGGGGTCGGCTTTGGTACCATGAGTCCACAGTACCGGGGCTATCTTATGGCCATGAGGGCCGCCCTCGTTAATGCATACGACGAACTTGCAGGCAAGATCGTGGGGCAAAAGATTTCCAGTTATAGCGAGACAGAGAATTTTGTCCTTACGAAAGACATCAACAAGTCGATGGTATGTGCAGCGATTTATGGCGCCTATATTCCCAATGTGGATATTGACAACCGGGACAGGGGCTGGGGCTGGGATGAAGGCGGCAATGCCTTTGTAAAGCTTGTTTTGGATATTCGGCATGTGAAGGATATTCTCGGAAATCGCATCACCTATAAGGGTCCGAACGTTGTTGAGGTGATCGGACGGGGAGCGCAGGTGGATGATCTCAAAAGCAAGTCTGACGGGGAAGAGCAGTTCGTGGGCAAGGGCATGGCCCCTTCTGCGACAGAGTCTCGTTCCGTTGATCTTCCTGTGGCAAGAGATACTGGTGGAGTGAACGCTAACTAAAGATACTGCCGTCCGTAATACCGTTCCATGGTAAAAGATTCATTGCTATTATTGTATTTTCACCATTGAAGAAAGGATGAGCTTATGATGCCAGATTTTTCACGAACGATTAGGATAGCGGGTATTCTCCTGCTGATACCCTTCATAGTTGTGGTCCAAGGCTGCCAAAATGACCACCAATCGACTCCACAAACAGCTAATCCTCCTACCTCTGCAGCTCCACCGGCGCAGCCTGCGGCTTCTGTACCGATCAGCCAAATGCCACCCGCCGCCGTCCCCCAAAACATGGGCCAGATACAGATGGGAATGACAGGGGATCAAGTGAGGCAGATGATGGGAAACCCCACCCAAATCAAGCAGGAGGGAGCCTATGTGGAATGGAAGTATTACACTTCTTCCGGAAAATTGGAGATCAAGTTTCAGAATGACAGAGTTGCATTCATAGAGACGCATTAGCACCTGTTGTTAGTTCAATGTAAACAAAATGAAAGCAAAGGGAAATTTATCACAACGAAGATCACGAAGAACAAATTCAGTGGAACCAAGATCGAGACTCAATTTCTGACTTTCTGCGATTATCTTTTTCCCTGACTTCTCTTCGTGTTCTTTGTGGTAATCGCCCTTCTTTGCGCTCCTGCGTTTTTGCGCCCTTGACACGGCAAACATGCACACTCACCAGAACGGGGAGATCGAGGAAACATGCACAACTTCGATGGCATGACCGGAATGCAAATAGATGGATACAGACTGGATATGTTGGTCTCCCAGGGTGGAGCAGGTGCTGTTTTCAAGGCTTGGGATATGTCCGCAGACCAACCGATAGTTCTCAATCTGATAAGCAAGGGAACTGAGCAGCCATCCCTGCAGAAAGTCCAGGAAAAAGATACGTTGTTACTGGAATCAGAGGCTGCCATACGTTTATCCAGTCCCTTTGTTGCACATGTATATGCGATGGGCGAAACTGACGTATTTTACTACGTTTGTAGTGAAGTTGTTACGGGAGTGCCCCTTGCTCAGATTTTCGCGGAAAACAAGACGTTGGAAGCTTTCACCAAGAATATTCCAAAGGGCATGGTTGTTTTCGAACAGGTTCTTTTGGCTTTAGATGCCATTCACCGTTCGGGTATGTTCCATAGGAATCTTGATCCTTCTCAGATCATGATTACGGATGATAAGGAGGCGGTGTTGCTTTTCTGTCCTCTGCAAGAACTTGTCGATTCTTCCAATTTAACGACTGTCAAGTTGCAATTTACAGTTAGCTACAACTCGCCGGAACAAGTCAAGGGGCTTCCCATTGATATCCGTTCCAATATTTTCTCTCTTGGCGCCATTCTCCATCATGCTCTGACTGGCAAGGCACCCTTTGCGGGAGTTCCAGGTGATGTGGTTAAAAAGCTTGTTGAGTTGGACACGCCATCAATACTTGATTTCAATTCTGAAATACCGAGGAGCTTGGATGCTATTTGCCGGAAGGCATTGATGAAGGATCAGGCCGGAAGATACCAGACACCCTCAAAAATGCTGAAAGATATCCAATCCGTCCTCGATGTGATACCGGCAGTCAGGTCTGATCCTTCGGATGCGGATTCCACCGTCAGATTACGGCCGGTTATGCCAGTTACGTTTCAACATGTCCTTGAGGCAGAACTGCTGGATCAGGATGAACTATCCTCGACGATTAAATTTGAAGTCATAGTTCCAGATGTTCCTGCTGTTCAACCCTCCCTGAAAGGCATGCTTTCAGTTGAAACGGGAGCATCCTCCAAGGAGCTGTCTCCCGATCAAAAAGCGCCTAATGAAAGACATTCACAGCGTGAAACAGCGGATAAATCCAAGCGTGAGGCCAAACCAGCGACTGTCGTGAGCAACGCGCCGTTTCGCAGGGTTGTGAAGACGATCTGCTTCGTTTTGATCGTCATTGTGGTTGGATTGATTGCACTTTTTCTAAACAGGAAAATTCTGCATGGCAAATTGCGCTGTTTCCTGCCGGGAGCTCATACCGAGGATTCCTTGTCTTCCGATGGTTCAGGACCCTCTATCGCCATGTCACCCCAATCCTCACCAAACCTGGAGCAAAACACGGTTGGTCGTATAATCGGATTGCCGCAGAGTCCTGAAAAAGGCGATATTCAACCGAGGCAGCCGTCCTCGGCGGGTACTTATGTGACGCAGTCTCCGGAACAACTTCCCCCTGATATCCGTTCAGTGGAAGGTACAGCTCGAATCAGTATTGGAATGACACCCGAGCAGGTCCGTGAAATCCTGGGTGATCCCTGGCAGGTGAAGAAACTTTCGCATTCGATCGAATGGGAATATCCCACACCGAATGGTTTGTTCGAGGCGAGATTTCGGAATGGAACCGTAGTCTATGTAGGGTTTGCCAGGCAGAAAAGTGTGAGATGATGCAGGGATCGCCTCTACCACAGGGGATGTCTGAAAAGCATGGAACGTCAGGACAGCTTGACGTGACCACCTTTGATCGTATATACAACAATATGACTACGGATCAGGTCAGGCAACTTGTCGGAGGGCCTGATTGGATTGAAGAAGAAGCAAACAGTGTCTCTTGGAAATATCATACAACGCAGTCAAATGTCAGGGTGAAGTTCAGAAACGGCAGGGTCGTCGATGTCAAACGGTATTGATCCTCTCTCGCTTATCCATCAGGACAAATTGACTCATGCGATTGTGCCGGTTAGAAGCAGTGTTAAGCATTAAGGGGCAGGTATCAGAGTACATAGGGGTTAAAGATTCCTGCAATCTGGTGCTATCATGGAGGTGAGCAATGACCAGAAGTGGAACCACTGATCCGCCAATACTCTCCCATACTGAATCGAAGGACCATAACACCGGGTCTCAGCCAGTACAGGGTGGTGCAGATGAGCTTTTACAATCCGGGAATGCGCCATTACAAACAGGAGAGAAATCTCATCTCCAGGATGCTGGTGCTACTGTTGTCGCCTACCGTGGACTGTCTGATTCCCTGAATCAGCCGGTCATTGAGATGGTCCATGGATCAGCTAACCAGAAGAGCTTTCATCTGGTAGAAGGGAAACTGACAATAGGGCGAGGACCTTCAAACAATCTTCTGTTGTTGAATGACGACCAGGTCTCAAGGAACCATGCCGAAATATATCAGTACGAAGGTCAATATTTCATCAGCGATTTGAACTCTGCTAATGGTACATTACTGGATGGTAAAACGGTCACCAGGGCAGGTCTCAAAAACGGAAGTCGCGTAACGGTCGGCTCATCGGAGTTCCTCTTTTTATTCGCAGAGCCGAGGAGTCAGAACAGGCGAACCACTGAAGAAGTGGAATCAGGCACCATGCAGGGGTTAGGTTCGAAGGAGCGGGTACCTTTATCTACCCCCTCCACCGCTCAAATAACCGGCAGGATGCCGGCACCACGAGGGCTTTCCGGGTCATCACTTGAAATAGCATATCCTCCCGAAGATTACACCATTGCTGTTACCGGAAGCGGAGTCAGGCTGGAGCCAGCCACAGCCCAGCAGCCTACGATCGAGGTCATTAAGGGAACCGGCAGCCAGAAGATCGTCAATCTCGGAAAAGACAAGCTCCGAATAGGGCGCGCCATCTTTAACGATCTTGTACTGAAAGATCAGCAGGTATCAAGATCACACGCGGAAATTCACTTTGATGGCGGTCATTATATTATCGCAGATCTCCAGTCCAAGAACGGGGTTATCATCAATGGAGAGCCGGTTTACCGGGCAGTCCTGAAATCGGGTGACAGAATAAGGATGGCCGAATCAGAGCTGTTGTTCACCCAGATGGATCCCGATATATCGCTGAATGATAAAGTTGCCTTCATGGAGAAGAGCGACCTGCTGAGTTTGCTGGATCGGGAAGCCAAAGAGCTTCTGGCGAAAAGCCTTACCATCCGGTTTTTTCCAAAGGATACGGTTGTTGTGCGTCAGAATACCTTCTCGGAGTCCATGTACTACCTTTATTCCGGGTCTGTGCGTGTCGTTGAGCTTAACGACGAGGGAGGCGAAAGAATCATTGATGAGATCAAACAGGGTGACTATTTTGGTGAGCGCGCTCTGCTTGCAGGTGAGTCCGGAAGTTACTCAATGGTTGCTGACTCCGATCTGCGCCTTCTCGAATTGCACAAGAACCAACTGAACAGTCTGCTTCAGAAGAAGCCGGAGCTCAGCCAAGCCTTTTATCAGATGATTTTGACCAAGCTTCGTTCTGCTCCGTCGGCGCCCGAGATTAAAACCGGCCGTCAGGACAGCATCCTTAACATAGGTACCTCCACGGACGTGGAAATTGTTGGCGAAGACAAAAAGATCAAGGAAGCCGCAAAGAAGATCGAAAAGCTGAGCAAGGAAGAAAAGCCGGTTCTTATCATAGGCCAGCGGGGAGTGGGCAAAAGAACTTACGCCCGATATTATCACAAGGTATCTGCATACTCCGAGCATCTTTATGTTGAGGTTTCTACAGCAAACACAGAGGAAGGCCAGGTGGGCGCCGCCATCTTCGGCATCGAAGCCAAACCGGAGGCTCCCCACATTAGTGGGAGGATAGGATATCTGGAAATGATAGGGCCGGGTACCCTGGCCATCGTTCATGCTGAATTACTGGATGCCCATCAGCAGTATAATCTGGCCACCTATCTGCAATATGGCTGGTTTCATCGGGAGTACGGGCAGGCAAGCGTAAAAAGTAAAGCCAAGGTCATTTTGGTTGCTGTGGGTACGGAAGCCGATGTCATGGCCCTGCTCATCCCCGAACTGAAGGAATTGATCAAAGGGAATGTGATCTCAATTCCGCCGCTCAGTCTGCGTTTGAAGGATATTCCTGTTCTTGCAGAATATCACCTGAAGACCGTAGCCAAAAAAATAGGTAAGCATTCCGTTCAGTTATCCAGAGATGCCATCAATAAGCTGGTCTCGTATCCCTGGCCTGGCAACGTTGAGGAATTGCAGAATGTCATCCATCGGGCAGCCATCGTCGCCCCTGATGGCGCCCATATCTCAGGTGATCTGGTATTTGTCATTCCTCCCGAAAAGGAAGTCCACAAGATAAATATCCTTCGGAATGAGGGGATAAGAAACTTTTTTCGGAGCCCGCTCATGCCAGCCATATTCATGTGGTTCAATATTCTAATGGTTCTTGTCATGGCGGGTTTCACATTGATTGGAGGGCCAACTCCTGCGGATAATCCTCTTGCCTCCACCCCTGGAAACCCTCTTCATCAGCGTACTACTAACCCCGGGATGCTCATCACCTGGTGGATATGGTTTCCAGTCCTGCCCATTTCGGCGTTTCTCCTGGGAAGAATATGGTGCGGAATCTGCCCTATAGCAGGAATCGGGGGACTGTTCGCCAAAATCAAGCAGTTCAATTTACCCGTGCCGAAATTGCTAAAAAAGATGGATTTCTGGATGGTGGTCGCCTCGTTCATTTTCCTGGACTTTACAGAGGAATTTTTTAGCGTGCCGAAAGTACCATGGGCTACAGGTATGCTACTGGTTGCCATCATCAGTCTCTCAGCCATCTTTTGTATTTTGTTCGAGCGAAAAACATTTTGCCGCTATATCTGCCCGCTGGCTGGAATGTTGGGAGCCTACTCTACCATGAGTATCATCGAAGTGAGAGGCAACAAGAAGGTTTGTCAGACGCAGTGTGGTCAGCATTCATGCTTCAAGGGCACACCCCAGGCCCCGGGTTGCCCAATGTTCGCTTATCCCGCATCTCTTACGACGAACGCACAGTGCATGATGTGCTTTAACTGCACCAAGAGCTGTGATAACCGTGGCGTTCAGGTCAATATCCGTCCTCCTTTGCAGGAACTGTGGCGCCAAGAGCAGCCGATATTGAGTCTGTCTCTCTTTGGTGTCATGATGGTCGGGCTGATGGCGCGCCATCAATTCACTAACCTTGCCGTCTATGTCACCTTCCAGCAGACATACAAACTGCAGGATGTGTCCATGCACACCCTGTTTTATTTTCTCTTCCTTATTTGCGCAGTTGCGCTGTTCACGATTAGCTCAATACTTTCCGCCTCTGCATCCCAGGAAAAGCTGAAGGATAACATGGCGCACTACGGCATGGCGTTCATTCCTCTCGCCTTGTCCGGACACATCGCACACATCGCTCACGAATTACTGGGCGACGGTGTCTATGACCTGCTTCGGTATCCCATCATGCTCTATCATTCCTTTGCAAGCGGAATTCCCATCGGTACCCAAATTCCTGTAATAGCTCCTTTTATACATGATCAGGTCATCTCTTTTGTAAAGTTCCTTATCATATTGGGCGGCGCGGCAGGTTCCTTGTTCACTATAGTTATGATCGCTCGCAAGGCATCAGAACGGGCTGTTTTATCAAGAATTCTCCCACATCTTGTGCTGTTCCTGTTCTTTTGTACCATCTATTTTCAAATCTTTGTTTTCGGTGATCCCAAAGAAATGCTTTCCTCTGACTCCCCGGTAGCCGATATACAGGCTTCGCCCGCCGTTCAAGCAAAAACTGTCGATTCTTCCGTCAAATCAGCAGCGGGTCCGGTTACGGCAGGAACTTCAACACAAGGCCAGGTAGCGCCGGGTCCTGTTAATATCACTTTTTCACTGACGACCCCGAATATCAGGAGCGCCACATCAGCGCGTCTTACAAGTACCAGCGTCGCAAGTTGGCTCAAGTCGGCAACGATCATTCCAGGTACGGGACAGTATAGGTTGAAGATACAAGGGCAGGTACCGGGTACTCCCAAAGGAGCTGAGGTGCGCGCGATACTTGATTTACCAACATCGCAGCAAGTCCAGTTCAGATCCATCCCAGATACTGGAGGCAATTTTGCAGGTGAAATATCCATTTCCGGCAACGACCAGAGTATTCCTTTGCTCCTTCAGGTCATAGACCCTGTTAAGAACATGGTTCTGGCGACCCACAAGGTGGTTTTTAACTAATGGATCATTTGTTTAATAAATAAAATTAACATGGATGGTCATGTTAATTTGTGAGAGAGTATAGAGATGATAGCCTTTCAGGATACCCTCATTGGAATAAAAGTCGATCAGTTCAGGCTTGATGAATACTTGGCGCAAGGTGCCATGGGATTGGTGTTCAAAGCCAAGGACACCACTTTGGACCGAACGGTCGCAATCAAGCTAATCTCCAAGAAAGATGATCTTACAGTCGCAATGGCTGAAGCTCGCAGGCGGCTCATTCAGGAGGCCCAGGCAGCCGGCAGACTGACCCACCCTAATATCGTCACCATCTATTCTTACGGGGACACTGAGGAATTCCAATACATCTGCATGGAGTATGTCGTCGGTAGGACGCTGGCGGAAGTTTTGCGGGAGTGTCCGGTTCTGGATATTGAAGAGGCTCTTTCCATTTTCGAGCAGATACTACAGGCATTGGATGCCGCCAGCCATGAAGGAATAGTTCATCGGGACATCAAGCCGGCAAATATCATCATAACCCCTGAAGGGAAGGTGAAGGTTATGGATTTCGGAATAGCCAAACTTCCCTCCCTTTCCATGACAACCACCGGAACGGTTTTGGGAACACCCTATTACATGTCCCCCGAACAGATATCTGGCCAAAAGGTCGATACACGCTCGGATATTTTTTCTGTAGGTGCGGTTCTCTATCAAGCACTTACGGGTACCAGACCCTTCGAAGGGGAGAGTACCGTCGCCTTGGTCTATAAGATCATCCAATCGGAGCCTGTTCCGGCCAACATCTTGAATGTTCGCACTTCAGCATCGGTGGCGAATGTCATCGAAAAAGCATTGGCTAAGGATCCGTGGCAGCGCTACCAGACACCTGCCGAGATGTTACAGGCTCTAAAATCTGCGGTGGTAAATCGGGAAGCCGCCAGTCCTGGTGCAGCGGAAGCCACGTTATTGCAGTCATGCCATGATGCTACGGTCATTTCGAGTCTCCAGGTAAAGCTGGCTGTAGTCCCTGTTCAGAAAACAGGAACGAAGAAAAGCCAAAGTATGCCGGATAGCAACTCGCCTCAAATACAGGTGTACCCTACCACCTCACCGACTTCTCCCAAGGCGGGAGAAGAAAAGGTGGCGGTAAAGGCGCCAGGCCCGTTATTACAGGAGATACAGTCTCCCGCAAATGCAAGGAAGAAAACTGGTTATCGTATTATTGCGGCTATCGCCATTTTGATTGTCATAGTAGCTACAGGAGTGTTAGTTTCCAAATTTTTATTGGGCAGAGTCACTCAGAGTCGGCAGGATGTCGGTGCTACGGATAAGCCGAATTCTGCCGATACAAACATGTCTCAGCAGATTCAGAGTAACGTATTCTCACCCACGTCTCCCGATAAGGGGCAGGCGCAACCTCCCGTTGTGGCTCCCATCGGAACGATTTCTTCTCAATCGAATGTTACGCCAGCGCTATCAACACCGGGATATTCTCGTACTGCCGATCCGAAAGTATCTTCACAGCAGAGTGTGACGTCGAGCAATAGAGGGGATATCTCGACCATTATCAACGCCCCAAGCAATGTGTCACCAATCTCTGTACTGCCATTTGTACCGACGGATTTCGATGCAATCTCGACCACACAGCCAGCAGCATCGATTGTCCACATCCCTGGCAGCCCATCGCTGAAGAAGACCCAGGATGTCATAATTAATCTTGGGCCAACATCCGGACAAACGACAGTATCCGAGCCGTTAGTAGCTCCAGGAGGTTAGCACGGAACAAATTGATATTTTGGGCGATGCTCATAATATCTGCCTTTGGTGGTCAATATGGAAGCTTGTGTTTGATAAAATAATGCAGTTGGAGTTTGCGTATGCGTAGAAGCTATGGGCGTCGATATGGCAATTATCAGGAGACAGATTTGAAGAGATTTTTTCAAGGAACAACAATGCCCTTAAATGAGTCAGTTTATGGAATGACAGATGTCGGGAAAAAGAGGGCTGGTAATGAGGATTCCTTTCTGTTATTATCGGAAAGACATCTGTATATTGTCTCAGATGGGATGGGTGGACACAATGCAGGAGATGTAGCGAGCGCCCAGGCCGTGGCTGCTCTGGAAAGTTTTTTTGATGATAAAAACTTATATGTGATGACACCGGATGAAATCAGGAAAACGTTGATGGATGCAGTTATGTCAGCACATAAAACAGTTCTGGAATTGAGCCGGACAAAGACTGAGTATTCCAATATGGGATGCACTCTGGTGCTTGCTTTCATTCACAACAATACATTATACACATGCCACGCCGGAGACTCGCGGGCGTATGTTATTAACCACGAAGAGATCATCCATGTAACCACTGATCATTCGGTCGTCATGGAACTTGTTGTCTTGGGTAAGATGACGAAAGAAGCAGCAAGACTCAGTCCGATGAAAAATCAGATTACGCAGGCCTTGGGACTGCCCCATTATTTCGATCCGGAGTATAATAGGTGGGAACTGAAAAAGGGAGACACTGTTCTTTTATGTACCGACGGACTTTGGGATATGCTTTCTGATGCTCAAATCCATGAGTTGATTATTTTAAACAATTCCGCCCAGGAGATATGTAAAAAGCTTATTGATTCAGCGAATCATGAAGGAGGCTATGATAATATCACGGCCGTCGTCATTACAGGGTGGGCTGAAAGCCCTTTCAACGATACTGTAAGCGAGCATGATTTGCATTTTTAAACTCCAACCTCCTCCGCTGGGTGGAAGGAGCAATTCTTTAGTGTTTGTAACCGCTAAATTCATAAGGAGATAGATCATGAAACAAAAGACTTATCAGTTTGCTTTTTCAGTTGCACTCGTTGTTGTAATAGTGGTGTTTCTATCCACTATCTTTTTGGCAAATGCGAATCTTTCTTTTGCAGCCTCAGGTAAAAAGAAATCGTCGGTAGTTGATAGAATCTCTGCTGTTGACCATAATGAAGCCCGCATCAAACAGCTTCATGGAGCGCTAAAGATCACCGATGCCCAGGAAGAGTTATGGAAAAATCTTACTCAGGTGATGCGGCAAAATGCGAAAGACATGGATGCCATTAACAAGGATATGGTTGAAAACACCAAGACAATGAATGCTGTCGAGCATATGAAATTCCATAGTCAAATTACCGAAGTTCATTTGGATCAAGTTAAGAAGTTCATCCCGCCTTTCGAGATGCTCTATGCCAGTATGTCGGATGAGCAGAAGAAGATTACCGATATTACATTTCGGACAGAGAGACATGGAAAACACAGGAGGAAATGATCGGTAATATTTTATAATCAATATTGACGCCAATCAGGCGATTGGAATTGATCCAGAAATGGAGTGACTTTATGAAAACATCAAGTACATGGAATGATAGATCCATTGTTGGCAAGATTATGATAGGGCTTGTTTTAGTCACAATGATCGGCACTATGGATGCGGCACCGGCCCTCGGTCGTGAACAAAGTACGCGAAATTATGATACCGGCCGTTACGAACACAGAGGACGTGGCTATGACCGCGACCGCTATGTGCATGACCGGCATGCACGCAGATATAATGATGGCTACAGGGAACGAGTTTATGTCCCGCCGCGTATTTATGCACCGCCTCCACCGCCGGGCATTGGTATCTTTTTCCCACCCATCTATTTGCCATTCGGACCTGTCCCAGGCTCTCGGCACAGATAAACCATGAACGTAACCGTTCACCCCCTCCCAGCGGGAGAGAGCCGGGGGAGGGGTCTGAACGCTTACCCATGAACGTATGCGAAATGTAGAACGCACTGTACCAAGCCCTTATTGCCTCCTCCGAATCAGGTCCTCAAGCACGGCTTCGTCTGTGAGTGTGCTTGTATCACCAAGGTTGGTGATGTCTCCAGCAGCGATTTTGGCCAAGACTCTGCGCATGATTTTGCCAGATCGTGTCTTGGGAAGGGCTTCAGCAAACTGGATTTTGTCGGGGGTGGCAATTGGGCCGATGATGTTTCGGACATGTTGCTTGAGAGCAACTATAAGATCGTCCATTAAGACCCCTGTCTCCACTGTCACAAAGGCATAAATGCCCTGTCCCTTACTCTCGTGTGGCATTCCCACGACTGCCGCCTCTACGACGGAATCGTGGGATACGAGCGCACTCTCCAGTTCAGCAGTACCCAATCTGTGTCCGGATACGTTGATGACATCATCAATTCTGCCCAAAATCCAGAAGTAGCCATCCTCATCTGTTTTGGCTCCGTCTCCAGTGGTATAAACTCCAGGAAACTTGGCAAAGTAAGTCTTTTTGAACCTCTCGGAGTCGCCGTAAACCCTGCGCATCAATCCGGGCCACGGTTTTTTTATCACCAGCCACCCGCCTTCATCCAGGGTGGTCTGATCTAGGCCGCTTCGGATAATTTCCGGTTGAATGCCAAAAAACGGCAAGGTAGCCGAGCCAGGCTTGCAGGGAGTCGCAGCAGGAAGCGGGCTGATCACGATGCCTCCGGTCTCTGTCTGCCACCATGTGTCCACGATCGGACACCGTCCATGACCAATTGTTTCGCGGTACCACATCCAGACTTTAGGATTGATGGGTTCTCCGACTGAGCCAAGCAGTCTGAGCGAGCTCAAGTCGTGCTGTGCGGGCCATTGGTTTCCTTCTTTCATGAGCGCTCGCAAGGCTGTCGGGGCAGTATAGAAAATGTTCACCCGATGTTTCTCGACAATTTCCCAGAAGCGGTCAGGGCGTGGATGGTTCGGTACGCCTTCAAATAGCAGACTCGTGGCGCCGTTTACCAGAGGTCCATAAACGATATAGCTGTGTCCGGTGATCCAACCGATATCAGCAGTACACCAGTATGTATCTTCATCCCTGATATCAAAAATCCATTTGTACGTTTGCATGACGTAAACAAGGTACCCGGCTGTCGTATGGAGTACACCTTTGGGCTTTCCTGTACTGCCGCTGGTGTAAAGGATGAAGAGCGGGTCTTCCGCATCCATAACCTCGGGAGTGCAGTCGTTGGAAATATCCTCCGCGCAAATATCCTCATCCCACCAGAAATCCCGCCCTCCACATATATGCGATTCCATACTCAATCTGCGCACTACAATAACGTCGGTGATGTTGGGGCACGATTGCAGCGCTTGATCAGCTTGTTCCTTGCTCTTGACGACTTTGCCCCCCCGTGTGTAGCCGTTGGCGCAAATCAATAGACGCGAATCGCAGTCCAGTATCCGGTCTTTGAGTGATTCGGCGCTGAATCCACCAAAAACCACGGAATGAATGGCGCCGATTCGGGCGCATGCCAACATGGCGATAGGCAGTTCCACGATCATGGGCAAATAGATGCTTACCCGGTCACCCTTTTGAACTCCGTGTTTCTTCAGTACATTGGCAAAACGGCAGACCTGCCTGTGAAGCTGCTGGTAGGTGAGGACTTTTTCCTCGCCTGGGTTGTCACCCTCCCAGATGAGAGCAGCTTTGTTCTTTCGCCAGGTTAGAAGATGGCGATCCAGGCAGTTCACCGTAAGGTTCAGTTTGCCGCCTACAAACCATTCGTGGATTCCCTCACTGAAATCCTCCACCATGACCTTGTCCCACTTCCGGAACCAGTCCAGTTCATCAGCTTTTTGCGCCCAAAACGCCTCAGGATCATCAATCGACCTCTGATATATCTCTTTGTATTCGTCAAGAGTCTTGAGTCTGGCTTTTTCCCGAAACTCCTCCGGAGGCATGAAAACCCGGTCTTCGCGCATCACAGAAGTAATGGTTTTCTTGTTGGGGATATCCTCAATCACCAGAGTCAACAGGTTCTTGCCGTCTTTGCGTTCATAACTGATGGCATCCACCAGCATTCGTATCAGACGCAGTCCCAGTTCAAGGTCTTCAATGTCATTAAGGGAGAGTGTGGCAGTCGGGCGATAGGGTACCGCTGTGGGATTGAATTCCTTTCCATCATCCTCCATGGTGAGGGTCAACTTCTTGTCGAGCAAGGAAAAGCCGATACCAATGGCGTGTTCCAGCTCATCCTCGTAGGCATGGGCGATTATGTTGACAAAGAGCTCTTCAAGAGCAAGGTTTGCTCCATAAATAAGGCTCTTGCTCAATCCGTGCTGTTTGCCGAAGGCATCCAATTTCTCGCCCAGTTGTTTGATTTCGCTGACTTGATTGAGCAATTGCAGACTATAGTCGTTTTGCAAGTTCCACCTCCATGGATAATTCTCCAAATCTCAATGAGTTGATTTGAGATCGAAACATAAGATATGTACTGTTGAACGTCTCCGGTAATCTTATCTGCCGGTATTTGGTACACTGCGAACGGGCATAATCTGCGCTTTTCATAAACTCCCTCTCCCAGCGGGGGAGGGTTGGGGTGGGGGATCAAAAACGTAAAATTATGCCCGTTCGCAGTATAGTTTATGCGCCAGGATGACTTCGAGTCAGCATGCCATAAATCCGAAGCAGCTTGGCCGGGAGTTCCCGGACATCAGATATCA
>SERZ01000264.1_pt1 | contig 36629 bp, 34 predicted proteins | sample 3171461 | NCBI WGS metagenome assembly SERZ01 (sample SAMN06051861, study PRJNA518727) | freshwater metagenome | biome: subpolar coniferous forest; feature: holomictic lake; material: water; isolation source: holomictic Lake 227, 6 m depth | place: Canada: near Kenora, Ontario | collected... | reverse complement strand
ACAAGGTAATAAAAATAATGGACAGCAAAGCCGATGATAGAGTATGTTGAAGCTGCATGGGTGTGAGGACCTCCAGATTTGCACATTATCATTGTTTTCTGCCGAGCTGGGGCTCGGCGTTCCCAGAGCATAGGTTTCGGTGTACCAACACTGTTGGATGTCAGGGCTGCAAGTTCAGACTGTTCCAGATCAGCCCGAATACGCACGGCATGGAGCTGATCGCCTGTGTTTCCTGGTGTACGTCATAATCCCTGAAATTTTTATACTTGTTGCCAGGAAAACAGAGAGCCTCATCAAGAATCGCGAACGGCTCTATCACTGCCAACGAAGGAAGTTGCCTGCCATAGAACTCGAATTGAGAGAGGCTTCCTCGCAAAGAAATTGGAGAATATCTGCCCATCCCGTATTTTATCGGAGTGCATCAAAATACGAACCTAACCATCAGGGTACCAGCATCATGACGATGACGACAAAAAGAGAGCAGGTTAGCTTCAAACTTGAGACCAACACCAAGCGGCGTCTTGAAGCCCTTGCCGCTGCAACCAGAAGAACGAAAACCTTTGTCCTTGAAGAGGCTATTAATCACTACCTTGACCTCAATGAATGGCAGATTAAAAGCATTGAGGAGGGTCTTGAAGATGCCAGAGCCGGCAGAATCATTACTCATGAAACCCTTGTAGCAAAGTGGGAGAGGCGAGTTGAAGATAGTCTGGACTGAGAAGGCAGAGAAACGCCTTATGGAAATTGAGGCTTACATCAAGCAGGAGAGCGAAAAAGCTGCAAGAAAAACTGTGTTGAGCCTCGTCAACAAGACTATGAAGCAATTAACACTGTATCCCGGAAGCGGCAAGCCCGGGCGAGTTTATGGCACAAGAGAGTTGTTCTTTTCGGATATCCCCTGGCTGATTGTTTATACTGCAGATGCCACAACGGTAACAATTATCACGGTGTTTCATACCGCCCAAAACTACCATTCGTAGTGGCAAGTTACCATCAAACCGGGTAAAGTTTGACATTAAAGCCGCGGTGAATGAGAGTTATAATTGGTGTGCTTTCACCGGAATGGTGATCGAGTTCATTGCTTTTTTTGGCATCAACAGATTTCGAGAAGAGTGACGTTTTAGTGTTTTATTGTACCGACATCAGGTGTGGCCTATCATTTCATGTCGAAGCTTCAAGGAGAAGTGCCGAGCTGGGGCTCGGCGTTCCCAGGGTATATACAGGTTTCAGAGTGCAAACACTGATGGATTCGAGGGCTGCAAGTTCAGTTCGTTTCAAATCGGCCCGGAAAGGCAGGGTACGGAACAGGTTTACACCGTCAGGATTTATGTCACGAATGGGTTGCTTGTCGCAGTACCTGCTCAGCCTATCGGTTAAGACTTTGTCCGGTGTGCGCGGCGGCTTTGAGTGCTGCGGCATGGACTACGGGATTAACTCGCAGCATGAGACGACCGGACGCTGGTTTTTCGGGTGCCTGTCCCAACTTCTCGCAGGCCGACAGGTAATCATCTATCGCTTCATGGAATGCCTGGGTAAACTCAGCCACTGAATCACCATGGAAGCTTATCAGGTCATCTATACCGAGTACTCGCCCAACCAGAATATTATCGTCAGAGTCAAATTCCAAGCTGGCCTTATAGCCACGGTAAGCCATCGTGTTTTTCATGGGGTGATCTCCAGTTTTATCAAAAACTCTCCCGGCCACCTTGACGCGATAGATAAGTGCCTCGCGCTGAGGATGCGGGCGGTGAAAATGGGGGCATTCACTCCTCTATAATGCGACTGGCGACAACTATCAAATATATTGAATGATGGGAAGAGTTTGTGTTGTTTTTTTTAATTTCCATCAGATGGCAGCGCCAAAGAGGGAGTTCTGTTCGAAACGGGGTTTGATGCTATCATCCCCGCTCAGCCGTTGGAATGAAGTCGCCCTGAATTCGCTCAGCCTCTCTCATCGGCAATCCTGCTGCTTTAGCAAATTCGGGCCAGCGTTTGATGGCGGCAGTTACACTCTTGATAATTCCTTTGTAGTCGGGTACCAGAAAGCGATCCCCAACAGCATAATAATCGTTGCGGTTAATGTTGCGGAATTTGCATAGGGGAAGTGCCGAGCTGTCGTGAGAAGTCAAGACCACAACATATCAATCGCGATTTCCATACAGGGAGTGCCGGGGCTTTTCTCAACCGTGATCGATTTACCATGCAGATGATAGCTCAGTTGGCTGTGCGGTCTTGGATTGGAGAGAACATTGGGGTTCAGCACTGCATAATTTATTCCTCCCTCATGTCGAGTGGAGAAGGTGAGCAGACCGGGATGACCTTCCCGATGGATTCTCGATCCGATGGATTGCGTGAAGGTGTAATCGGTTTTATGAAGGAGATTTGGATAGATTTCAGCGGACTGGCGAAAATCGAGAAGAGCTGCATCACATTTTACGGTGTAGAGTTGGCGCTGAGTAACGACCTCTTCTTTTTCAAAGTTAGCGTCGCAGAGTAACCCCCGAACCCAGTGGCAGGCTGATTCATGGACGGATGTTTCGAGCCTGTCGCTGCCATACCAGACACCGAATGAACCGTCTGAAAATCGGCTTGCCTGCCGGTTTTTAAATGGCCAGGTTATTGCTTTGTACCATACGGCATCTTCAAAGGGACGATGAATTTCCGGGGTGTGCGACTGATAGTGGCTCGGTTTTGCATCGGATTCTGCCTGACGAGCCACTTCCCACTCTTCCGGGTTGCTACTCAAATCGTCGAACAGGTTCTCTGATTCACCCAGGTGGACAATGTTGCGCAGCAACTCCTGATGAATGTCTGCTACAGTGAGATGGGTGAATAACTTTTCCATTGGTGCGACTTGTTATATTGCAAGTGCACGGTCGAGATAGAATCGCACCATCAAGAGACCGGCAAATCCCCACTCTTTGATGACTTCTACCGGGGTAAGGTTATCGAAAGCCTTGTTCCGCGTGGATATCCAGCGATAAACGAGATCACGGTTTTTCGGAAACAGCAGACGCAGATTTTTGTGGATGGCCAGCAAATGACCGACCCGTTCATACTGGTCTCGACTGGTGCCGATGGGTTCGCCTTTGCGGTAACGTGTCAAGGCGGCCCTGTTGGCTGGCGCAAGTCCTAAAAGGATAGCCTGATCTTCTGTCGTTAGTTTCCACTGGTCGAACAGCGTCATTACCATTTTGGCTAATGCTCCACGATCTTTTGATGTGATGGTTTGACGCTCAAGTACGGTGTCCATTGTTTGCTCCAATTGTGGTGAAGTCTATTAAAAATATAGGCAATAGTTTTTATTGGAACAAAAAATGTTTTAATAGTATTATATGTGCGCTGTGTAAAGCACTCTTCTCCCAGCTTAATTCATCTGTCGAATATTATGAACTCTTGCTTTCATTGACGCTCTCAGGCACCACCGATTGGCATTCGACAGCTATCTTTTCCCGACCTTCCTTAACGGGAAAATGCCAGAATCATCCCTGACTTTTTTATTCCCTGAACCGGCTCAACTTTATGTAATTTTACTATGTTTGGTTTCAGCGCGATGCTTGTGAAGAGGCATCTGTTTCTGACGGGTGGTTTATTAATGATCTCAATGCCGTAAGGGCTTGTAGAATTAGAGTGTACCAATGAATAGCGTGAGTCTGAAAAAGCTGGAATTTGACCGGGTTGCTGATTATGCTTCGCATTTTTGCCTTTCGGCGATGGGGCGCGACAGGCTTCTGGCGGCGGAGCCGCAGGTGGAGCGGGGGGCGCTTGTGGCGGAGCTTGAGCGTGTGCTGGAGTTGAGGAATCTGCTCGATGAGGGGCTTGCGCTTCCGTTTTCTTTTTTGCCTGACACTCGACCGCTCCTGAAGAAGCTGGAGCTGCTGGGGAGTTATCTTGAGCCGGAGGAGTTGCAGGATATCCATCATCTGCTCTTTTCGTCGGTGCAGTTGCGCAAGTTCATGTACCTCAATCGTGAGGTTTATCCTCTTCTCAATGAGTTTACCATAAGGCTCTGGCTTGAGAAGAGCCTTCAGACCTCGATTCGCCGTGTTATCGATGAGCAGTCGCGGGTGCGGGATACGGCCAGCGATGCTCTCCTTTTGCTGCGGCAGGAGTTGAGAAATAGTCGTGACCTGATTCGGCGGAAAATGGAGCGTCTTCTTCGCCGCTGCCAGGAGAGCGGGTGGCTGATGGAGGACACCGTGGCGATCAAGAACGGGCGGTTGACCCTTGGCCTGAGGGTGGAGTACAAGTACAAGATTGCGGGTTATATACAGGATTATTCGGGGAGCGGGCAGACGGTCTTCATCGAGCCCGCCGAGACGCTCGAGATCAGCAATCGCATTCAGGATCTGGAGATAAGCGAGCGACGGGAGATCGAGCGTATTCTCAAGGCGGTGTCGGATGAGCTGCGGGGTGAGCTTGAAAATCTTCGTCATAATGAAGGTATTCTTGGTGAGTTTGATTCATTGTATGCTCGTGCGCGCTTTGCTGTTGAAACCAGAGCGGTGCTTCCTGGTATTTCCGAGGGGCAGATGCTTCGCATTGTCAGGGGGTTTCATCCCTGGTTGCTGATTTCGCACCGTGAGCGGGAGGTTGTGCCGCTCGATCTCGAACTGGATGAGCGGGAGCAGGTAGTGGTGATTTCAGGGCCCAATGCCGGTGGCAAGTCGGTGGCGATGAAGACCGCTGGTCTGCTCTGCTGTATGCTGGGGCATGGGTATCTCTTGCCTTGCAGTGAGAGTTCGGTCTTTCCGCTCTTCAGCGATATTTTTATAGAGATCGGTGACGACCAGTCTATCGAGAACGATCTTTCAACCTTCAGTTCTCATCTTGGTGAAATCCGCAAGATTATGGATGTTGCCGGGGCGCGGGATCTGGTGCTGATCGATGAGCTTTGTGCGGGTACGGATGTCGAGGAGGGTGGAGCTATCGCCCGTGCCGTGATTGAGGAGCTGCTGAGTCGGGGTACCAAGACCATTGTGACGACGCATCTCGGGGAGCTGAAGGCTTATGCGCATGATCGAGATGGGGTTGTCAACGGTGCCATGGAGTTCAACCGGGCAGGGCTGGTGCCTACTTTCCGATTTGTCAAGGGGTTGCCAGGCAGCAGTTTTGCCTTTGCCATGATGCAGCGGATGGGTTTTTCGAGAGAGATGGTTGAGCGGGCAAAGGGATTCATGCAGGATGAGCGGATTGGGCTTGATCGCATGCTCGACAAGCTGAGCCGGTTGCTTGAAGAGAATCGGGTTTTGAAGCGGCAGCTCAGAGAGGAAAAAGAGGCGATAGAGGAGAGGGAACGATTGCTGCGTATTGAAGAGGCGAGGCTTGAGCGTAAGAAGCGTGATCTTAAGCTTGGCGCTTCAAGGGAGCTGCAGAAAGAGGTGGAACATGCCCGAAAGGAGATCAGGGAGATTGTGCAGGAGGTGAAAAGCGCTCCTTCTGACGACAAGAGGGTGCAGGAGGCGCGGAAAAAACTTGGTGCAAAAAAGCAGGAAGCCGAAAAAAGCGAGTCTCTGCTTCTTGCTGAAACAGCGGTCAAGGGTGACGTAACTATACGTGAGGGAGATCTGGTGAGGATTCTCGATACAAGTACTTCCGGTGAGGTTGAGAGTATCAATGCCGGAGGGAGTGTTGTGGTGCGGTGTGGTAATTTTCGCTTGACCACCTCACTGAAAAACCTCGAGAAGACTTCTAAAACCCAGGTCAAGAAGATTGTTCGTGAGCCTGAAGCGCACCAGCCAAAAGCTTCATGGTCGGCCATTACCGGAGATATCGAGTCAACACGGGTTGATTTACGGGGTATGACCGGTGATGAGGCTATCATGGCAATTGAGCGTTTTATCGATACCATGCGGTTGAACCGTATTGAGTCAGCCACCATTGTGCATGGCAAGGGAACCGGCTCTTTACGACAGCGAACAGCGGAGTTTTTGCAGCAGCACCGCCATGTGAGGAGTTTCCGACTTGGCGAGTGGGGAGAGGGCGGTGCGGGAGTGACGATTGTTGAGCTGGACTAAAAGGTAAATATTGTTCTGTGTCGTGCAGATACATTGAAAAACAGCTTTCAATACTGTATCTTGAGCCGAAGGGCCATCGCTTTGGTGGCGTGTATTATTTGGGGTATTTAACCATAAAATCCACCAGGGTTTGAAAGAGCAGAACGAATCATATCTGACCATACCCAATCAGTTGACTGCGTTGAGGATTCTGCTTGTTCCGGTTTTTGTGGTGCTTCTTTTGCAGGTTGATCCCTACTACAAGCTGGTTGGGGTAATTGTATTTGCGGTAGCATCACTTACCGATCTCTATGACGGTTATCATGCAAGAAAATACGGTGTGACCACCCGACTTGGTGCTTTTCTCGATCCGCTGGCCGATAAATTGCTGATTTCAGCCGCTTTTCTGCTCTATGTCTGGATGGGCTATCTTGTTCTCTGGATGGTGGTGCTTGTTGTTGTCAGGGATGTTGTGGTCACCGCTCTCAGGATTTATGCCGAAGTCAAGGACAGGCCTGTAGTGACAAGCATGGAGGCGAAGTACAAGACTCTGGCGCAAAATGTTTTTGTCTATGTCATCATGGTTCTTATCCTGCTCAAGGAGGCATCGTTTTTCGGCAAGGATGTTTCGCTTACGATCAACAGTTTTCTCCTTTCCGGTTATCTCGACTATATCATGCTTGCGGTGACGGTTTTTACGGTCTATACCGGCATATCCTATCTGGTGAGCAACTGGCGGATCTATCTTCAGAGCCGCCCCTGAGATGAAGCTACTCGCAGCCAGAATCCTTTCGACCTGTTTGGGGCTGGGATTTTTTCCTGTAGCTCCCGGTACGGTTACAAGTGTTGCGGCGGTTCTGCTCTATCTCTTTTTTCCGGCGCTTCACGACATGACTGTGCTGCTCTCTCTTGTCTTTCTGACAGCAGTTGCCGGTGTATGGTCTGGTACACTGATGGAGAAGGAGCATGGCGATGACCCGTCAATCGTGACGATTGACGAGCTTTCAGGTCAGTGGCTGGCGCTGGTGGCTCTGCCCGGAGGACTTTTTCCGGCGCTGCTCTCTCTTCTCTTTTTCCGTTATTTCGATATTGCAAAGCCCGGCCCGGTCGATGCCGCGCAGCGACTTCCGGGTGGATGGGGGATCATGACTGATGACCTGCTTGCAGGTTTATTTGCAAATCTTTCTGTGCACGCTCTGCTTGCCCTGCTTTCCTTCTTTCACCTCTCAGTCTCCCTGTAAAACCGCTTGATCTTTTCTGTCATGGCAGGGGTATCGAAACCTATTTCACGATAAAGGTCGTCGATATGTCCATGCGTTACAAAAGCATCGGGCAGGGCGATTTTCAGCACGGGACGGTTAAGTCCGGCGCTGTTGAGGTGGTCGATTACGGCGCTGCCGAGTCCGCCGATCAGACTGTTCTCCTCAATGACGGCAAAATGGGTGGTGTTTGATGCAAGCTCATCAATCAGACCTGTGTCGAGTGGTTTGAGAAAACGCATGTTGACAACAGTAGTGTCGATTCCCTCTTCTTGCAGCACAGCGGCAACCTCGAGGGCTTTTCCGACGAGAGGGCCCATGGCGAGAAGCGCCAGACCGTTGCCACTTCTCACGATCTCACCTTTTCCAATGGGAATTGAACTGAAGTTTTTGCGCAGGGTGATGCCTGTGCCGTTGCCTCTTGGATATCTTATGGCAACCGGGCCGTTGATGTCGTTGAGGGCGGTGTAGAGCATATCGCGCAATTCCTGCTCGTTGGCAGGGGCCATGATGACAAGGCCAGGTACGGCATGCAGCCAGGAGAGATCGAATGCGCCGTGATGGGTAGGGCCGTCCTCTCCGACCAGACCGGCTCGGTCAATGGCAAAGACAACGTGCAGCTTTTGCTGTGCGACATCGTGCATCAACTGGTCAAAGGCGCGTTGCAGGAAGGTGGAGTAGATGGCGCAGACCGGTTTGTAGCCCTGTGCGGCCTGTCCGGCGGCAAAGGTTACGGCATGTGGTTCTGCTATGCCGACATCATAGAAACGGTTCGGCAAAGCGTTCTGGAAGAGGTCAAGTGATGTGCCGCTTGGCATGGCCGCAGTAATGGCTGTGATTTTGCTGTCTTTCAGGGCAAGCTCCACCAGCGCTTCACCAAAAACCTCCTGGTACTTGGGCGGGAGCGAGGTGTCGGCTGCTTTCAGCGACTTTCCGGTGACGGTATCAAAGCCGCCGCTGTGTGCGTGCCACTTGCTCTGGTTCTCTTCTGCCGGTTTGAACCCTTTTCCTTTTGTGGTGATGATATGGAGCAGCTTGGGGTGGGGAAGTGACTGCATCTCCTTGAGCGCCTTGACAAGCTGTTCCATGTTGTGTCCATCGATCGGTCCGAAATATCTCAGGCCGAGCGCCTCGAAAAATGCGCCGGGGGTGAGAGCGGCCTTGAATCCCTCCTCGATTTTTCGGACAGCAGTTTTGGCGGTCTTGCCCAGGTCATTGTTGAAGAGCGAGATCGATTGCCAGATAAATTTTCGTGCCTTGTTGTAGGTCTTGTTGAGGGTTATGTTGACAAGATGGGTTTTCAGCCCCCCTGTGCTGGGTGAAATAGCCATCTGGTTGTCGTTGAGGATGACGAGCACATCGCTTTTCAGGTCTCCAAGGTGGTTCATTGCCTCGAAGGCCATACCTCCGGTCATGCTGCCATCACCAATGACGGCGATGACCTTTTCATTGGTGCCTGCCAGGTCTCTTGCTGCTGCCATGCCTGCCGCAGCGGAAATAGAGGTTGAAGCGTGCCCGGTTCCGAATGCGTCATGCGGACTTTCCGATATTCTTGGAAACCCGGCAAGTCCACCGTACTGGCGGTTGGTCTGCATCCGTTCTTTTCTGCCAGTCAGGATTTTATGGACATAAGCCTGGTGGCCGACATCCCAGATGATTTTGTCACGCGGAGTGCTGTAAACATGATGCAGCGCAACAGTCAGTTCTACAACCCCGAGGGTTGATGCAAAATGGCCGCCATTTTCCGATACCAGTTTTATTACCTCTTTTCGGCACTCATCCGCAACTGTCTGAAGTTCAGGGATAGTGAGGTTTTTCAGGTCTTCAGGTGAACGGATTTCAGAGAGGGTGGTTATATGTTTTGTGTGGTGAACCGGTATGGAATCGGGCATCTGTTTCAGGGCTTCATGTTATTATCATAATCCTTTAACAAGTGACAACCATGCAGAAGGCTTTGCAGTTCCTCTGGTCATCCGATACACCTTTGCTGGCTTTTAAATGCCGCTTATCTGGAGAAGGACGCTTCGCTTTTCGCGGGCTCCGTCAAGTTCCACAAAAAAGAGTGACTGCCACGTTCCAAGCAGGAGTTTTCCTCCACTGAAGGGAATTGTTTCGGAACTGTTCATGAAGAGCCCGAGAAGATGGGAGTGGGCGTTGTGACGGCCATCGAGCGGATCGAGATTGTGCAGGTAGTTGCCATCTTTCGGGACAAGGCGTTTCAGCCAGGTTTCCATATCCTCAAGCAACCGTTCCTCTTTTTCATTGATATTGACAAAGGCGGTTGTGTGCTGGCTTATGACGGTCACGGTACCGCAGTCGAGCCCGGAATTGGATAGTGCTGTTACAACTTCGGCTGTTATATCGATTATTTCAACGGGCTTTGTGGTGCAAAGCGTAATGGTTTTTGTAATGCATTTCATGGCATGAAGCTGTCAAAGGTTGTTTTCACCAGGGTTAAAACCCCAGAGTGAATAGGAATACTTTTTTCTGGCCCTTGAGTCATTACTTGACGGCTCTCTTTCTGAAGGTTATGACTATGCCTTCATGAGGAGCGAGACTTACCTGGATTGCGTTCTCCGTAAACTCAATATCGTCGTTCTTGTTGTCGGATGCAGTTGTGAGCAGCTCCAGCGTATCGACTGCGACGAGATCAAGCGAAGGGTGGTAAAACTCTATGGCAATGCCTGTTGCGTTGAAGTTGGCAAGTACATAGGCGTGTTCATCTTCGGTAAAGCGGTGGAATCCGAAACAGTGCGAGTTGCTCACTCCGTTCAGATCCAGCTTTTCGATTTGGCCGTTCTGAAAGAGCTGGCTTTTCTGCAACCGGAAGAGTGTTTTGTAAAGCTTTTCCAGTTCTCCATCTTCAGGTTCTGGAGCCTGTTTGAGCAGTTGTACAGGAATTTTCAGCCGGTATCCTTCCATCTGATCCTGATGGACAAGATGCATGCCTGGAGCTGTAAGAAGTACAAGAGCGGCAGCTTTGTTGTTCAAACCGATATTTTCGGCAGCCCTCGGCTCGTCGTGGTTTTCAATAAACCGGCAGAGATGTTTCTGGTACTCCCACTGGGCCATCATGTGGCCTGTCAGTTTTTCAACATTGACGGGGGCACTGCTGAGATAGTCGTAAAAGGGTTTGTCGTAGGTAAAGTCAAATCCCTGCTGCTGGAGTTCCCACTCCTTGTTCCAGTATGATTCCGCCAAAAAGAGAAAGCCGGGGTGACGATGCTTAACGGATGCGATTGCCCTTGGCCAGAACTCTTCCTGCATGGGGCCTCCCAGGTTGCTCCAGGTAGTATTGAAAACGCTTTTGAGAATCAGCATGGCGACGTCGCATCTGACGGCATCACAGAGTGCACTTATCCTGAAAAGGTTCTCTGTCATCATTTTGTGCGTGCCCTTTTCAGCGTAGTTGAGCTGTAGCGTGTCTGTCCATGGGGCAAAGTAAGGGTCTTTGCCATAAGCAAGGTATTTTCCCCGGGTGTATTCAAAGCCGGATTCGGGATCCTGGCTCTGTTCCTCACTTGAAACAGGAATGAAAAACTCCGGGTGTTCCGGCAGCCATTCGTTGTCAAGCGCAAGGTGGTTTGGTACAAAGTCAAGCATCAGTTTTATGCCGCATGCGTTGAGTTTCTGGCGGAACAGAATGAGTTCCTGTTCTCCGCCAAGTGCTTCGTTGACGGTATATGAGGGAATGGAATAGGGCGACGCGGCTATATCGGCGGGCTGAACCAGGGCAGTGTGTTCGAGGAATGAGCTTCTGAGGCCCTGGTGCGCAGTTGCAATTGCCTTGCTGTACTGGCTGGGTTGCCATACACCCATCAGCCATACGAGGTCAAAGCAGCAGCTTGAAAAAAAGGTGAACTCCTCTTCGGGAATGTTACCAAGCGTTATGGTACGGTTATACTTTCTGCTCAGTTTCAGCAGCCATATCCTGGTATTGATTTCGTAAACGAGAGGAAACATTGATCGAATTGTTAGGGTGTATGCAATTTTTTTGCCGTAAATATAGCAACTCTTCGAGCAAAAGTGAGCGATCAGGCGTTAAAAAAACAAATATACCGGAAAGGTTGTCTGAAAGGGTGCCTGAATGAGCTTTTTACTGGAAAATGGTTGACAGGTTATGGATTGAATCGTGGCGCAGGGCTTCGGTCTCTCCGTGCCTCGGGGAAAGGATTTGTAAAAAGGGTAAAGTTATACGAAATTCAACTGAAGATTCTGGCGCTGTCCGGGCCATGAGAGGGCAGGGAGTGCTATAACTGTTAACAGGTGTTCAGAAGTTTTGACGGATTTTTTAAATGATCTCAATGAAGTACAGCGCAGTGCCGTAAGCGCTACACTCGGGCCTGTCATGGTGCTGGCGGGTGCCGGATCCGGCAAGACCAGGGTTATTACATACCGTATTGCATATCTTATCAGAAATGAGGGGGTGGCTCCCCGGAATATTCTCGCATTGACCTTTACCAACAAGGCTGCAGGTGAGATGCGTCACCGTGTTGACACCCTGTTGCATAGAGGCAGTTCAAGCGGTTTGTGGATTGGAACCTTTCACTCGGTGTTTGCCCGTCTTCTGCGTGAATACATTCACCTGATAGGCTACGACCGGAACTTTTCGATTTTCGATTCAGAGGACAGTAAAAGCCTTATGCGGCAGTCAATGAGTGAACTGGACATCTCCCAGGAATCGGTGCCGGTCAATACGATTCAGGGGATGATCAGCAGGGCAAAAAACAGCTTTATTCTGCCTGCCGAGTTTCACTCGAAAGCCTCTGACTATAACCAGCAGAAAGCTTCACAGGTCTACGAACTCTACACCCGAAAACTCAGGGAGAACAACGCCCTTGATTTTGATGACCTGCTTATCAAGCCGATTGAACTCTTCAATGCCCGACCAGAGGTACTTTCGGAGTTGCAGGAGATGTTTCGCTATATCATGATTGACGAGTACCAGGATACCAACCGGGCGCAATACCTTGTGGCAAAAATGCTCGGAGCCCGTCACCGCAATATTTTTGTTGTGGGTGATGATGCCCAGTCAATCTATTCCTGGCGAGGTGCCGATATATCCAATATCCTGAACTTTCAGGATGATTATAACGATGCTCTCACCTTCAAGCTTGTAGAAAATTATCGCAGTACCGGAAATATCCTCAAGGCGGCCAACAGCGTCATCAGCCGCAATCAGCGACAGATCAAGAAAGAGTTGATTTCCCACCGGGACGAAGGGGAGCCACTGACGCTTATCGAGGCATTCAATGAGCGGAACGAGGCGGAAAAAATAGGCAACTACATCCATTCGCTCCGTTCGAAACAAGGCTATGAGTACCGAAGTTTCGCTGTTTTTTACCGCACCAACGCCCAGTCGCGGGTGCTTGAGGATCTCATGCGCCAGCAGAAAATTCCCTATCGCATTTTTGGAAGCGTTTCATTCTACAAGCGCAAGGAGATCAAGGATGCTGTTGCCTATCTTCGTTTTATTCTTAATGAGCGTGACAGTGAATCACTCTTGAGAATTATCAATTTCCCTCCCCGAAAAATCGGCGAAGTCAGTATCAACAAGCTTAAGGAGTTTGCTGAAAAAGAGGATATAACTCTTTATGAAGCCATTCGGGGAGCTGCAGAGGGAGGATTTCCTGCTCGGTTGCTCAATGCCCTCAACTCTTTCAGCAGTGTCATCGAGGCGCTTAAGGTGCTCAGAGAGAGTGGAACTGTCTTCGACGTTTTGACGGAGCTTTTCAGCCTTACCTCCATTCCATTGCTGCTGCAGGCAGAAAATACTCCTGAATCACTGGCGCGTCACGAAAACCTTCAGGAACTGCTCTCCATGGCAAGGGATTTTTCTGACCATAATCCCGATACAGGTTCGCTTTCTGATTTTCTGGAGAATATCTCTCTTGCATCAGATTATGAAGAGACGCAGGATTCCGATAATTTTGTTTCTCTCATGACGGTTCATGCAGCCAAAGGTCTTGAGTATCCGGTGGTATTTGTCACCGGCCTTGAAGAGAGGCTCTTTCCCCTCAACTGTTATGAGCCTGAAGAGCTTGAGGAGGAGCGCAGACTTTTTTATGTTGCGGTTACAAGGGCGCAGGAAAAGATATTTCTTTCATGGGCGCAGAGTCGTTACCAGTATGGTCAGCAGCATTATTGCATTAAATCGGTTTTTATCAGTGAAATCGACTCTACGATAGTTCAGACCGAGAGTGGTACGCTTCTTTCAGATCGTCTTGTGAAAGAAAAATCTGAATCAGGGTTTTCTTCCCAGTCTGGACGATATCAATCGAAAATGGCCACGCCATCTCCTGCTGCGGCAACTTCCGGAGGTCAGCCAAAGCCTGCACGTTCAGGACTTCGTCAGGGGACAATGGTGCATCATGCCTTGTTTGGTCCCGGAACCGTCCTTGATGTCCAGGGAAGCGGGGCAAAGCAGAAAGTCAGGATAAGTTTTCGCAGTGCAGGGGAGAAGACGCTGATGGTGCAGTATGCCAATCTCAAAATTCAGCAGTAAGGCGATGATAAACCCAGTGCGCTTCAAGCAAAAATGTGCAGCAGTATGAAGATTCTTTTCGGTGTTCAGGGGACGGGAAATGGCCATATAAGCCGCAGCCGGGAGCTTGTTCGCAAGCTCAAGGCTGACGGCCATGATGTTGATGTTATTGTCAGCGGAAGAAAAGCTGAGGAGTTGAAGGAAATAGAGATATTTGAACCTTACCGGGTGATGAAGGGCATGACGCTTGTCACCTTCAAGGGAAAGCTCAACTATATCGACACCATGTTTCAGCTTGACCTTAGCAGTCTGGTCTCTGATATTATGATGCTCGAAACCAAAGGAACAGATCTCATCATTACCGATTTTGATCCGATTACCTCAATGGCGGCAAGGTTAAGAAATATTCCCTGCATGGGTTTCGGTCATCAATATGCTTTTCGTTATAACATTCCCTTTGCCAAAGGAAATATTTTTGAAAAATATACCCTGCTGAATTTTGCTCCTGCCCGCTACAATGCCGGGCTTCACTGGAACCATTTCAATCAGCCGATTTTTCCCCCTGTCATTCCCTCGACGCTCTATACCGAGGCTCTCAGGCCTGTTATCAAGGAGAAGATTCTTGTCTACCTGCCTTTTGAGGAGGTGGAAGATGTTTCGGCCTTTGTTACTCCTTTTGATGGATACGAGTTTTTTATTTACGGTAAGGTGACTGAGGACAGCGATGAGGGACATCTGCATTTCAGGGGGTACTCCCGTGAAGGTTTTCTCTGCGACCTCATGGAGTGCAGCGGAGTTGTCTGTAATGCGGGCTTCGAGCTTCCAGGCGAGGCGCTTCATCTTGGCAAAAAGCTGCTGCTCAGGCCTCTTGATGGTCAGATCGAGCAGGAATCCAATGCCCTGGCCATGGATCAGCTTGGATATGGCATGGTGATGCACTCCCTGCAAAGCCCGGTTCTTGCCGAGTGGCTGCAACATCCCTGCAGGGAGCCGTTGCACTATGCAAGAACGGTGGATTATATTGCCGAGTGGATAGGCAGTGGTCACTGGGGAGAGTTGGCTAAATATACCGAAGCTGCCTGGCTGGAAAAGTCTTGACACCGTTCATTATGCTGTTCAGGGAGCTTGTAACGCAAAGCAGGAGTTGTCGGAGATTTGATGCAACTTTTCCGGTTACCGAAGATGAGGTGCGTAACCTTGTTGAGCTTGCCTGTTATGTGCCGTCCGCAAAAAACCTTCAGCCGCTGAAATTTATTTTGGTTTGTGATCCACCTGCAGTGTCGGCTCTTTTTCCTCTTCTTTCATGGGCAGGATATCTTTCAGACTGGTCTGGTCCAGAGGAAGATGAACGTCCAAGGGCCTTTATCATCATGCTTGGCGACCAGCGGATAAGCCAGGACTTTGCCTGTGACAGTGGAATCGCTGCCCAGACCATTCTTCTTGGAGCGACAGCTTCAGGTCTTGGAGGGTGTATTGTTGCCTCTCTTGATCGTGCAAAAATAAGGGAGTTGTTCAATATTCCGGAGAGTTTTTCAATTCTCATGGTCATTGCACTCGGAAAGCCTGCTGAGACTATTGTCATTGACCAGATGGAGGCTGATGCTTCAGTTCGCTACTTCCGGGATGCTCACGGTATTCACCATGTTCCAAAAAGGGTGCTTGAAGAGCTTCTTGTGAAGTTTCATTAATCTGCATTTTTTGTGAAGAGAGATGATTCGTATCGATGAACTGCTCAGGGCCTATCATCAGGGATTTTTTCCAATGTCTGACCCCTCAGATCGCAAAGTCTACTGGTGTCAGCCATACAACAGGGCGGTTTTTTTTCTCGAATCCTACCGGCCTTCGCGGGATGTTTTGCGTCTGCAGAGAAAAAAAGAGTTCAGAGTGACAATTGACAAGGATTTTGAGGGGGTGATTCGCGGCTGTGCGGCTCCTCGAAAAAATGATAATGAAACCTGGATTTCCGGGGAGATTATCGAAGCTTACCTCAAGCTTCACCATCTTGGACTGGCTCACAGCTTTGAATGCTGGTATCAGGGTGAACTTGCCGGAGGGTTGTATGGTATCGCAATGGGAGGTGCTTTTTTTGGAGAGTCAATGTTTTCGAAGCGTTCTTATGCATCCCAAATAGCTTTTGACCGTCTGGTGTTCCATCTGAAAATGAAAGGCTATCTTCTGCTCGATGCCCAGATCATCAATCCCCATCTTACAAAACTTGGTGCGGTTGAAATCACTCATGCGGAGTATATGGAGCTTCTTGGCAATGCGTTGAAGAAAAAGATTATTTTTCTCTAAGCAGGGGAAAAAATGGTACCTTATTTGTCGATGGTTTTTCCCTCCCTTCGAGGGAAGACCTTTTGTGATTATTGACCTTTAACCGGGGGAGTGTTTATGTTGTCGAGGGACTTAACGGAAAACCAGTCAGAGACCAGGGTTATCATTTATTCAGGAAAAGGGGGCACGGGGAAAACCACCATTTCATCATCGACCGCCGTGGCCTTGGCACGGCAGAACAAGAAGGTGCTCATCATGTCATCCGATCCGGCCCATTCGCTTTCGGATGTGTTCAATACCCGCATAAGCCGCAACGATCCCCAGAAGATCGAACACAATCTCTACGGGCTCGAAGTCGATACGATTTACGAGCTTAAAAAGAACATGTCCGGGTTTCAGAAGTTTGTCTCTTCTTCCTATAAAAACAAGGGGATTGACAGTGGTATGGCAACAGAGCTGACCACCCAGCCCGGCCTTGATGAAATTTTTGCCCTGAGTCGCCTGCTTGATGAGGCGCAGTCAGGAAAATGGGATGTCGTTGTGCTCGATACCTCTCCGACCGGCAATACTCTTCGTCTCCTTGCCTATCCGGAGATCATTATCGGTGGCAATATGGGCAAGCAGTTTTTCAAGCTCTATAAAAGCATGTCATCGCTGGCTCGTCCGCTCAGTGGCAACTCCATTCCCGACGATGACTTTTTTAACGAGGTCAATGTACTGCTCAAGCAGATGGAGGATATCAACAAGTTCATTCTCAGTCCCGAAGTTACCTTCCGCCTGGTATTGAACCCTGAAAAGCTCTCAATACTTGAGACAAAACGAGCATACACCTTTGTGCATCTCTACGGAATCAATGTTGACGGTATTGTCATCAACAAGATTCTGCCCACTTCAAAAACGGTTGGTGAGTATTTTGAATTCTGGGCAGATCTGCACAGCAAATATCTGATGGAGATCGACAACTCTTTCTATCCCACTCCTGTTTTCCGCTGTCATCTGCAGAGAACCGAGCCGATAGGGACGGATGCACTCTACGAAATCAGCAAACTGGTTTTTGGTGAGCAGAAGCCTGACAAGACTTTTTATTCCGGAAAGAATTTCTGGATTGAAAGCAAGGTTAATGCTGCAACTGAAGACCATCGGGAAATTCTCTGTATCAAAATACCTTTTCTCAAGGATGCTGAAGAGGTTGTTGTTGACAGGATGGGCACCGATATTGTCGTTACCGTGGACAGGGCCCAGAGGATCATTACCTTGCCGAGAGCACTCTACAGCCTTGAAATGGAAAAGTATATCAGGGAGGATAATCTTTTGCGGGTAGTATTCAGGGAAATCCCTGTTGAAAAGGAAGATGCGGAGCTGAGCGTGAACAAAAATATGCTCGACAAGCTCCGTTCGATGAGGCGATTGAAGATATAGCAGAAGCAGTTAACACTGCGGTGAAACTGCAGTGTGCGAAAATTCCGGTGAAAGAGTTTAAGTTTTCAACGGATTCTTGTATCTTCAAGGTTTAAAATGTTGAGTTAAAGGGAATTTATCCCAATCTTTGTTAAAGAATCAGCTTGTATCATGTCCGAGAAAGCGCATTATGGTTTGTTGAAAGGGAAGAAGGGAATTGTTTTCGGCCCGCTTGATGAAAGCAGTATCGGCTGGCAGATAGCGCTTCATGCCCACAGGGAAGGTGCAGAAATCGCTATTTCAAATGTTGCAGCCGCTTTGCGCTTCGGTAATATCGAAGAACTTTCGGCCTCATGTGGCAACGCACCGATGATTGTCTGTGACGCATCCAAAAACGAAGATGTCGACAATTGTTTCAAGGAGTTGAAAGAAAAACTCGGCCCTGTCGATTTTATTGTTCACTCTATCGGAATGTCACAGAACATCCGCAAGCAGTTGCCTTATGAAGAGCTTAATTACGAGTGGTTTATGAAAACCCTCGATGTTTCGGGATTGTCACTGCATCGTCTTGTCTCTTATGCCCTGAAGAATGAAGCTCTCAATGATGGAGGCAGCATTCTGGCTCTTTCCTATATTGCATCACAGAGAAATTACTGGACCTATTCTGATATGGGAGACGCGAAGTCCCTTCTTGAATCCATTGTCCGCAGTTACGGGCCAAGGCTTGCAAGGCACGGTATTCGTATCAACACCATATCACAAAGTCCAACCTATACGAAGGCCGGAAGCGGCATCCCCGGGTTTGAGAAAATGTACGAATACAGCGATCTCATGTCTCCATTGGGTAATGCCTCTGCAGAGGAGTGTGCTGAATATTCCATGACCATCCTCAGCGATCTTTCCCGGAAGGTAACCATGCAGAACCTCTTCCATGATGGCGGTTACAGCTCTATGGGAGCTACCATTCCCATGATCAAGCTCGCCCATGAGGTTCTTAACGACAAGGAGCTTGCAGAACGGGTAGGTCTCGATGAATTTGCTCCTTCGAGGAAGTGCCCATAGAACGAATTTGCAACAGCTTCTCTTGTTTTTAACTGAAAAATAATATCCAGTCCGCTACAGAAAAAGAGCGCACGTTGACTTATGGCGCTTTCTGTAAAGGGCTGGAGATGGTGATCAGTAATTGAATTTTTTTTATCTGGCTCGATCATCACACTCTTCCCTTGGCAACATTATTGTTGTTATGGTGAAGGTAATCGCTATATTCCATGCTTGATATTCCGGCAGTAGCAGAGAACGCCTTGCAATAGGCGAGCTGTTGGGGTCAAGAGTCGGGACTCTTTTTTGCATAGTCGTCAGCCAGGCACATCTAACGGCAAAGCCTGTTTGTGTTATGCTTGCTGTTTCACTGTATCTTATCATTACACTATAGTTGTTTTCGTTCTGGCCGGGAGAGCCCCAGTCGTGAGCGATTGCATGGGAGCTTCTTTTCTGGAGTATCTTTTTTAAATTATTTTACAAATACTTAAAACGACAATTGATGATGGCAAAAGCAGCAACAATCATTTATACCAAAATTGATGAGGCCCCGGCACTGGCGACCTACTCCCTTCTTCCCATTCTCAAGGCGTATGCCAGGGGTACCGGCGTTGACATTGAATCCAGAGACATCTCTCTTGCCGGAAGAATTATTGCAAACTTTCCGGAAAACCTCACTCCTGCACAGAGAATACCCGATTATCTTGCTGAATTAGGTGCTTTGGCACTTACCCCGGAAGCCAATATCATCAAGCTGCCAAATATCAGTGCTTCGATTCCACAGCTTAAAGCTGCAATAAAAGAGTTGCAGGATCATGGTTACAATATTCCTGATTATCCTGAGTCTCCTGCCAATGATGCAGAAAAAGAGCTTCAGACAAGATTTGCAAAGGTTCTTGGCAGTGCTGTCAACCCTGTGCTTCGCGAAGGAAATTCAGATCGCAGGGCTCCACTGTCGGTAAAAAGGTTTGCCCAGAAGAACCCGCACAAAATGGGTGCATGGAGCAGCGACTCAAAGTCACATGTTGCCTTTATGAGTGGCGGTGATTTCTATGGCAGTGAAAAATCTCTTACGGTTAAAGAGCCTACAACGGCAAGAATCGAATATGTTGATGCTGCAGGTGTCGTTACCGTTCTTAAAGACAAGACTCCATTACTTGCTGGCGAGATTATCGATGCTTCAGTAATGAATGTTCGTTCTCTCCGCAAGTTCTATGCAGACCAGATTGACGATGCCAAACAAAGTGGCGTTCTTCTCTCGCTTCATCTGAAAGCAACCATGATGAAGGTTTCTGACCCGATCATGTTCGGTCATGCCGTCACTGTTTTCTATAAGGATGTCTTTGAAAAACATGCTGCGCTCATTAAAGAGCTTGGTGTCAATGTCAACAACGGTCTTGGTGACCTCTATGCAAAAATCCAGAAACTGCCCGAAGAGAAACGTGCAGAAATAGAAGCCGATATTCAGGCGGTCTATGCAAACCGTCCCGCGCTGGCGATGGTTGATTCAGACAAGGGTATCACCAACCTTCATGTGCCCAATGACATCATTGTCGATGCATCCATGCCTGTTGTCGTTCGCGATTCCGGCAAAATGTGGGGGCCGGACGGAAAGCTGCACGATACCAAAGCAATGATTCCCGACCGCTGCTATGCGACCATGTACCAGGCAATCATCGAGGATTGCAAACAGAATGGTGCTTTCAACCCGTCAACCATTGGAAGCGTTCCGAACGTAGGTCTTATGGCCCAGCAGGCTGAAGAGTACGGTTCACACAACAAGACATTCACCGCACCAGGAACCGGAACAATCCGTGTTGTTGATCCCTCCGGTGCGACGCTGCTTGAGCAGAAAGTCGAAGAGGGCGATATATTCAGAATGTGCCAGGTCAAGGATGCACCCATCAAGGATTGGGTTAAACTTGCCGTCAACCGTTCAAGAATCACCGGCGCACCTGCAGTTTTCTGGCTTGACAAGAACAGGGCTCATGACTCACAGATCATTAATAAAGTCATAACCTATCTTCAGGATCACGACACAACCGGTCTCGATCTCCAGATACTGACTCCAGTCGAAGCAATGCGCTTCTCGCTCACAAGGTTCAGGGCTGGTCAGGATACCATTTCAGTTACCGGAAACGTGCTTCGTGACTACCTCACCGACCTTTTTCCGATCATAGAACTTGGCACCAGCGCAAAGATGCTCTCGGTCGTGCCTCTCATGAACGGTGGTGGTTTGTTTGAAACAGGTGCTGGCGGATCAGCTCCAAAACATGTACAGCAGTTCCAGAAAGAGGGCTACCTGAGATGGGACTCCCTTGGTGAATTCTCCGCGCTGGCAGCATCATTCGAGCACCTTGCCCAGACCTTTGGCAACGACAAGGCCCGTGTTCTTGCTGTGACGCTCGACCAGGCTATCGGCAAATTCCTCGATAACGACAAGTCCCCAGCCCGCAAGGTTGGCCAGATTGATAACCGTGGCAGTCACTTCTATCTTGCCCTCTACTGGGCAGAAGCGCTCTCCCAGCAGACAGAAGAGCAGGAACTTCAGGCACGTTTTTCCAAAGTTGCCCAGCAGCTTCTTGAGAGCGAAGCTACAATCAATGAAGAACTGATTGCCGCCCAGGGAAAACCGGTTGACATGGGAGGGTACTACAATCCCGATGAAGAGCTGACCACAAAAGCCATGCGCCCAAGCTCAACATTCAACGCCATCATCGACGCACTCTGAGCGGTCAGGTGGTAAAGTTAAACAGCAAAAGCCCGGATCTCCTCCGGGCTTTTGCGTTACCTGCTTTCGAAAAAAATCAAGTCATTTATTGTGTTTATTGTTGTTTTTACCGTTTTTTTAAGATTAAATCAGCTCTTTTTTAAGGCATAAGCAATACCTTAGAAAAAATACTTTTCAATTAATGGTGAAAATATTGCTGGGTTCGCTTTGAAATATTGATATTTACCACAGAGTTTCATTCTCTTTTCGTCTGATTAAACGGAATAAGAACGTGTGCAGCTCGTTCCCTAACCGAAAAAATGGGGTTACTTCTTGATCAACACAAGCTTTTGGAGCAAAAAGCATGGCATGGGAGAACAGGTGTGACCAACAGAAAATAAAGTATGGATTTTGAGGTGACTTATGCTGAAAGCTGAATTATTTGAAATTGTCGCCAATGGCGAGAATTCCGGTGTTGAATTTAAACGGGATGATATCCGCTCTGAGCAGTTGGCCAAAGAGATTGTTGCCTTTGCAAATGTTCAGGGGGGGCGGATTTTCCTTGGCGTTGAGGATAATGGTGAGTTTACCGGCCTTCAGAGAGCCCATGCCCAGGAATGGGTTCTGAATGCGTTCAGAGACAAGGTACACCCTCAAATCATTCCATTCTACGAGGAGATAGAGCTTGAAAAGGGTTTGAGAATCGGTGTCATAACGATTGCTGCAGGAATATCAAAACCCTACGTGATGCGACATAACAACCGGGAAGAAGTTTTCATCCGGATGGGTGACCGATCTGAACTGGCATCAAGGGAACAGCAGCTTCGCCTGTTTGAAAGTGGTGGCTTGCTTCATGTTGAGGTGCTGCCGGTTGCGGGAACGTCATTGTCCACTCTTGACAAAAGCAGGCTTTCTTATTATCTGCAAGACATTATCAAGGATCCTGAGATTCCACAAACTGATGGTGAATGGGTTGAGCGCCTTTTGGGCCTTGGCTTGATGGCCGATGATGGTATGGGTAACAGGGTATGCTCGATAGCAGGATTGATCTGCTTTGGCATAAAGCCCCGGCGTTTTCTCCGTCAGGCCGGATTGCGGGTGATGGCTTTTCAGGGGGATGATAAAGCGTATCAGGCACAGCTTGATGTTGTACTGGACGGCCCGTTGGTCGGGCGATGGCAACTCTCAGCATCAGGGCAAAAAGAGTTGGTTGATGAAGGTCTGATTGAAAAATTTTCATCCATGATTGAACCCTTTGTTACTCAGGAAGCATCCGGGATTGATGAAAATATGCGAAGAGAAAAAAGCTGGTATTATCCTTGGGAAGCCATCCGCGAAACCGTCATCAATGCCCTTGCTCATCGTGACTGGACAAGGTCGGTCGATATTGAGGTGACAAATTACTCCGATCGTCTGGAAGTTATCAGCCCGGGGAAACTCCAGAATGCCATGACTGTCAGCAAAATGGTTGCCGGACAACGTTCTCCACGAAATACCCTGATCATGGAAATCCTGCGTGACTATGGGTATGTCGATGCGAGAGGAATGGGAGTGCGAACCAAGGTTATTCCTCTGATGCGGAAGTTCAATCAGGCAGAACCGGTATTTGAGGCAACAGAGGATTATTTGAAAACTATACTCTACCGCAAGAGAGCTTTTACTTCCGTTTGATAAAGCTGCCGTTATGGTACTCATCAAAAGCCGTTTGCAGTTCGGCCTCGGTGTTCATGACAATGGGGCCCTGCCATGCGACAGGCTCATTGAGTGGTTTACCGGAGATGAGCAGAAATCGTAGTGCTTCTTCTTTGGTGCTGACGGTTATGGTGTCGCCGTCCTGAAACAGGATGAGCGTTTCATTGCCAAGCAGTTCGTTTTTCTCTTCGGAGAAGATTCCTTGGCCTCCAATGATGTAAGCCAGGGCAGTGTACCCTTTGCGGACGGGATGCGTAAAGGAGACACCTGCTGGTACCGTAATGTCGAGATAGTCAGGATCGATGGCAATGTCATTGACTGGGCCTGCTGTCTCTCCGACATGGCCGCAGATGATATGGATTTCAACACCATTTTCAAGCAGGATTACAGGGATCTCGGCGGCAGTGATGTCGCGATAGCGCGGCGCACTCATCTTCTCTGATGCGGGCAGGTTGGCCCAGAGCTGGAACCCTCCCATGACCCCGTCTTTATCACCAAAGGGCATCTCCTGATGGATGATTCCGCTGCCAGCAGTCATCCATTGAACCGATCCGGCGCTGATGACTCCACGGTTGCCCAGGCTGTCACCATGCTCGACATTGCCCTGCAGCACGTAGGTGATGGTTTCGATACCCCGATGCGGGTGCCACGGAAACCCTTTGAGGTAGTCCGCCGTGTTGTTTGAGCGGAAATCGTCGAGAAGCAGAAATGGGTCAAAAAGCGGAAGCTCGTTGAATCCGAAAGCACGTTTGAGCTTTACCCCGGCACCCTCTCTCACCGGTTTGCTTTTGAAAACCTTTTTAATTTTTCTCGTACTGCTCATGGCCAAAACATCTGAATGGTTTACCGATCTGTTATTCTATAAACGTTTCGCAGCTCTCTACAAGTTCATTTTTCAGGAGAGGTAGCCTTGCGCAAATAAGATTGTTCATTGTGCAAGCTAATGAGTAAATTCACGACACTCAATTTTCAAGTAACAAGAATACGTCAAGGAAAAGGTATGGCTCAAAAAACCCTGAACGTCATGTTCATCGGTGATGTTGTCGGAACTCCCGGTCTGCAGATGGTGGATCGGATGCTGAAAAGTTTTATCAGCAAGTACCGTGTAGATTTTGTGATATGTAACGGCGAGAATGCCCATCACGGCAAGGGGATGAGCCTTGAAGCGCTCAACCAGCTTATTGGGGCTGGCGTCAATGTGGTAACCGGGGGCAACCATACCTGGAGCAACTTCAACTTTTTCGATACACTGAAAACGCATCCCCAGGTGTTGCGCCCTCTCAACTATCCCAAGGGTACCTACGGCAAAGGGTACGGAATCTACAAGCTGCCGGGTGGACTTGGCGATATAGCTGTGGTCAACCTCCAGGGCAGAACCTTCATGTACTCCATCGACTGCCCCTTCAGAACCGCTGACTGGGTCATCAAGCAGATCAAGGAGCAGGTCAAGGAGCCTGTCCGCTTTATTTTTGTCGATATCCATGCAGAGGCGACTGCCGAAAAGATAGCGCTTGGCTGGTACCTTGACGGAAAGGTCTCCGCCGTGATTGGCACCCACACCCATGTGCCGACTGCTGATGAGCGTATTCTGCCCAAAGGGACCGGCTACTGCACCGACGCGGGGATGACCGGCCCGCACAACTCAGTCATTGGTATGCAGATCAAGTCAGCAACCGACCGGATGCTCTACCAGACACCCCACAAGTATGAGTGTGCCGAGGATGATGTGCATTTTTCAGGAGTGCTTCTCTCTCTCGACGTTGCAAGCGGCAAAACCGTTGGAATCGAGAGGATTTTCTACCCGCAGTTTGATCGTGGAGAGGTGAAGTGATAAAGGATGATCGAAATAACAGATAATCATTAATGCCCTAACCTTCGTAAGGGCTTGCCGTGGCAAGCCCCTACAGGGTACCACAAAAACTACTCTTACCTCAATCCCTGCTCGAACTCTTCCGCAACGATAACATCCTCTTCGCTGCCGATATAGAGCGGTGTGCGCTGATGCAGTTCGAGAGGCTGGATATCGAGAATGCGGTCTTTACCGTTTGTTGCCCGTCCACCAGCCTGTTCGCAGATAAAGGCAAGCGGGTTGGCTTCGTACATGAGACGGAGTTTTCCGTTGGCATGTTTGGTGGTTGGAGGATAAACAAAGACACCGCCGGTCAGAAGGTTGCGGTGGAAGTCAGCCACCAGCGAGCCGATGTAACGGGTGCTGTAAGGGCGACCTGTTTCAGGGTCTTCTTCCTTGATGTAGTCGAGATATTTTTTTGTCCCTTCATTGAACTGCGCATAAGAACCCTCGTTGATCGAGTAGTACTTGCCGCTTTTCGGGGTGATGATGTTTTCGTGTGAAAGCAGGAACTCTCCGATGGTAGGGTCGTAGGTAAAGCCATGAACTCCGTGGCCGGTGGTGTAGACCATGACGACCGATGAACCGTAGATGACATAACCGGCTGCTACCTGCTCATACCCGTGTTGCAGGCAGTCGCTGATACTTGCTTTGCCGGGGTCACTTCCCTTAAGCTTGTAGATGGAGAAGATGGTTCCGACGCTGACGTTGACATCGATGTTCGATGAGCCATCAAGCGGATCAAACAGGAGTGCATAACTTCCGCTTTCGTTTTTCGGAGGGATGATGATTCCCTCGTTTTCTTCAGAACCCATAATGGCAAATCGTCCGTGCTGGCCGATAGCGGAAATGATCTTTTCATTGGCGAACAGATCAAGTTTTTTGACCTCTTCACCCTGCACATTGGTGCTTCCTGCAAAACCGAGGATGTCTACCAGTCCTGCCCGCACAACCTCTCTCCTTACCAGTTTAGCGGCAAAGGCAACGTCGTTGAGAAGGTCTGTAAGTTCCCCGTTGGCTTCAGGGAAATATTTCTGCTGTTCGAGAATGTGGCGTTCAATGGTGATCAACTGACTCATGCTTCTTCTTCCTGATGGTTAGTGTGCGTTGATTGACTGGTAGCAAATAACTATGCTTTTTAATGTAGGCATATTCAGCTTTTCTTTCAAATAGAGATGCTTGCTTCTCTTTGCTCAAACTGTTTTTGTTAACAAATGCCGAAGTTGTTATATACAGTGAGATTTTTTAGTGTAAGCCTTCCATTTTTTCATGAAACGATACCGCTGGAATTTTCTCGCTCCTGATGAACAGGCTGTGCTGGCTCTTTCAGAGGCTATCAATGTCACTCTGCCTGTTGCAAAGGCTTTGTTGAACCGCGATATCACTACCTTTGATGAGGCAAAAAACTTTTTCCGAACTTCGATAGAGAATCTTTCATCTCCTTTTCTTTTGCAGGATATGCAGCGTGCGGTTGATCGTGTGTCGCTTGCACTCGGCAGTCGTGAAAAAATAATGTTGTATGGCGACTATGATGTTGACGGGACAACCGGGACGGCTATGCTCTATCTTTTTCTCAAAGAGCTGGGTGCAGAGGTATCCTATTATATCAATGATCGCTTTACGGAAGGCTATGGCCTTTCGGTGGAAGGCATCGATTCTGCCATTGAGCAGAAGATCACTCTGGTTATTACGGTTGATTGTGGCATCAGGGAGAATGAAGCGATAAGCCGGTGTGCCAGGCACGGAATTGATGTTATTGTTTGTGACCATCACGAATCCGATGAGCTTCCGCCGGCTTATGCCATTTTGAATCCGAAGGTGCCGGGTTCTGCCTATCCGTTCAGGGAGTTATGCGGGTGTGGGGTCGCTTTCAGGTTTATTCAGGCAATAGCCGAGCAGAAAGGGGCCGATCCGGAGAGTTGGCAGCAATATCTTGATTTTGTAGCCATTGCCACTGCTGCCGACATGGTTTCGCTTGAAGGCGAGAATCGCATACTGGTTCGTGAGGGGTTAGAGCGAATGAGAAAAAAGCCCAGAGCCAATTTCAGGGCGATGTTTGCGCTCATGAATGTTGCTCCCTCAGAGCTTGGCATGTTTCATATAGCATTCGGGATAGCGCCTCGTATCAATGCCGCAGGCCGGATGCACTCAGCTAACCTTGCAGTCGAATGGCTTCTTTCTGACTCTTCAGCAGATTCGCATCGTTATGCCAATGAGCTTGAGCAAATGAATGCACTTCGCAGGACAATGGACGCCGATATTATGGTGAAGGCGGAAAAAATGCTTGAAAGTCATTTTGCTTCATGGTGCTCTTCGATTGTGCTCTATGATGAATCGTGGCATCTCGGCGTTCTTGGTATAGTGGCTTCAAAGATGATTGAAAAACACTATCTGCCGACAGTGATTCTTGGCGGAATGAATGGTCTTATCAAGGGCTCGGTTCGCAGTGTTGAAGGGTTCAATATCTATGAGGCTCTTCAGGAGTGCAGCGACTATCTCGAACAGTTCGGAGGGCATCACCAGGCAGCGGGGATTACCCTGCGACCGGAAAATTTCGCCGGGTTTCGCAAAAAGTTCAACGAGGTTTGCAGCACTCTTCTTTCAATAGGACAACGCCAGAAAGAACTGGTGGTAGATTCACGGCTGGCCCTTGAGGATATCACCGACAAGTTTCTGAGGGTGCTTGAACAGTTTTCGCCTTACGGTTTTGGTAACAGGGAGCCCCTGTTTGTTTCAGAAGGAATTGTGCTGTTTGGTCAGCCGAGACTACTCAAGGAGCGGCATGTGAAGTTTTCAGTCAGGGACAACAATGGTCGAGTCTTCGATGTCATCGGCTTTGATCGTCCTGATATATACAGGGAACTGGCCGCCATCTCCCGTCCGGTAGTTAGCATGGTCTATTCGGTTGAAAAACGGGTTTGGAACAGCAGGGAGCAATTGCAGATAAAACTCAGGGATCTTGAGATCTGTAAACGGTAGCCTTGACAGGAATACCTCTGAGAGGAGAATTACAGTCGGCATATAACAAAGCCATCTCATGTTTTTACAAACCGAGACGGCCTTGTTTGTTGCCATCAAAAGCAGAGGTTATATACCCATCCTCAATCCAAGCAGAAAGCCGCTTCCATGGATGCCAAGCTTGCCGTGATTGTCGGTGAGGGTAACTTTGGTGGTTCCGCTGTAACGGTAACGAGCATCGAGGTCTATAGTTTTGCTCAGCGGAATGGCAACACCAGCACCAACCTGATAGCCAAATGCCGAATGGCTTTCTCTCAGGATGACCGGGGGATCCGGAACTTTATTGAGGGAGACTCTCGCAATGCCGACTCCTGCGGAAAGATAAGGCTTGAGTTTGCAGCTTTTGAAATCATAGTAACCGTTGAGCAAACATGATGTCACCGAAAAATTTCCGGTCAAGGGAAAAACTCCCATTGGAAAAGTGTAGGTATCTGAGTTGTTTCGCTGGTAGCCCACCTCTCCCTCAACTCTGAAATCACCAAAACTCCTGCCGATAGCACCTGTCAGGTCGATACCTGCTTTGGTTTTTGCCGTGCCTTCAAGAGCGCCTGAAGAAGTTTCGATTTTGATTTTGCTGAATGATGATGCACCGATATTGCCACTGACATAATAGGGCGATTCAGCGTGTGCAGGTACAGCAAACATTCCTGCTGCCAGTAATACACCCGGCAGTGATAGTTTTTTTTTCATAAAGACGATTTCTTTTATTGTTATTTGAAAAAACCTGAAAGGGTAGTGTTACACCATACAGGCAAACAAGATAGAATAAAAAAAAGTCACTCAATCGAAACAGTTTGGCTCTTGAGATGACTCCTCTGTGTCCTTTTTATTATGGCTTGACTTCATCAAGTTCCGCCACGCTTTTCTCGTGTCGAACCCTTGTCAGAATTCCTGCCAGTGACGAAACGGCGGAGATACCAAAAAATATAAGCGAGAGTGCTACGCCGGTGCTGGTCTCAAGCTGCATGGAGCTGAGCAGATAATAGAAGGTAATTTCACGGGCTCCGGCTCCCCCGATGGTTATCGGCAGGATAGTGGCAACCGTCGATATCAGAAAGACCGCCAGATAGTCGATAATGTTGGTGTTTTGCGAGAGGGCTTTGAGGATGAAAAATGCCGATATGACCTGGGTTATCTGTACCAGCATAGACTCAAGGGCGGTGATGGTAAAAATTCCCTTGAACTGTTTGTAGAAAAGTTTGTTCACAAGCAGTGCCAGTGGGTAGATTGTAACGAGCGCCACCCATGCGTATGGCACAAGCTGTGGGAGCGCCAGGGCAAAAGTGCTTGGCAGAAGCAGCAGGAGAGAGAGAAAGACAAGAGCGACGATGCCGCAGATCCGATCCCAGAAAACAGCATGAAAGACATTGATCATTTTCATGCCGTGGTTTTTCTGCAGCACATAGATTTTGTAGCCATCTCCACCGATACCTCCCGGAAGAAAGAGATTGTAGAACATTCCGAGATAGTAGAGCTTGAGGTTGTACATGGCCGAAAGCTCGATGCCGATAGCCTTGAAAAAGCGGTTAAGGCGTACTGCATTGAAGAGCTTGGAGATGTTGAAAAACAGGAGGGCCAGGAGGAGATACCAGAGGTTGGCGTGGCGTATGATACCTGCAAGTTTCGCTATATCGCTCTTTCTCAATACCAGAAAAAGTGCCAGAGCGGTTACAAAAAGCTGGAGAAGCGGCTTGAGCAGCTTTTTCAGGCCGGTTTTATTGTTTTCCAACGATCTTTTTAATGATATAGGGTTTCTTGTTCTGGGACTCGTAATAGGTTCGCATGATGAATTCTGCAATGAACCCGGTTGTAATGAGCTGAATGCCTATAAAAGTCATAATGATGCCGAGAGAAAGCAGCGGACGTCCACCGATTTTCTCGCCAAAAATTTTCAGGGCCAGCAGGTAGAGGTTCAGGGTTATTCCAATGAAAAGGGAGAGAAAGCCAAGGGTTCCGAACAGGTGCATTGGTTTCTGGCTGTATTTCTGGAAAAAAACCATAAACAGCAGGTCGCTCAGTACTCTCGATGTGCGCCCGATACCATATTTCGATGTGCCGAACTTTCTCGGGTGATGCCGCACATCGACCTCTTCCATTTTTGCGCCATAAAGCTGAACGAGAACCGGTATAAAGCGATGCAGCTCTCCGTAAAGACCGAGGTTTTTTGCGACATCCTTCTTGAACACTTTAAGGGTGCAACCATAGTCGTGGATATGCACATCAGTCAGATTTCTGATGATGGCATTGGCTATCATGCTTGGAATTTTGCGCAGAATCATGCCGTCCTTTCTTCCCGCACGTCGTCCGGCGACAACATCAAGATCGTGGTCATACAGATACTTTATCATCATCGGAATATCCGCAGGATCGTTCTGCAGGTCACCGTCTATTGTGGCGATCAGCTCACCACATGCATGATCGATACCGGCAGCCATTGCATTGGTCTGTCCGTAATTCTTGTTCAGGACAATCAGTTGCGCATTGAGAGGCGCCTGAGCCTGGATTGCAGCTACGGTTCCGTCGGTAGAGCCGTCATCAACAAGAACGATTTCATGTTCTATAGCGGACAGTGAAGAGGCAAGAGCAGCAAACAGTGGCTTGATGTTCTCTGCTTCATTCATGACCGGTATGACAACCGAAAGCTTCATGATATCGTGGGGGGATTCATTGCATTAGTTTGAACAACACAATACCGTATTTGCTATATAAAATGGCAGATTTTCCTGGCTGATCGATCTCTTTGACCGTTGTCAAAACAATCTCGCCCGGCTCAGGGGTACGTTTTTCAACAAAAGATTCCGAATATACTAAAAAAGAGGGGTAATAGACTTTCCACATCACGATTTTATAGCCCTCTTTTTTAGCAAAAAGGGCGGCTTCCTTTACCGGTTCCTGAAGAAGTTTTCCCGCCAGGGGCATAAGGTAGATATTGATAAGAAAAGAAAATACTGCTCCAAAAGCGATCAGCTTGCTGGCCAGGGAAAAACGTGGTATGAACTGAATGGCTGAGAGGGCAACTGCAGCGGTCATGATGACAAAGAGATAACTTTTTCCGAAAAGCCCGGTTGCTGCCGTCAGGACTGCCTGTATATAGCCGTCACTGACCTGCTGCATCGCTGTTGGCAGAAGAAAGGGGATAGCAGCAAACAGCAAGAGTACCAGCATCGGCCATACCACAAAACGTTCAGGATGTTTGCTCATCGGCAGAGCCCTCGACATGAGAATGAACAGCGGTGTATAGCCGTAGATCATGTAGTGAGGCAGTTTGGTGCCGGAGAGGGAGAAAAAGAAAAAGACAAAGGCGAACCAGATCAGAAGAAAGCGGTTCAGTCGATCAGAAAAGAGTCTTTTAAGGTTGAAAAGCACAGTAAAGAAAAGGCCCGTAAAGGGCATCAATCCGAGAATAATGACAGGAATATAGTAGAAGAGGGAGCCCGAGTGACCCTCGAAAGAGGTGTTGAAGCGGCTGATGTTGTGCTTGAAGAAAAATCCTTCGATAAAAGCCATTCCCTGGTCTTGATACTCAAGCAGATACCAGGGCAGGGCAATGCCGAGAAAGAGAGCTATTCCGAGCGGATTGAAGATCATCCTGAGCCACGTTTTCAATGATCTCTCCTGCAGCGAGAAGAGAAATGTTACGGCAAACGGAATAATGATCGCGATTGGTCCCTTGGTGAGCATGCCAAATCCTGCTGCAGCAAAGGCAAGATGCAGAGCCTTTTTTGAGCCGGTACTGTAATGGCGATAGATGGCCAGCATTGCAATGGCCAGCAGGCAGTTGAGCAGCCCGTCGGCAATTGCTGCTTTTGCAATAACGATCACCTGCAGCGACAGCACCATCATTGCTGCGGCAAGAAAGGCCTGGAGGTTGTTGCCAATTTCCTTGCGCACAAACAGAAAGATCGATACTGCCCAAACTGTGCCGGCAATGGCGGAGGGCAGCCTGAACGCGAACTCGCTCAATCCGAAACCTGTGACCGAGAGAGCCTGAAACCAGTAGATAAGAATGGGTTTGTCGAACCGGGGTGCTCCATTGAGATAGGTTGTCAGGTAATTTTTACTCGCAATCATTTCACGTGTTGCCTCACTGAACGCTCCTTCATCGACATCAAAAAGCGGAGCGGATCCAAGACCCAAAAAGAAACTGACAAGGATAATGATGGCAAGTGCAGCCAGAAACCATGTGGTTTCAGATTTCAGCGCTTTCAGCGGCATAAAAGTTTTGACCTGAAATAAAGATTATAGAGCAGAATAGTCGAAATGATTCCCAGAAACGAACCGGCAATGATATCACTTATATAGTGCTCGGCAAGAAAAACCCGGCTGAATGCAATCAGTGAGCCGAAGCAATAAAAGAAAAAGCGGTAACGAGGGTATAGCATTGCAAGCACCACTGCCACACTTAAAGCCGTTGCTGAATGGCCTGAAGGAAAAGATGTCCATGCATGTTCACTATGAAAAAAATCAAATCCGTAGAGCTTCTCGCTGAAATAAAGCCGTGGCCTTGCTCTGCCGACAATGAATTTGATGATGTCGGCTGCAATTCCCGAGATGGCAACAGACAAGAAGAGAAACCACCCTGAATATGCAATGAACGGTTTCTTTTTGCGAAACACAACGAAGAGCAACAGGCCTCCGACAAGGTACCATTGTGATTCACCAAACGTTGTAATGATTGTAAAGAGATCATGGTACCAGCTTCTGCTCATTGAGTGAAACCAGAGGGCAACCTTGATATCGGCAAAATTATAACTCAGCAAAGAGAGCAGGATAACCGCCGCCGAGGTGATACTCCATTTTAAAGAGCGGTTTATCATGGCACTATTTTTTGTAGATCAGGCTATAGTTGGTAAATCCGCTCATGTCGCCCTTTTTAGCCTTGAGATGACTTTCAATAAAGAGCAGAAGACGAGACTCACTGCTTCTTCTTCTGTAGATATCACCCTTCCAGATGACCGATGAACTTACGGAATCCGGCACATTGTTCGATGTTACAAGTGCCAGCAGCTCTCTCTTTTTCTGAAATATCTCATCCGGTATTGCATCGGTGATAACTTTTCGTTCAGCATAAAAAGGTAGATTATGAATCAGGTCATCCTGAAGATAAAGCGGAATCTGTTTTGGAATGTGCAGTTCCTGATTAATGACCCTGCCGATGAGATTGACCGGACGATGCATCTCAAGTTCCGGAACTACAGCAATACTGAAAATCAGGAGGGCGCTGAATGTGCCGATAAAAGGTTGAAAGTATCGAAGATCGGATTGAAGCGATCCATCATCCGCGTTGTTTTTTTGTGGAAGCCATGCGTAGCCCATCAGCAGCAATGCTGCCGCAGGTACCATGCAGTAGATAACCGGAAGGCTGAAGATCCAGATGATTACAATGCTCAGGATAATTCCCATGGCGGCAGGCAAGAGAAAGACAACGTTCCAGAGAATTTTTGAAACCCTGCCTGCGGGAGTATAACGGCTTATAAAATGAGCTGAGATAAGTGAAAGTGCCGGATGAGCCTGTATGAAATAGGTCGGTATTTTTCCGCTGGCCGCTGAAAAAATAATGAGCATCACCATAAACCAGGAGAATCCAAAAGCAATCTCCTTGATGTTACGGATTGTGAAAAAAAAATGGAAACAGGCAAAAGTGAAGAGCAGGGAGTAGGGAAAGAACCCCCATAAAATGACTTCCGGATAAAAAAACAGATCGGCTGCCCAGTTTGAATCTTTTGCCAGTGCACGTTCAAGCGTTTCCTGATTGAGGACTTCAAGAAAATTGTTGCCATAATGGAGATACATCAGAGCCACCCAGCTTAAGCCGACGATGCTGACAATTGCCATGAAAGAGAGTGGTTTCAGCTTATTGAGTTTCTTGAAGAAAGGGCGCCATTGAAAATGAGATTCAATAAGGAGATAGAGCAGGATGATACCGCCAATGACGATGATGTAGGGATACCCTTTTGTCAGAACAGTCAATCCGAGAGAGAGAGCCGCAAAGCGGTAATACCGGCTCTTTCCGGAAAGCTCTCCTTTGAGAAAAAAATAAAGGGTAAGGGTAAAGAAAAAGGCAAGAGGTATTTCCGGCGAGGCATACTGTTTTCCGGCAATAAACTGAATGCTGATTGCCTGCATGGCAAAGGCCAGAAGAGCGGTTTTCTCTCCGTAGAGCATGCGGGCTATCGACCAGACAAGCAATGTCGTCCAGAAAGCCAGAATAATGATTGGAAGCCGTACAGCAAATTCACTCTTGCCGAGTAGTTTTGTTGAAGCGGCTACAAGCCAGTAGGTCAGAGGTGGTTTATTGAACCTCGGCTGGTAATTGAAGTTTATCTCAAGAAAATTTCCACTCTCGACCATCTCACGTGCGGATTCAGCATAAAAGCTCTCATTTTCTGTCCATATATCATTGACACTGAAGTTTATGATATAGAGTATCCCCGTGAGGATAAGTACAATCCAGAAAAGCTTTGCTTTTTGAGAGGTATTCCTGAAAAAACCTGTTATTGTTTCAGTCATCAGTTGTGGAATTGCTGGTAGCGACTCTATCTTTATTGCAAAGTTCTGCTTCGGCAGAATGCCATCAGTTCGTTATCCGAAACTATTTTTTGTATAACTATCAATTCCTCGCCAAAATACATTAAATTTTTAAAGCTTTGCAAGCTTCCTGTTTTTTTTCGTCGCAAGCTTTTTGCTTTCCTTAACCAATAACGACAATGGCAACTGCAGATCCGGGTGTTATTCTTCTTTTGACGTGTCCCGACCGTCCCGGCCTTGTGGCACGTATCTCGCACTTTATTTTTGAGCGCGGAGGAAATATCCTTGATCTTGACGAGCACGTCGACCCGGTGGAAAAAACTTTTTTCATAAGGGTAGCTTGGAGCGGGCAGGGCTCTGCGCTTCCGCTGTCTGAACTTCAGGAGGCTTTCAGACCTCTTGCTGAAGAGTTCGGAGCTTCGTGGTCAATCCGTTTTACCGGACGCAAAACCAGGGTAGCTGTTTTTGTTTCCCGTTACGATCATTGTCTTCTTGAAATTCTCTGGCGCAACTCCATCGGAGAATTCGCCAGCGATATTGTGCTGATTATCTCAAACCATCCCGATCTTGGATCACTTGCAGCACACTACGGCATTCCTTTCCATGTTTTTCCGGTCAGTCGTGATAACAAGGAGGAGACCGAGTTGCAGGAACTTGCCCTTCTTGAGGAAAACGACATTGATACCATCGTGCTTGCCCGTTACATGCAGGTGCTCTCGCCATTTTTTGTCAATCGCTATCCCGCTCGTATTATCAATATCCATCACTCCTTCCTTCCCGCCTTTGTCGGCAGCAGTCCCTATCGGCAGGCCTATGAACGAGGAGTCAAGATCATCGGCGCCACCAGCCACTATGTTACCGAAGAGCTTGATCAGGGGCCGATCATCGAGCAGGATATCGTCAGGATAAGCCACAAGGACACCCTTGACGATCTTGTCCGCAAAGGACGTGACCTTGAACGGCTTGTTCTTGCCAAAGCCCTTCGTCTCCACTCCGGGCACCGAATTATTGTGAACGGCAAAAAGACCGTGGTATTCGACTGAATCGTTTAAGCTGTTGGAGTTGTTGATGAGTTTCAGCGCAAACTCTGCAATGCGTTTATAACAAAAGAGAGAAACAATCATCCTATGAGCAGTAAAACGTCAGGTGAATGTCAACACACGCATGATGACCACACTCATCATCATCACCACCATCATGCATCCAAAAACATCAAGGTTGCTTTTTTTCTCAACCTCGGTTTTACCATTGTCGAATTTGTCGGCGGAATATTAACCGGCAGCACGGCAATCCTTGCCGATGCCGTCCATGACCTTGGAGACTGCTTCGCTCTTGGCCAGGCATGGTACTTCGAGAAGATCTCCTCAGAAAAGAGCAGCGCCCGTTACTCCTATGGCTATAAACGCTTCTCCCTTCTCGGCGCCCTTATCAGCACTGCCGTACTGCTCACCAGTTCACTCATTGTGCTTGTCAATGCCATACCCCGAATTTTCGAACCGCACCACCCACATGCCGGAGGCATGATACTGCTTGCCATAGCCGGAGTTGCCGTTAACGGCATTGCAATGGCACGAGTCTCCAGAGAGAGCGGCATGAACTCAAAGGTTGTGGCGCTCCACCTGCTCGAAGATGTGCTTGGATGGGTAGCGGTACTTGTCGTTGCGGTTATTTTGATGTTCTGGGACGTTCCAGTGCTTGACCCGCTTCTGGCCATCATCATTACGCTCTACATTCTCGCCGGAGTTGTAAAAAATCTCAAGAAAATGCTGCCCGTTTTTCTGCAGGCAGTGCCCGACGAGATAGATCTCGCTCTCATAACAAGAGAAATAGAAACGTTGGATCATATCCATGCCGTGCATCATGCTCACATCTGGTCACTTGACGGCATGCACACCGTATTTACCGCCCACCTCGAAGTAGACACCCTGCTTGACGCAGAATCCTACATGCAGCTCAAGGAACTCATCAGAACCCTCGTCGAAAAGCATGGACTCTACCACACAACCATAGAAATCGAATATCCCGGAGAAGCCTGCCGCAACACACTCTCGCCGTGACCGTGACCGCTCAAGGCTTGATATAAGCGTTCAGCCCGATGATTATCGGCTTGCCATTAACCTCAGCGGTCGTGGTCATGTTGCCATGCGTACTTGCCACAACGAGGGTTTTCCCTGAAGCTGAAGGGGTAGGCTTCTCAAGGTCGATTTCAATACAAAGCTTGTTATTTTTGATCTCAACAGTCATAGCCATGGTTGGGTCTCCTTTTTAGAATGAGTAATGAGAAGAGTATAATGAAATAAGTCATTTTCCCCCGGCTTTTCTCTTTGCTCTCCCTAATTTTGGCAACACTCCAATTGTTTTTAAAGCCCACTCCGTCCACAAA
>SERZ01000263.1_pt1 | contig 36657 bp, 30 predicted proteins | sample 3171461 | NCBI WGS metagenome assembly SERZ01 (sample SAMN06051861, study PRJNA518727) | freshwater metagenome | biome: subpolar coniferous forest; feature: holomictic lake; material: water; isolation source: holomictic Lake 227, 6 m depth | place: Canada: near Kenora, Ontario | collected... | reverse complement strand
CCTGAATTTCACCAAGCGGTTGCGCCTCGCTGCTGAGCTCTGTGTCCATGTGAACACTGACTGGCAACATGCCGGGGGTTGGCTTTGCTTCAACAAATCGCTGCAGCGAATCCCACGTGCCGCAATCTGGGCACTTGCCCAACCACTTTGGATGGTTGGCGCCACAAGCGCCGCATAGATAAGACACGCGTTCTTTTGCCACACGGCGATTCTACGGTGCGGGCGGGTGCGTTAGAGAAAACTGGCGCAAATGCCGCGATATTTATCACTTTGTGTTGGGCAATGCAGACAGCGACACCAATCGAGTCGGAGTTTCGATCGGCGTCGCATAGTGACGTTCATGAGGTGTGCTGTGGTGATGCGCCATCGCGTCACCAAAGTTGGCAAGTGCGCAAGCGCTCTTGTTGTGAACAATATAGTGCGTCTTTGACATTTGTCACAGTGATTGTTGGAATTATTTTGAAATTTATTGCGCGCGTCATAAGTGAGTGATTGATTACGATGATGCGCGCATGCTTTCAAACCAACACACAGCCCTTACGTTGGAGAATCAATGAAGCACACACTTGATGCGTTGTGGCAATTGGCGCGGCTTGCGGTGTTATCCAAAATGAAATTGCGCGGCGCGTATTGGAAGTGGAGACGCGACACGGCTTTCGGAACAAACGCATCAACCATGCCGTCGCGAGCGGCGCGCTTCAAGGCCATTCTTGAATATGGCGCGTGGGTTGGACAGATGCGACGACTTGCTTCGCGCGGGGATTGAATGTGCACAACATGTGGCGCGTGGACATAACTTGCTTTTACAAAATGATTTGTACAAAAAATGTTTTGTGCATGAGTTGACGGTGAGCGCCGTACTTTGATGCACTGAAAAATTGAACAGCAAACACCAAGCAGGCATTCAGCGGACAGACCAGGTTGGTGTTTGTCGGTTGACCTAGTGAATACTCAATGGACCTTGGCGCGGATCTGGAATTGCCGCATCACTAAGGGCAATTGGGTGGCGACTGACGGAACCGGTGCCATCGACCATTGGGCTAAAACGGCTTCCAACCATGGGAATTTTGTGATTTGGCGAAGCTTGGCGTGGCATGAGCGGCGAAACCAGATAAAGCACCGCGATGCAACCAATGGAGCCAACCCAGATGTATGAATTCCAACCCATGAATACGAAAGCAGCTGTCATGAGCAGCACCATGAGTGAAGTTGGAATGAGACCTTCCCAGGCAAGTCGCATGAGTTGATCAAAGCGAAAGCGAGGAAGCGTCCAGCGAATGGCCATGGCGAATGCGACCATGAAGACCACCTTGGCCATCATGACGGCAAATTGCGCGCCGATGAGAAGCAGGCTGCCTTCAGCCGGCAAGTCAAACCACAAACCGAATGGACTGATGCTCCATCCACCAAGGAACAGCAAACTAAAGAACGCGGCGCCGGTGATGAGATGGAAATATTCGCCCAGGAAAAACATGGCGAAGCGCATGCTGGAATATTCCGTGTGATAGCCACCAACTAGTTCGCTTTCCGCTTCGGCCAAATCAAATGGCGCGCGGTTGGCTTCGGCAAGCATGCATGTGTAGAAAATAATCGCGGCCACCGGTTGCTGCACAATGTTCCACATGCCGTGGCCGGTCTGCGCCACAACAATTCCATATGGATCAAGATTGCCAGCCGTCAGAATGATGCAAAGCAGCGACAAACCCATTGGAATTTCATATGAAATCATTTGCGCGCTGGCTCGAAGGCCGCCCAAGAAACTGAACTTGCTGTTGCTGGCCCAACCACCAAGCGCAACGCCGTACACGCCAAGACTTGCAATGGCCAGCAAATAAATCATGCCAATGCTCACCACGGCGCCGCACATTTTCACACTGATGCCTTCAAGACCAAGTGTTGCGGCAAGACCAAATGGCAGCGTGTCAAAGTTCAGCGTTCCGGCCCAAGGAACAATTGTGAACGTGATCATGGCCGGAACCATAAGTAGCGCGGGCGCAATCATGAACAATACTTTGTCGGCGCCCGCGGGAACAAATTCTTCCTTCATAAGAAACTTCAAACCGTCAGCGATGGGTTGCAATAAGCCAAATGGACCAGTGCGATTTGGTCCCACACGGTCTTGCATCCATGAACTCAGTTTGCGCTCCAACATGATTGAGTAAGCGCAGCCAATCAAGATCACGTGCAACATGATCAAGATGACGATGAGGCCAACAATGATTTGCATGGTTTGCGGAAGCGCGGGAAGCCACGAGGGCAGGTATTGATTCAGGTTGAGCGACATGTGGGTTGGCATTCTAGGCAGATGCTAAAAAATGCAAGTGGGGGTTGCGGGCGAAGCGGGCAAGAATGGCGAAAGGACAATCTTTGTGTTGATGGTCGTCCATTTTTAAATTGCGTACTGGCCGCCACATTATTGGGCGATCCGCGCGAATTAGTTGTGGACCGGCGCTGAGTGATGGTTTTTATTGGCGGCGGAATTGGTCTGGGGCGTTGGCGTTGACGCGGGTTTGAAAGCTGGACGCGCCAGGTGCGGAAAATAATCTTGAATTGCAAACACATTCCATGGCTCGGCCTGCATGCCGGCAATGGCTTGCACAGCGGCGCGCGCACCAGAAATTGTGGTGACAATAGGAACGCCACTACGAACCGCCTGCGCGCGAATTTTGCCTTCATCGGTTTCACCGCCCTTGCGCGTGGCGGTGTTCAGAATTAAATGCACTTCGCCGTTGCGAACAAGGTCAAGCACGTTGGGTCGCGCGCCCTCAGAAATTTTGCGCAACACGGTGGCGGGAATGTTTTGCTTGGAAAGCTCAGCGTGCGTTCCGTGTGACGCGAATAATTTAAATCCCATGCGAATAAGCGATCGACCAAGTTCACACACGTGACGCTTGTCGCTTTCACGCACCGAAACAAAAACATTTCCCTTGGTGGGCAACATCACGCCCGCCGCAATTTGCGCTTTGGCAAAAGCAACAGGCAGGCTGCGGTCCGCGCCCATGACTTCGCCGGTGGAGCGCATTTCTGGACCAAGGATCACATCCACGCCAGGGAATTTTGAGAACGGAAAAACACTTTCTTTCACAGCGAAGAAACCCGCGTCGGGGGTTTCGTGCACATTGAGTTCATCAAGAGATGCACCCATCATGACGCGTGCGGCAAGACGGGCATACGCCACGCCCTTGGCTTTGCTTACAAACGGAGTTGTGCGGCTGGCGCGCGGATTTACTTCAAGCACATAAATCACATCGTCTTTCACGGCCATTTGCACATTCATAAGTCCGCGCACGCGAAGTTTTTTAGCCAGCGCCATGGACTGCTCACGAATGCGTCGCACAATGACGGGTGAAAGAGAATACGGCGGCACGGTGCAAGTGCTGTCGCCCGAATGAATACCAGCCTCTTCAATGTGTTCCATGACGCCACATACAACCGCGCGCGGGTTGGCACTTTTTTGCGGGACAAGTTTTGTCTGTGAACTTTCGTCGGGCGAGAAGTCGGCGATCACATCAACATCAACTTCAATTGCGTCGGCGAGAAAGCGGTCAACCAAGATCGGTGTTTCAGCAAGGTCGCTCACCTCAACGGCCTTGGTCATGTAGCGGCGCAAACTTGTTTCATCAAAGCAAGTTTCCATACCGCGACCGCCAAGCACATAACTTGGTCTCACCAAAACTGGATAGCCAAGGCGGCCAGCAATTTCCACGGCTTGCTCAAGACCGCGCGCAATACCAGATGGGGGTTGCGCCAGACCAAGTTCATCAATGACGTTTTTAAATCGATCGCGATCTTCCGCGTCGTCAATGCTTTGCAGGCCCGTTCCAATGAGTGGAACACCAGCCTTGGCAAGTCCGTGCGCCAAATTCAGCGGAGTTTGCCCGCCAAATTGCACAATGACGCCAACAACACCACCACTGCGCGCGCCATTGTCAACACCGCCGCCGTTGAGGCGCTCAATACAGTTCAGCGTGTCTTCAAGCGTGAGTGGTTCAAAGAAAAGCAAATCACTGGTGTCAAAATCCGTGCTGACGGTTTCAGGATTGGAGTTGATCATGACGCTTTCAAGACCCATTTCCGCGCACGCGAAAGAAGCTTGGCAGCAGCAATAATCAAATTCAATTCCTTGACCAATGCGATTTGGACCACCGCCAAGAATGATGACCTTGGGTTTGGCGGTGATTCTGATTTCGTCATCAAGCACGCGCTTGCCGTTGTGCGTGAACGCGCGCTCATATGTGGAATAAAAATATGGAGTGGCTGCGTCAAATTCCGCGGCGCATGTGTCCACCAGTTTGTACACGGGCTCAATGCCGGCCTTCTTGCGGTGCGCGCGCACTTTTAGAATTGTGTCGGTGGTGATTGCGCCTAAATATAAGTTGGCAAGTTGAGCGTCGGAGTAGCCATGCGCCTTGGCTTGGAACAAAATTTCGTTTGGCAGTTCGTCAAGCGATTTATAGTTGCACAACACATCTTCAAAGGCGACAAGTTCCGCAAGTTGCGCGACATACCACGGGTCATAACCGGTGAGCTCGCTAACGCGTTCCACGCTCCATGCGCATTTCAGGGCGTAACGCACGTAATACAAGCGCCCCTGACTTGCGACCGTGAGTTTGCGTAAAAGAGTTTCTTCCGCGATCGGCCACTCAACCTCGCTGCCATCAGCAAGATCACTGGTGGTGCCACGCTGCGCCGCAAGCCACTTATCGTTTCGATCAAGACCAAATCCGTGGCGTTTCACTTCCATGGAGCGAATTACTTTTTGCAGCGCCTCTTTAAAGGTTCGACCAATACTCATGGCCTCGCCCACACTTTTCATTTGGGTGGTGAGGCGTTCGTCGGCCTCCGGGAATTTTTCAAATGTCCAACGCGGCATTTTCACCACGACGTAATCAAGTGTTGGTTCAAAGCACGCGCTGGTGTTTCCCACAACATCATTGCGCAGTTCGTCAAGCGTGTAACCAACAGCAAGCTTGGCGGCAATTTTGGCGATTGGAAAACCGGTTGCCTTGCTGGCAAGAGCGCTGGAGCGGCTCACGCGCGGATTCATTTCAACAACAACCATGTCGCCGTTGGCTGGGTTGATGGCGAATTGCACATTGCTGCCGCCAGTTTCAACGCCCACCGCGCGCATAATGCTGAACGCCGCGTCGCGCATGCGCTGATATTCCTTATCACTCAACGTCATGATTGGCGCAATAGTGATGCTGTCGCCGGTGTGCACGCCCATGGCGTCCAGGTTTTCAATTCCGCACACAATGATGCAGTTGTCCTTGCGATCTCGCACCACTTCAAGTTCATATTCTTTCCAACCCAGCGCGCTTTGATCAATTAAAACTTGGCCAATCATGCTGGCGGAAATTCCGCGGCGCGTGATTTCTTCAAGCTCATCCATGTTCCACGCAATGCCGCCGCCGGAACCACCAAGCGTGAACGCGGGGCGAATGATCGCGGGCAAACCAATTTCTTGCACGAATATTTTCGCATCTTCAACTGTGGTTACGGTGCGCGACTTCGGTTGCTTGAGCCCAAGTTTTTCAACGATGGCTCGGAAAGCTTCGCGATCCTCCGCGCGATGAATGGCCTTGCGATCGGCGCCGATCATTTCAACATTCATGCGTTGCAATGTGCCGTCATCATGCAGGGCGCACGCGCAGTTCAGCGCGGTCTGTCCACCAAGCGTTGGCAGCAGCGCGTCAATGGGTGTTCCAAGATCGCGCTCCTTCTCAAGAACTTTTCGCACCGCCTCTGGTGTGATGGGCTCAATGTAAGTGCGGTCGCTGAATGCCGGATCCGTCATAATGGTCGCGGGATTGGAGTTGATCAACACAACTCGATACCCCTCTTCGCGCAACGCCTTGCACGCTTGCGTTCCGGAATAATCAAATTCACAACCTTGACCAATCACAATTGGACCGCTGCTGATGATGAGGATTGTGTGAATGTCTTCGCGTCGAGGCATGGAAATTTCTTACGTGTGAAAGTGTTGGGGAATGCCGCCGTAAGTGGCTTTCACAAACAAACCAAGTCTAGCGAAGTGCGCAAAATTTTGAGCGTGTATTTGGATTACAAATTAATAAATATCAAATCGTTTGCCATAAATTTTGGTGGATGGGGTTGAAATTGATATGACCTCCCGACGCGCACTTTGTCGACGGCTAAAAATATTCCGTTCGCTAGCATGGCGTTTGTGATCGCGGCAATCGAAGGTGAACTTGTTTCAGTTGGCGGACAATCGGCGTTGATTCGCTCGGGCGCTGTGACTTACGAGGTGCTTATTCCCGCCGCGGATGCGCCGGCATTGGCGGGCGTGATTGGCTCCAACGTGAATTTCATCACGCTGCATTATTTGGAAAGTCAGGGGCAGGGTTCAAGCTTTTGGCCGCGCTTGATTGGGTTTCAATCGGTCAGCGACCGCGACTTTTTTGAGTTGTTGACCAGCGTCAAAGGAATTGGAAATCGCAAAGCGTTGCGCGCGCTGCAGCGTTCTTTCGCCGACATTGCGGCCATGATTGAGCAGAAAGATTTTGCCGCGTTGCAATCACTTCCAGAAATTGGGCGCAAGACCGCGGAAACGATTGTTGTTGAACTCAAGGACAAGGTTTCGCGATTCACTTTGGGCGCCACGAGTTCAGCGCGCGTTGGCGGCACTGCCAAACTTTCTGGCGCAGTGGCTGACGCGGTTGTGGTGCTGATGCAACTTGGTGAACCACGTGTTGTCGCCGAGCGATTGGCGGAGCGCGCATCGCTTGTCGCGGGTAAATCCGCCGCGGCGGAGGCCATTGTTGCGGCGGCGTTGCAATTGAAAGATCAGGGTTAAAACTTCTTTGCGTCCGGCGCGCGCAGTGCGCAATTCCACACAATTGAATTTTCTGCGGCCTTCATAAACATGCACGAACAAATTCTTCGTGTGTTTGGCTAACATTCAAAAATGCGTTACGCAATGATCATGGCGGGTGGCAGCGGCACGCGGCTTTGGCCAATGAGTCGCAAGGCGCAACCAAAACAACTTCTTCCATTTATTGGCGGCAAAAGTCTTTTAGAAATCGCCGGCGAGCGCCTGCAGGGAATTGTTCCCGCGGATCGCAGATTGGTGTGTGCGTCGGATTCCTACCAAGCGCAAGTTATGCGCGCCGTGCCATCGCTTACACATGAAAATTGGTTGGGCGAACCCATGGGTCGCGACACGCTGAACGCGGTTGGGTTTGCCGCCGCGGTTCTTGCAAAGCGCGATCCCAATGCGGTTTTTATAGTTGTGACCAGCGATCATTTAATTGAGCCACAAGATGAATTTGCTCGCCGTGTTGATGCCGGCTTTCAACTTGTTGAAAAGGATCCAACACGATTTGTGACATTTGGAATTACGCCAACATTTGCCGCCACTGGTTACGGATATGTGGAGCGCGGCGAAGCCATCGATGGCTTTGACAATTGTTTCACCGCCAAACGATTTGTGGAGAAGCCCGCCAAAGAAGTTGCGCAAATGTATTTGGAGGCCAAAACATTCAGTTGGAATAGCGGCATGTTTGTATTTCATGCCGCAAAATGTTTGGAGGCGATTTCTTGGTACAAGCCCGAAAGTTTTGCGGGTTTGGAAAAGATCGCTAGCGCTTGGGGCACCGCGCAACAGAAACAGGTTGTCGACAGCGTGTATCCAACACTTCCAAAAATAAGTCTTGACTACGCGTTAATGGAGCCAGCCAGCAAGGATTCGCGGCGATCAATCGCAGTTGTTCCAATGGCTGTTCAATGGAAAGATGTTGGTAGTTGGCCGTCGTGGGCGGAAACATTGCAGGCCGATGCCGCCGGCAATCGCGCGAATTGCGAGACGGCGCATTTGGATTCTAAAAATATTTCCGTGGCCAGCGATGACGACCACCACACGGTGAGCGTGATTGGTTTGGACAACGTGATTGTGGTGCGAACCAAGGACGCAACATTGGTGTGTCGCGCGGATATGGCGGAACGAGTGAAGGAAATCGCGGCCAACGTGCCACCATCGTTGCAATAAATTATTTGCGTTCATCTGAAAGTAGAGAACACAAACCACACAATGAAACAAAAGATCGCTCGATTTCTTGCGCTTGACCTTGGTGATCGAAGAACGGGTTTGGCGTTGGGTGATTCTCTCACCAATATTGTGTCGCCCATTGGAACAATCAATGTGGCAAAAGGTCCGGCGCTTCTTGAGGCATTAAAAAAAGTCCTTGAAGAAAACGCGCCTGATGAAATTGTGATTGGGCTTCCACTGAACATGGATGAAAGCGAGGGCGCCGCCAGCAAGGCGGTGCGTGAGTTCGCGTTGCAAATTGCGCAACTCACTAACAAGCCAATTCACTTGCATGATGAACGCCTGACAACATTTGAAGCGGATTCGCGAATGGCGCAGTCGGGTCGCACGCACGCGGAAAAAAAAGCGCTGCGTGATTCATTGGCGGCCGCCGCCATTCTTGAAGATTATTTGCGAGCACGATCCGAGCGTCATTCGCAATCCGACGAATCACCAAGCGATTCATAATCGCGCGCAAATCACGCCGCGGGCTTGCCTTCACACGCGGCGCGATCCACATACCAAACAAATTCGCCACTGATTGGATGAATACCTTTTATAGGCAGCGCTTGATACGTGTCTTGACCTGTTGCCACTTGTTGCAACATGGCTGTTTTCTTTTCGCCTAACACAAGCACCGCGACAAACCGCGCAGCATTGATGGCGGGATATGTCAAAGTAATGCGTGGCGGCGGAGTCACGGTTGGTCCCTCGCACACATCGACAAAGCGGGTTTGCTCTTCAAGCACCGGCGTGTGCGGAAACAAACTTGCGGTGTGTCCGTTATCTCCCATGCCAAGCAAAATAAAATCAAGACGATTCTGACCCTTGGGACGAGTTGAAAGTATTTTTAAATACGTGCTTTCATAATCGGCCGCTGGATCAGGCAGCGAAGTTTGAATTGGATGAACGTGACTAGCGGGAATATCCGTGTGCTCAACAATAATTTCATTGATCTGCCGAAAATTACTCAACGCATTGTCAAACGGAACACGGCGCTCATCCACAATCCAAAGATGCGTTTTCTCCCATGGAATGGCTCGGTAGCGCGGGTCATACATTAACTGTGTGTACAACGGCATGGGCGTGGTGCCACCAGAAAGAGCGATGTGAAAATCACCAAACGTGTTGACGCATTGCAACGCATGCAAAAGCAAGTCGGCGCTGAGCGCGTCAAAGACCCCTTCTGGATCCTCGCGCGAAACAATTTTTCCAGGAAGTGGCGGCGCCTTGATTGGAGTGTCGCGTAAATCGGTTGGAAGAAGATCGCTCATGTTTGAATGGTAACGCTTGACGCACCGTCAATTCAAGACAGGTTTCAAAGTGAAAAAAGTTTTTGAAAATTCAACTCACACCGCCCAAGTTCGACCGTCGCGCGCCAACAGGTCCGTTGCGGATTGTGGTCCCCAAGAACCAGGCGCGTAGTTGCTTTGAATATTTTTTCGAAGCGGCGCGCTTGCCTCGTTCAGGAACGGCATGATTGCGTTCCACGCGCTTTCCACCTCCAACCTGTGCTTGAACAAACTTTGATCACCACGCATGGCGTCCATCATCAACGGACCGTACGCCTCCACCACCGTTGCGCTAAATGAATCCGCGTAATCCATTTCCATTTCAACCGGCTGAATATTCATGGGCCCAGGAACCTTGGCGTTGAATTGAATTTTTAGTTGCTCGTTCGGAGCAATATCAATAGTCATTCGATTTCCAGCCAGTGGCGCCTTCACTATTTTCTTAAACAGATTCGCAGCTGGCGGTTTGAATTGAATTACAACCTGCGTGCTCTTGCGAGCAAGGCGCTTGCCGGTGCGAAGATAAAAGGGAACGTTTGACCAGCGCCAATTATCAAAATGCATTTTGAGCGCGGCAAATGTTTCCGTTTTGGAATTTGGGTCCACGCCCTTGAGGTCGTGATACGCGCCTTCGTTTCCGTCGCCCGCATATTGTCCAAGCGATCCCCACTCCGCGACACTGTCCAGTGGCGGCGTCTGAAGCGCGTCAACCACTTTAATTTTCTCCGAGCGAATGTGATCCGCGGAAAAACTAGTTGGCGGCTCCATGGCGACGAACGCCATGACCTGCAACAGGTGGCTTTGAATCATGTCGCGAATTGCGCCCGTCTTGTCATAGAACGCGGTGCGTTGGCCAACCCCAACGGTTTCCGCCGCGGTGATTTGCACATGGTCGATATAGCGATGATTCCAAACCGGTTCAAACAACGAGTTAGCGAAACGAAACACCAAAAGATTTTGCACGACTTCTTTTCCAAGATAGTGATCGATTCTGTAAATCGCGTCCTCTTCAAACACGCGTCCAAGCGCGCGGTTTAAACTTGCTGCGCTTTCGTCATCAAAACCGAACGGCTTCTCAACAATAATTCGTTGCCATGATTTGTTGTTGGGCGTAATGCTGCACCAACGGCGACCCTCGGTCACCATGCCGGCAGTTTCAATTTGCGCCACGATAGGTTCGTACAACTCTGGCGCCACGCTCATGAAGAACAAAACATTTTGAGCGCACTTGTGTTGCGTATCCAGTTCGGACACCCGTGCCGCAAGCCGCGGATAGGGCTCGCTTGTGGCGGCGTCTCCTGGAATGTAAAAAATTCTTTTCGCAAATTCAGCCCATACATCCTCGCGAAAACCCTTCACTTGTTTTTGCAGCCACGGTTTTAATTCATCTCGCCACGCGGCGTCCGTCTTCACAGATCGACTCATTCCAAGAATACAGGTGGACGGATTTAAAAAACCAGCCTCCGCCATTTCATACATGGCAGGAATAAGTTTGCGGCTGGTCAAGTCACCGCTGGCGCCAAGAATAATCAGAACGCATGGATCGGCTGTTCGCATGTTCATAGCCTAACGCTTCTTGTGCGAGCGTAAATGGATACAAGACATTTTAAGTTCGGGCGATGTTTTTCAAGGTAAAAACAGAACTGTAGATTTCCAATTCCACGTAACAACCAATTCAAAATTTAAAAATAAATCGATTTGAAAACCTGCCTGGAATAAGGAAAGATTCAACTCGCTTCGCGCGGATGAAACTTGCGTAGCACCTCGCGCAAACGTCTTTGATCAACGTGCGTGTAAATTTCCGTGGTTGCAATGTCCGCATGGCCAAGAAGTTCCTGCACGACACGTAGATCCGCGCCGCCACTTAATAAGTGGGTGGCAAACGAATGGCGCAATTTATGCGGATGCACGCCATGCAGACCAGACAGGTCCGCATATTTGCGCACAATTTGCCACACAGCCACGCGTTCCAACGGTTTGCCACTGAATGAAAGAAACAATCGAAAGAGATCGCGCCCATCGCGAAATCGCGCCAACGAAGGCCGCGTCTCCTTTACGTATTCATCAATCGCCGCGATCGCGGGCTCGCCAACAGGAACCATTCGTTGTTTGTTTCCCTTGCCGATCACCACAAGACAACCAAGAGTCGCGTTGAAATCATTCATCTTCAGCGATCCAATTTCACTGGCGCGCAAGCCCGCCGCATACATCACTTCAAGTATGGCGCGATCGCGTCGCCATAAATCACCGGTCTCCGCGTTTGGCGCCTCAACTAATTTTCGCATTTGGCCAGGCGTCAGTGTTCCAGGCAATCTTCTCCATCGATGTGGTCGATCCAGCAAGCGCGCGGGGTCTCGCTCAATTTTTCTTTCCGCTTGTAGCCAGCGAAAAAAAACACGCATGGATGCAAGGTGCCGCGTGACGGTGCTTGAGTCCAAACCTCGCTCGCGTTTTAATTGTTGAAGGTGTTGCGCCAGATGCTCCATACGAACGGCGTCGGGAGATTTCACTCCAGCACCAACCAAATATGCTTTCATGTAACGCAAGTCGCGACCGTAGGCCTCAAGCGTTGAAGGACTCAATCCAGTTTCAACGCGCGCCCAGGTTAGAAATTCACGCGCGGCGTGATCGAATGGAGATACTTTGTCCATGCGCTGTCACCTGTACTGGAAGTGTTCCGTCGCCGGCGCCACGCGTAAGGCGCCTAGTGACAACGGGTTTTTCCAGCGTGCCGTGTGACCCCTCCATATTGATTCGGTGAAATGTCGCGCAGCCGTGATAGGCATTGCAGCACACCGAAAACGCGCTTGCAACCGTAGCCATTGTGAAGCGGTGGTTGCATCGCAAATCTCCCGCATCCATATGCGGGCAGAAGTGGTCAGCGCTGTTGTTGGAGGGTTCGTTCATGGCAGTGGTCAGAATGAAATCGGATGAAAAGAGTCTAGAACTGTAAAGATAACGAAATTGTTCATGGATTCAAATGTTTGATAAAGCAATGGTTACACAATTAGGGTGTGGCGCAAGAGGTGCATTGCGCTTGCTTGGGACTTCAAAAATAAGTTGAAGGCCCGCGGTTTGGTTTAAACGCTTCAGGTGGCGCTTCTTTCATGGGGAACCACATTCTGTGGGCTCGTATCTGCATCAATTTTTAAATACGCAAAAATATCTCAGATCAGAAAATGTCTAGGCACGCTTTCAGAGCAAACCATTTTTGTTCGCGCCTAATTAAGAGTGGACTGGATATGAAAGAGTTCGCGGAAAGAAATGTAGCCCCGCCGCTTTTCTAGCCGCTTCAAGCGTGATTTCCGCGGTCACATTCGCCTTGCGGCAACCCGCGCGCAAAATATCCAGAACCAAATCATCGCGACCTTCAAGCGCGGCGCGACGTTTCTGCATGGGAGCAAGCAACACGTTGATGGCCTCCGCAACTTCCTTTTTAATATGGCCGTCACCAATGTTGTCGCCACGGGTGTAACGGTCTTTCAATTCAGCAACGCGCGCGGCGTCCGTAATAAATGTTTCCACATATTGAAAGAGCGCATTCTTCACGTCACCGGGTTCGGTTGCGCTTTGGCGACCAGTGAAAATACGCATCACTTTCTTTTCAACTTCTTTTGGTGGATCGGAAATGAAAATGGCGTTGCCTAAACTTTTGCTCATTTTATTTTTTCCATCAACGCCCATCAGGCGACCCACCTCGCCAACATCCGCCCGTGGCACGGGAAACACGCCACCAAGTTGAACGTGCTCGTGGTCCTCCGCTTTCTCACTGACACCGCAATACATGTGATTGAAACGGCGCGCCACTTCGCGCGTCATTTCAAGATGCGGCACCTGATCTTCACCAACCGGAACGCCCTCGGGACGGAATGAAAGAATGTCGGCGCATTGACCAACGGCGTACAACGGAAAACCAAACGAATAGGTTTCGCCCAAATCCTTCACCTTGATTTCATCTTTCAAAGTTGGATTGCGCATGACACGGTTGAAGGGCAACAACATGGCGAACAAAAATGTGAGTTCGTGAATCGTTGGCACTTCGCTCTGCAAGAAAATGGTGGAGAGATCGGGATCAATTCCCATGGCGATTAAATCACGCACGATTTCCAATGAATCACTGCGAATTTCTTTAGGCTTGTCGGCGCGCGTGGTGAACGCGTGATAGTTGGCAACAATAAAATAGCAATCATGCGTGTGTTGCAACTGCACTCGCCGCTTCGCGCTGCCAACCCAATGACCCAAATGCAAACGGCCTGTGGGCGTGTCGCCCGTCAAAATGCGGGACTTGCTTGTGGCGCGTGTGTGTGAATCGGCGGCGTTCATTTAGGAAGCATAGAGAACAGAAAAAGATTTGCACAATTAAACAGCGCGTGCGCGATGAATGAACTCCACAAGCGGCCGGTGCGCTCCATAAGTACGCCAAGCGCAACGCCAAATACGGCCAAGGCTGGAATCGCCGCGGCGCGCCCAAATTCAGGCACTGCGCCCCAGTGAACCAGCGCGAACATAGTGGCCGTTATGAAAATAGCCGCGGCGCGCGGCAATCCAATTTGTTTCAGTCCTTGTTGAATGGCTCCGCGCCAAATTATTTCCTCTGCCAACGGACCCAGTATCACAATTGTAAAAACCAATCCCCATGTCACTGGATTGTTTCCCTGCTCACGAATGGTTTCAAGAAATTGATGCCCCACCGTCGGCGCACGCACGCCTGTGAATACAAATTGAATTGCGCCACCAAGCGCGGATGTCATTTGAATCAAGGGCCACACAATTAAAAACCCAATCACACCTACGGCAATATTGGTTACAACTCGATTTGTAGATGCTTTTGAAACATGCTCATGTACAGAGCCCTGGGCGACTCCGCGTGAAATTTGAATCAACACCAGAAATACGGTGATTGTGGTGAGCGAACCAGCGACTAACGCCACCAACAACGCCAACGATGGAAGTGGACTTTCTGTGGACACACCCATTGCGCGTAAAAGCAACGCCCCAACAATTCCAGAAAGCAATATTCCACACGCCGCCAACAAGACGTTTTGATTTGTGTTCAGCCGCCACTGGTGTGGCGCCGCACACGTGGGGTAGAACCACTTCAATTTCCAAAGCAAGGCCACGGACACGCCAGCCCACGCCCAGGTGATTGATGCAGGTATGAATTCGGGGTTTGTGGCCGTGTCTTGTGACGCAATGTCGGCGCCACTGCATAGACTTGCAGAAAATATGCCCAACGCACTCCAGAAAATTGTTGCAAGAAAAGTAATTGAAGTAGAAGCGCGCAAGCAACACTCACCACTGGAACTTCTACAAGACAAGGTGCGTTCTATGCCCCGTCCGCGAAATTTCTTTCGCGCCGTTGTGCGCGACAGTGCGGAACCGGTTCGTGTCATAGCGGAAATTAAAAAGAAGAGCCCGTCCGCTGGACTTATTCGCAATGATTTTGATCCCGTGGACATTGCCCAACGCTATCACCAAGCGGGCGCTGCAGCCATTAGTTGCCTGACCGATGAGTACGACTTTGGCGGACATTTGGATTTCATAGAACGCATTCGTGAAGCGGTGCCGCTCCCCGTTTTGCGAAAAGATTTTATTGTTGATAGCTGGCAAATTTGGGAAAGTCGAGCGGCTGGTGCCGATGCAATTTTATTGATCGCCGAATGTTTGACCGAACAAGACATTGTTGATTATCAAATTCTCGCCGTCGAACTTGGCCTGACTATTTTGTTAGAGGTGCATGATGTTGAAAGTTTGTACCGAGTGCAAAATCATGTTGGCTTTCCACACGCCGGATACTCTCTTTTGGGCATCAACAATAGAAATCTCAAGACCATGACAACGGATTTGGCCCACACATTCCGCATGATTGATTTAATTGAGGATCGTCGCGTGGTGGTGAGTGAAAGTGGAATTCGCACCGCGCAAGATATTCAGCGCCTGCAACAACACGAGGTTGGAATTGTTCTTGTTGGCGAGCACTTGCTTCGTCAACCCGACCCGGGTCAAGCGCTGCGTGAAATGCGCGGGGTTTAAGTCATTTCAATTTTTTTCATTTTGCCATTTCCAAAATTAGACCTAAAAATATTTGCGGCATACAAGTGCCAACACAATTTATGGCGCGCCGCTTTTGCAGTCGCCGTGAAATTAATTTGTACTTCAAAACATCACACATGAGTGCTTGGCGAATTTAAAATTAGGCCGCGATTAAAAGTTCAACAATTTGAACGGCGTTCAGCGCCGCGCCCTTGAGCAACTGATCTCCAACCACCCACAGCGCCAATGATTTTCCTGGAGTGCCGCCATGGTCAACGCGAATTCTTGAAACCAAAACTTCATCAAGACCAGAAACCATTTGCGGGTCGGCCGGTTGATCGCCATTGGATTCATCAACCACGCGCACACCAGGCGCATGCGCAAGAATATTCAATGCTTGTGCGGGAGAAATTGCGTTTGCAAATTCCAAATGCAACGCAACGGCGTGGGCGCGCAGCGTTGGCACACGAACACAGGTGGCGCTTACTCGCAAGTGGTCATGGCCCAAAATTCGCCGACTTTCACGAACAAGTTTGTGTTCCTCCTCATTGGATCCATCAGGTTGACGGGGAGAGTTGTGTGGAAACACATTAAATAAAATCGGCCTTGGAAATAATTGACCCGCAACTTTTTCACCAGCGGCCCACGCGCGCGTTTGTGATTCCAACTCATGCATGCCCGCAAGACCAGCGCCAGAGACGGCTTGATAGGAACAGGCGGTCATTCGTTCCAGATGCGCCACGCGATGAAGAGGAGCGGCGACCATTAAAGAAATAATCGTGGTGCAATTTGGATTTGCCACCAAGATTGGTTTGCCCTTTAACGTTTCACCATTTATTTCGGGAACAACAAGGGGGATGGCGGGATCCGTACGAAACGCGCTTGAATTATCCACCGCAATAATATTGAATTCCGCCAGCATGGGCGCCAACGCGCGCGCGGTTGCGGCGTCTGCGCACAAAATGGCGTAGTCGCTTCCCGCCAATGCCTCACGATCAATGGTTTGCGCCGCGAGAGTTTGTCCGCAAAACTGGAATTTTTCCCCTGCGGATCGCTCGCTGCAAAACAGGCGTAACTGCGAAATTGGAAATTTTCGCTTCTCAAGCAGTTGAATGACTTCTCTGCCAACCGCTCCAGTTGCGCCGATGACTGAAACACAAAAAGTTTTCGTTCCGGCTTTCGAATTTTTTATTGTGGACAATGCGGGTGATGCACCCGCGTTCACACCACTCACTGGTGTGGACCAATCAGAAAAAATCGCGCGATCTCAACTTCGAACAATGATCCATCATCGCGCTCCATGACGTATGTCCCCTGCATGGTTCCCCACGCGGTTTGCAGCGGACAAAAACTTGAATATTCAAAATGATCACCCGGCGACAAATTTGGATGGTGACCCACCACGCCCAACCCCTGCACCTCGTGTCGCTCGCCCGCGGAGTCAACAATGACCCACTTGCGGCTGCGAAGACGCGCGCAACTTTGTCCCTCGTTGTGCATGACCACTTTGTAGTTGAACAAATATCGTCCATTGTCCGGGTCCGAATGCGACGGCAAGTAACGCGGCTCAACCGTGATTCGAATTCCGTGAGTCACGCACTCGCTGCCCTTGCATGTTCTTGCTGATGAAGTTGTCATGGTTGTGGCACGATATGCGAGCGACATCATTTCACCAAGTCAAAATGACGGCGGTCTTAAAATTTAAAAAATGACATTACGGAAATTGGCGCTACTCAAACCAGCCCTTTTTTTGCAGTGGAATTTTAATCACTTCACCCTCCTTCATTGAGCGCCAATCAAGACCCAGGGAAAATCGGCGATACCCAACGCAAGTAGTTTCAATTCCCAGCGGCATAAGATTTGGAATTGGGACCGGCGGAGTTATTCCGGCCGCATCACTAACAACAGCAAACGCGTTCGGGTCCGGCGGAAGGCCGTTGCGCTGCTCATCCAGCCGAACCACAACATTCTCGATATTTTTTTTACTCTCTGAATCAAAAATTTTAAACAGAATCGTTTTGGTTTCAAGGCGTCGAAGCTTGAGAATGAATTCAGATTCAGAATTACTTGCAAGAAAATCCTGCCGCACCTCTTGATAACCCGGCTTTCGCACGGTGATGACATTACGAAAACCAGATGCGTGTTGAATTGTGGATCGACCCGAAGAATCACTTCGCTTATTTTGCAAATCAGGAAATCCCCAGCGATCCTCAAGCCCGGGCAGCGGCAAGTATAAAAAAGTTGTGGCCAATACTTCGGCGTCATCAAGTGGGACGCCTGTTTTTTCATCAACCACTCTTACTGAAATCTCAACATATTTCACCGGCGCTATCGCGACTGTTTGTTTCGTCTTCCCATCAAGATCATCAAATCGCAACACCATATGAGAGGAACTTTCCTTCGCAAGCATGCTGGATGTTGTTTTGGATGAGAAAATACCGATCGAGGCCGGCTCAAATCCAGGCTCCAAAAAAGTCAACTTTGTATTAAATGGCGGAATCCAAATTCGCGCATCACCAGAAGCGTCACTTTTCACGGCGTTGGAATTCGTCGGTAATAGTGAAAGCAAAGTCACGCTGTGGCGATGAATGGTGACCCCCTCAACGGGCTTGTTATTTACAGAATCCTTCATTTGCAAATCAAGCGGACGGGGAAAACAACCAAGTTGAAACATCAAAGCCCAAATCACAACAAGCGGATTGAGCACGTGTTTCATGACTGGCATGAGATTGAGCAGAAAGTATTTCAATTTATTCAACGATCGGAGGAGTGGATGAATTCAATGCAAACACAGTGATAAAGATAGATGATGCGGCAAGTATGACGCACCCCAAGATTCGCGCCCACGCAGAGAGTGTTGGACGCGAACGAATAATGGGTAATTCACCCAGCCATAAACCCAAGGGTGCGATTGACGCAAGTAACCAGGCAGCAACAGGAATCTCGCCCGTGTCGTAACCCCAACCAGTCGCCGCGCCAAGAGCGGCAATGCATGCGATTGCAACTGCACCACTAAAGCCAACACACTCGTTTAGCGGCGTTTTTGATTGAGTGGCTAATCGCACCAGTGAAACAAAACCAAGACAGCAAGAAGCCGCGCCAATTGGTACGGCAAGTTTTGCAAATCCCGAAAGCATTGCAAGTACCGAGGGCGCAATCAACGCAAAGCAAAGTGAAAGGGGCGTTGAAAAACAATTTCGTCTTTGAACTACAACAAACAATAATGTGGAACAGAGGGCGGTCGCCATTCCAAGCACCAATCGGCTTGTCACATTTCCCCATCCGGGGATATTTATAAAAAGTGCACCCAAAATTACGGATGAGCATGAAATAAATACACGCGCGCCAAATGAACGAGAAAATAAATCACCAATGCCCGTTATAAATCCACACAACAAAATGGAGCACGGAAACCACAACCATCTATTCAGTGTTGTGAAATTCCGAAGCGATTCTTCGGAGATTGCGCTTGTAAATAAAACGATCGATATCGCAACGCCAAAAAAACTACCAAAACCAAACGCGCGAGAGCGGGTCATTCGCCACGCACTGAGTGCAACACCAAAAATAACTGGCAACGCAATCCCAAATAACAAGATTTGTATTTCCATATTGGAAACCTTTCAATCGTAATAATGGGTTATATAAAAACACTCTCGTGTAATTTGAATACACCACCACGTCTATCCCCCACTTGTTTTGGGAATAAGTGCTGGTCTATGGAGTGAATTAAGAAGAGGTGGCTTCAAGCGCGACAATAATCCGCACGCTTTTCCCAATTGCATTTTTTTCAATTCCGTAGGTCATTCCAAATTCGCTGCGATCAATAGTAAAAACGGTTTCAAATCCTATTTTATTTCCGCGTGCGGATTCTGATTGACCAGTCAGTTCCATATTCACCGTGATTGGTTTCGTGACTCCGTGCATAGTCAAATTACCGTTGACAGACCATGTGTTGCCTTCAAGTTTTTTAGATGAAGTGCTTACAAACGACATTTCTGGAAATTCTTTCACACTGAAGAAATCAGGGCTTCGAAGGTGCGAGTCTAAATCTTTATTCGCGCTTGATACGGAGTTGGTGTCTATGACCACGTTTAGGGCAAGAGTCTCCATCGGTATTCCACTTGTTGTGATTGTTCCGGTGACCCCATCAAATCTTCCCCAGAACATTCCTGCGCCAAAGTGTTGGACTCGGAATAATCCCATTGAGTGTGTGTCATCAATTTTCCAGGCCGTTGCAGCGCTTGGTGTTTGCTTTATGATTGTTTGCGCAGGTGATGCGTTTGGTGTTGGCGTCACCACCGGTGTTGTCTGCGTGCTTGGAGTATTAGAATTTTGTTGCGTATTCGCGGCCAACAGCAATATAAAGGTGGTGGCAATTGTGAGTACTGGGGTGAAAGGTAGAAACATAAAGGCTCCGTTTTGGGGTTAGGTTCTCTAGGCCGCGCAACTGTACACACGCAGCGTTGATGAACGAGAAATATTTTTCAACATGAAGCGGGTTGGAATTAAAGACACAAAATTTAATTTCACTTTTGTAAACAGGTTTCATCTTGAAATCCCATTTTGTTTGAGAGTAAAATTCAATGAAGTGCAATTCAATAAACGGGGCTTGATCGTTTGAAAGACGCCGAGAAATATATGAATAGTAGAATTTAAAGTCCTATAATGTATAATATAGAAATTGTTCCACGCGGAACACAATTATGAAATTTGAGTGATACATTGATTGGACAAACTTCAATATGGAGCTCCAACATGTCTAGCACACCCAATCAAAGTAATGACGCAAATATCAAATCACCATTAAAAACAGAGAAATTAAACTCTGAAAGCACGACAGAAAAACCGGTTGTGCCCGTCGTACCACAAACATCGGTTGGAAAACTTGGGCGAGGACTTGGTCGATTAATTCCAATTAAAAACTCTCAGGATAACACGGTAAAAACCGCTGTTTCCGGCACTATTTCGAGTACCCCTGTTACACGAGTCGCCATTCAACCCGGTCTTTCAAAAAATATTGTGACACCAGATAAGGCCACAATCAGCCCCGAATTCGATAAGGGTTTAAATGTTTCTGGGTTTGTCTTTGGAAAGGGTGTTGAAGAAATTAATATTTCTAAAATTTCTGCAAATCCAAGACAACCAAGAACTGACTTTAAAGTTGTAGAACTAGAGGCCCTTGCGGCTTCCATTAAATCAAACGGGTTGCTTCAACCAATCATTGTAAGGCCGATAGAAGGTTTGGTCGGTCAATTTGAAATTGTCGCAGGTGAACGCCGTTGGCGCGCCTTTAAAATGCTTGGGAAATTGTCAATTCCAGCTATCATTGTCCAAGCTTCTGACGAGCATTCTGGTGTTTGTGCCCTTATTGAAAATGTTCACAGAACAGATCTAAACCCAATGGATCGGGCTATTGCAGTTCAAAAACTATCAGAAGAGTTCTCGCTTACCCACGATAAGCTTGCTGAAAAACTTTCATTAGATCGATCTACGGTTACTAATTTGCTTAGGTTGGCCGAATTAGATACTCAAACAGCCGGGCTGGTTCGCCAAGGAATCCTGTTGCAGGGCCACGCCAAGGCCTTACTTGGAGTTTTGGATTTGAAAGCTAGATCAACACTGGCCGAATCAGCCGTTCGGGGTGAGTGGTCAGTTCGCGCGCTTGAAAGAGAAGTACAGAGACTATCTGCAGAATCTAAAGGCAGAGTTCCACGTGGAACACAACCCGCAAGACGACAGGCAAACGTCAAAGATTTAGAGACAAGATTGAGTTTGCTATTAGGAACCCGTGTCACAATCCAGCTTGGTCGAAAACCAAACACTGGAAGGGTTTCTATGGAGTTCTTTTCACTGGATCAGTTTGAAGGAATGCTGGCCAAACTTGGACTTCGGACTGATCAAATTCAATTTGAAAATTAAATTAGCAACCGTGAATGTTCGGCAGTAAGGCTTGGCTAAATTAAAAGCTAAAAAGCTGCCATTTGGCGCATTTAAACCATCAATTTATAATTTAGAAAAATCAGCCCGTTGTAATTATTTTTACAACGCATCCAATTAATTTATGGTTATAAGACTTCAATACTCTTCATAAAGTCCGGCAATTCGGTTTCCAAACCAAGAGATGCTTGAATTGCTCCAGCAAGCGCCACGCGTGAAGCCTGCTCACCATGATTCAAAATAACCCTGGGGGTTCCGCCCTCTCGAGCACCAATCCAAGCAACTAAATCCCCCTGATCCGCATGCCCACTTAAACCTTCCAGATGAACACGCTCTGCCTTCACTTCAAACATTCCTTCCTTGAGCTCGATCAACTTCGCATGATGCAAAATTGAATGTCCAAGCAAGCCAACAATTTGATGGCCCGCGAATAAAATTGCGTTTCGTGAATCTGCAATGAGCGCAGCAAGATGATGGAGCACCGGACCAGCATCACAAAAACCACTGCCCGCCAGAATAATTCCAAGCTGCGTACTCTTTGCAAGTTTTAAACTTTGTCTTCGATTAAATAAATGTTGCAGACCCGCGAATTGAAGTGGATCATTTCCAGCTTCCGCCGCACCACGAAGTGTTGGTTCAAGCAAGGCAGGATATCGACCACACAATTCAGACGCGCGAATAGCCATGGGCGAATCTAAATACACGTTCATTCCATGCAATTGGTTTGAGCGCGACAGGTCCGCCAAACGTAATAATAATGTTTGCGCGCGACCCAGCGCGAAAGTTGGAGCCAGTATTTTTCCGCCACGAGCCGCAACGCGTTTCACAACATCTGCAAGCGCATCCGCCGATGAAGAACTGGCAGAGAAATTACGCGCTCCATTTGTGCTTTCCATGAGCACAATATCTACATCTGGAAGTAATTCGCGGGCGCGAAGCAGGGGGCTACGAGCAGGCCCCAAATCACCTGAAAACAGCACCTTTTTCTCATTTCCGTTTATTATAAATGCAACCTCAACACTGGCTGAACCTATAATGTGCGATGCGTCGTGAAATCGAAATCGCAGACCCGGTTTAATTTCGCGCCACACATTATATTCAACAGGACAAACTGTTTCGGCCGCAAGCATGGCGTCATGCGCGTCATATAAAATTGGTGGCTCTGGGCTTGAGGCCTTGCTCTTTGTTCCGGGCTCTGGCGGGGGATCTATAACGCGGGCAATCGGCGTGGTTCCATTGCGCCACTCTTCGTGGCGAAGTACTTGCAGTGACGCACTGGAGCGCAACACGCGCGGCAACAAATCAGCCGTTGGTGGAGTTGCGAAAATGGGCGCGGCGCAGCGAAGCCGCGGCAACATTCCAAGGCGACCACAGTGGTCAACGTGGGCGTGCGTGACAATCACGCCATCCACATGTGGCCAATCAATTTCTGGAACCTGCAAATTTCTATGTTCTTGCTCTGGCGATCCTTGGAAAAGTCCAAAGTCAATCACAACGCGACCTCGCGGTGTATCCAATAATGTGCAAGACCCCGTTACTTCTCCCGCAGCACCTAATAATGTGATTGTTGCTCGTTCAGACACAGAAAGTGAGCATAGCCATCATTTGAAATGACGCAGTACTGTGTCGAAAATCATCCCTGACCCACATGTAAAAACCGCTTCAACCTACCCCAAGTCGATTTAGAGCCACCCAAAGTCATAATCAAAGCCACAAAGTCCGTCATAGCCACCAAACGCCAACCCTCATTTTGATTTAGTCGCCCGAACATGCGGCAATGGCCGCCCGCAACTCGGCCTTGGAATCTTTTGAGGGCATAAACTCGTGCCCAATGAATCCGCGGTACCCCGTGGCGACAATCGCCCGCATGATCGCCGGGTAATACAGCTCCTGTTGCGTATCCAGCGGACCTCGACCCGGCACTCCGGCCGTGTGATAGTGAAGAATCCACGGCGCAGCTTTTTGGATGGTTCGGATCACGTCACCTTCCATGATTTGCATGTGATAAATATCAAACAGCAAACCAAATCGATGGTCATTTACTGCTTCGCAAAGCTGAAGACCCCAAGCGGTGTGGTCGCCCATGTGATCTTTGTGATCAACGCGCGAGTTGAGCAACTCCATCACCACACCAAGATTTGATTTTTGAGCGATGGGTAAGAGCCGCTTTAATCCAGTCACGCAATTCTCCAAACCCTTAGCGTCATCAAGACCACTGCGATTACCGGCAAACACAATTACAAGCGGCGCGCCAGATGAAGAAATTTGCGGAAAAAGAATTTCCGCTCGCTTCATAATGTCGTCGTGATGTTCCAAGCGATTCAATCCGTCCGCAATTGTCGTGGGACCATTTGCAACCGGACACGCTAATTTTGCGGCGCGCACTTTTTGAATGTCGGGTGGATCAAGAAGATCAATCCCATCCAAGCGAACAGACTTTGCCAAGTCGATCACTTGTTCTATGGTCATAGAGCCCAAGCACCAACGCGCAACGCTTTGCCGAAGCAATCGTCCATCATCTTTTGTGGCGCGACTTCCAAACTGTTCTGACATTTCAGTGGCGCCAAGATCAACCGCGCGTGCGCCACGAACCGCTGTTGCCAACAAACCAACCGTAAGAATTTGTCGGCGATTCATCATGTGTTTAGTGGTACGCGCTCAGCGGCTCACAAGAACACACAAGGTTGCGATCACCATATGGATTGTCAACGCGACCAACAGCCGGCCAGAATTTTCGATTGCGAACCCACTGCAATGGATACGCCGCCTGCTCGCGCGTGTATTTGTGATTCCATGAGTCGGAACAAATCGCCTCAGCCGTGTGCGGCGCGCCCTTGAGAGGATTATCTTTGCGATCGCTTTTTCCCTGTTCAATCTGCGCAATTTCAGCGCGAATAGCAATCATCGCCTCGCAGAATCGATCCAGTTCCTCTTTCGATTCGCTCTCCGTTGGTTCAATCATGAGCGTGCCAGGCACGGGCCAACTCATTGTTGGAGCGTGGAAACCAAAATCCATTAAGCGTTTTGCAATGTCATCAATTTTAATTTCCGCCGACTGGTCAAACGTGCGGCAATCAATGATGAACTCGTGCGCGCAACGACCGTTCTTGTTGACAAACATAACCTTGTAATCATTTTGCACACGCTTCGCCATGTAGTTGGCGGCAAGAATGGCAACCTGTGTGGCCTTGCGCAAACCATCCGCGCCCATGAGCGAAATGTACATCCATGAAATTGGAAGAATGCTGGCGCTTCCATAAGGAGCGGCAGACACCGGACCAATCGCGTGTTTTCCAGCGTTGGCTGGATTGATAACCGGATGACCCGGCAGAAAATCACACAGATGTGCGGCCACACCAATCGGACCAACGCCTGGACCGCCACCACCGTGTGGAATGCAAAATGTTTTGTGCAGATTCAGGTGGCACACATCGGCGCCAATTTCGCCAGGGCGAGTTAAACCAACTTGAGCATTCATGTTTGCGCCATCCATATAAACCTGACCGCCGTGTTCGTGAATAATGTCGCACAACTCCTTGATGCGATCCTCAAATACTCCGTGCGTGCTTGGGTAGGTCATCATGCAACACGCCAAATCATTGGTGTGAAGCGCGGCCTTGGCGCGCAGATCGGCAAGATCAACATTGCCTTCGCTGTCGCAATCAACCGCAACAACGTGCATGCCCGCCACAACCGCGCTTGCGGGATTTGTTCCGTGCGCGCTTTCTGGAATCAAGCAGACGTTGCGATGGCCTTGGCCGCGTTGTTCGTGATATGCGTGAATGACCATTAATCCCGCATATTCACCATTGCTTCCAGAGTTTGGTTGCAGACACATTCCCGCGAAGCCAGTGATGTCGCACAACCAATTTTCCAATGTGCGGAATAGCTCCACGTATCCGGCACATTGATCAAGCGGTGCGAATGGATGTAATTTTCCAAATGTTGGCCACGTCACTGGAATCATTTCCGAAGTGGCGTTCAGCTTCATGGTGCACGAACCGAGCGCAATCATGCTGTGCGCAAGGCTGAGATCACGTCCTTGTAATTGGAAGATGTAGCGCAGCAACTCTGTTTCACAGTGGTAACTGTTGAACACATCTTGCGTCATGAAACTTTTGGTGCGCTTCAAAGAAGCTGGAAGCGCGTCGGTGGCGTGAAGCGAAGCAATCTTTGGAGTTGGCTTACCCGTGCCTGCGGCAAAGCATTCCAGAATGTCTTGCAAATCATTTGGCAAGACGGTTTCATCCAATGAAAAACCAATAGTTCCATCGGCGTAGTTTCTAAAATTAATTTTGTGCTTCTTGGCGGCGGCATTCACGTTGTCCGCGGTGGTGCCCTTCAGTTGCACGCGTACGGTGTCAAAGAAATGTTCTGGGCCAGGCAGGTGTCCAAGCATTTTCAAACCCGCAACTACGGTGGTGGTTGCGCGGTGAACGCGTTCGGCGATTCGCTTTAGACCATCTGGCCCGTGATACACGCCGTAAAATGCGGCAATGTTTGCCAACAGCGCTTGAGCGGTGCAAATATTGCTGGTGGCTTTGTCGCGGCGAATATGTTGCTCGCGCGTTTGAATGGAAAGCCGAAGCGCTGGACGACCCGCGGAATCGCGGCTGACACCAATTAATCGTCCAGGCATTTTTCGAACATGCTCCGTCTTTGTCGCAAAATACGCGGCGTGCGGACCGCCGTATCCCATGGGCACGCCAAACCGTTGCATGGAACCAATCGCAACATCCGCGCCCAATTCACCAGGAGAAGTCAGCAGGGTCAACGCGAGTGGATCGGCCGCCACAACCACCAACGCGCCGCCGGCCTTGATTTTTGTAATCGTGCCGCGCCAATCGCGGATACGACCATCGGTCGCCGGATAGGAAAGCAGCGCACCACAGAAATCATTTTTTGAAAAATCAATTTTGTCGGCGTCACCAACCACAACCGTGACACCAAGGCCGTAAGCGCGGGTTTGAATCACCCCGATAGTTTGCGGATGCGTGGCGGCATCAATGAAAAACTTCACGCAACCATCTTTTGCCATTCCAAAGGCCATGTTCATAGCCTCGGCCGCCGCGGTCGCTTCATCAAGCAAGCTGGCTCCAGCAATTTCTAAACCCGTGAGTTCCGTCACAATGGTTTGAAAATTCAACAAGCTTTCAAGACGACCCTGCGAAACCTCAGGTTGATAGGGCGTGTACGGCGTGTACCAACCTGGATTTTCCAGAACGTTGCGCAGAATCACTCCTGGTGTAAGACAATCGTTGTAGCCCATTCCTATATAGGAGCGAAACACCTCATTCTTGCCAGCTAACATTCCAATTGCCGCAATGCATTCCGCCTCACCGCGCATTTTGAAAGCCCCGCGATTGGTTGGATCGCTAATCATAAGTGGACGCGTTGAGCGAATGGATTCTGGAATAGCCGCGCGCGTGAGCGCGTCCAAACTTTCATATCCCAAATAAGTGAGCATTTCCGCAATGTCGGCGTCGCTTGGACCAATGTGGCGGCGCGCGAATGTATCGAGCGGCTCAAGCGAATTGATGGTGCTGCTGGTTGAAGACGCAACTTTTTCAAGCATTGACATGCGACGAGTATAGAGAGAGTGAATGGCGAAATTCTCGCCTATTTGATTTGATTTTTGCAAAAATTTTTTTTAATTATGAATGAATCGCGGGCAACCAAATTAAAAACCGCCCCGAAGCGGCGGTTTCAATCGGCACGAATTGATGAGCAAGAAGAAGCGGTGGCGCGCAATCAAAAGTTTCTAGCGCGCTCACTTTTCCATGGTCATCGGTCGATAATTAAATTGCTGTCCACCAATGGACGCGTCGAACATAAGTCCAGAAGGGTTGGTCATAAAGACGGCGACGCCTTCCTTATATGAAGCGCTGCCGCCGGCTCCCGCAGCAATAGCAACCGCCGATGCGTTTGCCGCAAAGACAAATTTTCCATTGATGAAGTTTTCGTAGCGCTCCTTGTCCTTAAAGAAGATCAACTCCGAAAATGTTTGGCCACCCAGGGTTGCGCCAATTGTTCCCTTGCTCAGGTCGCAATAGCCCGTTGCTTTGCCGCCCTGAAATACTTCTCCGCGGCCGTAACTGAAAGCAAGTCCGGCGCCGCCGTTTCCAACTTCAGGAAAAATCGCGTAGCCGTAATTGTCTTTAAAAAACTTATCGAGCGATGGATCCTTTGCCTTTGAGTTGGCAACGGCCGCGTTGACCGAAGCGGTCAGCGCTTCGCGGTCGGCGGCGGTTTCTGGAACGGTGGAGCAATGAACCATTGCGAGCGATGTGAAAACCAGCGTGGCGGTGAGCGATATTTTTTGAAACATGGAATCTTTCTTTCATTGCATTGTGAAATTTGAAATGTGCGAAACAGGTTGCGCGAACGTGCGATGACCAAGCCTGTTCTTGAGTCTATAGAAATTAAGTTTGAAACGGTGTTGCTTGTGAGCGTGGTCGTCTTGCGCGTTCGAAATGAATGAATCATTTGATTCCATTGAAGCGGTGTGGTTTATCAAAAACGCCCTAGTATGAGAGTCACAACCATGGAGCCACGCATGTATACAGCAACAAAATCTCTCGCCATTTTATGTGTGACATTTTCGGCCGCTGCATTTACGGTCATCCCGCCAACAACAACCGCTCCCGAAGCGCCAAGCCAAATTCAATCATCGGCGCAAAAAACAGAAGCCGCGCCAATCAATACACAAACTGATGCCGTGGCTCAATCTGGCGCGCCATCTATGGCACCCAAGACGCCACACAAAGGCGAATTGGTAGAAGGTAAGAGCGTCAATCCCTACACCTATTCACCCGATGAAATTCCCGCGGATCCAAACAATCCCGCCGAAACAGATTTGCGTGCCGCTTTGACGGCCATGGGACCGGTTGCCATCGAGTGGTATCAACACGTGCAAACACTTTCAAATCCCTTTTTTGAAGGGCGCGTTCCGGGAAGTCGCGGCAATGATTTGGCCGCGGAGTACGTTGAGTTCTTCATGAAGCAAGCGGGGCTTGAGCCAGCGTTTACAACGGCGGCAGACGCGTCGGTAAAAAGTTTTCGTCAGCCATTTGAACTTCAGGGAGGCGCACCCAAAGTTGAAACCGCCGTACTAAGCATCAATGAAAAATCATTCAAGCGTGGTGATCAGTTTGAAGTGATGGGAAGTTCTGGCAGTGGAAACGTGACCGCTCCGCTTGTGTTTGCCGGCTACGCCATTGAGGCCGGACAAGATGGATACACCAGCTTTGATAAAAAAGATGATTTTACGGGCAAAATAGTAATGTTTTTACGATACGAGCCACTGGATGAAAATGGAAGAAGTTTGTGGAGCGACCGTCGCTTCAGTGGATACGCCGGCATGCGCCCTAAACTGGACGCGCTTGCGGAGCGCAAACCAGCCGCGTTGATCATGGTGAATCCGCCGGAATGTAAAAGTGGAGCTCGAGGACTTGAGAACACCGAGAGCAGCGTGTTTGGTTCAAGCTACGACTTTCCAATTGTGCAAATCACACCGGAGGAAGCGGATGCCCTGCTGAAGTCCGCGGATCCAAGTGGTCGTTCATTGATGCAGTTGCGCCGCTTGGCTGATGACGGAAAAATAAAAAGTATTGCGCTTAAGCCTGATGTGAAGACAAGCATTCAGGTTGCAATTTCTGAAAAAGGTTTGGCCGCGCAAAATGTTGGCGGCATTATTCCTGGCAAGGGCGCGCTGGCAAGCGAGTGGGTGATTCTTGGCGCGCACTATGACCATGTTGGCATGGGCTACTTTGGCGCGCAGCCAAACAATCGTGGCAAGTTACATCCAGGCGCGGATGACAACGCAAGTGGAACTTCCGCCATGTTGTGCCTTACGAAAAAGTTGAAGGACTACATGGGCTCCAAGGAAGCGCCAGAAAATTGTCGAAGCATTTTGCTTATGGCATTCACCGCCGAGGAAATGGGACTTGATGGAAGCCGTGAATATGTGAAGCATGCAACTATTCCCGCTGAAAAAATTGCGGCGATGGTGAACATGGATATGGTTGGCCGACTGAGCGGTGATCGCCTGGCCATGAGTGGAACCGGTACCGCCGAGGGCTTTACCGATCTGATTCGACCCGCGGTTGTTGAAAGCGGTTTAACGGTTGATGCGGATTCTGGCGGGCGCGGTCCAAGCGATCACGCCAGTTTTTATGCCGCAGGCATTCCTGTTTTGTTTCTCTTCACGCGAACTCATCCTGAATACCACACGCCACTTGATCAAGGTTTCACCGTGAATCCATATGGAGCCAGCAAGGTGATTGCGCTGGCAGAGGGATTGGTCAAAATTCTTGTAACCACTCCAACCAAGCCCGTGTTTAAAAGTACGGATACCACCGGAGGTGCGAGTCGTGGTTATGCCAAAGTGCGACTTGGAATTTCACCTGGTCAAGGCAAGCGTAAAGATCCAGGACTTTTAATTGAGGGGGTTACCGCGCAAACCAGCGCTGCGGACGCGGGTTTGAAAAAAGGGGATGTCATTTTGAAATGGGATGATCAACCCATGAGCGATTCCGGCGAACTGATGGCCAGGTTGCGCGATAAAAATCCAGGCGACGTGGTGACTTTGCACATCAAGCGTGATGGTTCCGAACAAGATGTCAAAGTCACCCTAAAGGCTTCTGAAAAATAATATTAATGCGGGGCGCTTTGTGTTGCGCACAAAACCTTTGGGCGGATCAGGTTCGCCCAAGGTGATAGCGCAACAGTATTTGTTGTGAAACCGCTGTATTTCACATCATATTTTTGAAATCGCAACATGGACCATTTCTTCCAACGCGATTCGCGCCAAGTGCGTATCGTTGCGGCATGAACCACAACTCATTGAAGGATTACGTCACACTTGGTCGCTCCGGTCTTCGCGTCAGCCCAATGTGCTTTGGCTCCATGACCTTTGGCGATGAATGGAAAATTGGAACCGACATTGATGAAAGTTGCTCCATGCTGACGCAGTACCTGCAGGCCGGCGGCAACTTTATTGATTGCGCCAACATGTACAACAAGGGCCACAGTGAAAAAATTCTTGGCGATTATTTTTCCGCCGGCGCGGGCAAGGGCACTCGCGATCGCGTTGTCATTGCTACAAAGTTCATGGGCAATATGTGGCCCGGCGATCCCAACGGCGGCGGCGCCGGTCGCAAAGCCATTCGCCACGCGGTGGAAGATTCATTGCGCCGTTTACAAACCGACCACATTGATTTGTTGTGGGCGCATTTTTGGGATCAACACACGCCCGTTGAAGAAATGATGTCGCAAATGGATCAGTTGGTGAAAGCCGGAAAGGTGTTACATATTGGCTTGTCCGATCATCCAGCGTGGGTGTGCGTGAAATGTCAATACACGGCGTTGATGCGTGGTTGGGAACCATTGTGCGCGTTGCAAATTGAATATTCACTTTTACAGCGCACCGTGGAAAGCGAACTCATGACCATGGCGCGCGATCTCAATCTTGGCGTTACGCCGTGGGGGTCATTGCGCGGCGGTGTGCTCAGCGGCAAGTTTGATCGTAATCATTTGCCTAAAGATGACGGCACAACGCGCGTGAAATCTACTTCACCTTGGATGGTTGAAAAAACATTTGTCTTGCTTGATTGCCTGAAGGAAATTGCCGCAGCGCATCAAGCCACGGTTGCGCAAGTCGCGTTGCGCTGGGTGCTTGATCAGCGTGGAGTGACAAGCGTCATTATTGGCGCCCGTCACAGCGCGCAACTTGCCGACAATTTGGGTGCGTTTGCGGTGAAATTGACAGCCGCAGAGCGCGCCACATTGGACGAACTAACCAAGTTTGAGCTGCCGTTTCCCTGGAAATTTTTCGAAACCATACCAACCGCCATTCAAAACGGAACCACGGTCAATGGACAAAAGTCCGATGTCTGGGACGGATCACCCAAGACTGCGGCGGAACGTTTCTAAAATCTGGCTTGCTTTAAAAGCAAAAATAATTTTCCACTCTCGCACTTCATCCGGATTTGAATTTGAGTGTTGTGGGCGCGTATTTGAAACGCAATTTTAAAGCCCAAGTTTCAAGCTTTATTCAGGCGCATCAATCCCAGCGGAAGACGCCCTTGCGCCACGCGTAGATGTACGCGACCACGCTTGTTCCAATAAAGAACAGAATGCGCGCCAAGAACAGCAACGCTTCCGGACTCTTTGGTTCTAGTTGAGTGAAAGTGACGGCCCATGGATACAGGAAAATAATTTCCACGTCGAACACCAAGAAGGTCATGGCCAACACATAGAAGCGAATATTGAAACGCTTGCGCGTGGTGCCAATAGCGTCCATGCCGCTTTCCACGGGCGTGCCCTTTGTGGCGCCAACATTTTTTGGCCCAAGCAGCGAACTCGCAATTTGATTGAAGGCCGCAAACACCGCCGCCATTACAAATACAATTAAAATTGGCGCATACGAGCTCAACATGAAATCGGTTGGTGCTGGTTCGGTCATCGCAAGTTCCGTAATCATTGCATCCATGAATTCCTGAAACCATTCGTTCAACAACGCCGCATGATTGATCGGTCAAACTTCTTCCAATCTTGCACAAACAATCGGGGCAGCCGGACTCGAACCGACGACCTTCTGGTCCCAAACCAGACGCTCTACCAAGCTGAGCTATGCCCCGCCAACAAATCAGTGAGGGAACAAGTCTAGCAATTAAAGCGGGGTGCGGAAACCCATGGCGCGCATGGCGCACCAGCCAAGAATGCCTTCCATAATTGCGAACCAACCGCCGGCAACGCAGCCAATCGCGGGCCAAATGAGCCACGCGGGTCCGCCCATGAACCACCATATGCCCGCGGCAATTCCTAGCAACTCAATGGATGCGCCCATGATGATGCGAGCGGTTCGGCCTTGCTGATTGATGTTGCATTGCATGTCTGAAGTCTTTCTAAAAGATTGAAGTGTTGAAAATAATTGTAGGCGCAAGAAAAAAAATTTGAAACAAGCCAAAGCGGGTTGCGCAATTTATTTCTAAGCACAAGTTACGTAATTTATTTTCAAGCACAAACCGCACTATTTATTTCCAAGCACAAACCGCGTAATTTATTTCTAGGCCTAAGCAACGCAATATTAAAACTCGCACGTACCCGTGGCGCGTGGAAATGGAATGCAGTCTCGAATATTTGTCAGACCCGTCGCGTAAGAAATTGTCCGCTCAAACCCAAGACCAAAGCCCGCGTGCGGCACCGAACCATAGCGGCGCAAATCGCGGTACCAACCGTAATCCGCTGGATCCAAATGGCTTTCACGCATGCGTGCGTCAAGCACATCAAGTCGCTCCTCGCGCTGGCTGCCACCAATAATTTCTCCAATGCCCGGCGCCAGCACATCCATGGCCGCAACGGTTTTGTTGTCCTCATTCAGCCGCATATAAAAAGCCTTGATGCCCTTTGGGTAATTCATCACAACTACTGGGCGACCAACTAATTCTTCGGTGAGGTAACGCTCATGCTCGCTTTGCATATCAATGCCCCATGACACTGGATATTCAAACTTTTTTCCGTTGGCTATAGCGGCTTCAAGCCTCTTGATGGCCTCGGTGTAATCCATGCGTTCAAACGGACTTTTTACAAACGCCTCCAGCCGCTGCACGCATGTTTTATCAACCCGTTCCGCCATAAACGCCATGTCATCGGCGCGCTCATTCAGCGTTGCGGTGAAAATAGATTTCAATAAACCCTCGGCAAGATTGGCGTCCGCTACCAAATCTGCGAACGCAATTTCGGGTTCAATCATCCAGAATTCAGACAAGTGGCGCGATGTATTTGAATTCTCCGCGCGGAATGTTGGACCAAACGTGTAGACCTTTGACAGCGCCAAGCACCAACACTCAACATTCAGTTGACCGCTAACCGTGAGATGAGCCTCTTTGCCAAAGAAATCTTTATTCCAATCCACTTTTCCATCTGGCGTGCGCGGCGGATTGACAGCGTCAAGCGTGCTCACACGAAACATTTGTCCAGCGCCTTCGCAATCATTGGCCGTGATAATGGGTGTGTGAATCCAAAAGAATCCTTGCTCATGAAAGTAACGGTGAATAGCCATGGCCATGGTGTGACGAATTCGACCGACCGCGCCGAACGTATTTGTGCGCGGACGCAAGTGCGCAACTTCGCGTAAATATTCATACGTGTGCGCCTTGGGTTGAATTGGATACGTGTCTGGATCATCCACAAATCCGTGCACACGAATTGACTCCGCTTGCATTTCTAAAGCTGGTGTCTTGCCCTGCCCCATGACCAACTTTCCTTCAACTTCAATTGAGCAACCCGCCGTCAATTTCATAATTTCATTTGTGTAATTCGCCAATGCGGCGGGAGCCACAACTTGCAACACGCCCTGGCAACTTCCGTCGGATAAATTTATGAAACTAATTCCAGCCTTGGAGTCGCGGCGCGTTCGTACCCAGCCTTTCACGCACGCGGCCGTGTCAATGTGCGTGGTTGGCGAGCGAAGAATTTCTGCGATGGCGGTTGAGTGCATGGTTGCTCCAAGTAGGGGAAGTGCATCTTGGATTGAAGTTGGCTTCTAGGCAACCGCAAATACAATTAGATTGGCTTCAAAATGAACAGCCGCCAACCCTAATGAACTGCGTCGAATTGGCAGTAATTAGATATTGGATATCAAATCCATCAATTAAGGTCTTATAAAAACACAAATAAAAGTGTTTTTTAAGTATATAAGTCTTATAACCATATCAAATTACATGCCACAAACCAGCCCAATTGGTATGGCAATTGCTTTGAATACTGGTCAATGCTTCCATCTTCGTCCAATCCAAGCACGCCACACGCGCAAACCAATGCGAGTTCACAAGTGAATTCTGCTGGTTCGACGCGTTTGAACTTGTTGCTGAGCCACGGCGATTGGCGGGATGACACATTCGCCGAACAACTTCCGCCACTGCTTCGCCCTATGGGCGTGCATTGCGTTCAAGCTCGTTCCGCCACAGAAGCCGCACGCGTTTTAGAAACCCAGCGCATTCATGTTGCGGTGGTTGATGTGAGTCTGCCCATGGAAGATGGCGTGCTTGGTGTGGATCCAGCGGGCTCGCGCGTATTGCAAATTCTTCGTCGCTTGGAGCAACCGCCTCCAACCGTTGTTGTTCGTCCGCCACAACCCAGCGCGCGCGAGGCCGTGCGCAGCTTGCAAAACATGTTGCAAGAGGGTGCGTTCGCGGTCATCGATCGTCCGTTTCCAGTTGAGTCAATGCTTGAGCTGCTGCGCAGAATCTTGCAACGACATTACGCAAATGTCTGGCCAATGCGGCCGGGTGTTTGATTCTTTTACCCCGTTTTGAAGGAGATACTTTCATGAAGGTTCGACCACTTGGCGACAAGATTCTTGTGAAGCGTGATGAAGCCGCGACCAAAACCGAAGGCGGAATTTTTCTGCCCGAGAGCGCAAAAGACAAGCCGAAGCAAGGCAAGGTCATTGCTTTGGGAACTGGTCCGCTCAATAAAGACACCGGCGCCCGCTTGGCTTTCAGCGTGAAGAAGGGCGACACCGTCATCTTCTCCAGCTACTCCGGCACCGAAGTCAAGATTGACAACGAGACATACCTCATCGTGACCGAGGAAGACATTCTTGGGGTCGTCGAGTAAATCAACTCGCCCCAAAAACAAATTTCATTTCAAATCACTTCAAACTAAAAGGAATAAAAAATGGCTGCAAAACAAATTACATACGAAAATGACGCGCGTGAACGAATTCTTCGCGGCGTGCAAAAGTTGGCCAAGGCCGTCAAGGTCACTCTTGGTCCAGCTGGCCGCGTTGTTGTGCTTGAGAAAAGTTTCGGCGCGCCAACCGTCACCAAAGACGGCGTGACTGTCGCCAAGGAAATTGAACTTGAAGATGCCTATGAAAACATGGGCGCGCAAATGGTGAAGGAAGTTGCCAACAAATCCAGCAAAGACGCTGGCGATGGCACCACAACCGCAACCATCTACGCGGAAGCCATCTTTCAAGAAGGCTTGAAGAACATCACCGCCGGCGCAAATGTAAACGCGGTCAAGCGCGGCATTGACGCCGCGGTTCGCACCGTCACCGACGAGCTTAAGAAAATGAGCAAGCCAGTGAAGGACTCCAAGGAGATCGCGCAAGTTGGTTGCTGCTCCGCTAATCAAGACATGAACATTGGCAAGATCATTGCCAACGCCATGGACAAAGTTGGCAAGGACGGCGTGATCACAGTTGAAGAAGGCAAGAGCCTTGAGACCGAAGTCGAATTGCTTGAAGGCATGCAATTTGACAAGGGTTGGCTCAGCCCGCACTTTGTCACCAATCCAACCGACATGGAATGCGTGCTTGAAGACGCCTACGTGTTGGTGAATGAGAAGAAGATCAGCGCAGCAAAAGACCTGCTTCCAATCTTGGGCAAAATCGCCGAAAGCGGTAAGGCTCTTCTGATTGTTGCCGAAGACATTGATGGCGAAGCGCTTGCCACACTTGTGGTGAACAAACTTCGTGGCGTTCTTAAAATCTGCGCTGTCAAGGCGCCAGGTTTTGGTGATCGTCGCAAGGAAATGCTCGGCGACATTGCCACACTTGTTGGCGGTGAAGCAGTGATGGAAGAACTCGGCGTGACGCTTGAAAATCTCACGTTGAATCAACTTGGTCGCGCAAAAAAGATCACGGTGGCCAAGGACACTTGCACGCTTGTTGAAGGCGCGGGCAAGACCAAGGACATTCAGGGTCGCATTGAGCAGATCAAGGGCCAAATGGAAAATACCTCCAGCGATTACGACCGCGAGAAGTTGCAAGAGCGTCTTGCCAAACTCGCCGGCGGCGTTGCGCAAATCAATGTCGGTGCTGCCACCGAAGTTGAAATGAAGGAGAAGAAGGCCCGCGTTGAAGATGCTCTTCACGCGTGTCGCGCGGCCGTAGAGGAAGGCATTCTTCCTGGCGGTGGCGTTTCCGTTCTTCGCACACGCAAGGCGCTTGATCGTCTGGCGAAGTCGCTGGAAAATGATGACGAGAAGGTGGGCGTTGATATTGTTCGCCGCGCGCTCGCCGCTCCTTTGAAGCAAATCGCGACCAACGGTGGTCTTGATGGCTCGATCGTGGTTCAGAAGGTTGAAGAGTCAAGCGACACCAACTTTGGTTTCAATGCTTTGACTTGCACCTACGAAGACCTGGTTAAGTCGGGCGTAATTGTTCCAACCAAGGTTGAACGAGTCGCTCTGCAAAATGCAGCCAGCATCGCCGGACTTTTGTTGACTACGGATTGCGCGATCACCGAGATCAAAGAGAAGAAGGCCAAGCCTGAGATGGGTGGCGGCGGCGGTGGTGGCATGGGTGGTATGGGCGGAATGGGCGGCATGGAC
>SERZ01000262.1_pt1 | contig 36702 bp, 29 predicted proteins | sample 3171461 | NCBI WGS metagenome assembly SERZ01 (sample SAMN06051861, study PRJNA518727) | freshwater metagenome | biome: subpolar coniferous forest; feature: holomictic lake; material: water; isolation source: holomictic Lake 227, 6 m depth | place: Canada: near Kenora, Ontario | collected... | reverse complement strand
CCGCAATGAGCAGTGTATTATCACTCTTGCTTTTACTTGACTTTGAGCTGGTTCTGCAGGGAGTAAAAAGTTTTTTGGTAAAATTTTGTATAATTCATTTGTATGCTTTTCTCTTCATCTCTCTCTGCTCTTCTGTCTTGTTCAGTCCCATTCCGTAAGCGCTTGTTTCGATCGATAACTCTGTTTTGCTGTCCAATTTTTTTTTGTTGTGCCTTGTTAAGGTTTTTTGTGGAATAAAAGAACTTGTGTGCTGCTGAAAATCGCTGTAAAGCTCTTGATATGCCAGCTCCAGAGAGCATTATACAGAGAGTGCATGACCATGTCAGGATGCCAATCCTGGATCAAAATCGGCTTCCGGCATTAAACTGGCAAGTCAGAAACGTTTGTAGATAAAGTGGTTGGTTTTTACAAAATTCAATCAAGTGAGGAGGATTTCATTATGGCTTGTACCCCTTTTAATCCAGCAGTCGGTCAGTTTGTCAGCTATGCTTGGGGACTGGTATCTCCCAATCCATGGAACTTTGCTCCCAAGCAAGGCAATAATGAAACATACCAGCTCAAGAAAAACGGAGTCGTCGCAGATGAGTTATGGATTCCCAATGCAGCTTCAGTTCGATGGATATTCTTTCCGGGCGGCAACTTTCTCATCGTTCGAAACGCGACGAACTCTGGGGGGATGGATGACTATCGTTTCTGGGTTTTCGACCTGCGTAATGCAGCAGTTACACACTATGATGGAGGTGGCGGTCCGTGGTCTCTGTCGGCGGGCGCACAATTCAATTTTCATGCATCGCCGGATGGTATGGCCTTCTTTCTCTTTGCTGCGGACAGCATGCCAAACTCCACCAAACAGCATATTGTTTTTCGTTCCGACACCGGTGATCTGTTATGCAGTTGGGGTCAGATATTCAATGTACAGGCGCCTCGGATTGCAGAGATTAGCAACGCACGAACTATCCGGATTTTGACCTCTCCGGATACGCTCTATACGGAATGTCCACTTCCCAGCGGAAAATGTGATGTTCAGCCACACAGTCAGAATTTTCAGGAAGCTGTGGTAGGTGGGCCTGCAGCGCTGGCCAAGACGACGAAGCAGTTTACGATCAAAAACACCGGGAACGACTGCATGAGAGTCAGTTCTATCGCGGATGCCGCACCATTTACGGTTACATCCACCAGCAAACCCCTTCCTGCCGACCTTGGCGCAGGTGATTCCATGACTGTTACGGTTACTTTCTCTCCGGTTGCGGTGGGCAACTTTGGTCCGACCAATCTTATGGTGGCCTGTACCCCGGTCAATGGCGACGATAAACTGATCTGTTCAGGCAATGCCCGTGCTCCCATCAAGAAACTCACGCTGGTTCCCGGATCATTGAGCTTTGGCAAGCAGCCTGCGGGCTCTTCAACGCCAAAAACCCTCAAACTTCGTAACGATGGAGAGGTTCAGCTTTCGGTCAGCGTTGCAGCCTCACCTGCCGGTATATCATTTACATGGGCGGCCTATAACGGTAATATAGCGGTTGGAAATGCACAGGATATTGCGGTTACCTTCAAGCCGATCGCCGAGGGCCCGGCTTCTGCGACGTTGACGGTCAATGACGCAACCTCAGGCAATGCTCAAAATGTTGCTCTCAGTGGATCGGGTTGTGTGGCCAATGCTGAAATGATTGTGCCGCCCGCACCTTTTCCCGTTTTTGGCCAGGTTCAGCGCGGTTTTCGTATGGTACGCCTTATTACCGTCAAAAACACTGGTGACGGTCAGTTGACCTTTACCGCACGTATTGACGGAGCCGACAAGGCTCTTTTTGGCCAGATGCAGTCGCTTGCTGTCGGGTCGGTTGTCAATGTTGTCAATACACGAGTCTACTCGGTTGACCCTGTTTCTCCATGCGGTGCAGGCTCATCAGGCAGTGGCGAGACAGAGGTTGCTGTGGTCTTTTTTGCCAATGATCAGCCTCGTCTTGCAAATGCACAACTCATCATCGAGGCTCATAATGCGACCAATGCGATACCTGCAAGCATCTCATTTCCCCTCTCGGCAGAGATTATTGCCTCTGTTGCCGTGGATGCAGCACTGGTACTCGATCGATCCGGCAGCATGTCAGAAGCAATCGGAACGCGAACGAAGGTAGAGGCAGCGGTGGCTGGCGGAAAACTTTTTGCGGAGCTTATTCGTCCCGACCTCGATGACCGGCTGACAGTGGTCAAATACGACGAAAATATAGATGTTCTCCAGCCCATTGTATCCATTACGTCGGCCAACCAGCCAGGTATTGTTGCCAAAATCAACTCCAACGAGCTGCTTCCCCTCGGAACCACCGCTATTGCTGGCGGGGTAATGGTGGCGCTTGGTCAGCTTGCGACTCCAAGGCCATCTCCACCTCCTGCGCTGACTCGGGCGATGGTGGTTTTGACTGACGGAATGGACAATACCGCCTATCAGAACCCGGCAGATGGCAAGTGGTACAGCATCCTTGGTGGCAATTCCGAAAACCCTGTGGGAGGAGGCATGGTTGCCACAGAGGCATTTCCCATACCAGCGGACGTAAAAATATACGGTATCGGTTTGGGCAAGGAAGAAGATATCGACAAGGCTGCGCTCAACAGACTCTCCACGGCGACAGGAGCCTATTACGGTGGAGTTTCGGATCTGGTTGGTCCTGATTATTTCAGTCTGGAAAAGTACTTTACCCAGATCTACATGGATGTGGTCGATCTGTCCTCCATCTCAGACCCCGTTTACACTATTGCACCCGGCCAAAAGCAAAAAATCGAATTTGATGTCCTGCAGGGCGACATCAGTGCCTTGGTCGTTCTCTTTGACTACGACGGTATGCGACTTCCTTTCAAAATTGTCTCTCCGAAAGGCGAGGTTATCGAGAGCATGGCCGTACCGCCGGGCTTTCAGTTGCGGGTCGGTTCAACCACAACAGCACGCTTTGTGGAGTTCCTTATGCCAAGGGGAGAACCGCAGCGATACGCAGGTCGCTGGGCTGTTATCATAGAACACCGTGGCGAGGTATGCAGTGGTGATATCGCCAGCAAGCAAGAGATGCGGAGAGGATTTCTTCCCTACCGGTGTCGTAAATATGACAGGCCTGTTGATTACGGAATAGCTATAGGTGTTGGCTCAAATTTCAGGATGCAGGCCTACGTCACTCCCGCCCCGGTTTGTGTCGGCGATCCAATTCTGCTTACCGCTGTTGTTCGTGAGGCTGGGCTTCCAGTGGTGGGTTGTACCGTGACAGTTAAAGCGGTCGCTCCATCAGGGGCTATGTGGAACCTTACCCTCTTCGATGATGGTATTCACAGTGATGGCGAAAAGGATGACGGCGAGTATGCACGTAATTTTACTCAAACAGCCGAGGCAGGAACCTACGAATTTACCTTTCGGGCAGTCGGCATGAGTCGTGATGGAGAACCCGTGACACGAGAAGCAGTGAGGGCCAAGTATGTTGAAGGGCGCATTGTTATTGATCCGAACGGAGGCCGTCCCGGAGAGCCCAATCTCTGCTGTGAGCGCATGTTGAAACTGCTGGCAAAACTGCTTGAAGGAAAGGCTGGCACTATTGCAGTTGAAAAACCGGGATTGGGCAGCGTGCTGATTAAATAACGGTAAACAATCAGCCCTCGTATTCTTTCGGAGCCAAACAAAGTGTTATTGCAGGCGGTGTCAGTCAGGCGCCGCCTGCAGTAATATCCAAAATATATCTTGCGAACTACCTGCCGCTATGGCAATCCCAGTTCCGGTTCGCCCTGTGGTGCACGTTCAAGCGGCTCACCTTTCCATGCTCCCGCAGTGTGCTCAAAAAGCTCTGATGCCCGCCCTTCTCCATAACGCCCACGCACAAACAACAAGAAATCCAATACCTCTTGAGCTAATGGTTCCGTAAGAAGATCTGCTTCGAGTTTCAGTTTTTCGATAACGGTCATAACACCCCTCCAACAATCACCATGAAAAAGCTTTGTTTACACCTGTCACGTGTTCCTCTGAAACGGAAATTACAAAACAAGCCTGACAAATGTGTGGATAAATCAGCATCCATGCTCACCCAGCAGTTGATCATCCAGGATGAAATAGAGAGAAATTTATCGAACAGTGCTGTCAGCACAATAGAAAGGCCGCTGATTCGTCACACTGTTACAGCAGGCCGAGACCACAATAGATGCAAAACCGCCAAGTCATTAATTCGTATAATAATGTAAATGTAAGGGATTTTTTTTAAAGATTTCAAGAGGGAAATGACTCTCTTTATTGTCTATAATGGGATGCTTTTGACCAGGAAACGTGAAACGCCAGCGGCACAACGGATGACTTCACCCACTGGAAACTGCACTGTGCCGAGCTGGAGCCCGGCGTTCCCTGGGGTGCGGGATTTGAAAGCATGAAGCACTGAAATTTGTGCCGAGCTGGAGCTCGGCGTTCCCAGGGTGTGCGCGTTGAATGGCGGATAGACGACCATATTTTGTCAGTTCTGACCTTTTCTGCAGCGGCACTGTTTTTTATCTTTATCCAAATTATCTGTACCTTTATCGTACTTTTCAGGGTGGGTTAACCTCGGACGTGTTTCACAAATAAAGAACATCTTACCCAACATGAGCACGATTTCTATTGCTGATATTCTTGAGCTTCCAGTGCAGGAGCGCATTCGACTCGTTGAGCTTATCTGGGATAGCGTTGCAGCACTACCTGAAGCAGTTAAGATTTCGCCTGCGATTAAGGCTGAGCTTGAAGCACGCCTTGCGGAGTTTGAGGCAAACCCTGAAGCTGGCTACTGCTGGGATCAAGTGAAGTCACACCTTAAAGAGGGTTCATGGCGTACCGTCTGAAATTCTCTGCACGAGCTTTACGTGAAACTGGCGAAGCTCAAGAGTGGTACGAATTACAGAGCCCCGGCCTCGGTGCTGAATTTATGGCCGCACTGGAGTTGCAGCTAAAACGCCTTGAGCAAGCGCCGTTACTGTATTCCGAGGTTATCCCAAATGTTCGCCGCGCTCTTCTTCCCCGGTTTCCTTATGGTTTGTTTTATGTGGTGCGGAGTGATTTTGTGCATATTTTAGCAGTGTTACATGACGCTCGAAATCCGGGTTGTTGGCCCCAAAATCGGTAGTCATCACCCATGATTATCATTCTTTCTTTTTTGAAAAATACTTCGTTTTTGATGATCTCATGAATATTGACAACAGATACAACCCTGTACGTCTCAATCCCACAGAAGAGGTCGCCGAAAAGTCCGCCAATGAACCTGAATTCAGGATAGCTTACGATGCGTTTGAAGATGAATTTGCAGCACTGGCCGCTCTGCTGGACGCTCGGTTGCAGGCAGGACTCACTTCACAATTGAAGGGAAAAGAGGTGCATCAACCCGGATGGTTATGCGGCTATGAGAGAGTGGTTGAGCTTCCGGTAGCGTATTTTGTGCGGCAGGAATATCCTCAATAAGCGTATATTTCTCAGGCATTCGATCAATCCCGCACAATCCCGATTATTACCGTTGTAATTGACCAATACAATCAAGAGCGATCAAAACTTCACTTATGAACAAGGAGGAATTATGATGAAAAACCGCTTTTTTCATGCCAGGAGCTACACTCTTTTTCTGCTTGTATCATTTCTTTTTTCTACCAGTACGGCCCAGAGTCCAGCGCTTTATCAGGCAGAGCTGGAGAAGGCTTACCATAGCGCTGTTGTTGATGCAGAAAAGGCTGAGCCTTGGGAAATATCGAAAAATCTTGTCGCTATTGTGCCCTCAAACCAGAAGCTGGTGTGGAAGAACAAGGATGATGTTCAGAATGCAAGGATACTGGTTGTCACCTGGACAAACTATAATGGGTATGACGATAAAGTCGGGCAACCTGTTGGACTTTCCAGAGAGGTTTGGGTTACAACCGTGCCGGAACTCAGGAACTTTTGTAAAAACCTGAAAGAAAACCGGTCGTTGCGACTTGAACAGCTTTTGGGACTACCACCGAACGCCGGAAAAACAAAGTTGGTGGAAATGTGGGTCAGGCCGGGCGATCTCTTCAGGCCAAGTGCAGACCCGGAGATCAGTGACAGCGAAGCGGAAACGGAGTTCCGGACAGCCAATAAATTTGTGAAGGTAAGTGATGACTATGTCAAATGGTACAATGATCTGAAGGCGCATTCATACGGTGCCAACGGATATCCTTGGACCCGGCTGGGTTATACTTATGACTGGGGCAATGAGAACCGTCACGTCGGATTAAGTGAATTTGTCATTCTGCCAGGCGCGACTGTCGAGATCAATTCGATTTTATCAACGATGGAATATTAATGTAGTCTGGGATGTCGTTCAGCATGATCAAAGTATGTGATTTCTAAACCTGATATTTGCTTGTATATCAATCACTTGTTTTTTACCGATCAAGCCAGTGTAATTGCCTTCAACATCAGACTGCTGCCAGACGTTTTTCGCGGCAAGCGAAAGCCAGATTCCGGCTCTGCATCTGTTTTCAGGCGAAAAGATAGAGTTCCCCTGCCGCTTTGAAAAGCTGATTGGAGGTCGTTGTTGATCTTAATCGACTGTGTTTTCAAGGTGGCAGGCAAGTGCTTTGGTTATGGATTAGGTTTTTTCGGATTGAGTATGCCAATGCCGTGAAGCTGTTTCAGGTGAATCGAGTGGCGAGTTTTTCCGGAATATTGCCCGGTTTCCAGCCAGAAGAAGCTTCTGTAGATTGTATTGATGTGACAGGGTTACGTGGCTGAAATGGAACTCAAGACAGGAGGTTATGTCGTGCTTTGAAATTTTGCAATAGAGAGATGAATTGCGGAAATTCAGGGAGGTGTTTATTTCATTGTTCATCATTTCTGAAACATTCACAGAACAAGGAGAATGCTTGCCATGAAAAAATTCATCTTCAATATCATAGTCCTGACTCTGGGTGTTGTTATGATGTATTCAACGGCGAGGGCCGGGGAGTCGTTTTTTGATACGGTGCTTGATCAAACCATATCAAGCAGCATAGCAGGAAAAACCGTCAATCTGCAGGGATACAAGGATTGTGCCTTTCTGGCATACTTTAACGGTGGCGTTGCCAATGCCAACAAGTCATTTACTGTTGAAATCTACAACAACAACATTTCCGTAGTCCAGGAAACAGTTCATCTCAATTCACAGGGGATTGCTGTGTTGTCAAAAGTCTACGCCGTTTATGCGCCAAGCGTTGGGCTTGCTGTCTATAGTCCTCCGGCAAATCTCAAGACAAAAATTACTGTTTATGCCGCTCATTGATTAGAGGGTGAAGGTGCATAGTCTTTTGGATGGATTCGCCAATGTTAGAGTTTGCTGATGCCGGGAAGATCCCCGGCATTTTTTATATTCACTGGTCAGGTTCTGGACTTGATTTATAATTGTTTTGCGATAATATTGCCGGACAGGCTTTTTGAATACAGCTTTTTTGCTTTATGCAGGTTATTGTTTTTGAGGATACCAAAGTTCGGGAGCTGAAGCCTCTTGTCAACCTTAAACCGGTTTATGGGCTTTATACGGGGTTTCGTTCTCTTCGGGAAAAACTTGAGTATTCGGTCGGGGAAGAGGTTACCTTGACTTGGCATCTTCGTCGTTATCTTGCCTCGTTTTATGCTGAACAGCATCCTGACTGTGTGGTCAACCGTGTTGAAGAGGAGGATTTGCTGCTTGTCAACGGTCGTCTTGTTTGTGATGAGGCGGCTGCCCGGATGATTATTGAAAATTCCTTTGAGCCAGGTCATGCTTATATGCAGGGTGATGATCTGCTCTTTGCAAGGGTAGAGAGTGCTCTTCTTATTAATGGTTTGGGTATGATGCCTGATCTTGTCGATACAGGCGTTCTTGCCGCAGAGCTCGTTACTGAAGAGGTAACGGGGTTCAGGGTTATCGGCCATCTCTGGGATGTGATAGCTTTCCATCCTGATGAGCTTCTGCGGGATGCTGAAACTCTTGAGCTTGGGCGTATAGAGGGCAATGTTCACCCTTCGGTTCTTATTGTTAACCGTTCAAATATCTATGTTGGTCCGGGAGCTGTTGTCAAGGCTGGTGCCGTACTCGATGCCGAGGATGGGTTTGTGGCTGTCGGGGCAGGGGCGGTGGTCGATCCGCAGGTTGTGCTGATGCAGAATGTTTTTCTTGCTCCCTGGGTTAGGGTGAAAAGCGGTGCAAGGCTTTACAGCAACGTTGCTGTGGGGATGGCTTCGAAAGTTGGTGGTGAAGTTGAGGATTCTCTTGTTGAACCATTCGCCAACAAGCAGCATGACGGTTTTCTTGGACATTCTTATATTTCATCGTGGTGTAATCTTGGTGCTGGCACCAATACAAGCGATCTTAAGAATAATTATAGTCGTATAAAGATTCTCCTGAACGGTCAGGAACAGATGACCGGGTTGCAGTTTCTCGGACTGCTGATGGGTGATCACAGCAAAAGCTCCATCAATTCAATGTTCAATACTGGCACTGTGGTTGGAACAGGGGCCAACATTTTCGGTGGCGGCTTTCCTCCCAAAGAGGTACCTTCTTTTTCGTGGGGCGGTACGGCTGGATTTGAACCTTATGCGATTGAAAAAGCTGTTGAAACTGCCAGAATGGTGATGGAGCGCCGTAAGGTGGTGATGAGCAGCGCCTATGAGTCCATGTTCCGTTTCGTTGCGGGGAGTGAGGGTTGAATCGCGGCTTTTTTGTATAACTTTTAAGCATTGGTTTTCATGATTCTTGTTGTCGATAACTATGATTCTTTTACCTATAATCTGGTGCAGTATATTGGAGAGTCAGGTGCAACGGTTGAGGTTTATCGCAATGATGAGCTTTCTGTCGATGAAATTGTAGCTCTTGCTCCTGAAAAGATTGTCATTTCACCGGGCCCGGGTACTCCTGATGATGCCGGTGTTTCTGTCTCTCTGATACATGCCGTCAAGGGCAGGATTCCTCTTCTTGGAGTTTGTCTGGGCCACCAGTCTATAGGGGCGGCTCTTGGAGGGAAGGTGGTGAGGGCGGCCTGCATCATGCATGGCAAGACCTCGCTTGTTTACCATGACAGCAAGGGGATTTTCAGGGGAGTTGACAATCCGTTTGTTGCAACCCGGTATCACTCACTTATCGTTGAGAAGGAGTCACTTCCCGATACACTTGCAATCAGGGCGTGGACCGATGATGGTGTGATTATGGCGATGGATTCTGAGGAGCTTATGCTTTATGGTGTCCAGTTTCATCCTGAATCAATCATGACCAGTGAAGGGAAAAAAATTATCAGGAATTTTCTTGAATTGTAGCATCTCACCCCAGAGGAGTTGACAATTATGGAGCGTCATCGCACTGCTTCAGAAGCCAGCAAGGAGAAGGTTGTTTTGCCTCTTGCGAAGCATCCCGGCTTTACTCGTGAGAGTGATTTCATGGTTGATGGATGGCGGGTGTTCAAGATCATGGCGGAATTTGTCAGCGGGTTTGAGACGATGTCCGATGCTGGCCCGGCGGTTACCGTTTTTGGTTCTACAAGGGTAAAGTCTGGTAGTGCGGAATACCTTCTTGCTGAAAAGCTTGGCAAGTTACTTGCTGCTGAAGGGTTTTCGGTGATAACCGGAGGGGGGCCAGGTGTTATGGAGGCGGCAAACAAGGGCGCACAAGGTGCTGGTGGGCGATCAATAGGGTTCAATATCAAGCTTCCCAATCAGCAATATCCCAACAAGTATATCGATCAGGATAAACTGGTCAGTTTTCAATATTTTTTTGTTCGCAAGGTGATGTTCATCAAATATGCCCAGGCTTTTATTGCTCTGCCGGGTGGTTTTGGTACGCTTGATGAAGTTGCGGAAGCCATTACGCTTATTCAGACAGGGAAAAGTGACCGGTTTCCGGTTATATTGGTAGGAAAAAGCTACTGGGAGGGATTTTACCGCTGGATTCAGGATACCATGCAGAAGGAGAAAGGCTATATCAGTGCAGATGATCTTGGATTTATATACCTTGAGGACAGTCCGGAAGAGGTGATTGCCATCATCAAAGGGTTTTACCCTGATGGTTATTCGCTGAATTTCTGATGAGTGATTATGGTTGTTCAGAGAGTATTTTTCTCAGAGCTGTCGAGCCAGTGCAGAATTGTTTCTCTTTCCTGTTCAGTTAACTGCGCTTCTGGTTTCCAGAAGTAATAGAGGTGTTGATGAGAGTGACCTTCTGCAATAATTTTGCGGATTTTCAAGCTCTGTAGAATGGTTTCTGTTGTTTTTTTGTTGCTCCTCATAGAGAAATTCAGGATGTTGCGTCCTGAAGCAACTGTACCGGAAACAAGCCAGGATATCGGTGCTATGTAGGCCACTCTTGTCCAGCGGGTTTCATTGGAGTGGCAGTCGTAACAGGCTTTTTTCAGTGAGCTTTTTATTGTAAAGGGCGCATTGAAGTCTGACAGTGCTGGCTGGTTGATGCGGTTCAGTGGTATGAACTGGATGAGTATGAGCAAGAGAAGGCTCCAGCTTGCAAAGGATTTGAGCGATTGATTCATGTTGTTCCGGAAAGCTCTGAAAGTAATTCCTTTATTGTTCCTCTTAACTTCAAGATAATGTTATCGTGATATTTCCCTGTGAAAAAGCCGTTTGGTATCATCTTCCCCAAATCAGGGCTGATCTTGCCATTGAGCTTGTAAAAACCGGAATGACCCAGTCGCAGGCGGCAAAAAAACTTGGAGTCACACCTGCAGCCGTTTCGCAGTATATCCATAAAAAGCGGGGACTTCAATCGCCAAAGAGCCGAATCTATCGCCAGGAGATCAAGGCGGCAGTTAAAAAGATCTGTGAAGAAGCGACAATTGAAGAGCTTCATGTCATTGTGTGCAACTGCTGTCATCTTCTGCAGAAAGAGGATCCTGATCCGCAGCCGAAGTCCAAGGAAAAAAAGGAATAGTAGCTTTACAGTTCTACGATGATATGTGCCTCGGTTGAATGCCCGTTCAACAGGTTTTTCAGGGTGTCGATCAGTTCAGTGCCGTATTTGTTGAGATAGTAGAAAATATTTATCACTCTTTCCTGTGGAATTCCATCCGGAAAAAGGGTGGTTTCAGCTTTCAGAATCTGTTCAAGCAACTCTTCGTGTTTTCGCCTGCTTGCCTTCCATGTTTTTTGTTCAATGTTTTCGATAATTTTTTCTGATTGCACGGTTGATGCCGCAAGGAGCGGCTCAAGGGTAGGGTCAATCTTGGCAAGCACGGGCCTGAGAGCAGCCAAAGCCTTGCGGATCTCTTCCTTTTTCTCTTCGAACAGCGCAGCAAGCAGGGGGTTTTCAGCGATACCGACTGCATTTTTTTTCAGTTGTGGAAGGTCACTGAACACCGCATGGTAAATCTGTTTTCTTGAAAATCCCGGTTTCCCGGTTACCTGGAGCAGTTTGTCCATGATCCGGCTTATTTTTGGTTCTACCAGTGTAAAGCTGCCTCTCGGGATAATAAATGGCATGGTGATGCCGAAGTGCTCATAATTTTTCCGGTACTGGGCAAGGTAGCTTATCTCTCCGGGGCCTGCGATACAGGCAAAGGTCGGCAATACGAAATCCTGGACAATCGGGCGGAGCACGACGTTGGGGCTGAAGCGTTCAGGGTGATCCTGACACAACTCAAGCATCTGGTGCTTTGAATAGCGCTGTTTGTCGGGTACAATGACAAAAGTCTCTTCATCAGGGTGTTCTATTTTCTGTCGCTGACCCTGGTGGTTGATATAGAAAAGATTAACTGTTCTTGGTTTGGTCTGCGCCGTGTAACCGAGGCTTTCAAGCCGGGAACTTTGTGCAATGACGTTATAGGAGGATGCCGGTGCAGTGGAAAGCTCTCGCAGAAAAATGCTTGACGAAAGCTTCTTGAAGTCGGGATCCTGGCTTGAGAGCAGAATCAGTGGCTGCTGTCGAAAAAGCCGCATCATGGTGCAGGCAAAGCTCATTTCGAAGGTGTTTCCAGGATAATAGTACTCCCGGAGGATCTCCGAAACTGTTTCTTTGTTGCTGGAATCCGGCAGAAGCTTCAGAAATTCCTCGACGGTACGGTTGATCTCTTCACCAAAGCAGGTGTTGGCCACCATCTGGTCAGGAAGGCGCCTGAAGGGTTCTTCGCGGAAGTGGACTATCTGGTTTTCAGAAAAAATCGCTGTATGTGCTGACTCGTCATAGTCATGATCTTCTCCCTCGAGCCAGAAAATCGGCACAAAATCATATTCAGGAAAGAGTGCTTTCTGGCGTTCGGCAAAAAAAATGGCCGAGAGCGCTTTATAAATGGTATAGAGAGGTCCGGTAAAGAGTCCGAGCTGCTGGCCGGTAACAATGGCCATGCATCGGGGGGATCGCAGTTTTTCAATCTCCCGTTGGTGAAGAGCTGTTCCTCCGAAACGTTTGTTTTGGTGTGTCATCAGTTTTACCAAAGTTTCACGGTCAAACGTTCTGGAGCCGAGCAATCCGAGCTGTCGGTAGTAATCGGCCTCTTTCTGGTAATCAAGATGAAAGCACTCGGCAATCAGTTCAGGGCGTTCGGGGCCCTCCGATGTATAGTCCCGGAAAAGTTTTGAAAATCCTTTTTTCGGAGTCAGGATATGGCGGTAATCGAGAAGGAAGGTGTTCACGCTGTTATTTTTGCAGGTTCCATTGTTCAAGGGTGCCGAGAAATCCGTGGCTTGTCAGATCGCACGAAAGCGGAGTAACGGTGACATAGTTGTGTCGTACGGCAAATTCATCTTTGCGGAGATCATTATCGAGCAGCAGCAGCGTGCCATTGAGCCAGTAGTAGGGGTTGCCGTACATATCGTTTCGCTCGATGGCATCTTCTTCCCAGCGTGAACGTCCCTGCTGGGTTACCACTATTCCGGCAATCTCTGATTCAGCCACATTCGGGATATTTACCGAGAGTATCGTATCTGGCGGAAGCCCTTCAAGCAGTACCTTTCTGGCAAGTTTGCGTGCAAATTTTCCGGCGTAGGTAAAGTCGGCATGTTCGTAGGTTGTCAGCGAAAATGCAAGGGAGGTGATGCCCTGAATTGCGCCTTCAAGAGCGGCGGCAACAGTCCCCGAATAGAGGGTGTTTGTTGCGGTGTTGCTGCCATAGTTTATGCCTGAGACAATAAGGTCGGGTTTTGAAGGCAGTATATGGCTCAGAGCAACCTTGATGCAGTCCACAGGAGTGCCGGAAACCGTATAACCGAAAAAACGGCTGTTTTTGAAGAACTTTTTTATTCTCAGCGGCACACCAAGTGTCATGGCATGGCTCATGCCGCTGTGTGGTTCGGCAGGCGCAACGACCGTCACCTGTCCGATTTTTTTCATAGCCGCCGCCAGGGCATGAATACCCTCACCTTCAATACCGTCATCATTACAGACCAGTATGTGAGGTTTTTTTTGAGTGTCTATGCCGTTTTGTTCTTTTGTCATGAGAATGGTTCTGAGTCTGATGTCAAATGCGTGCGTAAAAATACAAAAAAATTCTGCTCAAAAGTCATGGCCAATAGTGAAATAAAAGATCGTTTCGGAAAACCTCTGTTGTGAAGCTTTGGTTTCTTCTGCTTTTTCAAGAAAGGTGAACGCTTTTGATATGGTGAACCTTGACGGGCCAAGAGGGGTTTCCCACATCAGGCTTGTTCCGATGCCGTGAATGAGGTGGACAAAAGAGAGATCTTCCCGATTCTCCCAGGTGTTTCCGAAATTGTAATGCAGAAGCAGTGATGTCGGAAAGAGAATGGCGAACGATGGTCTGTAGCGCAAGTGCACCCCGGCAGAGGCTATATTGTTGCTGGAAAGGTCGTTTTCTTTCAATCCGATGAAGCGCTGGCTGTAGGTTGTTCCCGGACCACCGAGAAAAAATTTTTCCGACAAGGGCATGTGTCTGCTGCTCAGGCCCAAAAGTCCGGAAAGTTGGAGGGTGGTTTGATTCATGAGCCCGATATTTTCTTCGTGGTTACCCGAGAGTTGCCAGAAAAGATCATGGTTGTCAAGCAGCTTTGGTGTTATCGAATATTTCAGGTTTGTATAGCTTCCCGATGTGGGAATCTGGGGGTTGTTTCTTGAGTCGAGGGTTAGCTGTGAGCCGATGGAGAGCATATTGCTGTTGGTGTTTTGCAGAGAGGTGCCCTCTTTTTCTTCAACATAGGATTGAGAGTTCTGCAAGGTCATGTTGATAATAAACTGCCCATTTTTTCGGATTCTTGTGCCGAATGCCGGACTTATACCGTATTTTTGAATGCCGTAATTTTTTATTCCACCTGTCAGTTCACGGTTTTCAAAGAGGTGCTGGTCATAAAAGAGGCGCGATGACATTGTCAGATGGGAAGCGCCTATGCGCGGCATATTGAACTCGAGGTTCCAAAGGTTGTTTTTTCTGCCTGTTTTCAGCCAGCCACCGACAGAGCTGGTTGTGCCGCCTAAATTTTCGTTTCGGAAATCAAGAAGAAACTGGGCGTTGTTTGTTTCGTCGTAGCGAAACCCGAGTCGAAGTACTGTCGATGGTTTTTCTTCAAGAGAAAATCTCAAAAGGTTGTTTGGCTCATGGCCAGATAGTGCAGAAGTGTCATTGGTGAGCGAAACGCGATTGAATACACCTGTTTCGTAAAGATTTCCAACTGATTCTTCAGCTTTTTGCAGGCGGAGTGCCTGCGTGGTATCAATTTTTATCTCCCTTATGACAGGGGTGATGCCTGTGATGTTCCTGTCCCGGTAAATTTCGATACCTCCGGGTTTGCCGGAAGAGATGTTTACCTGCAGTGCGCCATTGCTGAGTGCGATACTTTCAATGGTGACAAGGCTGTAGCCTTTGCTCCGGTAATTTTTTACCAGAGTCTCAAGTGCTCTTGTGCCTGCAGAATTGGTATAGAGTGTTTCCGTTACTGGCTTGAAGCAGGAGGCAATTTCTTCGGGCGAAAGCGTATCGGGCGGTCCTCCAGAAACTGTTACGGTTTTAATTCTTGGAAGCGGATCGAGGTGAAATACAACAGATTTTTGTCGGTTGTTCTGTTCGGCCCACACTCTTGTGAAGAGATCCGTTGCCAGCAGTTCCTGCAAGGTCTGGTCGGTGTTGTTCGTATTGCGGACAATGCCGGACACAATCAGGTAATGTTCCCGGTATTCGGGGCTTTCTTGCGGAAAGTGAACTGTTTTTGCAAATGTTCCGATCTGCTTACTGCCCGGTTTTTTTGTTTCAATACTGCGTTTTATGGTTCCTGCAAGAACTTTTCCCTTGGCATAACCTGCATCGACAAGCGACTTGATATCTGAAAAATCGGTGGCTTTATGGTCGCTGAGCTCAGGGGTTATGACAATATCTGCTTTGGCAAGCTGCGCAGGATATTGCAGTTGGGTCAGGATGGTCATGGCCTGGTCGGCGGCTTTCCACGGCAGATCGAGTTCATCTCCGGTTGCATACATGCTTCCGTGTGTGTCGACCGCTATTTTGTAATTGGCGTTGACTTTGTCGAGTTCATCGACGGGAAGATTCGCAACAAGTCCGCCGTCAACGAGTTGAAAGCCGTTACGCTTGATCGGCTCAAAAAGGATGGGAATGGTGCTGCTTGCCCGCATTGCTTCCGAGAGTGAGCCTGTGGTCAGCGTGATACGTTTTCCGGAAACAAGGTCGGTCGATACAGCCCTGAAGTTAACCGGAAATGTTGAGAAATCTCCTGAACTCTTGTAAGTACCGTTCAGTGCAAGAAGGTCAAGTGTGCTGGTCAGTGCCTGGGATGAGTTCAGGGATTTTGGAATGAGCAGCTTCAGCTTGTCGAAACGGATTGCTATGGATGCCCGGTCACGGATTCGCTGGTGTTCAAGAAAAATGTTTGACCGGGAATAATCATCATGGAGTGAAATAATGGATTGCAATGGAAGGGTATGGGCGATCTTTTCAAGTTCATCCGGGCTGTATCCGCAACTGTAGAGGCCACCTATAATTGCTCCCATGCTTGTTCCTGCAATAAAATCAACTGGAACTCCCTCTTCTTCAAGAGCCTTGAGGACGCCTATCTGTGAAATGCCGTTGGCGCCACCGCCAGAGAGTGCCAGACCAACGGTTTTTCTTGCTGGTCTCATATAGGGCCGAAGTGTGTAGCGTCGCAAGGGCAGCCCGAGTGTGTCGGGATAGACAATTGTAGTCGGAGAGGCTATGGCAACTGCCAGCGATATTTCCGGCAAAAGGGTGGCAATGAGGGTTGCCAGGCAGAAAAAGATTCTGATCTTCAACAATGGCGACCCTCCAGTTTCATTGAGATGTGACAAGGATTCTTCAAAGATGCGGTTTTTAGTTGTCATCTGGAGTTCATATCTTCAGCTTTAATGTATAACCTTTACATCTAATTGTGAAAATGGCTTGGTTTAAACGGGTAACACCCTCAATACGTCCGACCGACAAACGTGATATGCCGGAAGGGTTGTGGTGGAAATGTGAAGAGTGCGGAGCGATGCTTCATAAAAAACAGCTTGAAGATCACTTCTTTACCTGTTCGGAATGCAGTCATCATTTCAGGATATCACCTTACAAGTATTTCTCTATTCTTTTTGATGACGACAAATACAGTGAGTTTGACGATCACTTGCGTACAGCCGATCCTCTCGGTTTTACTGATACAAAAAAATATACGGATCGGGTTCACGATACCATTGAAAAAAGTGGCAAAGCCGAAGCCTGCCGGAATGCTCACGGAGAGAGCGGAGGATATCCACTGGTTGTTTCAGCCATGGATTTCGGCTTTATTGGCGGTTCGATGGGTTCAGTAGTGGGTGAAAAAATCGCACGTGCTGTTGATAAAGCACTCGAACTCAACGCTCCTCTTCTGGTGATTTCCCAGTCAGGTGGAGCCAGGATGATGGAAGGTGCCTTCAGTCTTATGCAGATGGCGAAAACGGCTGCCCGCCTTACCCGCCTCAGTGAAAGGAAACTGCCCTTTATCTCCCTGATGACCGATCCAACCATGGGAGGTATTACCGCATCATTTGCCATGCTTGGCGACATCAATATCAGTGAGCCAAAAGCCCTTATCGGTTTCGCTGGCCCCAGGGTTATCAGGGATACCATCAAAAAAGATCTGCCAGAAGGGTTTCAGCGCGCAGAATTTCTGCTTGAACATGGGTTTCTCGATGCTATTGTCCATCGGCGGGAGCTGAAAAGCCAGCTTGTCCGGCTTTTCTCCATGATGAAGGTGTAAGGCTCAGCGCCAGTCGAGTGCTGCCGCAGTAAACGGGAACTGCTCAATGAAAATCTTTTTGATTTCAAGGGCAATATCGCGGTGTTCCTTTTGTGTGCTTTTGTCTGTCCGTACTTCCAGATAGTGGATCCAGCTTCTTGCAGAACCCTTCATATAGAGTTTCGTTTGGGTTCCAAGTGGCAGAAGCACTCTTGCACACTCTTTTGCAATCCCTTTTTCAAGCGCCTTGTTGTATTGCTCGAGTGACAGACGGGCTATTGTTTCCTGTGCTTCGTCAAACCATGCGGTTGTGGCTTCATCGAGATCGTCAAGTGAGTTCTGCCGGTTTTTGCTGTCCTGGCGTCTTGGCTGGTATCGTTCGATCTCCTGTGCTTTGGCATACCGTTGCGAGAATTCCTGGAACTGAAAACTTTTATGGCGGAGAATCTGCGGCGAAATGGCTCTCGATGTCACAATTTCAACGGTCATATCCACCATTTCAAAGACACTCCAGTGCCGGTGTGCAATGCAGTAGGCGAGCAGCTTTTCATATCCGGCGCTTTCCTGGTGGGGGCTCGATACCCTTGCGCAGTAGGCGATAAGTCCTTCGGGGGAAAGCGGCTGGTTTTCAACCTCGATAAGCGGGGATGTGACTGAAATGAGGCGTACCTGCATGTTCCTCTATCTTTTAAGTTAAACGTAACCTTGAATATAGGGAACGCAGGGCATTTTTCCCCTCCCCTCATTTTGTGGAAAGCATCCTTTTTTGCTAATTGCAACCGGAATTCTTGATTTGTTGTTATCACTACGTATTTTAATTATTCGTACCACTGAAATTCGGCTAACCGGGCTTTCCCGATGCCGTCACGGGGGTTTATAAAGGCTTACCAAATTCAAACTACAGGGCTTGTTATGGCAAATATTAACTTTGGTTTTGAGCACCATGCCAGAAAAATGTATTCGGGGGCTATAGAGCAGGGTATTACCAACACTCTTGTTCCCATGGTTATCGAGACTTCAGGACGGGGTGAGCGGGCTTTTGATATTTTTTCAAGGCTTCTGCGTGAGCGCATTATTTTCCTTGGCAGCGGGATCGATGAACATGTGGCTGGATTGATCATGGCGCAGCTTATTTTTCTCGAATCAGAAGATCCCGAGCGTGACATCTACATCTATCTCAACTCTCCGGGTGGAAGTGTCTCTGCCGGTCTTGGCATTTACGACACCATGCAGTATATCCGTCCTGATGTTTCGACCGTCTGTGTCGGCATGGCTGCAAGCATGGGAGCATTTCTGCTTGCCAGCGGTGCGAAAGGCAAGAGAGCATCGCTTCCCCATTCACGCATCATGATTCACCAGCCTTCAGGTGGCGCACATGGACAGGAGACCGATATTGTTATCCAGGCGCGTGAAATTGAAAAGATTCGCCTGCTTCTCGATGAACTGCTTGCCCGCCATACCGGAAAGGATGTGCAGCAGGTAAGGGAGGATTCCGAAAGGGATCGCTGGATGAACGCCGAGGAGGCTCTTGCTTATGGTATTATCGATTCTATTTTTGAAAAACGTCCAATGCCTGAAAAGAAAGATTAATGTTGGCCTCTACCCTGTTTTTTTTGTTTCTCTGTCAGCCGTAACCGATTTATTTATCATGACCGACCACTCCGCAGCATTCAATCTGGAAAAGAGCTATAATCATCACGATGTCGAAGAGCGGTGGAGAAGTTCGCACTGGGAGGCGCTCGGCAGTTTTCATGCCGAAAGCTCGCGCGTGCAGGAAGATGGCAAATCTCCCTATACCGTTCTCATGCCTCCTCCCAATGTTACCGGAAGCCTGACGCTCGGTCATGTGCTGAACCATACCCTGCAGGATATTTTTATTCGTTACAACCGTATGACCGGAAAAGAGGCGCTCTGGCTCCCCGGTACCGATCATGCGGGAATTGCTACGCAGACGGTAGTGGAAAGAAAGTTGCGTAATGAAGGAATTACCCGCCACGATCTTGGTCGCAGGGAGTTCCTCGGTCAGGTCTGGCAGTGGAGGGAGGAGTACGGCGGTCTCATTCTCAAGCAACTGCGCAGGCTTGGTATTTCCTGTGACTGGAGGCGTAACCTCTTTACCATGGACGAGAGCGCCTCAGAAGCGGTTATCAACGCCTTTATCACGCTCTATCGTGACGGATTGATCTACCGGGGAACGCGCATCATAAACTGGTGTCCGGTTTCACAGACTGCGCTTTCCGACGAAGAGGTGATCATGAAGTCGCGCAAGGACCAGCTTGTCTACGTGCAGTACGCCCTTGTCAGTCACCCCGGTCGATTTATCACCATCGCCACTGTCAGGCCTGAAACCATTCTTGCCGACGTGGCCATTGCCGTCAACCCCCGTGATCCCCGCTACAGTGATCTTGTAGGCGAGCTGGCAGTTGTGCCTGTGGCAGGGAGGTATATTCCCATTATTGCCGATGACTATGTTGATCTCGAGTTTGGAACCGGAGCCCTGAAAATCACTCCGGCACATGATGCCAACGACTATGAAGTTGCAAAGCGTCATAATCTGCAGGCTATTTCGGTTGTAGGAAAAGATGGCAGAATGACCGACGAGTATGGCTATGGCGGCATGGACCGGTTTGATGCCCGCAGGAAAATTCTTGTCGATCTCGAAGAGCTTGGCAACCTTGTCCGGGTTGAAGAGTATGAACACAACGTGGGATACTCGGAACGGGCCGATGTCGTTGTTGAGCCCTACCTTTCTGAACAGTGGTTTGTCAGGATGGCGCCTCTGGCAGAACGTGCGCTGCAGGTTGTCAATGACGGTGAAATACGGTTTCATCCACCACACTGGATCAACACCTACCGCCACTGGATGGGAAATATCCGCGACTGGTGCATCTCCCGTCAGCTCTGGTGGGGTCACCGTATACCCGCATGGTATGACCCTGAAGGCAAGGTATGGGTTGCGGCGACCTACGATGAGGCATGCCATCTTGCCGGTACCGACAAGCTTGTCCAGGACGACGATGTACTCGATACCTGGTTTTCGTCATGGCTCTGGCCACTCACCACCCTTGGCTGGACAGATAAACATAGCGACAATGACGATCTCCGTGCCTTTTATCCGACCGATACGCTTGTAACCGGTCCGGATATCATCTTCTTCTGGGTTGCCAGAATGATCATGGCTGGTCTTTACTTCAAGGGGAACGTACCGTTCCGGGATGTTTATTTTACAAGCATTATCCGTGACATGAAAGGGCGCAAGCTTTCCAAATCCCTTGGCAACTCTCCCGACCCTCTCAAGGTGATGGACACCTATGGTACCGATGCCCTGCGTTTTACCATCATTTACATTGCACCTCTCGGGCAGGATGTACTCTTCGGCGAGGAAAAATGCGAGTTGGGCAGGAACTTTGCCACCAAAATATGGAATGCTTCACGTCTGGTCTTCATGCTTCGAGAGAAGTATTTCGCCGATCATGAGGATTTTGCTGCGCTTTACCGGGATTTCGATCCACGTTCAGTGACTTTCGATCTGGCCGGGAAGTGGCTGCTTGCCGGATATCACACCATGCTTGAGCGCTATCATACCGCGTTCAGCCAGTTCCGGATCAATGATATTGTCAGGCTGGTCTATGATTTTTTCTGGGGAGATTATTGCGACTGGTATCTTGAAACCCTGAAGGTGAGGCTTTCGGGGGATCTGTCGATAGAAGAGGCGCGTGAGACTCTCTGTCTTGCCGTCTATATGCTCGAAGGCACTCTCAAGGCACTCCATCCGGTGATGCCCTTCATTACCGACGAAATATGGCATCATGTGCTTTCTCGTTCGGAAGAGGAGAGCATTGCCCTCTCTCCTATGCCGGTTGCCGATACGGAACTTTCCGGTACTGATGTTGGTGGCTTTTTGCTCATACAGAAGCTGGTGACCGAGGTCAGAAGTTTGCGCTCATTGTTCGGAGTTGCTCACAATATTGAAGCTGCAGTTCTTCTCAGGCCTGGAAATGAGGCTGATCGCCTGGTAGTTGAGGCCAATCTTTCTTTACTTGCCGCGCTTGGTCATTGCTTGCCCCAAATCACGACAGAGACAGAGCGTCCCCGTCATGCAGCAGGGTCGGTGGTTGAGGGTAATGAACTATTTGTGCTGCTTGAAGGTTTGATTTCGTTCGATAAAGAGCGTGCGCGTCTTCAGAAGGAGATCGATAATATCTCCTCCTATGTTGCTTCGTTACGCAAAAAACTTGCAAATCGTGGTTTTGTTGACAATGCCCATGCGGATGTCATAGCAAAAGAACGTGAAAAACTCAGGGAAGCAGAGGACAGTCTCGAAAAACTCAACAGCAACCTTGACGTTCTTTCTGATTGAGGATGGCGTTGATTCTGATCCGGTTGTCAGAGTGAAGGAAAAAAATGGTTTTATTAGATAAAATCATCTTTAAGTGGTATCTTCCGACTTTTCCGGTTAATCGTGCAAGCCGTCAAAACAGGTTTTAATTGTTGAAGTTCGCAAGGAGAAGATATACATGAGGCAACTGAAAATAAGCAAGCAGATAACCAACCGCGAGAGCCTGTCTCTTGATCGTTATCTGCAAGAGATAGGAAAATATGATTTATTGACAGCCGAAGATGAGGTCAAGCTGACCAAGGCAATCAAGGAAGGCTTTGATATGCCGGTCGATACAACGGAATACAAGAGGGCTAAAAGGGCGCTCGACAAACTTATCAAGGGTAACCTCCGGTTTGTCGTTTCAGTTGCCAAGCAGTACCAGAACCAGGGGTTGACCCTCGGTGACCTGATCAACGAAGGAAATCTTGGTCTTATCAAGGCAGCCAAACGCTTTGATGAAACCCGTGGCTTCAAATTCATCTCCTATGCGGTATGGTGGATTCGCCAGTCGATCCTGCAGGCACTGGCCGAGCAGTCGAGGATTGTGCGCCTGCCTCTCAACCGGGTAGGAACCCTCAACAAGATCAGCAAGGCATACAGCCAGCTTGAGCAGGAGTTCGAGCGCGACCCCAACACAAGGGAGCTTGCCACCCTGCTTGATATGGACTCGCAGGACGTTGCCGACACGCTTAAAATTGCCGGACGCCATGTTTCGGTTGACGCTCCCTTTGCCCAGGGTGACGACAACCGCTTGCTCGATGTGTTGCAGAACGACGGTCATCTGCCCGATTACGGGCTCAACCGCGACTCGCTCACCCTCGAGGTCGAACGTTCACTCTCCGTGCTTGCACCAAGAGAGGCCGACGTTATCAAGTCCTACTTCGGGATCGGCATGGATAACCCGCTCACTCTTGAAGAGATCGGCGAAAAATTCAAACTCACCCGTGAACGTGTTCGCCAGATCAAGGAGAAAGCTATCCGCCGTCTCCGTCAGTCAGCCTACAGCAAGATTCTGAAGGAATATATCGGCAGTTGATTGTCATTGACTTCCCAAAGGCTCAACTTACTTGAAAAAAGGCATCGGGAATAACCCGGTGCTTTTTTTTTTGCTATTCCTTCTTTGTTGACACATTCACCCGATCTCCATCCTTTATCCCAAGCATCTTTGCGGCGTTGCCGTTTCTTACCCCAATCTCGATCATGCCGAAGCTTCCCCTGTAGGCAAGTGGCTGCTGGTCGACTACGTCGCCGTAGGTGGCTGAAATCGGAAGCTGGAGTTCTTCCGCCCTGACAACCCATTGCATCGATCTGTCAAGTCGCTCAGATTCGAGCGAGGTTACCAGATTGCCGAAATGGTCGGTGAAGATGATGCTGCCTTCCCACGACTGACCCTGGTCGTTGCTTGTGCAGTCAGGGATATGGATGCTGGTGCATCCAGCAGGATCGATCTCTTCACCAAGCTCCTGAACCGGAACGCCGCCGGCAAGATGCGCGGCTGCAGGAGAGAAAACATCCCGGCCATGAAAGGTTGAACTCACGCTGGTGAGTATGTAGCGTTTTTCGGAGATGTTGATGTTTATACAGCGTTGTATCTTCTCTCTCTGCAGGATGGTCGTGAGCAATCCGTTGTCTGGCGCAAGAAAGGTATGGCGCTCTGTTTGAACGGCAATTGCCCGTCGCGCGGTGCCTACTCCAGGATCGACAACCGAGACAAATATTGACCCATCAGGGAAAAAAGAGGCCGATTTACCAAGCAGGAATGCCCCCTGGGCAATGTTCTGGGGGCTTATGGCATGGGTGAGATCGATGATGTGTGCAGACGGGGCAATTGAAAGAATGACACCTTTCATCTGGCCGACGTAGGTGTCAGTGAGACCGAAATCGGTCATCAGGACGATAACGGGAGTGTGTCCGGCAGGCATTGGGTTCAGTCGATAGCTGTTTTGTAGATCACATAGCTGATAGCAATAAAGAGGATATTCGGCAGCCATGCGGCAAGCATCGGGTTCATAACTCCCTGGTATCCTGCAATGGCGATGGTTCTCTGCAGTCCGAGATAGAGAAAGCCGATGAAGAGTGTGATGCCGATTTCAGAGGCAAGCCCGCCCTGCTTTTTCTTGGCAGAAAGTGGCACGCCAATGAAAATGATGATAAGTGAGGCCAGTGGCATTGCAAGTTTGTTGTGAAACTTGACCATTGCGCGTTCAAGTCCTGAAAAACCAGAGAGCTGTTTTTCGGCCAGGTAGCGGTAGTGGGTGATGATGTCCATTTCGTCCGCCTGCAGATTGAGTTCTTTGAGCGAATGCGGCGAAAGTGCAAGCTTGACCGGTTTTTCGGCCAGGACGCTGAACTCTTCACTCTTTCCGCTAAATGAACGGGTTGAAGCGTTCTGCATGATCCACACTTTGCCTGCCGGATCATAGTGCATTGAGTCAGCATCCGTTCGCGATCTGAGATGTGCGCCGCTGAACTCCTCTATGGAAACCACGGAGGGATTTGAACCGTCAAGGTCAAGGGTTCCAATTGAGACAATACGGTTTCCGGGTTCGAGAATGTGAATATTGTGGTTTTTTTTCTGATGGGAGGTATTCTTGTTGAACTGCTGTTCAAGGTTGTTTTTGCCGCTGAATGAGGCAGGAGCTATCCAGCATGCATTGAGAAGATTGATGGAGCAGATCAGAATACCACCGGTAACAAAAGGTTTCATTAACTGGAGCATACTGACACCGGCAGAACGGATTGCCGGCAGTTCGCTTGAAAAGGAGAGTCTTCCGGAGACAAGTATCGAAGAGAGCAGCGCACTTATTGGTGAGGTTATCAGCAAAGTGGCGGGTATCGAGAGCAGGTAATAACGGGCAATCTCCGAGAGTGCAAGATGCCGGTCCATAAACTCATCAAGGTTTTCAACCATGTTGATGAGAATGAACAGACTGATAAAGGCTATGGACGAAAAAAGAAATGCCTTTGCAAATTGCCTGAATATGTACCGGTCAAGAATCTTCATGACATGGTTTCAGTAATAACCCGTTTCATTCAGCAAACATCCCGGTACATAATGTTGTAGGCAGCGGTTCAATAGCCAAAAATATCTTCAAGTGTCAGCTCTTTGACTGTTCCGTATTGCTGCAAGGTTTTCATGTCAAGGTTTTCTTTTTTGCCAAGTACCAGCATGACATGTTTTTTGTTCCTGAAATGCTTGCTGTGGAATTTTTCAACATCGCTCATGCTCATGAGAGCTGTGCCACGATAAATATCCTCTCTGATATCGTGGGTGTGTCCAAGCCGGATAGCCTCTTCATAATTAAAGAGCACTTCTGAGCGTGTCAGCCGTTCGGTGGAAATTTTCTGCAGAATACCGTTTTGTGCAGAAGCAAACAGTTCTGGGGATTTTGGCAGTTCGTTCATCAGGTTGCTTATGCCTTCGAGCGCTTCAGGCAGCTTGTCTGCCTGGGTGCCGATATAACTGACAATGTAGTTGTTCTCCTCTTTCTGTTTTGGTGCCCGGTATACTGAAAAAACAGAGTAAGCAAGGGCTTTCGCTTCACGCAGCTCCTGGAATACCACAGAGGACATTCCTCCGCCGTAATATTCATTGAAGAGCGTTACCAGCGGCACCATTGCGGGGTCGTAGAGTTCATCCTTTGTCAGCAGGATGACCTCGGCCTGGGTCATATCGTAATTGACCAGATAGACAAGATTTTCGTTTTGCTCCAGATCCTTGTAGAGGTTTGCTGTTGGCGGAGTTTTGAATGATTCAGGGTAATGACGCACTGAACGCAGTTCACTCAGCACCTTGTCGGAAGAGGCCGGGCCGTAGTAGAGTACCCGATGGCGGTACTGCAGGAGATCGTGCAGTTCTGCAAGCAGCTCTGCGGAGGTGGCTTTTTCAAGCTCCTTGTCGCTGAGGACGTTGGTGAATGGAGAACGGGGGCCGTACTTGCCGTAATTGGTCATGCCCTCGAAAAGAATCTTTTTCTTGGCGAGTTTGTCGTCGGCCCGCTCTTTCATCATACCGGCTTTGAGCTTTTCAAGCGCCTCTTTGTCAGGCCGGGCATCGACAAGAAGAGTTTCGAGAAGTCGAATGGCGGCTGCAGAGTTTTTTTCAAGCCCGGACAGTTTCAGGTAAACATACTTGTCGGAGGTAAAGACCGAAAAGCTTGCACCAATTTTATAGAGTTCCTGGCTGAACTCAGCAGGAGTGAGGCTCGATGTGCCGAGATAGGAGAGGTAGTCGAGTGCAAGATCGATTTTTTTGTTGGTGTTTTTGCCGATATCGAACACATAGTAAAGCGAGAAAAGCTCGTTTTCATGGTTGTGCAGATAGTGCAGCTTTATGGATGGGTTTACATCAAAAAAGCCGATATCCTTTTTATAGTCAAGAAAAACCGGTTCTGTTTTTGTCGATTTCAGTGCCAGAAGTTTTTCGGCAAACTTTGACGAGGTTTCCCGGTTTACCTTGAGCGGGGTGATCGGTGGTTTCTGTATTTTCGCTTCGCTTTTTGGTTTGCCATGTTCCTTGAAGATCGCGATATAGTTTGAACTGTAGTGCTTGCGGGCAAATTCAACAAGTTCTGCCTTGGTGATCTTCTCAAGACGTTCGAACTGGTTGACATGCTCCGACCACGGCATGCTCCAGATAAAGGTATCAACAAAAGCCTCAGCCCGGCCCCTGTTGCTTTCGTAGAGTTTGAGCTGCTCGATTTTCAGGTCGTTGATTGCCGCTTCCAGAAGCCAGTCGGGAAACTTTCCCTCCTTGAGCAGTTCGAGCTGGCCGAGAAGTAGTTTCTTGACCTCATCAAGGCTTTGACCTTCCCGTGGTTTGCCACTCAGGATATGTGAAGAGTAATCTTTCATCATCACCAGCATCGAACCGGCATCGAGCACTTTCTGCTGCTGGTTCAGGTCAAGATCGATAAGACCCGCCGTCTGGTTATATAAAACCTTGTCAATAAGGGTGAGGTAATCGGCATCGGAACTGTTGATTCCGTTGAAGCGGAACCCGATCACCACCTCTTCGGCTTCGGGTCCTTTCACCCGGGTGATGGAGGGTTTCGTGACCGGCTCTTCAACTGCAGGCGTAAAGAGAGGTATCTCTTTGGGTTGCAGTACAGAAAACTTTTTGTCGATAAGCTCTATGGTGGAGTCCGGATCGAAATCTCCTGCGATGCAGAGTGCCATGTTGTTAGGCACATAGTGGGTGCGGTAGTAATCCACAACATTGCGGATCGAGGGATTTTTCAGATGCTCAGCCTTGCCGATGGTGGTCTGTGTGCCGTAGGTGTGTTTTTTAAAGAGACCTGCAAAAAGGGTTTCCCATATTTTACGACTATCACTGTCCATGGTCATGTTTTTCTCTTCATAGACCGTTTCAAGCTCGGTATGAAAGAGTCTCATGACGGGGTTGCGGAACCGTTCCGCTTCAATGCTCAGCCACTGGTCAAGTTTGTTTGACGGGATATCGTTTACATAGACTGTCTGTTCTACCCAAGTGTAGGCATTGGTGCCGTGGGCGCCGATGGAGTTCAGCAGCTTGTCATACTCGTTGGGCACGGTAAAGCTTGCTGCCACGTTGGAAATGCTGTCGATGTCGCGGTATATGGCAGCCCTTTTTTCAATATCGGTGGTTGCGCGGTACTCTTCATAGAGATTGCTGATTTTTTCCAGCTCGGTGTGTTCTTTTTCATAGTCAAGCGATCCGATTGAATCGGTTCCCTTGAAGAGCATGTGCTCGAGATAGTGAGCAAGTCCGGTTGTCTCAGCCGGATCATTTTTGCTGCCTGCCCGAACGGCAATGGAGGTATAGATTCTCGGCTCGTCCCGGTAAGGACTCATGAAGACCGTCAGTCCGTTTTTGAGTGTATAGATTCTTGTATGGAGGGAGTCTCCAGGAACCGTAGTGTATGGATAGTGCTTGACTTCGTTCATAATGGATTTACAGGACATTAAATGCAAAAAGAGTATCCCGATGGCAACCATCGGGATAAGGCGGTTTCTCGATGTTTTGGACTTATCCGGCATCAAAAAATAATAATCGGATTTAAAGCGCATAATTGCAACCCCCTTCAGTGACCTTTTGAAAATAACATAGGTCAAAGAGGTTATCTTTGCAAGTAACTGCCAAAAGCCTGCACAGAATGGCTCATTCATCAGGCGTGAGACAGAAGCTGGAAACTCCGGGTCATTGTAATATGCCTGAAGAACTAACAAATGGCTTTAATCGTTCTTCTATGCACCTGAACGAAAAAAAACAAAAAAATATCAAGATGGAGTGTTGTTTATGGAAATAAGCGGGAGAGGAAGATTCCGTCTGGTCAGTCCCTACAGTCCTGCGGGTGACCAGCCGAAAGCCATTGAATCGCTTTGTGAGGGAGTGCTTTCGGGTAATCCTTACCAGACCCTGCTTGGGGTGACCGGTTCAGGTAAAACCTATACCATATCCAACGTCATCGAAAGGATAAACAAGCCTGTTCTGGTGATGAGCCACAACAAGACTCTTGCAGCGCAGCTCTATGGTGAGCTCAAACAGTTTTTTCCCGATAATGCCGTCGAGTATTTTATCAGCTACTACGACTTTTACCAGCCGGAAGCCTATCTGCCGGCTCTTGACAAATATATTGCCAAAGACCTTCGTATCAACGACGAGATCGAGCGGTTACGACTCAAGACCACAAGTTCGCTGCTCAGCGGCAGGAGCGATGTTATTGTTGTGAGTTCTGTCAGTTGTATTTATGGTCTCGGCTCTCCTGACGACTGGAAGGCGCAGATTGTCGAACTGCGTTCCGGAATGGCAAAAGACCGCGACGCTTTTTTAAAGGAGCTGGTAGCGCTGCACTACATCCGTGACGATGTCGAGCCCACTTCCGGCAAGTTCCGGGTAAGGGGTGATATTATTGATCTTGTTCCTGCCCATGAAGAGCTTGCTCTCCGGGTCGAGTTTTTCGGTGACGAAATCGAAAGCCTGCAGACCTTTGATATTCAGAGCGGGGAAGTGCTTGGCGTTGAGGAGTATGCCTTTATCTATCCTGCCCGTCAGTTTGTGGCTGAAGAGGAGAAGCTTCGTGAGGCCATGTTTGCCATTGAAAACGAGCTGGCTGGTCGACTCAACTTTTTCCGTTCGGAAAACCGCTTTGTCGAAGCCCGCAGGATCGAGGAACGTACCCGCTACGACCTTGAAATGATGAAAGAGCTTGGCTACTGTTCCGGCATCGAAAACTACTCGCGCCACCTTTCAGGGCGCAAGGAGGGTGAGCGCCCCTACTGCCTGCTCGATTATTTCCCGAAGGATTATCTCGTTATCGTCGATGAATCGCATGTCACACTGCCCCAGATACGCGGTATGTATGGAGGAGACCGTTCACGGAAAACCATTCTGGTTGAGCATGGTTTCCGGCTCCCTTCAGCACTTGACAACCGTCCGTTACGGTTCGAGGAGTTTGAGGAGATGGTGCCGCAGGTTATATGTGTCAGCGCAACTCCGAGCGATCATGAGCTGCTCCGTTCAGGCGGGGTTGTCGTCGAGCAGCTTGTCCGCCCGACCGGCTTGCTCGATCCTCCGGTGGAGGTGCGTCCCATCAAGGGGCAGATCGACAATCTGATGGCAGAAATCCGTATTCATACCGCCAAAGGCAACAAGGCGCTGGTCATGACCCTTACCAAGCGAATGGCCGAAGATCTGCACGACTTTTTCCGGAAAGCCGGTATCCGGTCGCGCTATCTGCACTCCGAGATAAAAAGTCTTGAACGGATGCAGATTCTCCGCGAACTCCGGACAGGAGATATCGATGTACTGGTAGGTGTAAACCTTCTGCGCGAAGGGCTCGATCTTCCGGAAGTCTCCCTTGTCGCGATTCTCGATGCCGACAAGGAGGGCTTTCTGCGCAACACCCGTTCACTCATGCAGATTGCAGGCAGGGCGGCGCGTAACCTCGATGGATTTGTCGTCCTCTACGCCGATGTGCTGACCCGCTCCATCCGTGAAGTGCTTGATGAAACCGCAAGGCGTCGCACCATTCAGCGGCAATACAACGAAGAACATGGTATTACGCCCCGCTCGATCATCAAGTCGGTTGACCAGATTCTTGACACCACCAGCGTGGCTGATGCTGAAGAGCGATACCGCAGGAAACGTTTCGGGCTTGAGCCAAAACCCGAACGGATGCTTGCCGGTCTTCTCGAAACACTGACGCCAGAGGAGGGTTATGCAATGGTGGCCGAGCTCCGGGTTGAGATGCAGGAAGCCGCCGTCCGAATGGAATATGAAAAAGCGGCATACCTGCGGGACGAGATAACAAAGTTTGAACACGCCATGCAACGCCATCCGACAGGGGAATGATTTTCCCTTCCGGTTTGTATAGTTATTGAGAAATACCTTATATAGAAATAAGCTTGTGATTACTCATTCCCTTTTAATTTTTTGTAATACTGGAGTTCATCTGCAATGTTAGCCCAGATAGGAAAGGATCATTACAATAAACTCCACGAGATACTCCAGCTTTCACGCCGGAATCTCAAGAACTATGATGAATCGCTGATTCAGCGGGCCTTTTTTATGTGCTACCGGGCACACGAGGGAGAAAAACGGGCATCAGGAGAACCCTTTTTCTACCATCCGGTTGAAGTTGCCACCATTCTGCTCAATGAGCTTCCCCTTGACGGCGTTTCCGTAGCCGCCGCGCTGCTGCACGATGTCATCGAGGACAGCGGCTATACCTACGAAGATATTGTCGCCGAGCTTGGTGTTGAAGTGGCCGAGATTGTCGAAGGGTTGACCAAGATATCCGGTATCATGATCAACCGCGAAACCACCCAGGCCGAAGGGTTCCGAAAGATGCTGCTCTCGATGGTCAAAGACATCAGGGTGATTCTCATCAAGTTCTGCGACCGGCTGCACAACATGAGGACTCTTGAATCGCTTCCGGAACATCGCCGTCTGAAGATTGCGCTTGAAACGAGAGATATCTATGCTCCTCTTGCGCACCGGTTTGGTCTTGGAAAAATGAAGGTAGAGTTTGAAAACCTTGCCCTCAAGTTCATCGACCCTGAAATGCACGACTTCCTTCAACAGAAGATTCGCATGAGCAGGGTAGACCGCGTCAACTACCTCAACAAAATTATTGTCCCCATCAAGGCCGATCTTGAAAAACAGGGCTACAAGGTCGAGGTGCAGGGACGGGCCAAGCATCTCTTTTCGATCTACAACAAGATGCGAAGCAAAAACAAGACCTTTGAGGATATACACGATCTCTATGGCATCAGGGTGATTGTCGATACAGAGAGCATGGCCGACTGTTTTGCGGCCTATGGCTTCATTACCCAGAAATACCCCCCAATTCCGCAGCACTTCAAGGACTACATCTCGATACCCAAGCATAACGGATACCAGTCCCTTCACTCTGCCATCATCGGCCCGAAAGGTCACATGGTCGAACTGCAGATCCGCACTACCCGCATGCACGAGTTTGCCGAACTTGGTGTTGCCGCCCACTGGCGATACAAGGAAAAAATATCGAGGGACGACGCCAACATCGACTCCTTTGTCAGATGGGCACGGGAGCTGATAAAAGACGCCGATTCAGCAGCCTCCTTTATGGAAGGCTTCAAGCTCAACCTTTACCACGACGAGATCTATGTTTTCACTCCCAAGGGAGACATGAAAACCATGCCCGCTGGTGCTACGCCCATAGATTTTGCCTACTCTATCCATACCGAAATCGGCAATGGCTGTATCGGCGCCAAAGTCAACGGCAAGATTGTCCGTCTTAATGCACAGCTCAAATCCGGTGACCGGGTAGAGATCATCACCTCGAAAAACCAGACGCCAAAATCCGACTGGCTGAAGATAGTGGTAACCCAGCGAGCCAAGCTCAAAATACGAGCTTCTATCAACGAAGATCGGCGATTACAGATCGAAAAAGGGCGGGGAATATGGGAAAAGATGCTTTCTGGTACCAAAAAACTCTTTACGGATAACGACATCATTCGCCAGGTCAAAGGCACCGGCATCAAAACTCCGGGAGATTTCTTCAGCGCTCTTGCAAACCAGCAGATAAACGGCGAAGAGGTCATCGAGAAGGTCACAAGCGCCCGCAAGGAAGAACCAGCACTCAAAACCATAGCCGAACAGGCCCGTCAGGTTGAAGATTATCTTCAGATAGCCCGTCATGATCAGGAACAGGAGCATGAACGCACCACATCGAAAAAAGACGAGGTCATTATTGCCGGTATGAGCAATATCGCCTACTCTTATGCGAAATGCTGCCAGCCAGTACCCGGAGACGACGTTATCGGCTTTGTCACCTCCGAAGGAGTCGCAAAGATTCATCGCAAAAACTGCGCCAACGTCAGCAATGAAAATCTGCTCAAAAGCGAGCGCATTGTCTCGGTATCATGGAACCGCAAAGTCGAGACCGACTTTCTTGCAGGCATCAAGATCGTCGGAGAAGACCGTCTTGGCATCATGAACCAGATCACCACCGTCATCTCCAAATTCGACACCAACATCCGCACCATCTCCCTCAACGCCCGGGACGGAATGTTTGTCGGCACCATGATGATCTACGTCCGCAACGCCGAAAAACTCAACACCCTCATGGACAAACTCAAAAAAGTACCCGGCATCTTCACCGTAGAACGCCTTATCAGTTAGCCCGACGCCGTCGGGTTTTAACCCCGGCAACCTCGCAAAACGGAACTTCTACTCTTGCCAATAAACCGAAAATGTTTTGTATATTTTTCTGAAATGATGAACCCAACAGCAAACCAAGATCAAGGAGCGAGACCCATGAAAGTGTCAATTGCAAGAATTATTGCATTTTTTCTGTTTTTTACCACCCTTTACGGATGCGGATACAACACCATCCAGCAGAACGAAGAGAGCGTAAACCGCACCTGGGGCGACCTCGAATCCCAGTTACAGCGCCGTTCCGACCTTGTGCCAAACCTTGTTTCAACTGTCAAGGGCGCGGCCAACTTTGAAAAAGAGACCTTGACGGCGGTAGTTGAAGCAAGGGCAAAAGCTACCTCCATTCAGCTCACACCCGCCATGCTCAGCGACCCTGCAGCCATGGAAAAATTCCGGTCAGCCCAGGGCGGTCTCTCCTCAAGCCTGTCACGTTTGCTTGTAGCCGTAGAACGCTATCCCGAACTCAAGGCCAACCAGAACTTCCGTGACCTCCAGAACCAGCTTGAAGGCACCGAAAACCGTATCAGCGTTGCCCGTCAGCGTTACAACGCAGCAGTCGAGACCTTCAACTTCTCCATCAGGAAGTTCCCGGAATCCATGACCAACAGCCTGCTTCTGAAGCTGAAACCAAAAGAGTACTTCAAAGCCGATGAAGCCGCCAAAGTGGTACCACAGGTGAAATTCTGATGTCATACCCTGCTCAAAATCCGTTGCTCAAACCCGGTCAGAGGGTGGCGCTCTTTCTGCTGGTTGCACTCCTGCAACTGCTTACCATCAGCCCCCTCTTTGCCATTCCCGTACCTGCGCTGACAGGACGGGTCAACGATTACGGCTCCATGATATCCGCCCAGACCAGGGCGGATATCGAAGCCAAACTGCAGCAGCTCGAAACCCAGGAGTCCACACAGATTGTCATTCTGACCGTTCCCTCGCTTGAAGGCGACCCAATCGAAGACTTCTCGATAAAAGTAGCCGAAGCATGGAAAATAGGCCACAAAGGCTCCGACAACGGCGTGCTACTCATTGTCTCACGGGACGACCACAAGGCACGAATCGAGGTCGGCTACGGCCTTGAAGGCAAGCTGACCGACCTTCTTTCAGGACGCATTATCAACGACGAAATTTCACCCTCCTTTAAAGCCGGTAATTTTGATGAAGGTTTCACCAAAGGAGTGACAGCGCTTGTTGCAGCAGTCCACGGAGAATACACAGCCAAGCCGCAAGCCAAGAAAAAGGGTGGCAAACCCTCGATGCCCCTGCTCACCATTATTCTGCTTTTGATCTACTTCATAAGCCAGATATTCCGTGGACACAGAGGCGGCCCGATGGTTAACAGCGGAATGGGCGGAGGATTCTTTGGTGGTGGCGGAGGTTTCGGCGGAGGCGGAGGAGGCGGCTTCGGCGGCGGTGGTGGAGGATTTGGAGGCGGAGGAGCCTCGGGCGACTGGTAAAAGACGGCCATCCCACCTTCTTTCTTATGTTAAGCCCCAACCTTTCGGGGGATTTGTACAACAGGATTTTCTATGGGAAAACAGCTCGCATTATGATAAATCCGGCAGAAAAATTCCTTACAGCAACTGAACGCCAACAGATTGAGGCGCGAGTAGCGGAAGCAGAAAAGCGCACCTCAGGCGAAATCGTAGTCATGGTGGTTCCAACCAGTTACCACTACCCACTGGCAAGTATGCTCGGCAGTCTGCTCCTGGCGATGATCCTCGCCATAGCCGTGGCATTCTACTTCGAAACAATTATCGAAGAGACAATGTGGTTCTTTCCATCGGTATTCAGCATCCTCTTTATCCTGCTCCACGAGATCATCAAACGAACTCCTCTTCTCAAACGCCTCTTTGTTACCGCTTCAGACATGAAAGAAGAGGTAGAAGAAGCCGCCATCCAGTCATTTTATTACCGGGACCTCAACCAGACCATTGACCACACTGGCATCCTTCTCTACATCTCCCTTTTTGAGCGCAAAGTCCGCGTCATTGCCGACAAAGGCATTAACGACAAGGTAAGCAAGGATACCTGGCAGGAAATCGTCAACACCATCGTCGGAGGCATCAAGGGCAAAGAACCCGGCAAGGCCATTGCCACAGCCGTTGACCGCTGCGGCGAGATACTCTCCCGCCACTTCCCCATCAAACCCGGAGACCGCAACGAACTTGCCAACGAGGTTATTATCGGCAACGGCAGGTGAGAGTGTCAATATCCGCACGGTTAACTTGGAGTGATGAGAAAATATGGATCAGATAACTGCGTCCGATTCAAGATACGATTTTATCGAGCTTCACAGGACCTTCCATGAACTATTGGAAGATAGTAGCCAAAGCGATGACGTAGATGTCAGTCAGACATTACGTTTTGGCGAGCATCTTCTCTGGTCAGACCTCATCAAAGAGTACCGGCTTATCATTTTATCCGAGGCAGGTTCTGGTAAAACTGCTGAAATCCGCAATGTTGCATGCGCACTTAGGGAGCAGGGAAAACCTGCATTTTTTCTTCGGCTGGAAAACGTTTCCAGAGATTTCGAAGATGCCTTTGAGGTTGGAACCTTTGAAACTTTTAACGAATGGCTTGCGTCCGGCCAAGAGGGATGGCTTCTTCTGGACTCAGTGGATGAAGCACGTCTTCGAGATCCCGGTGACTTTGAACTCGCAATCCGCAAGTTGAGCAGGCGGATCAGTACTGCCCAAGACCGGACGCACATCGTCATAACCGCTCGAACGACAGCTTGGCGGCCAAAAACGGATCTTGCTACCTGTACCTCTTTTTTCCCTTATGCAGTGTCCATTATATCAAAATGTGATTCGCAGACTAATGATGATGGAACTGATGGAAGTTTCATGACAGAAACTCAATCACAAGGCAAGTACAAACAGGTTTTCAAGATTGTTGCGTTTGATGATCTTTCCTCAGGTCAGATTGCCCTGTTTGCCAAGGCCCGAGGAATCGAGGACAGCAAAGCATTCCTCGAAGCTGTGGAACGTGCAGATGCCCAATTGTTTACATCGCGTCCTCAGGACTTGGAAGAGCTTATCGAATTCTGGAGCTGTAACGGAAGGATTGGAACCCGCCTTGAGATCATGCGAAACAGTATTGACCGACGGCTGGCTGAGCGAGACCAAGATCGTGCTGAAGCCCGTCCACTTTCAGCAGAGCGAGCTCGTTATGGCGCAAGGCTTTTGGCGGCAGCCACTACGTTGGCACATGAACCGACAATCAGAGTTCCTGATGGAGCAGAGACATCAAAAGGAATTGCAATTCAATCAGTGCTTCATGATTGGGACGAAAGGGAACAGGCGACGTTGTTGTCGCGGCCCATATTTGACAATGCGATTTATGGCGCAGTACGTTTCCACCATCGCTCTGTAAGAGAGTACCTGACTGCCGAGTGGTTTGCTGAACTACTTAGGCGTGAAACATCTCGTCGAAACATAGAAGCGCTATTTTTTCGCAATCAGTATGGTATGGACATTGTTGTCCCAACGTTGCGGCCGATTCTTCCATGGTTGGTAATTCTGGATGAGAAAATCAGGGATTATGTTCGCAGAATCGCACCAGAAATTATTTTTGAAGGCGGTGATCCTTCTCAGTTACCTTTAGATGTTCGTCGCAATATACTGCGTGAAGTTTGCAAGCAAATGGCCGACGGTGTAACCAGTAGTCGCTCTGCTCGAAGCTATGAGGCGGTTCAGCGCTTTGCAAGCCCTGACCTGACTGATGCGGTTTGCGCGTTGATACGGCACTATTCAGACAACGAAGCTCTGACGGAATACTTGCTTCGCATGGTAAGGCTTGGAGAGATGGCGGATGCGTTGCCTGAAGCCATGAAGGTTGCGCTGAAGCCAAATGCTGAAAAATACTCCCGCGTGTCGGCATTTCGGGCCGTCAATGCGATTGGTTCCTGTGAGGAGCAGGAACATATCCGGCAGAGCTTTCTGGCAGAGGCATCCGAACTGAAACGGGAGTGGCTATCTGAACTTCTTAAGGATCTCAAGCCAACAGAACAAACAATGCTTTGGCTTTTTTCCTGCCTGGAAAAAAGTGAACCGAAAGAGCGTTTTGCTGTTGACCATCTAACGGATGCCGTAACAGGATTTGTTGCTGCCACTGAAATAGAGCTGCTTCCTCGGCTTCTTATGGGCTTGAACCGGTTGCTTGCTCTTTCCCCGACACTTGAGCGTTGGTATTGCAAAGTTTCAGAGAAATTTTTGTGGTTGATAGTACCTGCATGTAAAGCGGTTGAGCGACTGATTTTGGTACGTCATCCTTCATCACTCGAACAAGATGTACTTTCAGTCCTTCGCATGTTTTCAACTCTACATGGCTACAGGATGGATGATCTGAGCGAAGTCAAGGCTGAATTTTCAAAGCTTGTTCCTGCATGGAAGGCGCTCAATCGGGCCTTGTTCTGGTTTGAAGTGCAACGATCAAGAGAAGCCATCGAGAAGGAGCGTCAAGAGCGGCTGACCGACTTTCGGCAAGCATTAATTTTTGGATCATGCTTAAGGTTCGAAAAAGATG
>SERZ01000258.1_pt1 | contig 37107 bp, 34 predicted proteins | sample 3171461 | NCBI WGS metagenome assembly SERZ01 (sample SAMN06051861, study PRJNA518727) | freshwater metagenome | biome: subpolar coniferous forest; feature: holomictic lake; material: water; isolation source: holomictic Lake 227, 6 m depth | place: Canada: near Kenora, Ontario | collected... | reverse complement strand
CGGTAGAAAGATAAAGAGAATTTCATGAAACAAGCAAAAGGTAAAGTGTATCTGATCGGCGCAGGACCAGGAGATCCGGGCCTGATTACCGTCAAAGGCTTAAGTTGCATCCAGAATGCAGATGTTGTGGTGTATGATTATCTGGCTGCGCCTTCACTGCTAGCTGAAGCCTCCCCCCATGCGGAAATCATTTATGTGGGGAAGAAAGGCGGAGATCACACCCTGTCCCAGGACAAGATCAATTCGCTGATTGCAGAAAAAGCCAAGGCCGGCAAAACGGTTGCGCGGCTGAAGGGAGGAGATCCCTTTATCTTTGGGAGAGGAGGCGAAGAGGCCGAAGTCCTGGTCCGGGAAGATGTCGCCTTTGAGATTGTCCCAGGGGTTACATCCGCCATTGCAGCCCCTGCGTATGCCGGAATCCCGTTGACCCACCGGGAGTTTACCTCCACCCTGACTCTGGTGACCGGCCATGAAGATCCTGGTAAAGACGCATCCAGCATCAACTGGGCATGTCTGGCGGCAGGAGTTGGAACGCTAGTATTTCTGATGGGAGTCAAAAATCTTCCCCAGATTGTTCACCAACTTGTTCTTAACGGCAAGTCCCCTCAGACACCGGTGGCTCTGGTACAGTGGGGAACGACTGCCAGGCAGCGCACGGTAACCGGAACCCTTGAAACCATTGTGGACCGTGTATCAGAAGCCAAATTGTCATCTCCGGCAATCATCGTGGTCGGAGAAGTGGTGACCCTGAGAGAGAAGCTGAAATGGTTCGAAAACCAGCCTCTGTTTGGAAAAACCGTTGTTGTGACACGAGCAAGAGAACAGGCTAGCGATTTGGTGAAAGCCCTGACTGATCTTGGCGCCAATTGCCTCGAATTTCCCACCATTCAGGTGGGTCCCCCGGATAGTTGGTCTGCGCTGGATGCTGCGCTGGATTGCCTGTCTTCATACAAATGGGTAGTGTTTACCAGCGTCAATGGCGTCAAATTTTTCTTTGAAAGGCTTTTTGCCAGAGGGCTTGACATACGCGCAATGGGCCACATCCGAACAGCATCCATAGGTCCGGTTACAGCTCAGCATCTTAGGCGCTTTGGCCTGAATAGCGACATCATTCCGGAAAGCTATCGAGCGGAATCCGTCGTGGATGCATTCAAGACTGAGTCCATAAAAGGAAGCAAGATACTTCTTCCTCGCGCTAAAGAAGCAAGGCAGGTATTGCCCATTGAGCTTTCAAAAATGGGAGCTGTTGTGGATGAGGTTACGGTGTATTGCACTCACCAAGTCCTTGGCCATGCTGATGCCCTGATTCAGCTTCTGGAAGATCGGCAAGTTGATCTGGTGACATTTACCAGCTCTTCCACGGTGAGTAATTTTATGGCGCTGTTGCCGTCTGACAGGGCAGGCGATCTGCTTAAGGATGTCACCCTTGCCAGTATCGGACCAATTACCACTAACACGGCCGTGGAGCTCGGACTTGAAATTCACACTACAGCCCAAACCTATACCATTCCCGGATTGTGCGAGGCCATCATTGGATTTTATCGGGCGGATGTATAGAGGACCGGTGCGCTGGAATGATGAACGGGAGGCATCTATGGCTGGTTCTTTCTTATTCATCATTCATCACTAAAAAATGATGAGAATCTAACAAAAATAATGCTGATAGACACATATAATCGAAAATTAAATTATCTGCGTATTTCCATTACGGATCGCTGCAATCTCAGATGTTTGTACTGTTCTCCCCGCCATCAGACTCTCAAACTCTCGCACGAAGCCATACTGAGTTATGAAGAAATTCTGCATCTGGTCAGAATTGCTGTTAAACTGGGCATCAACAAGGTTCGGATTACTGGCGGAGAGCCGCTGGTTCGGAAAGGGGTACATGAATTCATACAGGCTCTGCACCAGGTTGACGGGATACAGGATGTTTCACTAACAACCAACGGCGTTTTACTGAAAGACAATATCGAAACCCTCGTGGCTGCGGGGCTGAATCGGATCAATATCAGTCTGGACACCCTGAAACCCGACAAGTTCAAGAAAATAACCGGTGTGGATGCTTTTGATCAGGTCTGGGAAGGCATACAACAAGCGTATCAGAGCGGGCTGTCTCCCATCAAAATCAATACCGTAGCTCTTCGTCACTTCAATGACAATGAACTGGAAGATATTGCCCGACTTTCATTCGCCTATCCGTTTCAGTTCAGATTTATCGAATATATGCCAATCGGGACCACTGAAGAGGGGATGACTTCTTCCCTCTACACTCCGGAAATCAAGCAAAGACTAATAGAGCGGATCGGTGAATTGATTCCGGTCGAACATCAGATGAGCGATGGGCCAGCAGAACGTTTCAGATTTGAGGGTGCAGCAGGCGAGATAGGATTTATCAGCGCAATGAGTCATCATTTCTGCCATACCTGCAACCGGCTCCGGTTAACGGCCAGCGGTCAGCTCCGTTCCTGCCTTCTGTCGGATCATCAGGAAGATATCAAGACCCTTTTGCGTCGCGGTGCGTCTGATGAAGCATTATCCGCCATTTTTTTAAAAACCGCCCGGATGAAAGGCGTACAGCACAGCCTGACTGCTGATGCGCCGACACGAATTTTGAGTCAGATGTCATCCATAGGCGGATAGTTTTCGATAGATAGGATGGCTTTTGCGTTACCGTCAAATTGAAGGTACTTCAGTTTTTCTATTTCCATGTTCATCTGCATGGCCTTTAGTTTCAACCGATATTGCAAAAATAACCAGAGAGCGACAATGAGAAACAGAAGAACACATACCATGACCGGAATCCACCAGAATTTAGCTATCCATTCGGTAGTGATATTTTCTGCGAATTTAACAACTTCAGGAATATACCAAAGGGCGAAGACCGCTCCGACCAAAATCAGCATGAACCATGTTATATTGATTTTATTTAAGGTGTTTAGGCCTTTAAACCACTTGTTTTCAATATCATCGCCTTCCTTCTCATCAAATTCAGCTACCTGGCAATAAGCTTTGGCGACCAATACGATCAAAAACGCGAGGGCTATGGGCGCGCCGATGGAAAGCAGAATCCAGCCTTTCCAAGGGAAGGTGCGTCGCACGATGTCATTAGTAACGAGTATATACGCATTTTGATTAACGGATTGGCGGTTAACCGCCAGCCTTTCGTTGTCCTTCAATTTTTCAGGATGATCAATGTAAACTCTTGCCATTTCTTCCGATATTGGAATTTCAGTCCGACTCTGCGTGTCCTGCTGATAAAAAAATGTACAGATGGCAATGAGTAGTTCCAACAGAGATACGCCAATGGTGATCAGCTTGAGGATTTCTTTGCGATCATTTTTTTTATTATTATCAATCATAGCTACTATATAAATCAACTATCATGGTGTTCCGTTTGTTTGGGTCGGGTTTTGGCCTTCAGCTTGCGGAATAAAGAGAGGAAACCGGCTTTTAAGGCAACTGAATATTCAACGCTGATCACGGGAATAAAAAAACATGCCTGAAAACCTCTTGTTTATTGAGGAAATCAGGCACAGTGTGGATTGCTTGGAGAGGAACAAACCCAGGGGTCAAGCCGCTTTCTCTATTCTGACGGCGCAAACTTTGAATTCAGGAATCTTGGAGACTGGATCAAGGGCACCATTGGTCAGCCTGTTTACCGCTGCTTCATAGAAATGAAATGGCATGAAAACCACGCCACGGTCTGTCATTTCTGAAACCGAAGTCTTTACTTTCAATCGGCCACGCCTTGAAATAAGATGGACATAACTTCCGTCTGAAATATTCAAGACTTTCGCATCTTCGGCATTTATCTCCGCAAGCGGTTCCGGATAAAGACTATTTAAAGCACTTCCCTTTCGGGTCATAGTTCCGGTATGATAATGTTGATGCACACGACCTGTCGTTAACAGGGATGGATATTCAGCATCCGACAACTCTGCTGGAGCACGATACTCAATAGCGAAAAAAGAGCCTTTGCCCTTTGTGAAGGCTTTGGTATGAAGGACGGGCGTACCCGGATGGTCGGGAGCCGGACACGGCCAAACCAGGCCGGTGTTTTCAATGCGGCTATACAAAATTCCCGCGTAGCTGGGCGTAAGCGCATTGATTTCAGTCATGATCGCAGAAGCGTCCGCATAATTCATGGGATATCCCATTCTCTCAGCAATAGCCGATATCACGCGGGAATCATCCCAGGCCTCTCCCGGAGGATCCAATGCCTTGCGAACCCGCAACACTTTTCGCTCAGTGTTCGAAAAGGTCCCATCTTTTTCGGCGAAACATGTACTCGGCAGCACCACATCGGCAAGTTTTGCGGTTTCCGTTAAAAAGATATCCTGAACGACCATAAAATCCAGAGCAGACAGGCATTTTTCAACATGATGCCCATCGGCATCGCTAAGAATCGGATTCTCGCCCATGATATACAAGGCTTTTATCAATTTTCCAGCGGCAGGGACCATTTCCGTGACAGTCATCCCCACTTTGGCCGAAAGGTTAGCAACGTCCCAGGCCTTGGCGAATTTATCATGTGCAACTGCATCAGTTACCGCCTGATATCCTGTAAAAACATTAGGCAGGCCCCCCATATCACAGGCACCCTGAACATTGTTCTGGCCGCGAAGTGGATTGACACCGCCTCCATTCACCCCAACATATCCGCAGAGCATTGATAAAGCTCCCAAGGATTTTACGTTGTCAGTGCCGCTGATATGCTGAGTAATGCCCATGGCATACAGAATCGAGCCCGGACCCTCTGTTGCAAAAAGACGAGCCACTTCAACAATGTCTTGTGCAGGAACCCCTGTAATACCGGAGACGTACTCAGGTGTATATTTGGCCACACAGGCCCTTAAATCCTCGAATCCCGTAGTGCGCTCGTCAATATAAGTCTGTGCCTGAAGGTTTTCTCGAATTATGACGTGCATCAATCCATTGATCAAAGCCACATCCGTGCCGAGTTTGTGACGCAGCCAAAGATGGGAGATACCCACCAACGGTATTTTTCTCGGATCAATAACAATCAGCTTGGCGCCGCGCTTCTGGACAGCCTCATAAATATAATTTGCAATAATCGGATGGTTTGATGTGGTATTAGTGCCAATTATCAGAATGACTTTTGACTTCAGCACATCCTGCAGAGGATTGGTCATCGCTCCGCTTCCAAACGTGGCGGCAAGTCCTGCCACCGTTGAGGAATGTCAGAGGCGGGCGCAGTGATCGACATTGTTGGTGCCTATCACTGCTCTCATAAACTTCTGAAACAGATAGTTGTCCTCGTTGGTGCAGCGAGCTGAAGTAAAACCACCGATTGCATCCGGTCCGTTTTCATTTTTAATTTGAGTGAATTTCTTCGCCACCAGATCAAGCGCTTCGTCCCAGCTAGCTTCTTTAAATATTCCATCTTTCTTGATAAGCGGTTTAGTTAAACGCTGATCGCTGGCAATAAACTCATAACCAAAACGGCCCTTAACGCATAGACTGCCCTGGTTTACGCCCAAATCATCCCTGCCTGTTACACTTACCACCTGATTGTTAAGAACATTCAGATTGATCTGGCACCCACATCCACAATATGAGCAAGTGGTCGGAACTTTTTTTACCTGAAACGCTCTGCCCTTGATACGGCTAACATTTTCCGTGAGAGCGCCGGTCGGGCAAACTTGCAAACATTCGCCGCAGGACACGCATATATCCGGATTGACAGCAAGAAGGTTAAAACCGTCCGAGTCGGATTGCATTTCCAATGCGCCAATGCCTTTTATTTCCTTGCAAGCAGTAACGCATCTCAAGCACGCTATACAACGCTGCGGCCAATATTTGATTAAAGATGTGGCATAAAGCACATTGTTGGACTTCCTGGGAGCGCGACATTCCACATCCTTGATCCCGTACTCAAATACCAGGTCCTGAAGCTGACACTCACCTGCTTTGTCACAGATCGGACAGTCCAGAGGATGACTCACCAAGAGCAATTTCAACGATTCCTGACGAAGTCGGAACAGCCGGTCGGAATGAGTGTTAACTGCCATACCTTCCGTAACAGGTGTTGAACATGCAGGCATGGCATCTGCATTTCCGTCTATTTCAACAATGCACAAGCCGCAGGATCCTATGGGATTTAATCTCTCATGATAACAAAGAGTTGGAATCTTGATACCAGCGCTCTTTGCCGCCTGAAGAATAGTGGTACTCTCCGTAGCGACAACTTCCTTGCCGTCAATTGTAAACTTGACCATACTCATATGTCTTTATGCTCTTCCTTTGGTCGTTATTGCAATGCAAGAAAGGATTGCTTGGCAATGGCAATATATTCTGAAGGAAATATCCCCATGCGCAATACCCCGCATGCTGAAATAAGGATCGCGATAATACAGGCGGGAGAGAAGACCAGCGATGGGCTTTCTCCGATTGTAGATGGCTCTTTCATGTACATGGCTACCGTTACCCGCAGATAATAATAAACGGATACCACACTGTTGATAACTCCAATGATGGCAAGGCCAAGATAACCTTCCTTGATAGCAGCGGAAAAAATATAAAACTTCCCCATAAAACCGGCTGTGGGAGGTATTCCAGCCAGAGAAAAGAGAAACAGACTCATGGCGATCGCCGCCACCGGATGCCTGTATCCCAGTCCGTTATAATCTGAGATATTTACTTTCTCTTCGCCTTTTCCGCCCAGTACAGTAATTACAGCAAACGCCCCGATATTCATGAAAGTATAAGCCAACATATAATATAAAATACTGCTGATGCCCAGTTCACCTGCGGATAGAAAGGCCACCAGTATATAGCCAGCATGGGCAATACTGGAGTATGCCAGCATTCGCTTGATATTATCCTGTACCAGAGCAATAACATTGCCAACGGTCATGGTAAGGACAGCCATTATCCATATCAGCGCCACCCATTCATTCTGCAATGATGGAAGCGCATCCACAAAAATCCTGACAAAAGCGGCGAATGCAGCAGCTTTGGGACCGGCGGACATAAAAGCAGTAATTGGCGATGGTGCACCTTGATACACATCCGGCGCCCACATGTGAAATGGAACCGCGGCAATCTTAAACCCGAATCCAATCACCAAAAGCGCCATCCCAAAGATGAGCATGGGATTCCGTAAGTGGGTTTTCGCCAAAAATTCTGAAATCCCATGAAGGTTTGTCGTTCCGGTAGCTCCATACAAAAGGGCCATGCCATAAAGCAGGAAGCCGGTGGCAAATGAGCCGAGAAGAAAATATTTCAAGGCGGACTCATTCGAAACCATGCGTACACGGGTATATCCCGCCAGTGCGTACAGGGAAATGGACATTAACTCAAGACCCATAAACAAGGTCATCAACTCTGTCCCGCTGGCCATTACCATCATACCGAGTGTCGCAAACAAGATCAGCGCAAAGTATTCTCCATGCTGAACCCCCTCGTTTTCGACATATTTTATGGAAATGAGTATGGTAAGCCCTGTACCCAGAAGAAATATCAGCTTGAAAAAACGGCAGTAGTTGTCCACCACCCAAAGCCCGTTAAATGAATATTCAACCGATTTGAAGTCGAAGGGAGCAGACCTGACAACGATAAAAATAGCTGTCACGACACCGATCAGGCTGATATAACCGAAATAATTTTTAGCACGGGTACCGGCAAAAGCCTGTACAAGTAAGACAATTAATGCAAAAAGGGCAATAACGATTTCGGGATATACGGCACTCAGATTAATTGTAGGCATCATTGGTTCCATAATTCATCGTCTTTTATTCGCGGCCGGATAGCGCACGGTTTTGTAGCGTATAATTCGGGTTCAACGCAGCGATCTTTTGTCCCTCAGTTGACACGGCTTTCTGGTCGTTTACTCTTTCTAAAAGGTGCTTAACAGATGTGTCCAGTTTATCAAGAAATGGCTTGGGGTAGAATCCAATCCAGAAAATAAATAAAATGATGGGCAATGTGTAAGCAAGTTCTCGCCGAGTCATGTCTTTCAAGAATTTATTTTCGGTTTTGGTAATTTCACCATACATAACCCGCTTGTACATCCATAAAAGATAAACTGCTCCAAAGACCAAGCCAAGCGTAGCAACGGCTGCAAACCAAACATTGGCCTTAAACGCACCTATCAGAATCAGCAATTCGCCGATAAAACCGTTTAGTCCAGGAACTCCCATCGAAGAAAAGGCAACCAGCAAAAAAATAGTGGCGAATACAGGCATAACTTTCATGATTCCGCCATACTCTGAAATAAGGCGAGTATGCCGCCGCTCGTAGAGCATGCCAACAATAAGAAAAAGCGCACCAGTGCTTAAACCATGATTGATCATCTGAATGATGCTGCCCTTAAGCCCCTCAATGTTCAAAGCGAACATACCCAACATGCAGTAGCCAAGATGGCTGACGCTGGAATAAGCCACCAATTTTTTAATATCATCCTGGGCAATGGAGACCAATGCCCCATACACGATACCTATGACCGACAGCGCCAAAATAAGAGGAACGAAACTAATGGTTGCTTGCGGAAAAATTGGGAGGCTGAAACGAAGAAACCCGTATGTTCCCATCTTCAGGAGTACGCCTGCCAGAATCACGCTGCCCGCAGTTGGAGCCTCGACGTGAGCATCCGGCAACCATGTGTGAAAGGGAAACATGGGAACTTTGATGGCAAATGCCAGAAAGAATGCCAAAAACAGCCAGAATTGTACATTTACCGGGAGTTGAAGCGTCTGATATGTCAGGATATTAAAGGTATATTCCCCGGTCTCCCTGTAGTGCAAGAAGTAGAGGAATAGAATCGCTATTAACATCAGAACACTGCCACTCATGGTATATATGAAAAATTTTACAGCGGCATAAATCCTGCGGGCTCCTCCCCATATTCCAATAATGAAATACATGGGAATCAGCATCACTTCCCAGAACACATAAAAGAGGAAAAAATCCAAAGCGCAGAACACGCCCAACATCCCGACTTCAAGGAACAGCAGGGATATCATATACCCCTTTACCTGTTTGGTGACCGCCGTCCAAGTAGAAAGAATCGCCAAGGCCGACAGAAAAGTAGTCAGGAGAACAAGAAAAAGGCTGATGCCATCAATCCCCAAATGATAACTGATGCCAAACTCCCTTACCCATGGAATGTATTCCACAAACTGCATATTCCAGGTATTGGGGTCAAAGCGAAAATAAAGGGGAACCGAAAATATAAAGGAGATCACCGCCGTAAGAAAGGCCACCCATCGTATCAAATCATGGTGATCATCCTTCAAAAAACAAATAACCAATATCCCCACCAGCGGGAAAAAAGTTATAAAAGATAAAATGGGAAAGTCCGGAGCATTTATCATATTTCAGATCTTATCATGAAAATAAATAATATGTAAGGATAACGACGCTTCCCAAAAGCATCGTAAACGCATAATTTCTCACTAAGCCGCTCCCAGACACCCTGATGGTCTGAGCAAGGTTCATGAAAAAATTAGCGATACCATTAACGAAGCCATCTATGAGCCGTACATCAAAAATTTTGGCCAGAAAACTTGAAAAATATAAGGTAAATTTCGTAAACCAAGTGTTGTAGATATTCCCCAGATAATTTTCGTAAATTGAAAGGGGTTTGTTAACAAACCACATAAACAAGCGGCTGCCCTTTCTATACACCCAGTCCGTGTCTGCGCTGATGGTTGGTTCCGGGTCCAGTTTCTTAAGCAGCATGAAAAAACCAAGACCAGTGAACAGCAGTATCCCCAAAGCGCTGGTAACATGCTCGCCGGTATAAGGATCAAAGTGTACCGCAAATGGAAGTAGGCGATAAAGAGGTTCTGGGAACACGCCGATTCCAATGCACATAAACGCCGCCATTCCCATGGCGATCAGCATATTGACCGGCGGCTCCTTGGCACGGAGTCCCGAGTCCTTTCCGAAGAACATGTAATAAGGCAGTTTAAGGCCCGTGTGCAGGAACGTCCCAGCCGAAGCCATGGTCAGGAGAAGAGCTATAAGCGGCCTGTGATCGTGAGTAGCGCCGGAAACCACCATCGACTTGGTGACAAATCCGCTGAACAACGGAAAGGCCGAAATGGCGAAACCGCCGATCATATAAAGAACCAGGGTGATCGGCATGGTCTTGTAAAGCCCCCCCAGTTCTGTAAGTTTGCGCTTGCCGGTCATTTGGATGACTGCGCCTGCGCCCATAAAAAGCAGGCCCTTATACAGAATGTGCGCAAATGCATGGGATACGGAGCCGTTTAAAGATAGATCAGTTCCGATACCAACACCCGCCACCATGTACCCAACCTGGCTGATGATGTGATAGGCGAGTAGCCTGCGGGCGTCATTTTCAAGAACCGCATAGACAACACCGTAAAGGGCCATGATAGTTCCCAACCAGACCAAGAGTTCTGTTCCTGGGAAAGCCCGTACCAACACATACACCGCTGTCTTGGTGGTAAACGAGGCCATGAAAACAGAACCCGTTATCGTCCCTTCCGGGTAGGCATCTGTCAGCCAGGCATGAAGAGGCGGCACAGCAGCGTTTACGATAAACCCGGTAAGGATGAGATAAAAAGCCAAACTGCCGTCTTTCTCAAGAGGGCCAAATGCAAGCGATTTGGTGCTAACATAGTGCAGAATAATGCCGCCCAACAAACATACCCCACCAAAAATATGGACCAATATGTACCGGTATCCAGCATCAATTGCCTGTTTTTCGCGTTTGGCAAAGACGAGATAGGCGGAAGCAAAAGCCATCAGCTCCCAGAAAACGAACAGAGTAAAGTAATCGCCGGCAAAGGTGACACCAAGAGATCCCCCGATATAGAGGAAGGCGGCGATATGCTGTCCATTATCTTTTACATGCAATGCATACACAATACCGATAAAAGACATAATGGTAAATACCCAGCCAAAAACTACGCTGAGCTTATCGACCGCGCCAAAAACAAGAGAGTTGCCAATGAAACTGTAGGTCCAGTAGGTTCCCTGGGACATTAACGAAACAGACAGCACCGCCAAGGCTGGAATAGCCATAAGATAGGCCTGCTGCACTTTCCCTCGCAGGAAAGGAATCAATAATGCCCCAAAAATAAATAACATTGACGGGTGAAACCAATCAATCATCGTAATAATCCTCGCGCTTCATGATACCGCCTTGATGACCAATGAATTTAGAAACCAGAATGATGACAACGCAAGAAAAAAAGCCATAAAATGCGCCCCAGCCTGGTATTTTGTCCCAAATGTAGATTGCATGGTCACGATGGACAAAAAAATCCGATAGGAAAACCGCCACAAGCGAAACATAGCCCATCTTTTTTAATTTACCGGCATTGTCCGGATTACCGATAAAATCAACAATTTTTTTGATCATCGGAGAACCTCCTGGGCAAGATCTAAGAAATAGACCGGAAAAATCCCGATAATCAAGGAGATAATAGCCGTCAGGACAAGCGGCACCACCACCATGGGATTTTCTTTTATTTCTTCATGATGGTCCTGAAGACCATGATCGGAATGAGATGAAACCTTTTCTTTTTCGAAAAAAGCTTTATAAGTGATCGGTAAAAAATAGGCCGCATTCAGGATGGTACTCCCCAGCAGCACCATCAGAATAGGGAGTTCCTTGGCTTCTATCGACCCTAATGCAATAAACCATTTGCTAATAAATCCAGCGGCAGGCGGCACCCCGATCATGCTTAACGATGCGATAAAAAATGCTGCCATTGTCCAGGGCATTTTCTTGCCGATATTTGACAACTGACTTATCTCAGTCTTGTGCGCCGCTGTGTAGAGGGACCCCGCGCAAAAGAAGAGCGTAATCTTGGAGAATGCATGATTGGCAATGTGGACTATTCCTCCAGCCATGCTATATTGCGTTAAGAGCACCGCACCAAGAATCACATAAGAAAGCTGACTGATGGTTGAATACGCAAGCCTGGCCTTTAGATTGTCCTTTGACAGTGCAATGATCGACCCCACCAGGATGGTAAATGAGACAATATAAGCTGTTGTTATGCCCAGGTTGAGACTTGCCATCAGGTCAATCCCATAGATGTGGAAAACAACACGGAGGATGGAGAATACCCCGACCTTCACAACCGCAACCGCGTGCAGCAATGCGCTAACGGGTGTCGGCGCGACCATTGCGGACGGTAACCAGTTGTGAACAGGCATCACCCCCGCTTTGGCAAAACCGAACAGAAACAGGAAGAACGCTACAAAAAGAAGGCTTGATCCCTGCGCATGCTGCAAAAGCCCATGGCTTTGAAAATCGGTGGTTCCTGCAACGATATAGACGATGATGATACCGGACAAGAGAAGAGTTTTGGAAAGACTGAAAAGATACAGAAAATATTTTCTGGCTCCCTCTATGGCCTCCGGCGTTTCTTTATGCCCGACTAAAGGAACGGTGGCGAGGCTCAAGATTTCATAAAAGATAAAGAGGGTGATCAGATTGGCTGAGAAAGCAACACCCACCGTCGCAGAAAGACTGATCGCAAAGCAGGTATAGAACCTTGTCTGCGAATGCTCCTTCCCGCTGCGCATATACCCGATAGAGTAAAAAGTGGTCACGATCCACAGAAAGGAGGAAATAGTTGCGAATAATAGCCCGAGAGCGTCAACCCGGAACTTGATGTCAATTCCTTCGTAAAAACTGATCAAGGTATATTCTATGGTATGACCTGAGAAAATGACAGGAGCCATGGAGATGACAATGGAAAATTTCACAACCCCGGCCAGTACCGACCAGAATTCCCTCAGATTGGGGCGATCTTCCCCCGTAGCCAAAATCAAAGGAACGGCAAGAAGAGATGTCAGCACCGCAAGCATGGGCTTTATGGATAGAATCGTTTGCACGTTTTCATTAACCTTTACTTAAATTAATATCGTCAACATTAATAGTCGCTTTATTTCTGAAAAGCGAAATGATAATGGCAAGTCCTACCGCCGCTTCAGCCGCTGCAACGGTCATGATCATAAACACAAAAACATGGCCATTCATATCGTTTAAAAATTTTGAAAACGTAAGAAAAGTCAGATTTACTGCATTCAGCATCAATTCAATGCACATGTAGATAATCAGAACATTTCGTCTCGTAAATACGCCTACGGCGCCAATTGAAAAGAGTATGGCCCCCAGTATCAGGTATGAGTTCATTGAAACCATAAATCACTATTCATGATTCGAAATCTTTAGCTTTACTTCGAATCATCAATCCTCCTTTTTGCTAAGATAACAGCACCAACAATGGCGGCGAGCAATAAAAACGAGGCGACTTCAAACGGCAGCAAAAAATCGGTGAACAGCAATCTTCCAACTGCCTTTGTGGCGCCAAATGGATTAGCAACATCGCCAGCTTTAATCAGGGAGGGATCAATCTCCGCCAGACTCGCCATTGCAATGAAAAGGCTACCAACGATTGCAACACTACCGAATTGAATCATGACCTTCCTGCGGGACGTCGCCCCTTCTTTCTCATGAACATTCAAGAGTAGAATCACAAAAAGGAACAAGACCATTACAGCCCCGGCATAAACGATAATCTGGAGGGCGGCAAGCAAATGCGCATCTAACAGTACATATATTCCGGCCAGGAAAAACATGGTCAGAACAAGGTTCATGGCCGCTGTCACCGGTTTTATGTTGGTCACCATCAAAGTCGCCGAAAGCACTGCGCCCAAACCGAATATGTAGAACATCAATAATTGCATTTAGAGTATATCCCTCTGATATATTCAAGACGGTCTTTAACGCTTTTTTCTGACCTTAAAAGCATCTCTTTTGTATAGTGCAAGCTATTTCTATCCCTCTTGGCAAGCCCTTCATATTCAGCGCTCATGACAATAGCCTCTTTGGGGCATACTTCCTCACAGAAGCCGCAGTACACACACCGGGACATATCCAGGGAATAACTGGACGGATATCGCTCACCGTTCTCTCTTTCTTCAGCGACAATAGATATAGCTGAGGCGGGGCAGATGCTTTCACAAAGCCCACATGCTACGCACTTCTCTGTGCCGTTTTCCCGCATGACCAAGACAGGCCTGCCGCGATAGGCTGGTGGAATCGTTACCTTTTCTTCTGGGTAATAGACCGTAATAATGGCTCTTTTTTTACCCTTGGGAGGCAGGATAAACCCAAACATATTGACAACAAAATGCTTGGTTGTGATGGTCATACCCCTGACTATCTCAAAAATATAGAGTCGTTCCCATAAGGTCAACTCTATATTTTTCCTCACTCTTTTGGGCTTCAATTTTTCAATGGAAATGCCCATAACTGGATATTTATTTGTACTATCTAAATCTGCCATTTTATTTAGCCAAAAGCACGAGTCCGGTTATAAATATATTTATGAGGGCAATCGGAAGAAACATTTTCCACCCGAGTCTCATGACCTGATCATAACGAAAACGGGGTAGAGTCCATCGAATCGTCATTTGAAGCCAGATAAAAAAGATTACCTTTGCAAAGAAAGTGGTGATGTTCACCAGTATCGCCAGAATACTCGCCCCATTAGGACCTGCAAAGGAAAAGAAATCCAAAAGCATAAGGTCACTGACAAAAGGCAAATGCCATGCACCAAAAAACATGGTGGTAACAAGACCGCCTATGGTTACGATTTCAAGGAATTCTCCCATCCAGAACATAACAAACTTCATCCCGCTATATTCCGTGAAATACCCTGCTACAAGCTCAGACTCCGCCTCGGCGACATCAAATGGAGCCCTCTTGTTTTCGGCTATGGCGCAGGTAAAGAAGAGGACAAATCCAACTGGCTGCAAGAAAATGCCCCAATTGAAAAAATCAACCTGCATGGCACCAATTTCGCTGAGCCTGAGAGTGCCATACACCATAATCACACCGATAATATTTAGCCCCATGACCACTTCGTATGAAAGCATCTGGGCCGATGCTCGCAGACCACCGAGAAATGACCAGTTATTATTGGATGCCCATCCGCCAAGCACCGCGCCAAAAGAGGCGAGGGAAGCAAAAGCGAATATAAAGAGAATCCCAACATCCAGATCTGCAATAATCAGATTAACCCGGTGACCAAAAAGTTCATATTGGCCCCCAAAAGGGATAACGGCAAATGCAATGATTGCAGGTGTCAGGCTGATAAACGGCGCAATAGTATGAATTAGCCGGTCAGCCCCATCAGGAATGAAGTCCTCTTTTGTTAAGACCTTAATTGCATCCGCAATGGGATGAAAAAGACCGATGATGGTGAATCCGCATATATCTGCTCGATTCGCCCCAACCCTGTCTTGCATCAGCGCACTCTGTTTTCTTTCCACCCATCCTAAAATAGGTGAAAAAAAGCCAATATTAACGCCAAAAATGAATAATATTTTGACAATAGATTCAGTGAGTTCAGCAACCATGGCTATCTATCACATTCTCCGCCTATCATGTTAATCATGTCAAAAGTAGGGACGATATCCGCAATGAATCCACCCTTTACCATCTTGGGCATGGCGGCGGTAAGGGGGAAACACGGAGGTCTGACCCTGCACTTATAAGGCTTACCACTTCCATCGCTTACCAAATAGAAACCAAGTTCGCCATTCGCCCCCTCAACAGCCGAATAAATCTCACCGGGAGGCGGTTTGATTCCTTCCGTGACGGTCTTGAAGTGAAAAATCAAGGACTCGATTTTATTGCTAATATCATCCTTGGATTGCCATCTGTATTCCGGCATGTCAACATTAATGGGTCCAGACGGTATTTTTTCCAATGCCTGCTCCACAATCCGCATGCTTTGATTAATTTCCTCCATCCTTACCAGATACCGGTCAAAATTGTCCCCTGTCTCACCGACAGGAACTTCAAAATCCATTTGATCATATACCAGATAGGGATGAAACTTGCGCACATCATAAGGAATTCCGCAAGCTCTGAGGCAGGGACCGGTAAAACCCCAGGCGATCGCCTCATCGGGGGGCATGATGCCAACATTTCTTACCCGATCAATAAAAATCCGGTTTTTGGTAAGGAGTTTATCCACATCGGACCATAACGGGCGGCATTTCTTGAACACTTCTTTGGTCTTTGATTTAAATCCATCAGGCAAATCATTTTTAAGACCGCCAATCCGGACATAATTGGATGTTACACGGGCACCGCACAGCATCTCAATGAGATCCCACACCAATTCGCGTGCTTCCACAAAATAAAGAAAAGCCGTAAATGCTCCGAGTTCCAATCCACTTGCTGCAATATTTGTATAATGGTCGCATATACGCGAAAGTTCACTGACTATGACCCGGATGTACTTGCACCGTTCCGGGACATCAATGCCTATCAACTTCTCTACAGCCAAGGCATACCCCACATTATTAATCAGGGGAGAAACATAGTTGAGCCGGTCGGTATAGGGCATCACCTGCTCCCATGTCCCATTTTCGCACATCTTCTCAAAACCACGATGAAGATAACCAATATCCACTTTCATGTCGATAATGGTTTCCCCCTCAAGGGTCAAAAGAAATTTAACCGTCCCATGGGTCACCGGATGCGATGGACCCATGTTGATCACCATGTATTCACTATGCAGATCTTTTGCTGAATCAGACATTATGACAATAACCAGTTAAAATTAATTAATTAATCGGCCCAATCAAGGGCTGTCTCTTTTTTATCGGATAATCTTTTCGCAGCGGATGTCCTTGAAAATCCTCGTAGAGCAGAATTCTTCTTAGCTCCGGATGCCCTTTGAAAATGATTCCATATAAATCATAGACTTCCCGTTCAAACCAGTTGGCGCTAATCCATATCGGCACTATGGAGTCAACACTGCACTCTGATTCAGAAACCCTTGTTTTGATTCTGAACCGCTGGTTATGCGCCAAGGAATAGAGATGATAGACGACCTCGAAACGTGGCTCTCTGCCAAGATAGTCCACAGCGGTCAGATCCATCATGAAATTGTAAAGAAGCTCCTTGTCATCCCTTAAAAAGGTGCAGACTTCAAGGATATCTTCTTTCCTGACAACAGCCGTATGATCACCACGATAAGAATGAACCTCGACTATCGATTCTGAAAAACGGGTGTTTAATTTATTTATTGTTAAATTCGCTTCCATAAAGCAATTATCAATATCTCATTATTTAATTATTCAATATTACTTACCGGCGAAGCGCCTTTTGGGAAATCCGACCATTTCCCTGCCGCAACTTTTTGTTGCAGTTGGATTATTCCATCAATCACCATCTCTGGCCGTGGTGGACACCCTGGTACATAAACATCTACTGGTATCAAGGTATCAATACCCTGTACGGTCGAATAATTATCATAAAAACCACCCGACACCGCACATACGCCAAACGCAAACACCCACTTGGGCTCCGCCATCTGATTATAAACCTTAACCAGTATGGGCGCTTGTTTATGACTAATTGTTCCAACCACCATCAAAAGGTCGGCCTGTCGCGGGGAAAACCTCGGGAGTGCAGCCCCGAATCTATCAAGGTCAAACTTTGAACTTGACACTGACATATATTCCATTCCGCAGCACGCCGTGACGAACGGATATTGAAAAAAAGAATACTTTCTACCCCAGTTATTGATGGCCTCCAGCGTCGTCAGAATTACGCTGCCACCCAATAACCGCGAGTCGTCTTGCGGACTCGACGGGTTGTGGATTACGTCGGGGGAGGACAATTCTTTTCTATTCCATAATCCCTTTATTCCCATTCCAGCGCTCCCCTTCTCCAGACATATATCAGGCCAATCGCTAAAATTGACAGAAATACCATCATTTCCACAAAACCGAACATTCCGAGTTCCTTAAAAAGCACAGCCCAAGGATATAAAAAAACCGCTTCAATATCAAAAATGACAAAAAACAGCGCAATAAGATAAAATTTCACGGAAAACCGCAGCTTAGGCGATACAATCGGGCTTTCCCCGCATTCAAAAGGCTCCATCTTATCCGCAAATTTCTTCTTGGGCCCGATGAGCGTAGTAGCAACAATCATCCCCACGGATGTTGCGGCCGCCAACAATATCATTATTAATACCGGAATATATTCGTTCATAGGTTTAACTTATTTTCATCATTATACAACCGTTGATGTGCCATGGTAAATCCGTTTACACTTTTATCTATGGTCAATTAGCATAAACATCCTCTGAGCAAAAAGTTTTTATTCTTTATATCAAAAAATATGTGATGTCAAATAATTTGATGAATTATTTTTTTATTGTGTTCAGATTTATTCAGCAGCACTGCACCAGTGCCGCCTTCTTTATTTTGCCAGGCATCGGATGTCTCTCATTTGAGCATTCCCTATGGGCCGCGACTGCCTTGTTCCATTGCCGTTGTAATGTGAACGAGCATAATTTGCATTTTTGAACCCGACCCCAACCATCCAACGCTGAAGGAAAGAACTCAAGGAGAACGTGTATCATGCCTGTTCATGGCATATCAACAACAACTTAATTACGAATTAAAAAATAATTCATAATTCCGTCCTGCCTCTTGAGGACGCAGCGTCAGATGCACGAGGCCTGAGCTAAGACTTTTTGCTTATGTTTTTCTACTGGAGACTTAACTATTACACCATGTTTAATATACAAATCACCTATCGTCATATCGTTTATTTTTTTTATATTGCTGTTTTTTAGCATAAAACTCTTAATATCATTAACGAAATTATCATTTTTATTAAACAAAATGACTTTGGATACCTTCACAATTTCCTCTTTATCCAGAAGTGTTTTTAATTTATCTACAACAAATCTGACAGAACTCAGGCGGTCTGCCTCCAATTTTTCTGCGGAAATCAGAATATCCCATCTACCCTGAATATCTTCATGTTCAAATGCGGCAAGCAGATAGACTTCTCCTTTCTCTTTTTTGATCATATTTTCCAACCGCCTTAATTTTTCAACATACATAAAACTTCTCCTTATCTGATTGCCTGCAAAAGAACAGTAACTGCATTTATCATATCATCTGTTCCACTCTTACTTTCCGAACCCACAGGTTTATATCTGTTTTCCGGTTTCCATGAACTGACAACAGACCATTCAGCCAGAAAGTAATTTTTTATTTTGTCTTCGATCCCGGAGAACATTAATAACGTATCCAAATCATGTGTCTTTAAAGATTGGCGATTCTGAAATTCCCTGTTGTTTTCGGGGAAGCCTTTCCAGTTTAAAGTGTTACATATCTTAGCTTTTAAGGCGAGTTCAACTGAGTAACCGCATAAATAGGTGGCCGCATCATATCTCTTGTTAGAATACAGAATATGGGCATCTTTTAACCTTGCTTTCGCTACCGCCTTTAAATCTTTAACCGTAATCATAAGTTCAATTTATTTTATTGACGAAATCAGAAGAGTTCGTATGATTGTGACCTGCAAGCCTCCACAATTGTCTTTAAAAGTTGTTTAGGGATTCGGCAGGCATTTGTCAATGGCTTTTTTGGGTAAAAATATATTTTTTAAAAAGTCGCCACCTTGCAGAATCTTGGGAGTTGTCCTGGGAGAATACGGACAGGAAGCATGTTGAATATCTGGGTGGATCAGGTGATCCGGTCTTGAAAATAAAATTTCCGTGACTACCTTTCAACATCATGATTGAGGTAATTGCAAAACCCATTTTTTACTCGTGTTTCTCTTATTTTCTTCGATTTTCATATCCTTTTGACTGGTTTTGCAATTGGCTCGCGTAAAAGATATTTTCTGAAAAGTCGCCAAAGCCAGAAGAAAGGCATCAGTTCTTTTTCATTTCTCTTGCAGTATAGAAATCATTTCTATATATTCATCCCATGACGACAAAATATCGCTTTGCAAATTTCAGGATTACGCTGCGGGAAAAAGATCATAATCCTCCTCATGTACATCTCATGGGGCCTGATTTTGAAGCGGTAGTGAATCTTGTAACGCTGAATGTTATGGATGGTTCTGCACCTTCAAAAGTTCTGCATCATGCATTGAAATGGATATCAGACAACAGAGAGGAGTTGATAAATCAATGGCGCATGCTACACGGATAACCCGCCCAAGATTAATAACTGTAAGTCCTGCCGATGATTATTGTCTCAATGTTTGTTTCTTTGACGGCTCCAGCGGCATAGTAAACCTAAAGGATTTCATTTTTTCTTTGCCTGGACTTGTTCCTATTCGTGATCCTGTTGCATTTTCGGGTGCTGTCTTGGGAGAATACGGCTGGGAAGCTGAATGGCCTCAGTTTGACATTCAGATTGGCGCAGACACGCTCTTTGCTGATATGCTTGATCAGCGTTCAGAAACTCCTGCAGATCGCTTCACTGTTTGGCGAATCAGAAACAACCTTTCTCTTTCTGCTGCAAGTCGTGAACTTGGCGTTACGATACGTACATTAAGCGCCTATGGTTCTGGCGCACGTCCAGTACCACGTACCGTTCAGCTTGCCTGCATTGGCTGGGAAGAAGAACTGCGGAGAAAAACCGCATGAAAATGAACAGATGAGCGGATTTTTCAGCGAATCCCTGGTTTATTTTGAGATTGGTAAAATGATGAATATCTGGGTGAATCAGGTAATCGGTCTTGAAAATGAAATTTCCGTGACTATCTTCCAAAGTCATGATTTAATCGAATTCGTTACACGCTGAAAATTTGACAGGGCCAAACACTTTCTCAAGTGAACCCTTATCGGGTCTATACCTGGTCTATTTGAAAGCTGTCGCCCTGAACATGTCCATTATTCTGTTTGCCGGGAGGAAACGTGATCATTGAGGAATTAAAAGATAAAATCGAAGAAAAACATCACCTGATCAACAGCATGCGAAATGAAATCAACAAAGTCCTCGTCGGGCAGCGAGACCTGATTGACGGGCTTCTGATGGGGCTGTTTACCAAAGGACACATTCTTATCGAAGGCGTCCCTGGGCTGGCCAAAACCAGCGCTGTCAAGGCGCTTGCGGCCACAGTCCGGGCGGAATTCAAGCGCATTCAGTTTACCCCGGATCTCCTGCCCGCAGACCTGATCGGAACTGAAATATACCGACCAGGCACCGGGGATTTCACCATCAAAAAAGGCCCCCTTTTTCACAACATTATTCTTGCCGATGAAATCAACCGGGCGCCGTCCAAGGTTCAGTCCGCGCTGTTGGAAGCCATGCAGGAAAGGCAAGTGACCATCGGTGAAAACACGTTTATGCTTTCCGATCCATTTCTTGTTCTGGCGACTCAAAACCCCATTGAACAGGAAGGAACTTATCCCCTTCCAGAGGCCCAGGTCGATCGTTTCATGTTCAAACTGGTGATTGATTATCCAAGCAAGACCGAAGAAAAAGAAATCATGAACCGAATCGGATTTGAAACCATTCCGGAAGTCCGTCAAGTGATTGATCCTTCCCAGCTCAATGAAATCGTAGCGTTGATTCGCTCGGTTTACATGGACGAAAAGCTGAAAGATTATATTGTCAATATCGTGTTCGCCACCCGAAAGCCGAAGGAATACCTTATGGATATTTCGGATTATATCCAGTTTGGCGCTTCTCCACGGGCAACCATTTTTCTCAGCCTGGCAGCCAGAGCCTTTGCCTTTCTCCAGGGAAGGGCGTATGTAACTCCCCAGGACGTCAAGACCGTGGCGCCCAGCATTCTGCGCCATCGCATTATTCTGACTTATGAGGCGGAAGCCGAGGATATTACCACGGATCACATTATCGGGCAGGTGTTTGATTCGGTTGAAGTACCGTGAAAAATTATGAATTATGAATCGAAATAATTCATGATTCCTGCGTGACTGCTTTTAGGAATGACTGATGCTTTCGCCTGAAATTATAAAAAAGATAAAAAAAGTTCACATCCGAAGCGCTCGCATGGTCAACACCATGATGGCTGGTCAGTACAGATCGGTATTCCGCGGCTCCGGGATAGAGTTTGAAGAAGTGCGGGAATATTCTCCGGGTGATGATGTGAAAAGCATCGACTGGAAAGTCTCCGCCCGTATGGGAAGACCATATATCAAGCTGTACCGTGAAGAACGGGAACTTGTGGTCATGCTTCTGGTGGACATGAGCGGATCAGAAGGCTTTGGAACCACCGAGAATCTTAAAAAAGAAACAGCAGCGGAAATTGCTTCGATCCTGGCATTTAACGCCATCCGTAACAATGATAAGGTCGGGGCGATTCTTTTTACGGATCGGGTGGAAAAATATATTCCCCCGAAGAAAGGCTCCGCCCATGTCTGGCGGGTGATAAAAGAGCTGTTCGCCTTTGAGCCGGAACACAAAGGCACGGATATTGGCGAAGCTGTGGCGTTTCTTGGAAGGGTATCCCGAAAAAGGACGATCTCGTTTTTAATGTCCGATTTTCTTTCTCTGGAACCGTCCGCAACCTATATCCGCCGGATGAAATCCATATCTGGCAAGCATGAACTCATCGCCGTGATGCTCTCTGACCCCGGAGAGTTCCATCTGCCTGAGGCTGGGATTCTTACTGTTCGTGATTTTGAGACCGGTCAGCAGTTTGTGCTGGATGCCTCGGATGAGTCCACCCGCCGCAGTTATCACGGGAACAAGATCATGGACTACGCCCACATACTGCAATCCCTGAAAAATGCCGATATGGACTGTATTGAAGTCCATACAGATGGGTCTGTGGTAGATGCGCTGCATCGATACTTTCGAATCCGGGAAAAGAGGAAACGGTAATGCAAGCAACCGACAAACCCATTCCGATGACCGACATCAACGATATCAAACCCCTGGAAAATTTGGTGGTTGACTGGTCATTACTACTTTATATACTGGGCGCGGTCTTGATTCTGGCGGTTATCGGAGCAGTTGTATATTTTTGGAAAAAACATCGGAATCAGAAACGGATTTCTGTTGAAGTCACAATTCTCCCTCATGAAGCGGCGCTCAGGCTCCTGGATGCGCTTGCGGATGTTGAGAACATTGATGGTAAAGTGTTTTATTTCAGCCTTTCCAACATTCTGAGAACCTATATTCAGGCCATCTATAATATCAATGCGCTGGAAATGACCACTGAGGAACTGCTCCCGAAGGTTGACCTTCTGAACCTGAACAAAGAAATGCACCATGGACTCAAATATCTGCTCCGATCAACCGATCCAGTCAAGTTCGCAGGGGTTCCGGCGACATTAAGCAAAATGCAGCAAGACCTTGCTTTTGTGAGAAGTTTTGTAAATCAGACTGAACGATGATGAACTCGTTTAAAGTCAAAAATGGATATATTTTTAAACAAAGAAATTAGTTAATTCTTTTGTTTTTAAGGATATTATGTTTCAATTTGCATCACCCTATTTCTTGTTGCTACTGACCCTGTTTCCGGTAGTGATTTATTCCCGGAAACGCCGGAAAATGTGGCCGGTTCTGAACCTGTCTTCCCTGATGCCGATCCGGGATATTCAGCCATCAAGTATGCTCAGGATCGCAAGGCTCCTGCCAGTATTGAAATATGCGGCGTTATGTCTGATGATCGCGGCCATGGCCAGACCCCAGTGGGGAACCAGACAGGTCAGCGTTTTAACAGAAGGCATCAACATAATTCTTGCAGTTGATCTTTCTGAAAGCATGGCGGCGCTTGATTTCAAGTATAAGGGCAAAATCGTCAACCGCCTGGAAGCCGTCAAAAACGTGGTTCAGGACTTTATCGCCAAACGAAACGGCGACCGGATCGCTATGGTGGTGTTCGGAACCCACGCCTATACTCAGTTGCCGCTCACACGAGACTACAACACCATTGCATCCATTCTTGAGAGATTGCAAATCGGGGCGGCAGGCCCGAACACCGCCATCGGAGATGGCATCGGCATTTCGTTGAAACGATTGGAGGATGTCAAAAGCAAATCCAATATTATTATTCTGCTCACCGATGGACAAAGCAATTCCGGTGAGCTGTCTCCAGGCATCGCAACAGAATTAGCCGCTCAAAAGGGAATTAAAATCTATACCGTTGGCGTGGGAACTCGCGGCCAGGTGCCATTTTTGATAAAAGACCCGGTTTTCGGAGAACGATATGTGCATCAGCAGGTGGATATTGACGAAAACGCCCTTAAGGATATTGCAACTAAAACCGGAGGGCTGTATTTCAAGGCGGAAAATATCGAGGGATTGCAGCAGATTTACAACACAATTGATTCACTGGAAAAAAGCGAGGTAAAGATTAAAACTTATGCAGAATACAATGAACTCTACCGGTATCTACTGATTCCGGCCTTTATCCTTCTGGGAACCTGGATCGTTTTGACACATACCCGATTCTTGAGTGTGCCATGAAATTCAACCAAATTGAAATGCTTTTTCTCTTATGGGCAATCCCGGTTTTTTTTCTGGTGGTTGTTTACGGCATGAAGACCCGGCAAAACATTCTGACCCGTTTTGCCTCCCCGAAGAGTCTTGGCGCCATCGCTCCGGACGCGAACTCTGGACGGCGATGGATCAAAGCCGGACTTGTTCTGTGTTCTCTCCTGTTCATCTGCCTTGCCCTGTCCGGCCCCCAGTACGGTTACTTATGGCAGACAATCGAGCAAAAAGGTGTCGATATCATCGTTGCTGTCGATCTTTCCCGCAGCATGCTGGCGACCGACATTCAGCCCACCCGTCTGGACAGGGCCAAGCGTGAAATCTATGATCTTCTGACCATGCTCAAGGGTGACCGTGTGGGTTTGGTAGCCTTTGCCGGAACCGCATTCCTTCAGTGTCCGTTAACTTTGGATTATGAAGCCTTTCATATTTTCCTGACTACACTGACACCTGATTTTTTACCCATCGGAGGCACGGACATTTCAGGTGCGATCACGGCTTCTCTTTCCGCCTTTGACCCGAAGACGGCTTCCGAGAAAGCCATAATTCTGATAACAGACGGAGAGAACACCGGCAAGATTGATTCCATGGAAGCCGCTGAAAACGCCCGCAAGGCAGGTGTAAAGCTGTTTTGCATCGGTGTGGGAAGCGATGAAGGCGTCCCCATTCCCGCGGAAACCGGGGGAATCAAAAAGGACCGATCCGGAAACATCATTTTGACCCGACTTGATGAGGAAACATTGAAAAAAATGGCAATCCTTACGGGTGGGACATATATACGCTCCGTCGCCGGCAGCATGGATCTGGATGTGATTTATACAAATGAAATCCGCGGAAAAATGGAGGCATCAACTCTTTCAACGGATAGAAAGCAAATATGGGAAGATCGTTTTCAGTGGGTGCTTGCTTTTGCCATCTTAGCCATTGGGGCCGAATTATTTGTGCCAGTTGTTCGAAAAAAGGCCGCCGTACTTGGGATGTTATTTCTGTTGTTATACAGCGTACCGGTTCATGCTGAAAATCCTTTAGGGTCCGGCATCGATGCCTACAACCGGGGAGAGTATGACAAGGCGCTGAAACTCTTTATAGATGCTCAGCTTGATCAGCCGGACAGACCGGACATTTTATACAACATCGGGAACGCTTATTACCATACCGGCAATTACGAGGCTGCCGCAAAGAGCTACAAAGAAGCCCTGCAAACAGAAAATAAGCTGCTTCAGCAAAAAGCTCATTATAATCTTGGTAATGCCAATTTTCGAAAAAAACAATACGAAGACGCCGTCAAAAATTATGAATCAGCCCTGAATCTGAACCCAGATGATATCCAGACTCGGCAAAATCTGGAATATGTCAAACAGGTCATGGAACAAATCAAGGAGCAGGCCAAGGATCAGAAGAATCAGCAGCAAAAGGACGATAAGAAAGACAAGAAGGATAAGAAAGAGGATTCCGAACCAAAGGAACCGAACCCGGATCAGTCAAAAGAGAAGCAGGACCCGGAGAAGAAATCGGATCAGGAAGAAAAATCCCGTGAAGGCCAGGACGGGCAGTCCATGCCGGATGAAAAGAATGCCACAGAAGACAAGCCTTCACCAGACTTCGGAAATGAGACAGATCAAGACGGGCAAGCTTCCGACACTCCGGAAGAAACCGCAGGAAAAGAAGAGGAACAGAAAAAACCTGAAGACAAGAAAGAGCAAGGGGCTTCTCCATCAAAGCCAGCCGGTGATCCGGAGAATTCCGAAGAGAAAAAAAGAGCCGAGCAAATTCTGAACCGCCTGAAGGATCAGCCCGGAAAAGCAATGATTCCAGCTTACGGAAAAACCAATGTGGAGAAAGACTGGTAATGTTAGGCAGAACACGGATTTGCTGGATGTTTGTGATTATTTTTGTCGCTTTGAGCCTCTGCATCCCGGTTCATGCAGCAGAGATTCAGGCGGTTGTGGATCGCACCCATATCGGGCCTGGGGAATCCCTTGAACTGACGGTGTCGATTAAAAGCGGAGATGGTACGGTTGATATCTCGCCCATTCGGGATTTCAAGGTTCTGTCCGGTGGTACGAGTACCAGCGTTCAGATCATCAACGGACAGATGTCCAGAGAAGTGAATCATACTTACACGCTAATTCCGTTAAAAGAAGGACGCCTGGTTATCCCCCCCCTGACGGTGATGTCGGACAAAACACCCCGGAAAACCGCTGAAATTGTCGTTACTGTCAGTCCTAATACCAAGGAAAAAACAGGCGGCGAAGATGTATTTGCAGAGGGACAGGTTTCCAATTCAAGTCCATATACAGGCGAGCCATTCATCTATACTTTCAAGCTGTTCAATGCGGTTCAGATTACCAATGCACGGCTTCAGAAACCCGAATTCTCCGGTTTTATGGCAAAAGAGGTGGACAACAGCCGTAAAACCTACAGAACCGTCATGGCGGGCAGAGAATATCAAGTCACTGATCTAACCATTTTACTGGTTCCTCTTGGCGCAGGCCCCAAAACGATTGATCCAGGCAGCCTGGAATGCGATATAGTTGTGCGTCAAAACACACGAAGAGGTCCCTTTGGCATACTGGATGATTCGTTTTTCGGACAAGGTAGGGTGGAGCCCCGGGTCATCCGGACAGAACCGCTAATCGTCACAGTCAAACCTCTACCCCCCTTTAATGGCAAAGGGCAATTCTCCGGGCTTGTGGGTACGTTTCAGATTCAATCCGAGGTGGATAAAATCACATTGAACGTGGGTGAATCCGCCACATTATCCGTAACCGTCAGCGGCACTGGTAACATTATGGATGCGGCACCCCCGGAAATTTCCATTCCCGATGCATTTAAGAGCTACAAGGATGCGCCCCAGGAGAATATCCAGCCCGGCATGAATGGTTATACCGGAGAAAAGATATTTCGCATTGCGCTGGTTCCCTTAAAAGAAGGCAAATACACACTGGAGCCTATTGCTTTAAATTTTTTTGACGTGTCCAGCGGCCAATATAAAACCCGGTTAACCGCTCCGGTTCCAATCACAGTCCATCCATCCAAGGAAAAGGATAAACTGGAAGTCTATTCATCACCGACCTCAGAGCCTAAACTCATGAAGAAGAACGTGGAATTCACGGGACGGGATATTCTTCCCCTGAAAGAAGACATGGATGCCCTTAAAACACAAAAGGCCATTTCCGCTGCCTGGTTTTGGGCGTTTCTTCTGGTGCCGGCGCTACTTTGCCTGGGAGTTAAGACCTACCTGATGCGCACGACAAAAAAGGATGATCCGTCCAGCCTGATGGCGCTGCGTGCGGATCAGGCCCTGAAGGATGCGTGCAAGCCCGATGTTTCAGCCGATGAGTTTTTAACCTGTTTGTCCCGGTCTTTGATTTCAATCCTGTTATCCAGGGCCGGAGTAAAAGGTGAGTCCCTGACATACATCGAAGCCGAAACTATTTTAAAGTCCGCAGGGTTTTCGGAGGAGGCAGCCAAGTCCTCCACCCGCTTGATTGAGAGAATCGATTCCGTCAGATTCAGCGGCCATGATCTGGATTCTGAAAGCCGTGAAACCCTTCTTGCAGAAACCCGTGAATTGGTAAGGATGATATCGCGATGAAAGGGTTTAAACACATTCTTTTATTGATTATGCTGATCCTTTGCTCAGGACGTATCACCGGGGCCGGCGAAATCGCTCAGACATTTCTGGATGGCATAAAGAATTACAAAGAAGGCCGGTTTGCCGAAGCAGCGGCTAATTTTTCCAAGGTTGCCGATGAAGGGATAAAAAACGGCAAGCTCTTTTACAATCTTGGAAATTCCCATCTTAAAAACGGGGATATCGGCAATGCCATTTTATGGTACGAGCGGTCATTGAAACTATCGCCAGATGATCCGGATCTCAAATTCAACTACGAATACGCACTATCCCTCACCCGTGATGAAAAAGGGGATAAGGAACTTCCCCTTGTCCGGATATTGTTTTTCTGGAAATATCTGTTATCGCAGACATATATTCAATGGGCGGCGATCTTTTTCAATATTATCTTCTGGTCCTTGATGACGGTCCGGGTTATCCAAAGAAAAGACCGCTTCAAAACGTTGAGCCATCTGATACTGATCTTGGGGCTCATCTTCACCCTGACGGCTGTTTACAATGATTATGAGGCCGACTTTATCAAGGAAGCTGTCATTCTGCCGGCCAGGGTATCAATTCGTTCCGGGCTGACCAACGATGCAACGGAACTCTTTGTGCTTCACGCCGGCACAAAAGTGAAGATCGACAAGGAAAAGGATGATTATATCCGGATTTCTTTTTCTGAAGGCAAGATCGGATGGATAAAAAAATCCGATGCAGGTGTGATTTGAATAAGACTGACCATGTAAAAATTATTTTAAATGAATCACGGATTCAATAACCGGATGACAAACCTCTCCTCTTCAACAATAAGGTCCGGCATTGTTCCGTTGTGCGCCTGCATGCTCTTGACTATTTTGCGGGGAATGCCCATACCCATATGCTCTAAATATCCATAGTCACGCATCACATCTTTGATCAGTTGATTTCGCGCCGCCCGGCAACCGACAAGCATGCGCTCAGGTGTAATTCCATTAGGCAATCGGCCAGGTGATCCAAGTCGATCTGCATAGACAGACACTTCAATATCCGATCCTGACAAGAGATAGTCCCTGTGTACTAACGCATTGACGATGGTTTCACGAAGCGCTTCTTCAGGATAGGGCCATCTGTCTTCGCGCCGCACCCCATCTTTGAGGTGGGTCTCAACCCCGGTATTTCGTTTAATAAATTCCACCATTTGCTCCACCAACCCATTTTCCAGCAAACCTTGAGACCCTGATAAGGGAACCATGGGTCCCCGTATCGTCATGCGTTCTTTTGCGGTATAGTCTTTCTCCCTTCCGGAATAAGCCACAGCATCCATACCTGATTGGGGCAGAAAACGGTTTGGATTTTTACCGAAAAGCAGCAAGCCGGCAACTGTAGGCACAGTTGCGCCACCTTCATCAGATAGAACTTCGGTATTCACCAAAAGGGCGTTCCACCCCTCAACATCTTCATCCAGTGGAGTCTCTTGTGATCTTATTCGCTGAAAATAACCCTTTAAACGCCTCAAATCCAAATCATTAAGAGTTGCACCGGAAACTGGTCTTGTTTCCAATCGGAATGCGCCTCTTTGCTGAAACAATCTCGCTAACTCCTCAGGACTTGCTTCGCGGCTTTGGGTGCCAACGCGAATATAGTATGTACGATGGTTGGAGTGCCATACATTATGGACTGCCCAACCGCGCTCCACTCGCACCACCGCCACATGCCTGCCTGGATCTACATCATGGATCACTTCGTAATAAGGGATAATCTCTGGACGGATTTTATCCCGGCAAGCAGACATTACCCACTCTTCCAAATTAGCACGAGTGATCCCGGCAACACTACCATCATCCACACCGAGCAAAATACGACCACCAGAATGATTTGCAAAGGCCACGATCTCTTTGGCCAAAGCACGATTGTCCAGTGTATCACGTTTAAACTCTGTTCCGGAGTTTTCCCCGTTTTTGATCAATTCCAATAAATCAGTGCGTGTCATCTTATTTTTCCTGCTAAAAACCATATTTGAGGCGTCTGGTTTCGAAGGCTTCTTGCCCACCTTCCAGTATCTCCTTAACCAGTTCGCTGACTATAGGTGTATCAATCGAACCCATATTTTCTGAATTTAAGCTGGCCCGGCCGTGTTCTGCTTCGCCGACGGCCGACAAGCCCACAATCAGCTCGGCATCTCCCAGGACTGGTATATTGGCATTGTGGGTGGCGAAAATAAACTGCCGGCGACGTTTTTCCTGACGCATCTTTGGAACGACACCTTCGGTGATGAATCGGTTATCCAGATCATCCTCTGGATGATCGACCACCAACGGCGCGTTGGATTCCAATAAAAGCAGCAGCAAGACAGCCGTTGCTTTCTGGCCGGTCGACAATTTATCCAGCGGTTGCCAATTGGCGTGCTCACTATCGTTGGCCAAATTCAACAGAAGTGTCGCTGTAGGCTGCAGATCCAGCGCTTCAATCTGAAAAAATACGTCCGATCCTGCCGTAGCGATTTTCTCAGCCTGTGAAGGTGAAAAATGATAAATTTTTACTAACTCATCACGCCCTTTGCGGCAGGCATCGGCAAATACTGTTAATGAAAAATCCGTCATACAGGTCAGTGTGTCGATTGCCTCTGAAAGGCGGCCTCCAATCTGCTCGCGCATCATTATAGCTATCGGTTCACGGTTACCCGCCGGTACAACTTTCACCAACACACGATCTTTGAGCTTGCGGCTGACTTTCTTGGCCGCGCGTTCCAGTCTGCGGAACACTTCGGCTTTAGCATCTTCCCATTCCACCAACAGATTGTGGCGTTCTTCCTGAAACGCATCCATATCTCTTGAAAGTGTTGCCTTGCGATCCTTTAAAGGCCTCAATCCTTCTATTTGCCTGCGTAGGCGGATAAACGCTTCGCCGTCAATTTTCGATTTCTGCAAATCACGCAGTATCTTTTCATAGGCTTCTTGAACCTGCTGTTTACGAAGATTCCAACGTTGACGTATTTCATCCATTTCCGTGGCCGCACGTTGAACAGCCTTACGGGATAGAGCATAAACCTGTTGCATTTCCTTATCCAACCGTTTCAGAACTCCATCTGCTTCAAACAGAATCTCCTTTCCGGGAAGTCCATCCAATGCTTCTTCAGTAAGGAAAGCCCTGTCGATGGGAATCTCATGTTCCAACATTTCGATGATTTCCACAAAAGGCCCCATACGATCCTCAGCGGTTTTCAGGACGATCTCTTCCCGTACGAGCAGGCTCTGTTCTTTGAGAGTATCTTCCAGACCGGCTTCTTTGTAGTTTTTTAACGTTTCCTCCAACGCCGGCAGCCGGGCCAATTCTTCGTCTATTTGGCTAATTTCCTTCTCAGTCTGCAGAATACGAATGCGCGAGCGCTCAAGTTCCCCTTGAATAGAGCGCTTTCGGGTCACCAGGTCGTCATCGTGTTCCAAAAAACGATAGAGGAGGCGGGTCAATTTTTCAGGGCACCTGGTCAATTCAGAGATTTCATACTGTCCATAAACCTCCACGCGCGGCAAAATATCTGTTGGTGTCAAACTCAATACTTTTCCAGAGTCATCACGCACCACGGGCGGATTGGGCACAGTGCGCTCGATTAGATAACGACGCGGAGAGGGTTGGTAGGCCTGAACCAACAAAGAGATTTTCGTCCCGCATTTAAGTACATTGCGAACGATGCCTTCATAAGCTCTTTGGGCATCCGCGCCAATGGGTTCCAGCCCCATCACATAACGCAGACTCTCCACAATGGTGGATTTCCCGGTCCCCCGGCCACCCACCAGTACATTTAAATTCTCATTAAAGTGGATTGCCGCCCCGTCCAGGAAGCCCCCACTTTGCCAGGCAACCGCCACGAATTCCGTATGGTCTTCCGGTTCAGGATCAGAATTCAACCGAATACGGGATTCATGGTCAAGAAATGCCTGATGCAGTCCGCCCACGGAGATGCGCGACATCTTGATCCAACAGGAGGCTCCGGAATGGGTCATATCCTCGGGGCCGGATACATCCCTTGCGTTAATTACTGCAACAGGTCTATGACGTTGATAATCCGAATTTTTGTTCAACAGGATCGGTCGAATATTTTCCGGTGCATCCTTAGCAGGACCAGGCAACGAACAGGCAAACAAACGTTCGGATTTCCATGTCGCTGCCCGGACTTGGTTGTCAAGTATGTGCAGCAATCCCTTTTCACCTGCCACATGAGCGGCAATGCAAACACAACCCCAAGCCTTCGACTCGCGCAACAGTTCCTCAACATCGTATTTGATGTTTGCTGGCGGATTTGCCTGGTCGTGAATACCACAATCGCCTAAAACGCCATTGCAGCGATCCATTGAGGCCTATAGTTCAAACAAGAGCAACATATGAACGCCATCTTTGGTCTCCACCTCGACGCCAGGAAATACAACAATACCGGCCGATCTCGCCTGCTCAGTCAATAACTGGCCGGTGGTGCATCGCTGATGGTCGGTTATGGCTATGACCTCGATACCATTTTCCTTGCAAGATTGAATCAGGGCAGTATTGTAAGCCGCTTGCGAATCAAAAGGCGTGGTCTTTGAGTGCCGTTGAGCATACGAATATGGATTGACTTGCAACGCGCAACGGTAAAACCGGGCTCCGTCAGGCAGCATCAAGGCTTTTTCGATGGATGGGGGTAGGTTCATTCGGCGATTCCTATTTAGTTCATTTTTTAAGTCTTGCTCTAATTATCTGATAGCGATTCGCATTTCACAAAGAACACCACAATGCCTTTGGAACGACCTACCCGGATGATCCGTTGCAGAAACATATATCCGCTCCAACATCTCATCAAAATAATCGGAACCAATGTTGACGAATGCTTTCAATCGTTCATCATCCATGGTAAAGCCCTTGACCAGATACTCATTCAAGCGCTCGGTGGCCCAGCGGCGGAATTGGGTGCCCCGAAGAGACCGCACGCGATATCCCACGGCGATAAAGCAGATTATAAAATTTTCGAGTGCGGGAAACCCGACGCGATCCTTCGTGATGAACTTGTAAGTAATCCTTACAAGTTGCCGCCTCGTCCAGTTCACCTTCCCTGTATATGGATTTGAGATGAGTTGTTACATTTTGCGGGGTGGTTTGATACAGCTCAGCCATGACGGCCTGGGTCATCCAGACGGTTTCATCCTGAAGGCGGACTTCTATGCGCGTTTGTCCATCTTCTGTTTGATAGAGCAGAAATTGACTCTTAGCAGGCAGTAACTGATTTCCGATATCGATAATTTTCCCGCTCATTGGCGCTCCGCTTCTTCTATGAGTTGTTCCACATGGTTTTCGGCTTGATCTTCAACTCCTGCCTGATTTTAGCCACTCATCCCGGTAAACAATCTGTATATACGGCTCGTTGATGGCTTCTCTTCTTATGTCCATTTTGAGTTCATTGCTTGCATTTTGGTTTTTTCCACCGGAATCAGCAGTATCGGTATTCTACACTGGCTGCATACTTTATGGGCCACGCTTCCGGCCCAGAATGCCTCCATCCCCGATTTGCCGTGGGTGGCCAGTACAATGACATCAGCCTGTAACTGCCGGGCAATGGCGACAATGATGTTTGCCGGATCACCGCGCCGGACATGGGCGCTTGCATTAAATCCTTCGCTTACCAGAACATCCGCCAAAGACTTGAGATAGGCCTCGGCATTCTGAACAGATAATTCCAGCATTCTGGACATGGTTCCAGGCAAAAATCGGCTCGTTACCGTCATCTGACCGGATAGGCTGCCAAACCGGGGAACGACCATCGCCAGGCGAATACTTGCTATGCATGCTTTAGCCAGAATTTTGGCAACCGGCAGCGCCTGTTCATGATCCAAATCGCCATCAAGCGGCGTCAGCACTGCTGTGCAGGAAAATGCCGTGACTTCTTCGTTTTCACCCGGACGAGCGATCAGAACTGGAATTGATCCCATCGAAATGACTTTCTGAGCCATGTTTCCCAGTATCAGGTGAAGAGCTCTGCCGCGACCGTGGGAACACATCACAATCAGGTCTAAATCCAATTCACCTGTATGCTGCACGATGCTTTCCGCGACATTGTCAACTTCTGTGGTATGCACATGACACTCAATCCGCAGCCCTTGGGGAAACCATTGCCGGGATATCGTTTTCAGATAGGCTGCTGCTTCCGCCGCATCTCTCAGGTGAGGTTGTCCATGAATTTCTCGCGGAGCGTTTTTTTCGATGATATGAACCAAGGTGACACTTGCATTAAATTTTCCGGAAAGATAAGCGGCTGCCGGAAGCGCTGCCTGGGCCAGCAAAGAACCGTCCAAGGGTACCAGAATGTTTTTGAACATGATATTACCTGCAAGGGTTGGGATTAAGATAGGGGCGACCGTCCGGTTGCCCTTACTACTGGTGATCATTATAGCTTAACACTCCTTCACAGAACCCTATAACCTAAAACTTTTTAGGTGAATATTTGAAAAAGTAGATAACAATTAAGTACGATGATGATTGCCGCAACAATACTTGCAAAAAATGTGGTCTGGGGCTGATTCACCAGATCCCCCATGATATCTCTGCTGCTGGTAAACATCACAAGCGGAATAACGGCGAATGGAAGCCCGAAACTGAGTACTACCTGGCTCATGACCAGCGTATGGGTGGGATCCAGTCCCGCCCCGATAACAATCAACGAAGGGGCCATGGTAACCAGGCGGCGAAGCCAGACGGGGATATGCCGCTTAAGAAATCCCTGCATGATGATCTGACCTGCACTGGTTCCCACTGTTGATGAAGACAGCCCTGCAACCAGAAGCGACAGGCCGAAGAACCATCCGGCGGCCCTTCCCAACAGCGGCTCCAGGGTTCGATAGGCTTCTTCGATGGTTGCGATGTGGGTAAGCCCCGTTTTGTGAAATGTAGCCGCCGCCATGATCAGCATGGCGGCATTGACAAAGCTTGCGCCTCCCAGAGCGATAACCACATCCACAATCTCATAATGATACAGACGATTTAACTGACCGCTGTCCTTGACCACAATACGCCCCTGAGTCAATGCTGAATGGAGGAAAATGGCATGGGGCATAACCGTAGCACCCAAAATTCCGGATGCCAGAACAATGCTTTCGGCCCCATTGAAATGCGGTATAACTGCAAAGTACAGAACATTGCCCCAATCCGGTTTGATAATAAGGGTTTCCGCCACATAACACAGCGTTACCACTCCCACCATTGCGGATATCACAGCTTCAAGCGGCCGAAAACCGTACCGCTCAAGACCCAGAATCAGAAATGTAGAAAACGCTGTAAGAAGCGCTCCACCAAAAAGCGGTACACCCAGCAGGAGATTGAATCCCAGAGCTGCACCCAGAAATTCCGCCAGGTCTGTGGCCATTGCCACCAGCTCCATCAAAATCCACATACCGATGACTACTGGTTTGGGAAAAGTCTGCCGGCAATGCTCGGCCAGATTCATGCCCGTTGCAATGCCAAGCTTTGCCGAAAGGGTCTGGATGAGCATGGCCATAAGGTTGCTGACCACAATCACCCAGATCAGCATATACCCAAATTGCGCGCCGGCAGCGATGTTCGTTGCAAAATTTCCAGGATCGATATAGGCAACACTGGCGATAAACGCCGGACCCAGAAACGGAAACAGACGCGCCAGACGGTTCGTTTTCTGGGGGCTGTCCAGAATGTCCAGGGCTGCGGCTACGGTCTTTGATCCGGACCGATTCCGATTGTCATTTGTAAGCTCATTGTCCATGTTTTAAAAACGCTGTTATGGTCGAAACGATGATCAATGCATTCAATCAGGCACAACTCCATATTTTGTAACAACAAAGCAGGTATTGCCATTGGTGGATAAAACTGAACTGTATTCCATATCCACCGATAAACGAGTGATTCCATCGGCAAGCAGAAGACCAGGAATATGGATTTTTAAATCGTCGGAATATGTTGATTTTTCTTTTTCGCACTCTGGTCTATAAGTGGTTAGCATGGCGACGTAGGTCATTTTAAAAATTATCAGGGTCGGATACGTCGGATTGTACTCATAAACAAAATCCGCCCAATACGATGGGGCATACAACCATTGCTCGAGAGAAGCAAGAACAGGTATAAGTAGCACTAATTTTCCATCTAATGTCGCCATACATCTTGTTGACGCCTGTGTAACCGTGACATCCTTGGGACTGCCCTCTGCACCTGTTGCGGTTACATGTATGGTGGCGGTTCGGGCTGATGTGCTGGCGTTCGCTGTGAAACTGCAATTGATGGTTCCGGTATCGGTTCCGCTGGTGCCCGATGTGATCGTAAGCCAACTGCCGCCTGAAATCACTGTGGCTACCCACGGCATGGTTCCAGTTCCGGTATTTGAAACGCTGAACGTAGTTGCGCCTGCATCTTTAGCCACAGGCCGGCTGACCGGACTCACGGAAATAACCGAATGATTCAGTGGCCAACCACCCCGAACGGCGCGGACGTAATAGCTATTGCTCTTATTGTAGCCGTTGACATCACCGAAGTAGAAATTCACGGTCCACGCGTCGTAGGTAACGTTTCCACAGGTAGTACTGGACCAATACCACGATGCGGACGTATCAGGAAAGTACATGGTATTGATCGCCGGACTATACTGGATGTTGTCCGCCAGGCTGCGTAATTCCTTGTTGTCAGGCAGCCTCCAGTCCGTATGGTCGCCAAGATTCAGCCCCGCACAATAGGCCAGCGCCTGCTCCCATGTCTTATTGGATGAACCGGCTTGCTGCCACATTAGTCCTGTAGAAGTATCAGTAACCGTGCCATCACCATTATCCGTATAACTGATGCCGGCAGTCGAAGTATCATCCAGTGATCCGCCGTCCATGGCATCGAATGACCTAACAACCAAATTACCCAACGTTGCGGCCTGTCCACCCCGAACAGCGCGAACATAGTAGCTATTGGTCTTAAAGTAACCGCGGACGTTGCCGTAGTCGAAACTAACATGCCAAGCATTGTCGGTATATTTCGTGAGGGTAGTACTGGACCAATAAGACGATGCGGCCGTACTCGGAAAATATCCGGAATCTATCGCTGGCCCTGGGGATGGAATGCTGTAATTAACTATATAGGCCAATTCGCTGATAGTGGGCATTCGCCAGTCGTTATAGCCGCCATAGTTGGCATCATTCAAGACTTTAATAAAGTCTTCGGTATCCGTGCCAATGCCCGGAGTTCCAGCATTGCCGCCATTGGTAGTTGGATTGCTGTCGTAC